>Ga0210409_10000462_pt1 | contig 67213 bp, 94 predicted proteins | sample IncBWH17MmetaG_FD_161649 | JGI IMG/M metagenome (GOLD analysis project Ga0210409, IMG submission 161649) | Forest soil microbial communities from Barre Woods Harvard Forest LTER site, Petersham, Massachusetts, United States - Inc-BW-H-17-M | ecosystem: Environmental > Terrestrial > Soil >... | reverse complement strand
AGGGATGGCTGCATGACCGACATTTTCAAGTGCAAGGACGAGATGCCGTCCAAGTACGAGAACACGGCGACTGCCATGGTGCGCGAGGACACGCTGCCCGGCACGCCGCTCTTGTCCGGCGAACAGCATTTGTCCGGCCGATCGGTTGAACACGTCGCGAGGCCGCGTCGCGGCCACGCCGTTTGAGGAGTCGAGCGAATGGACCTTTTTCACAATTCCGCCAAGTCGATCCCCAAGTCGGACGAGCAGATCGTGCGCGTCGATATGGAGTCGGATGACATCCAGGGACGCAAGTCGCACCTGCCGGCGCAGGCGTCGTCGCCCGCCATGACTATCTCCCACATCCCGAACGCGGGTAGCAGCATCGGAACCAAGTGATGGCGCTTATCGAAGTGGACGAGGAGGAAGTTCGCGCTAACCGTAAACTGCGTGAGCAGATCGGTGCGTGGATGAAGAATCCCGTCGCGCGGCGCAAGCTGCTTGAGGCCAACAAGGCGTTCGATCCCAAAGCCGAGATTCCCGAGCTGGATCAGCCTGATCCGCTTGAGCAGCGCGTGGCGCCGCTCCAAACCTCCGTCGAGGAACTGAAGAAGCAGCTCGCCGACGAGAAGGCAGCGCGCGAGCAGGAGAAGAAGCTTTCCGATCTGAGCACCGGCATCGAGCGCGACTTCGAAGATTTGCGTCGGAACCACGGCCTGCTTGCTGAGGGCGAAGCGGCTGTGCGCAAGATCATGGAAGAAGAGGGCATTACCAAGCCGAAGATTGCTTGGGCTCACTTCCTTCGCGAGCATCCGCCGCAGACGCCGGTCGCGACCAGCGCCAGTTCGGGACCGTGGGATTTCCTCGCGCCGCCGGCTGACGACCAGGTGGACCTTAAGAAGCTCATCGAGTCGCAGGGCCAGTCAACGCTTGTGGTGGACAAGCTCGCGCGCGAGGCGTTGAGCGAGATTCGCGGACAAGCGCGACGCTAACGTAGGAGGCTAGTTTGCCACTTCCTGGTATTGGCGTCGCGCCAGCGGCGGGCAGCCTTTATAACGAGCTTTCGGCTGTTATGAGAAGGGCGTTTGTGCCCAGACTTTTCGTTCAAATTTACTTTGGAAGCCCCTTCCTCTTTTACATGACCGGCAACGCGCAGCGTGCGGCTGGCGGCCTCAACCAGATTACCGTACCAATGCAAGGGCAAAGCATGGTACAGGGTCAATTTACTGGCTACGGCGGCGGCTTCAACAGTCCCGTTATCACGCCCGGTGTTCAAAACGGCCAGTGGAATCTTGCCTATTGGGTCGTGCCCGTGCCGCTCCCCTTTGGCGAGACGGTGCTGCAGGCGACCGATCGCGAGATCAGCCTTCTCAAGGCGCGCATGAACGACGTATTTGCGGTGACGCGTCAGAACATGGCGCGGCTGTCGTTTACGAACAACTCGTCGAACCCGCTGTTTCCGAACAGCATGCAGGATGCGTTCGACGACGGGACCAACTTCCCGACCTACGGGGGCATCTCGCGCACGGCTGCGGGCAATTCGGCCTTCAAGGGCCAGTACATCAATCTCGGGTCGGGCACGTTCAACCTCGGCACGATCGGCTTCACGCGCTCGACTATGTCTACGCTGCTCGCCTACGTCACGAATAACGCGGGTGGCGAAGCGCCGACTTTCGTGGTCATGGCGCCCGGCGATTACGCGACGCTCAATAAGGACTTTATCGGGAACGAGCAGCAGGTCGTCTATCCCGGCATGTCGGGGGCCGGCAGCAAGGACATCGAGATCAGGTCGTCGTTCCCGAACCTCATTGTGTCGGGCGTACCGATCTTCGCCGATCACTTCGTGCCGCAGGGCAATGTGTTCGGGGTCAATGTCAAGTACACGGCGATGTACCTGTCGGAGGACGCGGCGTTCGACTTCTCTGGCTTTTACTCGCTGGTGCCGCTCGGGCAGATCGGGCAGCAGGGCGTCGTGGTGGTTGGCTACGACTACGTGTCGGCCAAGTCCAGCTCGGGTTTCTGGGGCTATAATTTGTCCCCGCTCAGCGCTTCGTTCTAAGGAGGTTAGCCAGTGTCCGCTCCCCTGTCAGGTCCCGGCCTTGGCTTTCAGTTGCCGCAGAATTTGTATCCCAGCGAGCTGCAAAACGCTCCGCTGGATGCGCCGAGCAACAAGATCACGCTGAATGCCGGCGACCAGATCCCGATCCCTGCGGGTACGTGGGCGATATCGCTTGGCTCGTACCTCACATTGGAGTTCCTCGACCCCGTCACCGGCGTGTGGGTGATGGCTGCCGCCGCGGCGTGGAATGACGGGCTCTATTACGTCAAGAGTGACGGCTTCAACCTGCGCATCTCCAACCGGCTTGGCTGTCCGGTGTGGGGCGTGATCATTGCGCCCGGTTCGGGCTACGTGCAAGCATCGACCACGGTCGCGGTGACCGGCGGTGGCGGTTCGACGTGGCAGCCGATTGTTGGTGGCCAGTTGTCAATGAACACGGCGACGATCGTGACCGCTAATGCGGGTGCTGGTTATGGTGTGCCGCCGATCGTGATGATTCCTTCGCCGCCGCCGGCGGGATCGAACCCGAACGGCGTCGGTGGCATCGCGGCGTCGGGTTACGCGACGATCTCCAGCGGGACCGTCAGCGGTTTCACCTTTACCAATCCGGGTGCCGGCTACACTGGTACGACGTTCAACGCGGTGTGTCTGCCGAACCCGACCGATCCGAATCTCGTGACGGGCATCACTCTCGGCACCATCACGTTCACGGTCGGCGCGTCGGGCTCGCTTACCGGCCTGCTTTGCACCAACCCCGGCAACCCGATTGCGAACCCGGCAAACATCTCGCTGGTGGTGTCGGGCGTCGGTACGGCGGGCAGCGTCAATCCGGTCATGCTTCAGACCGTGGTCACGGCGTCGGTGATCGGGGGCTCGACGATTTCGGGAGATGCCGGCACGTTGGGATATGTGACGACCGTCGGCGGCTACCCGCCGCAGGGCACGTTCACCAACAGCGAGGATTTTCTCTTCCTTCGCGCGCGGCCGCGTGCCGCGCAGATCGCGCTAACGGTTGGCGGTGCCGGCACGATTGCGGCGCAGGTTGGGACGATCTACGATAGCGGACTGTTCTTCTCGGCGCCGTCACCGCTTTTCATTGCCGATCCGGTCACAGCCACGACCGGCACCATCGTGGGCACCAGCACCATCTCGTTGACGATGGGTTCCAAGCCCGACGTGTGCATCATCCAGCCGGCGGCGTAACGTGGCTGAGACCTATAGCCTTGCGGTCACGGGCGCCGGTATCGGACAGAAGTTTGCGCAAAAAGTGCATACGCTGCCCGACTCGGGCGCGACGCCGGGGGCCATGGCGCGGGCGCAGCAGCTTCATACGCCGCTGCTGTGCTTGAACCCCGATGGATCGCAGGCGTATTATGTGCTGGACGCTGGACGATCGACACCTGCCAACCCGGTTTTGAGGCGTGTGTGACCGGCGGGAGGACTGCCGGTGCTCAATCAATATCTCCTTCAAACCCAGCAGCTTCTCCAGAACCCGGCAGCGCCATCGCCACTCTACGCTACGTCTGACCTCACGGGGTGGATCAATACGGCGCGCGGGCAGCTCGCCGGTGAGGGTGAATGTATCCGCGCCATTGGCACGATTCCGACCGTTATCGGGCAGCGCGCCTACAACTTCTCGTCCATCAACGTCGGGGTCGCGGCGACGACGGGCGTGCAGGGCGTGATTCACGTCCGGTCGGTGCGCTACGCGGTCGGCGACGGTTTTCAGCGCGTTGAGTCGCGAGCGTGGCCGTGGTTTGAGCTGTTCTCGCTGAACAACCCGGAGCCGCAGGCGGGTTCGCCGGTCGAGTGGAGTCAATTCGCTCAGGGTTCAAGCGGGCAGAGCACGGGGAGCGGCGCGTCGGGGAGCTTCTACCTCGACCCGCCCCCCGACCTGGTCTATGTGCTCAGCTGCGATTGCGTTTGCTACCCGCAGAAGCTAGCGGCCGACGGCGACGTGGAGGCAATTCCATTTTTATGGACTGACGCTGCACCGTTCTTTGCTGCGTATCTTGCGCTCATGTCGGCGCAGACGAATGCGCGGATTGCGGATGCCGAGCGTTTATTCGGGCAGTACAAGACGTTCATGGGGCGCGCGCGACAATTTGCGAACCCATCGGTGCTGCGCTCTCAGTACGAACAAGCGCTTGATCCGACGCTTACGAGCAAGCTCGGTCTGCAGAAGGCGACGGGCTGATGGCGTCGCTGAATCAGTATTTAAAGGACACCACTCGCCTCCTGCGCGACGCACGTCAAGAGTCGATCAACCCGCTTGATATGATCGCCCACGTCAACACCGCGCGCCGCGAGGTGGCGATGCGCGCGCAGTGCGTGCGCGTGCTCACGCCGATTTCGGGCTCGATCATGTCGGCGAGCGTGACGGCCGGCGGGTCGGGTTACACCAGTCCCCCTACGGTCACGATCACGGCGCCGGATTTTCCGTCGGGCATGGGGGCGTTTCCTAACGGCAGCCAGGCGACTGCGCAGGCTCTGATCAGCGGCGGGAAGGTCTCGACGGTGGACATCAACTACGGCGGCTATGGCTACTTCCAGCCGCAGATATCGTTCTCGGGCGGCGGGGGAACTGGGGCGGCGGCGACGCCGGTGCTCTCGGCGACTACGCAGTTTAGTCAGGGATTGGAGGTTTACAATTACGCTGACATCGATCTCAGCGCGTTCCCCGGTGTGGGGGCGATCTATTATGCGCGCACGGTGTCGGTGATTTACGCGAATTATCGCTACACGCTCTACGTTGCGGCGTTCTCCGACTATCAGGCGATGATTCGCCAGTACCCGTTTCAATACCAGTATGTGCCAGCGTTCGCTGCTCAATTTGGTCAGGGGACGGCGGGAAGCTTGTTTGTCTATCCGTTGCCGTCGCAAGCGTATCAGTACGAGATGGATTGTCTGTGCTTGCCGCAAGACCTGAAGACCGACTTGAGCGTCGAGATTCTCCCTGATCCTTGGAGCGAGGCAGTGAAGTATTTCACTGCACATTTGTGCTACCTCGACCTTCAAAATTACAATGCTGCTAAGTTCTACCTCGAACTGTTTGACATGCATTTGCTGCGCTACAGCAACTATGCGCGGGTTGGGCGCGCGCCCAATCGATACGGGAGAATCTAATATGGGTTCTTTTGGCGAGCACGCAAAGGGGCAAGACCCTATGTTTCAGCGGTTTCGCGATTTGAACGTTCGGCTTAATCAAGAGTCTTTGGCTCGCTGGTATTCGTATCCACGTTGGCGGCGAGTAATGTATTTAGTTGGAAATTGGATGGTCAGGCGTTCGAAAGTGCATTGGACTTGGACTTACTAAATGTCTCTCGAACAGCCCGAGCAAGCAGCCCAAGAGCAGGCTAACCCGTATCTCCCCGCGGGACCGCAACCTCTTATCCACGACCAGTGGATGGGACTTGATACGTCGGGCGGCCGGACCGGCGTGCCGGACGAGAAGTGCTACTGGATAGACGGTTTTATCCGGGTCGGGCCGCGGCAACTTCGTACTCTGTGGGATGTGGGCAGTGCGATCTTCACGCGTACCGATTCCCTGACGATCGTATTCTTCGATTTTTTCAACATCGGAGTGACGCCCTACTGCGTTGTGTTTATGTCCGACGGTTCGGTGGTCGTGGTCAACACGACGACGCTTGCGGTCACGACGATATTAACGGCCGGTTCGATTATCAATCCGTCGGTACTCAACCAGGGGATCACGCAGTGGGGGCAGCAATACCTCATTACCGTTTCCAACCAGACGAACGGATATTGGCTTTGGGATGGCACGACGACGTTTGGGGCGGGCGGGTTATCGCCGCTGGTTGTGGTGACTAATGCTGGAGCGGCTTATCAGACGCCGCCCGCAGTCGTCATTTCGGGCGGTCATGGTACGGGGGCGACATTCGCGGCGACTGTCAGCAATGGGCAGGTTACCGGCATCACGGTGCTCAATCCGGGAACTGGATATATTGCTGGCGATACGCCGACGCTCACGCTGACTGGAGGAGCTTCGACTGGCACTGGAGCGTCTCTCACGGCGGTGCTAAGTCATCAAGCGGGTGGGTCTGGCGCCGTGTTGACGGCTGTTATGACAGCCCGTGGCGGCGGTATTTTCTTTGTTAGTAGCATTACGGTGAACAACGGCGGGAGTGGATACAGCAGTAATACCACGGCTTCTCTCTCTGGCGGAAATCCTTTTAATAACCCAGGAAGCGTTCCTGCTGTACAGTTGACGATAGTGGGAGGTATTATAACAGGTGCGGTTCCTGTTCCTAACGGTTTTAGTGGACATAACGAATACACGTCTTCTACGCCACCAACTGTGACGGTCACGGATAACGGTGCAGGATTTTATGTCAGTAGCGTCACCGGGACGCCGACTGGTACGGGCTACTCGCCCTCGACCAAGATCACGGCGTCGGGCGGTGGCTCGCCGGTTGCGCAGGCGACGTTGCAGCCGGTGATCTCCGGCGGCGTCATTACAGGCGTAACTATTGTCGGGGCCGGTCTTTATGGTACCAATACGCCTCCTACGCTTGCGATAAATGACGCAGCGGTCCAGGCAACCGCAACTATCTCGCTCATGCCTTTTGCGATCCAGGGGACGACGGTCGAGATCTACCAGGGGCATGCGTGGGTCGCGAATGGGGCGACCTATTACTGGAGCGCTCCCGGTTCACTCACTGACTTCGCGACCTCGGATGGTGGGGGCAACACCACGTCGGCCGACTCGGTCTTGCGCGTCAATTACTCCAAGTTCATCCAGGCGAACGCTTACTTGTGGGCGATCGGCGACTCATCGGTCAATTACATCAGCGGTGTGCAGACGACGGGGACGCCGCCGACCACGACCTTCTCGAACCTCAATGCCGACACGCAGACCGGCACGCCGTTCCCGGCGTCGGTAGAAAGTTTTGGGCGCGACGTGCTGTTTGCGAACGCCTTTGGCGTGCACGTTATTCGTGGCGGCAACGTCGAGAAGATCAGCCACGAGCTGGATGGCGTGTGGAACACGGTTGCGACGCTGGCGAACGGCTACAACTTTGGCATGCAGCCGTCGGCTGCGCAGGCGACGATCTTCGGTTCCAAGAAGGCGATTGTGGTGCTGGCGGCGATCGTGGATCCGGTGTCGGGCGCGACCGTAAACAAGCTGTTTCTTTACCACGAGAAGGAGTGGTTCGCGTCGCAGCAAAGTATGACGCTGACCTACGTGAAGCATCAGGAAATCCAGTCGCAGATCACGACCTACGGGACCGACGGCATCACGATCAAGCCGCTGTTCGCGGTCCCCTCGTCGGGCTTCCAGAAGACGGTGCAGACCAAATTGTGGGAGGCGCCCGGTGGTTTCTTGTTCAAGAAAGCCGCGACGCGCCTGTGGGGTCTTGCCAAGTACGATAGCGTTGTTTCCCCTAATTTGACTGCGATCGTGGACCAGCAGGCGCCAGCTAACTCGGCGACCTACACGATTGCCGGTCCGGCCGCGACTGGCTACTTTGTGGTGCCGCCGCAAGCGGTGGGGCAGGTGGGCGAGCTGACCGGGATGACGTGGAAGACTAATGCGGCGGATGCGTCGTTGGTGTCGATTATGCTGGGCGAGGACGTGGTGGGGTATCGTGGCTGATGCCTAACATTGACCAGCTCACCGAGGAAGGGTGGACGGAGGACGATTTTACTCGCTGGTCCTTTGCGCACGCCGCCGACCATCGCGACATTGACCGGGTGGTCTTGCAGACGCTGGGAATCAGGGTCGTTGAGTACGTGCTTGACCCGTTCCGGCGCGACGACTCCTCGTGGCTTTATCGTCACCAGGCGATGCACGACCAGATGAACAACGCGCTGGGCATCCAGGGCTACGACTTGCTCTCGATCGATTGGCGCGACCCGCAGGACGTGATACGCTGGATGAATGACAACGGCGACAACCACGACAGGGCGAGGACGCTTCTTAATCTGTGAGGGTTGGAAATGACGGTAGTGCAACTAGCGTTGATGCTTTGCATCCTGGAAAACAATATCGCGTTGGCAAAACCGGCGGATCAGCAGTCGGTATGTGCGGCACAGCCGGCGCAAGTGCAGGCTGCGTACATGCGGCAAGCGAAGTTTATATTGGGGCAATGAGGCGCGTATGGCCGTAACAGCTGAAATTGCAAAGCGCGAGGTGGTGCGAGAGCAAATTGCGATGCGCCGGTTCGAGGTGCCTGATCTCGACCGCCACGGAGGCTGGATCACGGACCGTCTGCTCAAGGCGTATCCGCATCGCACCGCGCGCGATCTCGCGGGCTGGCTGCGCGGGATCATCTACTCGAACGAGTTTTTGTTCCTCTACCAGGAGCACGGTGTGGCGCTTGCGACGGTCACGCGCGCGCACCCGCTGGAGATGAAGCCCGTTGTGCAGGAGATGTTCGTGTTCGTTAAGGAGGGGCACGATCGCGAGGCCGTCGCTTTCTACGACGAGTTCGTGAGGTGGGGAAAGAACCAGGGCGTCGATGCTGTGATGGTTGAGGCCATGAGCGATGTGCCGCACGACATGATCAAGGAGCGCATGGGGCGGCTGTTCACGCGGCAGGTTGTGTTCGCGAGGTTATGATAGGAGGCTGCCATCTCCTTTTTTAGCGATTTGTTTGAAGGCAAGACCTCGAATCTCGGCAATGATATCAGCGGCATGTTCCGGCCGAATGAGCTGGCGCAGACGCTGGAAGGAACTGCAGCGGTCGCGGCGCCTTTTGCGCTTGCTGCCTTGCCTGGGTTGGCCGCTGGGGCGGGTAGTGCGCTCGGTTTTGGTGGAGCCGAAGCCGCTGGTGGTGCGTTGCCCTTCGCGGCGGAGGGAGGAGCTGCGACTGGTGATGCCGGCGGCGCGATTACCGATCTGATCGGGAGTGGTGGGGGTGGGGGCAACGTGCTTTCTTTTGCCGACGCTGCGTCGGGCGATGTGCCGCTGCCAATTCCTCGCCCCGGTACGCCCGGTCTCGATCTTGGCGCCGCGACGGGTGGGGGCGATAGCTTCATCAGCAAGCTGATCGGTGGTGTCGAGGGGATTCCTGGCGCGATCGGTAATCAGATTCTCAAGAATCCGCTGGGCGTCGCTGCCGGTACCGGCGGGCTCATCTATAACATGATGCAAGGGCAGAAGAAACTGCCCGAGCAGAATCAGCTCCAGGGGCAGGCGAACCAGCTTAGCGCGCAGGGGCAGCAGTTTATGAGCTACCTGCAGACCGGCACTTTGCCGGCGGGGTTGCAGGCGGCGGTCGATCGCGCGACCCAGGCTGCCAAGGCGCAGATTATCGCCAACGCGGCGCGCAACGGGCTCTCGACCGATCCGACGCAGAACAGCGCGCTGGCGCAGGACTTGGCGTCGGCTGACCGCAACGCGTTGATTGCGGTGGCGCAGGAGGGCGAGCAGTTGTTCCAGGCTGGTGCGAACGAGGTGCAGCTATCGAGCCAGATACTCGATAAACTAATGCAGATTGACCAGCAGCAGACCGCGAATATGGGGAAAGCCATTGCTAATTTCGCGGGCGCGCTGTCGGGGCCGATGACGAGGATGGCGGCGTGAAATGACTGATTCTGCCTTTGTTGGCAACGACCTTTTGGATGGCAAGCAACCGCAAAACATGACGGGTGCGCGCATCCCGCTTGGTGGTACGGGCGGAGCTTTACCAGTTTCTGACGACGACGGTTTGCCGCCGGGATTGAAGGAAGATTACACGCAGGCTCAGCGCGGCACGTTCAAGCACTTGCTCGACGTGGATGCGCAGACCGAGGCGCGCATGGAACGTGATCGCGCGCGGATCGAGCATCAGTACGAAGCGGAGGGTGTTGGGCCCGGCGAGTTTCAGAAGTGGGACGCGGGCGCTGAGAGCAAGAAGTACCAGACCGATCCGATTCAGGCGTTCGGCTCGCTTGGCAGCGTGTTCGGGATGCTCGCGAGCGCGTTCACGCGCGCCCCGATGGAGAACGCCCTTAACGCCTCGGCTGCCGCTATGAACGCAGTCAGGGCTGGCGACGAGGAGGCGTATAACCGCGCTCATGACGCGTGGAAGGAGAACACCGACCTCACTTTCAAGCGCCATCAGCTTGAGCACGAGCGCCTGGGCGATGCGTTGCGTCTGATGGACACGGATATGGCGGCGGGTGCGGCAAAAGCGCGCATGGTGGCAGCTCAGTTCGGGATGAGCAAGGAGATGGTGCTCATCGAGCACGGCATGTTCCCCGAGCTGTACGAGGCGATGGAGAAGCGCGCCGACGCGATCAACAAGACCGGGCAGGCCGTGCAGGAGATGACGGGGCGCGGACTCCAGAAGCTGGTGTTCGAGCGCGACGCCAAGACGATTGAGGAGCACATTCAGGACCCGACTCAGAGGGGGCAGGCGCTGCTCGACGCGTTCAACAACGCGTTTTTTCTCCACATGAAGCCGGGCGACCCGCGCGCGCAGGCGCTGGGCCAGTTCGCGGCTGAAACCATCAAGGGCAAGGGGCGATTGCCGACGGCCGATGAGCTGATCGCCAAGAACAAGGAGATCACCGAGGCGCTGACGCGACCGTATCTTGGTGGAGCGGGCAGCGGGGGCAATGTCAACCTCACCGACGAGCGCCAGCGCGCTGACGCGGTACGCAAGATCATGGAGGAGAAACGCCAGAGCGGTGAGCTGGAAGGCAAGAGCCAGGAGGACATCGCCCGCATTCGTGAAGACGTGTCGCGGCAGCTTAAGACTGAGGGTGCGGCAATATCGGGCAAGACCAAGGACGATCTCGCGGGACAGATCGAGCGACTCCAGTTGTCGGATCAAACGATTGATAAGGTCGAGGCGCTGCTCAAGAAGCACAACGCGCTTGCGGGCCTCGGCGGGCGGATCACGCGTCCTGCGGAAGTGGTGGGCAACGTGTTCGGGTCGAACGCGACCGATCGGGCGCAGTTCGCGAGCTACATTTCCGAGTTGCGCGAGTGGGGTCCACGGCTTCTCAACGAATCGAAAGGACGCCCGCTGGCGGCCGAAGAAGCCGAGATCGCACGGATCATCCCTGGTCTCAGCGCTGGCGACACCACAGCGAACACCGCCAAGCGCCTCCTGCGCCTTCAGGAACTGTTTAGGACGATGCGCGAGCAATCAACGCGTCGCTATGAGGGCGTGTTCGATCCTCGCGACGCGGGCGCTCCTCGTGCTCCACGTGAAACAGTTCCTGCTGGCGGGACTGGCGACGAGAAGATGCCGTGGGACGCGGCACCCATCAAGACGCCGGCGGATAAGAGGTCTTCCAACGAGTCTTCTTTTGGTAAAATCGCGTCGTTTTTCAATCCAGTAGGGGCGGCCCAGGCGGAGGAGCTTCCTCCCGCCCGGTCAGAACGTGCCGGCGAGGCAGGCGGGTTTTTTTCGCAGCCCATTTCCTCGCAGAATGCGGAATTGCGCGCCTACGAGCCGACGTGGCGTGATCGGCTTGCCAACTTTATATTGCCCGATAGCGCGTCTTACCACACGCGTCAGATGGCACGCGAGACGATTGGGTCGTCCGGCATTGGTACGACTGGTGTCGGCGGCAGCGGCATCTCGGCGCTTGATCTCACGCCCGTGGGCGCGGCTCTGAGCGCCCAGGAATCTATTCAGGCAGACAATCCATCGGAGGCAGGCGCCCACGCTATGTCGGCGGCCATACCGGTTGGCGGCGCCGCAGTGCGTGCCGGGATGCCGCTTGCACGGCCGATGGTGCGGCAGCTCATGACGACGTTGCTCGGCGCCGGTGCAGGGGCGGGCACGACGCTCGCAGCATCAAGGGCTGAGGCGGGCGACGAGGGGTTGACGGCGGAGCAGAAGGAAATTTTGCGCCGAAGCCCGCGCGCCGATCGGCCGGCTTTGCTCCAGTCGTTCGCCAAGGAGGCGGGCGAGCGTCGCGCCCAGACCGAGAAGGAAACGCGCGAGCGTCAAGTCGAGCAAGAGAGGGAGGGGCGCGAGAAGGAAGAACGTGCTAAGCACGACGAGGAGGCCAGAACCAAGCTTGAGGCCGAGGTTTCGAGCCTGCCGGAGGACGAGCGTGCTCTTTACCGTGGTTTTAATGCTGAGCAGCGTACTAAGTTTTGGGCTGACAAGGCTGAGCGCAAGCACCAGGCCGATGAGAAGGAAGCGGCGGAATACAAGGCGCGCACCGCGGCCTTCCGCGACCGTTATCCCGTTCTCAACTCTATGCTCCCGTGGATTGGGACCTCGCTCTCTGCAGCGATCCCCTACGCCGTGAAGCTGCGGCAGGCGTCCGCTGCCAACAAGTACATAAAAAAGTGGGAAGAGACTGCCGAAAAAGCCGAAAAGGCGCTAGCAGCTGGTGACAAGACCGCGGCGACGCCTCTCGTCAACACGCTCAAGGAGTACAACAAGGAGCACGCCGAGATTCTCAAAACCCTGGCTGACAAGGGGCACAGCCCGGTGACTATCGCGGCGGCTGCCACGTTGCCATTCGACGCTTCCTTTGTGGTTCCCAACGCTTATGATGCGACGGTGCTGCCGCGCGGCGCCGAGGCTCAGAAGCAGGGTTGGGAGAACCTGACCAACCCGTCGGAATACGGCAGCCGCCTGCCGTCAAGCATCCTGGAGGGCCTGCCGCCGGCAGTCACCTCGACCAAGATACCGGTGCCGGGGCGCACGGTACCGCCCACCGCGCGTTCCAAAGGGCTTGTCGCGTCCGCTCGCACGCCCCGCAAGAAAGCTGCTTCGCCGAAGCAAACGCTGCCCGAGCTGGTGAGGGATGAGGACGAGGAGCTTCCTCCCGGCTTGAAGCCGAAGCGCAAGCGCGCCTCGCGGACTGCCAGCGATGAGTGACGCGTATTCCTCGCAGCTCGATGCCGAGCGCTCTCTTCTCAAGGAGCGCGGGCTTGCAGCCGAGCCCCGCGCACCGATGCGGGACCGGCCCGACATTGCCTACAAGGCGCCACCTCCGAAAGTAGCGTCCCAGCAGGAGTACGACGCTCTTTCTCCTGGTACCGACTTCCTTGATCCGCAGGGCAATACCCGAACCAAGCCGTGGTCGGTCGCGGATGAAGATTCTTACGAAGCAGTGCCCGAGGGCGCCGACTTCCTTGACCCACGCGGCAATCTGCGTACCAAGCCGCGCTATGAGAGCGTGGATTTCACGACTCATTCATTGTTCAACATGGCGGTCAACGAGCGGGAACAGCGTCGCGCTTTGGAGCGCGGTTATCCCGGCGCTGAGATCAGGAACGATCCGAAGGGTCTCTACGTCCAGGAGCGGAACGGCACGCGCCGTCGTCCCAGAGGGCCGTCGGAAGAGCACGAGTCGCTCGCTGAGAACTGGAAGGCAGCCGGCGCCGCGGCGACGGGCGGCGTTTTTCCGACCGTAGGCGCGGTTGCGGGTGAGATCGGCGGCGGTCTCGCGGGCGGCCTGCCAGGGGCGGTCGGTGGCGCGGCAGCGGGCGGCGCGGTGGGCCAGGGGTTTAACGACGCGATCATGGCGCTCGCGGGGGTCTACGATCGTTCCGCGGGCGAGGAGGCAATGGAGCTGGGCGCTTCGGGCGTGATGGCAGGCGCCGGGACTGCGATGGGGCGCGGTGTTGCTTCCGTGCTGCCCCGGATGCGTGGCGCCAAGTTGGGACTGCCTGGCGTGGCGGCCGAATTTCTTGGCGTCGATCCCGAAGGGCTGCAAACGGCTATTACGTTAGGCGAGCAAGGTGGCGAGCGAGGTGAACACGAGTCTTCGAACGCTTTATTGCGCATGTTAGGCATTACTGAGCCTGGTGCAATGGCTCCGCTGTCGGGTTGGGCCAAGGGAGCGCCGCATCTTCAGAACGTGCACGAGGTGTTTGATCCCGCTTTTCACACTGAAAAACCGCTTCTACAATCGGCTACTCGTCACTACGAGAAAAAAGCGGGTGACATCCTAGAGCAGTTTGGCGATAGACCTGCGGGCTCGATTTCCAGTCCGACCGAAGCGGTGTCCACGGAGCGCGCCGGTACGGCGATCCTCGTTCGTGCGCAAGCGGTCGCTGCTGAGCAGGACGCGCGTCTCGCGGCGGAGCACGCGGCGAGGCGGGAGGGCGAGGTAGGCGCTGCGCTCGGCAGGGTCGTGGGTCAGGCGGGCGAGCACAGCGCGCGCGTTGAGGGGTTGCGGCAGGCCGAAGTTGCGGCGCGAAAAGCCGCTGAAAACCTGATTGATGCAGGGTTTCGGGACATCCAACAGGACATTGACGGTGCCGTTAAGGTGTCCAAGGCAGGAGGTAATTCCGGCGATCTGTGGCAGATGGTGGGTGAGAAGCTCAAGGCAGTAAAGCAAGGTATCCAGGCGCGTGCGCGCAAGATGTACAACGAGGCTGATGCGCTTGCGGGTGGGCACTTGCCCGACATGGCGGGGCTCCCCGAGCGCGCCGCGCAGTTCCTGGCCGAGCTGCCGGAAGGGTTCGAGAACCGCTACCCCTCGATCGTCAAGCAGATTCGCGACCTCGCGGGCGTCCAGAAGCTAGATGAGCATGGCGTGCCGACCGGCGAGTGGGAGAAGGAGCCTGCGACGCCTACGTTCGGGCAGCTGCACAATCTGCGCTCCGTGCTGCGCGCCAATTACAATCACCTCGATCTCACGCCCGATGTGAAGCAGGGCACCTTCAAGTTTTTTGCCAACCGGGTGGATGAGATTCTCAACGATCCCGGCGCGGTGCCGGAGCTGCAAGAGGCGGCGCGCGCGCTGCGGGCAGCGGATGATTTCTACCGCGATGCCATCAGGCCGCTGACCGACAAGCATATCCAGGCGGTGGTAAGCGGGCTTGAGTCAGGCATGCCGGCCGATCCCAAGAACCTGTTCGACACGCTCGTCAGGGAGGGACGCTCGGACCTCACCAGGACGGTCGCGCGTCTGGTGGGTCCCAACTTGTGGGCAGGCGTCAAGGCGGCCGACGTGCAGGCCATGTTAGATGCCAGCAAGACTTTAGTGCCCGATCAGATCGATGGTCGTGCTTTCGCCCGTCAAGTTCTGGAGCGACATCGCAGCGTCGGTAATATGCTGGAGGCGGTGCACGGGCGCGAGGCATCAGCCAAGCTCATCGAGCAGGCGCGGCGCATCGAGATGCTGGGCGGACGCCTGGAGATACCGGTGCGGCCTGGTGACACCGTGACCGAAATAATTGCTCGCGCGCGGGCAGCGGGTGACGCCGCCAAAGCGGTCGCTAAACAGGATCCGCTGGGCACGCTCAAGCGCGAGATGGGCGGGATCGAGGCGGCAACGAAGAAGGAGTCGGCTGATTTGCGGGCCAAGCGGCTGGCCGGTCCGTTCGGGTTCTTGCTCAAGCCCACGACGGGCGCCGCTGATGCGGTTGACCGCATTCTAGGTTCGGAGGATTTGATCCTCGCCGCCGCCGCGCGGTTTGGCGAAGACTCGCCCGAGTTCGAGATGCTCCGGCAGGTACACGCGCAACGCATCCTTCAGGGGACACTTGAGCCGGGCAAGGAACTTGCCAAGATATCGCCCGAGGTGCAGCGGGTCATGTTCCCCGGAGTGACGCTCGATCAGATGCAGCAGCTTGCCAAAGAGATGGATTTTTTGATGTCAACCAGGGGGACGCAGGGTACCGCTAAGTCGATGTCTGCACAGTCCAAAGTGGAGCACCCGTGGGCATCGATCTTGGGACGCGGTGGCGCAATTGCAAGGACATTAATGGCACCGACCAAGATCGTCCCTTTTGCCGACGCGACTGGACGAACAATGCTTGGCAGCTACTACGGTCTCGTGCGTAAGCTCGCGACTTCGCCCGCTTTCCTGCGCTGGGTGCAGAAAGGATTGACTGGCGATCCCGCGGCACGCGAGATAGTGCGCCAACAGGTTCAAAAGGCGCTCCAGCGTGGCGGCGCCGTTGGGGCGGGGGTGGGCGAGGGACTTGAACAGGCGTCAGAACCGTCATCGGAGGCCGTCGAATGAGCATAGACGACGACATTGGGGCGCTCGCTGCCCACGTCGCAACCGAGGCGGTCAAGTCGGGCAAGGGCGCCCCTCGCTTTGGCGAGAAGGTGGATGCGCTCAAGACTTTGGCGGCGTATCTTGCTATAGTGAGCAAGAACCGTAGCAAGACGCCCGAGCGGGACGATACGCCGACCTTCGAGGACTTTGCAGCGCAAGTAGAGGAAGTGGGTAATGGCCGAGCGAAAGTTCGAGATAGTTGAAGAGGGTGACGCCGAGCCGGCGGCCGTCGCCGGCGTGATGCTGGCGCTGCGTGCCCTCTCTCAGCGCGCTCTCGTGGCTGCTGCCGACCTTTTTTGTCTACTCACCGTGTTCGGCGCGTGGTGGCTGTGGTGGTCAGTGCCCGATCCGAATGTCTACCAGATCACCTCGCTTTCGATTTACGCGCTGTTCGTGCTTGCGGCCAACTGGATTGTGAGAAAGCGATGATGTGGCGCACGTTTATCGCGATATTGCTGTTACTGCCCGCGGGAGTCTTGGCGCAAGAGCGCAATGTTACGTGGACCATAACGCTTTCTGAAGCCAACCAGATCATAAAAAAACTCGGCGAGGCGCCGTGGAACGAGGTCAACCCCTTATTGCAAAAACTGATCTCGCAGGCGAATACCCAACTCATTCCTCCAACAAAGTCGAGCGAGGAAAAAGAGGAAAAATAGCTATGCTCCGCAAACTCGGGCTTGCCATCGCCCTGCTTTTACTAAGTTATGTCGAGGGGTCGGCGCAAGCTATTGTGCGTCCGTGTGTGACGCTAGGGGTTAATAACTGCCCCCCTGTCTCGGCGTCTAACCCTTTGCCTGTCACCGCCACGGTTAGCGCCACAGTGGGCGGCTTCGCGCCAGGGGGCGCCTACGCGACGCTGACCGCCACGGGCTCTTCAGCAACTACTGCGCTGCCGGCCGGGATTGTTGTTGTCGCCTACAATACCGGGACGACAGCCGTTTCTTGCACGCTCGGTGTGACGGCGGTTGCAAATGAAGACCAAATAGCGCCAGGAGGGTTTTTTTCCTACACGGTCGGGGCCAACACCAATATCGCTTGTATCGACCAGACGGGGACGGTTTCTAACCTCGTGGTTCTTTCGGGCGGAACGGGACTCGCTACGGGTTCCGGCGGTGGTGGCGGAGGCGGCGGAGGATCGTCAGCGATAACGACCTGGGCTGGCGGCACCCTCGGCGCGATGGCGAATTACGGCACGTCGCCGGGGGCGGTTCTTGTGCCGGGCGTCAATGCTTTTATAACAAATACGCCTACCGTTACCGCAAATGCTGGGACCAATCTTAATACCTCGACGCTCGCGACCTCTGCCAACCAGACGAACGCTTCGCAAAAATCCCAGGTTGTAGACGGCGCGGGCAACGTGATTGCATCGACATCGAACGCGCTCAATGTCGATGTCACGAATGCGAACGTTAATGGTCAAGCGACGATGGCGAATTCGTCGCCAGTTGTAGTTGCGAGTAATCAATCTAATATTCCAGTTAATGTTGCAGCTTTTGGTGGTACTGCAACTACGACAGGTCAAGTTGCAGTAAACACTGCTCCGGTTACGGCAACTAATACGGCGCTTGTGGTCGATCTCCGGCCGGATAGTCCAGGCATTATCACGCTTGGTCCTGCTGCTGCGGCGAACGCTGTTCCATTTGTTGGTCCTGCTCCGTCATCTTCGGCATTGGTTGGCATAACACCGGTCGTTGGTGGTTCGGCAGCGTCATCACTTGTTCTTAAAAATGCGGCCGGCAATCTTTATAGTGTCTACGCTGAATGTTCGGCGGCTTGCTGGTTGATGGTGTTCAATTCGACCTCTGCACCGAGTAATGGATCAACTACGGCAGGTGTTGCATCTGGCAATATGGTCGAGTGTATTCCGATTTCAGCCGGCGGTTTTGGATCGGTTAATTATGCTGGCGGACCGCCTGCTGTTTATTCGGTAGGGATTACTGCGGCGATTTCTTCCACGACTTGTGCGACGTTGACGCTGGCGACTACGGGCTTCATTCATGGCATGGTGATGTGATGCGACGAACCTTGGCTGGTGTTCTTTTTGGCCTACTTTTCGCGCTGTCGCCTGCCTACCCGCAGACCATAACGGCTTCGGCGCAGACAACGATTGTCGTCAATACGACGCCTGTTACGGGCGGGTCAAATGGCCAATGCCTCACGATCAGCAGCGGCACTGTGGGCTCCGGCGCATGTGGCAGTGGCGGTGGGCTCACTGTTGGAACTAGCACGATCACGAGCGGGACGACGACGCGCATTCTCTACGACAATGCGGGAGTGCTTGGAGAATACACGCTGACCGGCAGTGGTACGGTCGCGGTGATGCAGACCTCGCCAGCGCTTGTTACGCCTGCGCTCGGGGTTGCGACCGCGACCTCGGTTGCGATTGGCGGCTGCACCATTGGTACGGATGTTTTGTGTACGACAGGAACCACGACGCTCAATGGAAAGACTACTGTAGCGGGCGCCAGTTTCGTCTTGAGCGGCAACATATCGGCGGCGGCATGGACTACGAGCGGTATTCGCTACGCGAATGTTGCAGCGACAATGACTGACACATCGTCGAGTGGAACGGTTGCGGCTGCATATACGGATGTTTTTGGCGGCAACACGGTTGCGGCATCAAGCGCGGCTACATTTACGAATTACTATGGTGCATATATTAAGGTGCCGGTGGCCGGAACTAATGTAACGCTTACCAATGCATGGGCACTCGGAACTGAGGGAATCAATGTTGTTGGCCAAGCTAACAGCATAGCGATCAAGGAGACCGGATATTCTCTTACCGGATCGAATGCGTCATCTTTGCTTGATCTTTCTGGCACGTTGAATACAACGGGATCGCCGGATGTCGTTGCTATTCGTATTACGGATACGGCAAGAGGTGCAAGCACGACATTATTTAATCTCTATGGCGGCGCTTCCGGCACTACGAGTGAATTTAGCGTATCTCGGAATGGGCAACTTACGTTAAATAATGGCATTACCGCTAGTTCAACTATACAATCAAGTTTGTCCAATAATGGTCAGGGAGGAGCTATTTATGCTCAAAATAGTAATGCTCTTTCTAGTGCCTATGCAACAATTTTATTGGGAAATAATACAAACATATCAGGGCAGTCTATTTTTACGGTCAACAGCAGCACCAATGTTACTTCTGGCGCAGGCATTGCAAACGGTACGACCTGGAATAATCTAGGTACGTTGTCTATTCAGAGCAGCGGCGTAACTGACTTAACGGTGACGGCTACTGCGATCACCGCAGCTATCCCGGTTGTTTTAAAGGGCTATACGGTAGCTGGATTGCCAACAGGCATAACTGGCGCGATGGCTTATGTGACCGACGCGGTCGCCTGCACATTCCTGGCTGCTCCGACAGGTGGAGGGTCTGTGGTTTGTCCAGTATTCTATGATGGCACTTCGTGGAAGGGAGCGTAAGAAAATGAAACGCACTTTAATCGCTATGGCGCTGGTTTGCACTTCATTTGCGGCTATCGCCGATACATTGACGATCACGCTAACAGCACCTGTCGGCCTATGCTCTGGCGCCGGATGCACAAAAACTTATAGCGACGCTACGGCTACGCCACCTAATGTCACAATTGCGAAGATGATCGCGACGTATCAAAAGGGCTGCAATGGCAGCATAAACGGTATTTGCACGGCGGGGCAGGTGCTGACCTTTTGGGCCGATACCATAAAAAATGGGATCGTTTCTGATGTGAGCGGATTCGATCAGCAAATACTGCAGCAAAACGCGGTTAGCACCTATACGCCCATTGCACCGAAGTGAGATGCTGAATGCGCAAGGTTTTACTTGTTTTCGCTCTGCTTGCGCCATCTTGTGCCGGCGCTCAGCAGTCCACGGTCAACATTCCGCTGACGCTTGCCGATCAAGCGACGATCATTCCGCTGCTCTGTGAGGCGGCTCTTTACGGCTTTCGCATGAGGTTCCAGGACTTTTGCGATCTTGCGAAGGTCAAGCTACCCGAGGCGCTGAAAGCCGAGCGCGACGCAGCCGAGAAGGCGAAGGAAAGTGCTGGGGAGGAAAAGAAGCCATGAAACGGCTCGCCGCCGTCATTGGTGTTTTCTTTGTACTTGCTGCTGTCGCTGTTCGCGCTGCTGGCTGGCTGCCGCTCGTTTCGGCCTCGGCAGGAGGCGGCGGCTGCTCTCAAGCGACTACGTATAATGGTATGCTTGATGGTAGTCAAAATTCAAGTGCTATTACGACATTGATATGCGGGATGGTAACTGATGGTGTGTTTGCCAAACTTGATGTGCTTTATGTTTTTGCTGTCAATTCAAGTGCAAATTCTCTCGTCAATGCTGTCAATCCTGGCACTTTTAATGGGACCGCAAACGGTAATGTTTCAACAGGTTGCGCTGGGGCTACTGCTTGTTTTTCTGCAAATAATGGATGGAGCGGTGTCGATGCCAGCACAACGATCTATATCGATACGGGTTTCAATCCTTCCACTGCAACTTCACCGCATTTCACGCAGAATTCTTCGCACATATCGGCATGGAGTTTCACAAATGCGACAAGCGGCGCATCGGGCGGTACGGTTATGGGTCTTGTGTTGGCGGCAACTAATTCCACGAGACTGTTTCCGAAATACAATGATGGCAACTTTTACGGTGATGCTAATTCCGCAACAAACGCTACAGGGATATTGAATGCTGACAGCATCGGACATTATGTGGTTAATCGTTCTGGTGCTGGTGCAGTTCAACATTACAAGAATGCATCCGATGTTGGCGATAGCACAGAAGCTTCTGCCGCCGTTCTCAATGGTAACGTTGCCATCCTTGCTCAGCGTGTTGCTGGATCGACGGTGAATTTCGGGAGTGCTTTACAGCTTGGTGCAATCACTATTGGAGGCAGTTTATCCTCTACTGATGTTACAAACCTTGAAGGTCGTCTTTGCACGTATTTTACCACAGTGCACGGCTCCTGCCCAACTAGCTGATAGGTGATTAATGCGCCGTCTTTTAATTGCACTATCAATCGTCGGTATTCTGTTGGTCGCTAAATTAGCAACGGCAGGATTTGCTATATTTCAAGTTTTTTCAAGCGGTTCTTCACAAGGTTGTCCTGACGCCGTTCCGAGTACCGCTGGTGCTTTTGGATTTAATACGTGTACCTTTTTTGATCCAATGACATCGCTTGGGACGATCGATCTTGGCGCCACCAATGCGGCCGGATTCAATTGGCGAACTCAGGGTTTGACCCGCGTAGACGTGACTGCGTCGATCGCCAACACCGGCACGATGACAGTAACGGCTGTGTCTTCTGCGGTACTCAAAATTGGAATGACATTGAGTCCTGGTGTCGGAGCCGGAGGATGCGCTCCGTCAATAGGGACGACTATCACGGCAGGCTCCGGCGGAACGGGGACATACACAGTTAGTCCGGCGCAGACGCTCGCTAGCTGCGAGTTCATGGCTTCGATCATTCAAGCCACTAACACCTTATCGGTTGATTCCGTTACCGGGTTGACACTAACTAATGTTTCACAGGGCGACAGCAATTACGGCATCAGCACATGGACTTCGCTGAACGTGCCCTCGGGCGTGCCGGAAACCTACCGAGGCATCAGTTTTAAAAACGGTCTATATGCTCGCGCATACGTTTCATTCGATGAGACCAAGGCGCCGAACGGCATAGCCGGTTCACCTTGGCGGTGGCCTGCGTGGTGGTTGACTTCATGGCCCGGAACGATACCTGGTTCGAATTTTATCGAAACCGATAATTGTGATTGTTTCTCTGCCAATGGTAGCGTGTTGCTCAACAACTTCCTCCACGATAATCTCTGCGGCGTCTCATGCTCGGGCGGTTCTATTTTTTCGGACTACTTTGGCACGCCGCCGCTGCGCTCGACGGAATGCAATCCGGTTTTGGACGGCAATACGTTTCACACCTTTGATCAGTTGTGGGTACCTCCGGCAAAAAACAACGGAGTGGGATTTTACGGCTATCTGGTAGACGCAGATACCTGCCCCGGTAACGCGGTTTTTACCGGCTCGATCGATAGCGACGGCGTGACGCTTCATGTGACGCAAATGCTGTCTGCCGGGTCGATTGCTACTGGTAGCTACATAGGAAACGGCAACTCCACGACAGCAGCGACAACGGTCGCATCGCAAACCAGCGGCACTCCAGGTAAGGTGGGCGTCTATGCTTTGAGCTTTAACCGAGGAGCCGTGGCGTCGTCGTTGATGATCGCAACTAATGCCAATAACTGCACCTACTTTGCCAAAGGCTCGGGCAAGCAGGCGACATGCACGGCGAGTCCATATGATGGGGCGTTTACGGAAGCCGATGGCAGCAACGGCTTTATATTGATTATTTCCAGTGGTTGTACGGCTTCGTTTACGACCTCGGCCTGCAGTGCTGGAATGACAGCCGGTTGCCCTGGTGGAGGCTGCGGTAATTGGCCCATGCATGTCAAAAACATTCAGGTATGGCAAACGCTTCTGACTGACAAGCTGGTGCAGAACTAATGGGTGCGCAGGAAGAGTTCGTCGGTCCTTTCGCCAGTTGGTCCAACCTCAAGCGTGATTACGGCGCAAAGGGAGACGGCATATCCGACGACACCGCCGCTTTGCAGGCGGCGGTGAGCGATCTCACGGCGACTGGCAGACCGCGCAACCTGTTTATCCCGTCCGGGACTTACCTCGTCACCCAGACCGTCACGCTGCTCGGTGGTCTCGGGGCGGGCATCATCGGAGCCGATCCCGCGACCACAACCATCAAGTGGGGCGGCGCCGCTGACGGCACGCTGCTGCATCTTGACGGTTGCGCCTACGGGCGACTTGGTCGGCTGACGCTGGATGGGGGCCGCAATACGACCATTCTGGTGGATCAGAATGCGCTCGTTGGCGGACCACCGCGCCAGTTTGGTACTGGCAACGAATACGCTGATCTGGTATTTCAGAACGCCTCGATAGGCATCAGGGCGGGTGATGCGGGCATTGGCGAGGCCGAGAGTACAGTCCTGCGGTGTAAGTTCCTCGGCCTCAAGAATGGCGTCCTGCTACTAAATGGCAATTGCTTGGACTGGTGGCATTGGTTCTGCGAGTTCGTGAATTGCCGAACTGGCATTGCCAATACTCCGCAGGACAACATTGCGGCCGGTGGCGCGGGCATGTTTCACGCTTATGGCTGCCAATTCCTCGGTTCGACATTTGCCGATATCCAGATCGGCAATACCGGGAATTTCAATTTTCGGGATTGTTATTCAAAAGGCTCGCGGCAGTTCATCAACGAGGTCTTCTATTACACAAACGCCGCTCAGACGCGGGTTCAGAACTGCGTCGCCGACAGCGGCATCTACATGGGCAACGGCGGTCCATTGCTGATTACGGACAGCACCATTGCCGGCCCCGTCACTGTGACCTCGTCCAACGGCGGCGACATCATCTCTGTCGGCAACAAATACACGGTATCGCCGATAGCCAGTCGGTTGCGATCCGTCGATGACGCGGTTGTGTCCTCGCTGACGTTGCCATTGATGCCGGTGTTGCCGCCTACGCCCCTGTTGACGAGCCGTCAGGTCTTCGAGGTGCCGATCACGGACGACGGCACCGCGCTCCAAGCCGCTATCACGCAAGCCGCCGCGCTCAATGGCAGCAAGCCAGTCGTGCACATCCCGGTCGGGACGCTCGCGCTGCGCAAGCCGATCACGGTGCCGGTGTGCGATGTACAGATCATCGGCGATGGGTGGCCGAATACGATCATCGATTGCGGTAACACGCCGGGGATCGGCATCGACATTCAAGGGCGATCACGCGTCACGTTGAGCGGCTTGCACGTCAAGAATGCCGCTGATACGGCGATAACGATTGAGGACGCATTTTCTGGCCGCGTCCTCTTGCAAGAGCCGATCTTCATCGCAGCGAGCGCCGCTGGCATCTTCGTCGATGGTGTGAACTTCGCGCTCGTCGAGTTGCGGGATTTCAACTTTGAAAATTGCGCCGTTGGCGCCCAGATTGAAGGTGGCGTTGCATCACTGATGGCGATGCTCGCCGGCTCTGCCGACCTCAACGTGACTAACGTGTTGGCCGACAGCGCAAACGTCGTCGTGCGTGACATGTGGAACGACACGCCTACAGGTAGCGCTATCAATCCGGTCCTGGTGTCGGTGATGGGTGCAAGCCAAGTTACGGTCGAGGGCTGCGTTCATAACATGCAATCAGCCGGGGCCGTCGCGGTCTCTGGTCCTGCCGAGGTTTTGAGCACGACGTTGGGCGGGGCTGCCAATTACGCCATGTTCGTGGGCGGGTGCAGCTTCCTGTCGGCGTTCACTACGGTCCCATACGCTGCGGGGGCTGGGACGCTGGAGAACCGCCTCTACGGTACGACCAACGGCTCGACGCCCATCGCAGACGCCGTGGTGGCGACTGATGACCAGATACGCGCCGCGTTGGCGCAGTCGCGCGCTACGCATCCGACGCTGCTAGTCGATTTGCCGGCTGGGGCTACCGATGTCAGGTTCGCTCGTGTTACAATCGAGAACTGCAAGACGGGCATCCACATCAAGGGGATCAACATGGCCGCCATCATAGACCCGACGACGCTCGCGCAGCTACAAAGCGTTTACGGGCAAATCCAGAGCGCCTTGACGCAGTTCGCTGCAATCCTCGCCAACGCAGCGGGACTCCCTCCGGGAACTACGTCTCCTCCTGGGACTACGATCAGTGGCACGACGCCTGTAGGCGGTGCGACCATAACGGATGCTGCGGGCCACGTCTGGTCGCTTGGCGCTACGGCTCCCTACGGCTTCGTCATTCTCCGGGACAACGTGCCGTTCGCCAATGGAAGCGGTGCCTCGCTCACGATCGACAAAATCGGCATCGTGTGGACCAAGAACAACCAGGGCAATTGGTACGTCTCGACTGCGTCAGGCTGGAACTCGTCGCCCGGCAATGCCCCTCCTGTAACCGCGTAGGGAGGTGCTCACCATGAGCATCCAACCTGCCACGCTTGCAGCCTTGCAGCAGATACGAACAAGCATCGGCGCGTCAGATGACGCGCTGAAAGCGATCCTCGACCCCATGCAAGTCGCGCTCGATGCGACGCCTCCACTGCAGGCGGTTGCCCACGGCCTGCCGAAACTTGTGTTTCAGTCTGGTCCATTCACCGACCTGTCGCGCATCGACATCAACAACGCCAACACCTCGACCGCGACAACGGACTGGTGGGTTGCCAACAGCTACATTGGGCAGCCGGGAGAAAACCCTGCTTATGGCCTGATCCCGAACATTCCTGCGAGCGCGTTGTCGGTCAGCAACGGCATCCTTCGGATCGCCCAGGCGCGACCCGGCGCGTACTATCAAAATAACCAGCCAACGCTGGCCAGCAATTGGTTCCCTGGCTCATTGGGGAATGCTAGCGCCGCAAACATGGCGGTGCTTAGAGCCAACAATCACGGTCGTTTCTTCCGTCCGCCTTGGTACATTGATTTTCAGTTCACGTTCGACCAGCGCCTCGCGCGCGGCGGCGCGGGCTTTCCTGCTTTTTGGGGCGTCGATTGGTGGAATGGTATTCTAGGCACGGAAATCGATTTCTTGGAGTTTTTTCCACAGACGCGGTTCGCCGGCCTTCCCGTCGAGGCCGGACAGAACGGGTCGATCGGTTTCAATTGTGGGGATTTTTCAAAGGGTGTCACTACATATCCACCTCTGCAGAGTGGACAGTTCCCGCAACCGACGTTCGCCGACCTTGGCAATCCGAAATTCGATGGTACGGACCTGCACACGGTTGGCCACTTGCTCATCGACACCGTTACCGGAGGCGGCACGGGGTTCATGGAGCGCTATTTTGATGACAAAGAGTTCGCGCCGAATCGCCTGACGTACTCCCGCACGGCGCCACCGAGCTACCCGCCTGGGGCTCCAGCCGGCACTTTTTCGTCGTGTGAGAATGTGACCAACACTCCCGACTACCTGGGCTATTCGCTCTACATCACCTGCGGCAACCAGCCAGGTGGTGGCGACTGGCCATTGAGCATTAGACGCGTGCGAGTGTATGGCCCTGACGATAGCATCATGGTCGTGGTGTAGCCGATGGGTTTTGTCCAGCAAAGCGGCAACATTACTCCAGGGCATCTGCCTGTGTGGGTCGCGCCAGGCGTCATTGGTGACGGCGGCGCAGCGCTCGCGGCTCAGCGCGTTCTCGCCTCGCTACGCGGCGCCAACTTCAACACGACCAGTGACCAGCCGATCGCGATCCCGCAGCGCGTAACGGCCTTTGCGCTTACTGGGATCATAGTGACGAACGCCTCGCTCAGTTTAACGGCAGCCGTGGGCGGGTTCTACCCACAGGCAGCGAAGGCGGGCACGCCGATCGTGGCAGCTGCGCAGGCGTACTCAACGCTTACGACCGCCAACGCGCTGCTTAACGCCACGCTCGCGGCGTTCGGGAGCGGCACGCGGTTCTCGTCGGCGAACCTCGGGACGATCGGCGGGCTGCTCAATATTTGGTTCGCGCTTACGACGGCTCAGCCCGTCGCGGCGACGGCGGATATCTACCTCGTGGGAATTGACCTGTCTTAAGCTGGTACCGGAGCACCCATCGGGGGCGGGGTCTCATGTTCTTTGCTCTGGGCCCCAAACCACGGTTTTGTCGGAGCAGGAGCAGTTGGAGGCGCTTCGACTTTTTTTGCCGGAGCAGGAGCAATTGGATGCGCTTCCGTTTTTGCCGGCGGTTTATCGATCTTGCCGCCAAGCGCCCCAATGGCGCCTTCCGTTATGCGCACTCGCGCTTCCAGTTCGTCGAGCCGGTCATCGTGAGCAAGCGGTTTGCTCTCTATGGCGTCCTGGCGCTTCTTGAGATCGGTCCGATCGCGCTCCAGCGAGGCGATAACGACGCCATTGTCAACGAGCTTCGTTTCATGCGCCGCCACCTGAACTCCGCTCTTGATGTGCGCCAGCTCAAGGTTTTCCAGTCGCTGCCGCACGTCGCGCATGGCGTCCACGAATACGTCGAAGTGGCGGTTCATCTCGATGGAGCTTGGGCTTTTTTCCAAATTGTCTACAAAATCCTCTAGGGTGGAAGGCATGCGCTTGTTCTCCTGTTTGCTAGCCAGCGAGTTGTAAACGAGTTTTGGGTAGCGTAAAAGAGGCTTCCATGAAAAAAATCCTTACGATTCTAGCCGCTCTCCTCGCCTCTCTCCCCGCGAGCGCGCAGCAAGTTCGGCAGAGCGGCAACGTCACGCCGGGTCACGTCACCAAGTGGATCACAACGGGTGTCATCGGTGATGGCGGGCCCGATCCCGCAGGCGCCAATCCAACGAGCCTCAACGCGACCGCGAGCGGCTTCGGCATATGCCAGTTCAGCGGGTTCTTTTCGGGTCCCTACAACCGCCTTTGTTTCAACGTCACCGGAACCGGCGGCGGTTTCGCGCTTGATAATTTCGGCGGCGCAACTGGCGGTTTCACCTGGACTCTCAATGGTGTGACGCAGGGATTGCCTATCACTACCGGCCTCCCTGTCACCATCAACGACTTCGCGTGCTTCTCAGACACTACCGGGGACCTCAAGGACTGTGGCAACACCAATGGCGTCAACAGCGGTACAATTAACCAGCTTGCGTGGTACGCCGCGAGCGGCGCAGTGGTGTCGGGACTCGCGACTGCCAACAATGGCGCGCTCGTTACGTCGGCCGGAGGCGTGCCGTCGATCTCGTCCACGCTCCCCGCGGCGGTGCAGGGAAACATCACGACCGTTGGAACGATCGGGACCGGCGTATGGCAAGGAACCGCCATTGCCGTTGGTTTTGGCGGTACAGGGCTCACGGGCGGCACTAGCGGAGGCGTTCCCTATTTCAACTCCGCTAACACGCTAGCATCGTCGGGCGCGCTTACCGCAAACGCAGTCATGTTGGGCGGAGGCGCTGGTGGCGCCCCAACCGTGAGCGGTTGCACGATCGACGCGAACAACACGGTCTCGTGCGCCTCAAGCGTGACTGCCACTCCAGCGCACGTCAACCAGAATACGACTTCCGATGCGTCAGCTGCTTCCTACAATCTCCAAAAGAACAGAAGCGGCGGCGCGGTTCTCAATAGCGATGTGCTCGGCATCGTCAATTTCAGCGGCTTCTCGAACGCCGCTCAGCGCAATGCGGCACAGATACAGGCGATCGTCTCCGCGGCGCCGAGCGGGAGCAACGTCCCGACCAAAGTGCAAATTAGCACAAGCAACGCTGCCGGTCTTAACAACCAATCGCTCGTGTTTGACAATAATGGACATCTCTCTAGCGTCTCCACAAGCGTGCCCGTCGTAAACACCTGCGCGGGATTCGCGCTTGGAACAGGAGCGACTGATTTTGCTGGACGCGCGACATTTACCAGCAATGCTAGCACTTGCTCGTTCAATTTTGGCACCGCGTTTGCAAACATACCGTTTTGCACTGTTGCTGCTCCCGTAACGACCAACATGACTGTAACTGCGACTACCTTGACTATAGGGTTCGTGAGCGCGGCAGCGACGACAGCGTCCTGGATTTGCATAGGAGCATAAAAAGGAATGAGCGACCGGACCCGCACAGCGATCGTTTCATTCCTTGTTATCTTTGGCTATCTGGTTTTCGGCTACCTGCTGCTCACTGGCTGGATCAAGCCTGACGTTTCCGGCGATGTCGCGTTGACCCTAACGGGGGGCGTGTTCGGCGTTCTGACGGCCGGTTTTTGCTGGGCGCTGGGCTATGAGCTTGGGTCGAGCGCAGGGAGTCGTGCAAAGGACGCCCTGATCGCCGGACAGCTCCCGCAAGTTCCTGTCGTGCCTGCGCCGAGTCCACCGGTGAGCGTTCCGCAGCCGCCTCCAGCGCCCAAGCCTATCCCTGAACCCGCTACGGATCGCCAGACCGGCATCACGGCCACGGAATTCGGTGGCGCCTCCGACCCCAATACCAGCGCCTACGACAACCACGTCATCAATGATACTGAGCTGGGTGTCGCCCTGCCCTATCGTTTCCCAGGCACGCGGCCCCGGGTCCATGTCTGGGGACCGAAGGGCGATGCCGTCTGCGATATCGTCGATGTCGGTCCCTGGAACACGCACGATCCCTATTGGCAGACCGGCGGACGGCCCCAAGCCGAGACCGGCACCGACATGGGTGGCCGTCACACCAACCTGGCCGGCATCGACCTGACACCCGCAGCCGCGCGCGCCGTAGGCATCGACGGCAAGGGAAGTGTCGATTGGGCATTCGAGGGCTTGAGCGCACCCGCTGCGACGGTCCCTGCCGGCGTGGCAAGCGAACCTCCATGGCTCACCCTTGCGCGCGCAGAGATCGGCTTTCACGAGCTGCCCGACAATCACGGCATTCAGAAATACGTGGACCTCGCCGGCTATGGCGCAGACGGCGAACCGTGGTGCGCGATCTTTGCCGGAGCGATGTTGCGCAAGGCCGGCATCACGCTCACAGGCATTAACGCAATGGCACGCAGCTTTACGACCTCTCCAGCCTTTACCAAGATCGACACGCCGCGGCTGGGCGCGATCGCCGTGTTCTGGCGCGGGTCTCCGTCCGGTACTGAGGGACACGTCGGCTTCTATGTCGGCGATGCCGCGACTGGGCGCATCAATGTTCTAGGCGGCAACGAAAACGATCAAGTGATGATCGAATCCATCCCGATATCCGGCTCCACCATGGGACTGCTCGGCTACTGGTGGCCAGCTTCCACTGAGCCCAAGGTGATCTAGCTTTAATCAGGAGGACAAAAATGAGCTGTGAAATCCTACGCGACATAGAGGCTTGCAAGGCTTTCGAGAAGTCGATCAGGGAAATGGCCAAGCAAACAATTGCGCATTTTGGGTCTGGCGAGGTCACTGTGAGCAAGCGTTGTCCAAGTAGTGATCGACGTGCGGACTACGGCACCGCTGGAAGATAGGGACGGCTACAAATAGATAAACCGCGCGCGGCGGGACCGCGCATGAAAGGACCTAAAAATGAACCCGTTTACGATGTTCCAGATCATCATGCAGGCTTCGGCGTCGATCCCGAAGGTTGTCGAAGCCATCCAGCAAATCATGGCATCCGATGCCGCGCATACGGTCGAAAGCGCCTTTCAAGCTTGGTTTGATCACAACACTGCTGGAGGTACGGCCGCTCCAGCATTGTCAGAAACCGCTAAGCCGTTGTCGATCCCGGTGCCGATGCCAGTACAACCCTCTTAAAAAATGGCCAGCGTCGGCGCTTTCTTCGATGTCCTGTTCTCGAACCGCGGCGAGATCGAGGACATCGTCGAGCGGCTCGGCGGTCTTGACGCCGCCATGAGCTTCGCAGCCGGCGCCGGGCCTGACCTTATGGCCATCATGGCGACGATCGCGGCGCACCAGGACCCCGTCGCCGCGGTCGCCCAGGTGCAGGCGATGCTGGCTTACTCGCAGGACACCGAGGATCGCGTGCGGGCGTTTCAGACGGCGCACGGGCTAGAGGTTGATGGCATCGTGGGCGACGAGACTTGGACCAAGGTCGAGGCGCTGATCAAATCGCTTGGCTAGGACCTATTTCCTGTGGCATGGCTGTGGATCGTTTGGTTGGCAGTCGCGGTCGGCTTGTTTGCCGTTTTTGAACGGTACGCGATTAACCATCGGGATCGCCAGTGGACGTTATCCGAGACGATGGCCCACGTCGGGAGCAAGTGGCCACTAAGTATTGGATTGTTTGGCCTGTTCCTCGGCATCTTGCTGGGTCATTTCTACTGGCCCGTTACCGTTGTACATTGAGTTAGACTATGCCGCGGCGGACGTTCGAGGATTTGCTTCGAGCTCTGGATGAGATCAGGCCGGATAATGTGTCTGAGCACTGGCCGCTGATTCGCGACGGCATCCGCGACCTGGGGCGGCGATTTATCCCGTTGGAAGCGACCGCCGGCGGGGCAAACCACCGTCCGCCGAGGCGGAACGCGACCAAGGGGCAAAAGCCATGAGAGGCGAGTGGATGGTCCTCGCGATAATCGGTAGTGGTCGCCAGCACCCTCGGGCGCAGCCTTCGCGGTCGGCACATTCTTTTGCTTCGCGTAGCAAAACGCCCTCGCTTCATCGACCTGAATGCGCTTGCATGATGGGGCGAATGTTGCTAAAGAATCAAATGTGGCCAGCGGGCCGCGCCCAAGGGCGGTTACCCCAAGAGCGCGACCGGCTGACTATCTACCTGACATGCGGTCGAAGTGCCGCATTGAAAACCTCCAAGGTTGCGCCCTGTTGCACCAGGGCTAGGTTAGCGGTAACCAACCGCCGAGAGTTTAAGGGCCAGGGGACCATCCTCTGGCCCAAACTTTTGAACTATCCTTCTCGAATTCCGACGACTCTCCACTGAGGCGGGATCGGCCCACCATCTACCCAATAATCGCCCTAGTGGTAATCCTGGGCGCTTTCGTGCTAGCGTTCGCGATCTGGGCTCTGTCCTGAAGGAAAAAGCCATGGGACTGTTCGAAGCCGTCGTCCGCGCGCTGATCTATCTCTGCGTCGTCGCCCTCTGCTACTACTTAATTATCTGGGTGCTCGGTGCGCTTGGCTTTGCTTTGCCGCACATGGTGCTCACGATCCTCGGTGTCATTTTCATACTGGTCGCGATCCTGATCCTCGTCAGGCTATTGTGGCCGGTGCTTGGCAATATCACGTTGTTTCCGCCACGTTGAAATAGCATCTTTGCTAGACGGTAGCTAAATGGTACCGTCAAGGAGCAAGGACGTGCGACTTGCGTAGCTCAAGCGCAAGGATCTTACATTATGGCCAAGACAGCTAGAATAAGTAGCCGACGCGTCCACAACAATGAAAACAATACCGAGCTTGAGGAGAGGGTCGGTCACGGCATTGACCTTCGCGGCGGCAAGGTCATTGATCCGACTAAGAATGTCCTCGATCTCGTTAGGGCTGAGAGCAAGTATCAAGATGCTATGCGGGATGCCTTAGAGAAGCTCCTCGATGTGAAGGTAACCGGCGTCAGCGACAGGCTCGAAATTACCGCCAGCGCGATGGTTTCCTATCAGAACGCCCAGCGCGACGCTGAGACCAAGCGCATCGACCAGCTCGCCCAGACCCGTCAGGAGTTCCAGAACACCATCCGCGACATGCTGGCGGAGTCGGTGCGCACAACATCGAACTTGGTCAGCACGCAGCTCGTTCAGATTCAGGCGACCTTCGACACGCGTGTCACTAAGTTGGAGGCCGGAGCGTTCACCCAGGCTGGCAAGAGTTCCGTTCAAGATCCCCAGACGGCCGACGCGCTGTCTCGGATGGCCGCGGGAATAGCTTCGCTTTCAACCACGACTACCGATGCCATGAACAAGACATCTGCTATGACTGCCGAAGCCATCGCAAAGTTAACCGTTACCTTGGCAAACATGCGAGAGTCAGACAGCAGCATATCTGGACGACATATCGGTCAAGGCCAAGTCTTTGCCTGGATTGCTACGGCAATTGCCATGGCCGCTGGCGTCGGCACCATCATTGCAGTGTTGTTGATGAAGGCGGGATAGAGCGGCCAGCCCCCGGCCAAGATCAACCGAGGGCTCTGCGATCCTGGTAATCGAGGCAGGCTTTCGCGGCGTCAACGAACAGCTTGGCGACCGAGTTGTAGGCCGCGTCCGCCAAGCGGCTTGTTGCCCGAAGGCTGTTCCCCTCGCAAAGGAGATGAAGAATTTGAGTGCGCTTCTCGGCGGGGAGCTTGTTCATACCCCGCACAATATGAAAACGATGCTTGACTGTCAAGCATACTTTTCATACTCGTCACGCCTTTCCTGACTTTTTTTAAGAAGGCCTTTCTTTGCCGTCGTCAGGGGGTGCGCTTCCAGTTCCTCCTGTAGGAGCCGTTTGCGATGCGGCTCCCCCTCCTGATGCGGCAGCGGCTGCTTGCGCAAGTTGGTCAACATAACGCTTTACCTCCTCCTTCGCTTTGGCAAGTGAAGCGATCCGAAGCACAAATCCTTGCACCACTAAGCTTAGACCGAAGTTCATTTCTGTCAATGCAGACTGGTCTCATTTTTTCACCTCTTGTTGGATATTAACGCACCACTTCCACAAAAAAGAAGCTAGCAGAGACGGATCGTCGGTCGCCTTGTAGTCCTGGACCTTGACGAGTCCCTCGGCGAACTCGACCAGTTCGCCGTATGTCAGCCGTGACATTCGTTCGGCGATGTCGTCGAGGGGCACCTTGTCCTCCCAGGTCTTTGCCGCCCTGACGTTGCTGGCCGCCACGTCGCCGATCGCTTCTTGTAAACGGGACAAATTGACCGCGTCAGCGCTGCGCTGTCTAGCGTTTCGGCGTCCGCCAAAGTCATCTGGCCCGAGCTGCGGCTCGGCCCTTGGCTCGTCGAGGTCCACGGCGTAATCCGGTTTGCCGAGGTCGGTCGCGGCGTTACGGCGCAGGAACTCGGGCGCTCCATTTGCTCTGGTCATTTATCTTCCTCCAATGACGGATGTGACACGGTCGTACCAAATCAGATCAAAGGGACGCTGGCGCGGTAGTGGGATACTCTCGACCTCAGGCTTAATAAGAATAGGCACAGCACCAGGTTTAGCTTGCGCGAATGCGTCGGCGGGAATCGCGCGATGATGCGCGACCGCGACGTGGTGGTAAGCGTGATGGCGCTGCGCCGCCGCCGCGCACGTCGAAAGCGCGAGGACTACGAGAGCCGACAGCGTTCGCACGATCATAAAAGCACCTTCCGGCGATATCCCCAGCGACTGCCCCATGTCTTCCAGCGAATCATGCCTCCGATCCAAAGGACACAACCAGCTTCTGGCCACCACCAGTCTAAAGCAATGACGCCCCACCGCTTGGTTCGAATTCGAACGAGCCTCATGTTATCTTTGCTCCTCCTAGCGGCCAAAGATGGACTCGATGTTCGCTTGCAGCTCGGCGTTCGGGGGTGGCGCCTCTTGCATGCCGAACGCCGGACCGGAGTTGGCAGCTGGGCGGAACGGCGCCAGCACCGGACCGGGGCCCGACGCGGGAGGCGCCGCTGCCGGGGTCGCGGCAGGTTGTTGTTGCGTGTTGGCCTGCTCCATCTCCTGCTTCGTTCGGCGCCGGCGACGCGCGGGCGGGTCAGAAGGGGATGCAATAGGCGCAACAGTCGGTCCAGGCATTGTAGGGGTGGCCTGCGGGGTAGGGGCGCCCCAATGCTGCGCGGGGGGCGCGGCGGAGGGGATCGCCGCCGGCGGCGCCGCAGTGGCCGCAGGGAAAGGGTGCACAGGAAGCGGCGCGTATTGATCCCCCATTTGAATGCCAACAGGAGGCGCAATCGCAGCCTGCCGCGGCCGGTCGAGGCGGCCCACGATGATGTCGGATGCCTTGGTCTTGATGGCCTGGTCGCGTACCGCGAGGGTCGCGGCATCGAGCCATGCCTGCGGCGACGGGGCAAATGCGAGGGTGCCACGCTCGCCGCCGCCCTCGAACGACAACCTGGTCACGACATCGCTCATGTCGAAACCGGCGTTGAGGAACTTGGCGACATAGGCCCGCCAGTTTTTCAGAGAGTTGGGCGGGATGGTCAGCCGGAACATGCTGTTGGGCATGCCGGGAATGACGATCGCGGTCTTTTGTTCGTCGCGGCACGCCTTCACCTTCGATCCCATCTCGCTGATCTTGCTGCCCCACACATTTTGAGGACACGACGCGCAAGTTGGCGACTGCGGCGAGCCTGCCGCGATCGAGGGCGCAATTCCATTGTCCGAGAAGCAAGCCGGCGGCGTCGGATTTTTTGGGTCGTACTTGGTCTCGTAGTACATCTTTGACATGTGGTCGTTCACGTCTACGATCACGACATCGATGTAAAGCGTCTGGATGGGCTGCTCGTTGCCCGCAATGTCCACGAGGGTGAACCGGTCGCCCAAGATAGACAGGTAGGGCCCGGCGCCTGCGCCGACGTTCCCGATTGCTTTGTAAGCGAGCGAGGGGGCACTGCCCTGCTTGTTGCGGATGTAGTCCGGCAGTTGATTGTGATCGACCATTTGCTCTTACTCTCCTTTAATACCAGTCAGCGATGTTTGGTTTTCTCGTTGTGCTCGACGAAGGTTCTATGAGCGTCTGCGAGCACCTCCAGTGCGTCGGCGCAGCGGTTCACGTCGAAAAGGAACTGGCGCAGCAGCTCCAACCCGACAACTGCCAGTGATTGCGCGTTCAGGCGTTCACTAGCAGGCAAGTCGGCGCCAACAAGTTTGACATTATTTTTGAGCGAATCCACCAGCGCATTAATGTTCATAGCGCTCATCACGATTTCCTTATGTTGACCTTCTCGAAGAATGACACCGACGTGCCGGGAGGCGTGACACTCAAGTCGTTGGGTAACGCTCCCCTTTGTTTCATTTCCTTAAGCTGTTTTTCGCGCATCTCCATGTACTTTCTGAATGCGTCGATCTGCGGGGCACCTAGTTGCAACATCTCGTTGCCGCCCTCGTCCCACGAGTCAAGGCAAAAGTCGAGGTAGGCGTTGCGGTCCTCGATTTTGGGCGTCGTGCTGACCGACTTGTAGGCCGTCCCGTGCTCGGTGCGCGCGCTTTGCTGGTTGGTTTCATTGAGAAACTTGTGAATTGCGTTCTCGATCGCGTCTTGGCGCTCACGATAGGGCTTGCAGAACTCGGCAAACGCCTTGGACTGCTCGGCGAGGTGCTGTTTCAGCTGATTCCATTCCTGGACGAGAGCGGAAACATCGACCTGGAGAAGGGACTGGGTGCTCAATTAAATTACCTCCAATGCGGCTAATGTTCCTGCGACTATCGCGGCTAGTAATGCCCATGGAAAAATAGGGCCATTTTTGCTGCCGGCAATAATGCCAAAAAATAGACTGATCGCAAAAACTGCCAGCCAGTTCATATCTCTCCCCTCCTGATCCAGCTTAACAGTGCGCCCTGCATGCTCGTGTTGGTGTCCAATCGCCGGTACATCTCCTTCTCCAGCGGCGTCGCTGTAATTCGATGCACCGTCACGTCGTTCTTCTGTCCCGGCCGGTAAACCCTTCTATTGCCCTGGATGTAAAGCCGCGTTTTGTCGATCGGGACCATCCATACCACCGTGTCCGCGACCGTGAACTGATTAATGCCGTGGCTGACGCTCTGCGCATCCACCACCATGACTTTGAAGTCCGCCTCGTCGCGGTAAGCCCTGATTACCGCCATTCTCTCGCTTGGCGCCACGTGGCCATTGATGATCCCGCACCGCCACCGCTTCTGTAGTCTATAATGCAGCAGGTTGACTACGCTTGTCAAGGGACAAAAGATAAGAACCTTGTGTTTTGCGTTCGCAACTATCTCCTCAATCATCTGGTAACGCGGCTCGGCGTCGATTTTATGTACTTTGTGCAGGTCATCGTATACGGCGCCGAGCACAATTTGCAAGAGCTTCGCTCTCGCGACCGCTTCGTTAGCGACCGTCAGCTTCTTGCCGCCCTGTAGCTGGATTAAAAGCGTGCGTTTGAGGTCGCTCGCCGCTTTTTTCTGCTCCTCGGTTAGCGCCACCTCATGCAAAACTGTACTTAGTGCAGGCCGGTTCTGCCATATCTCCTCAAGCGTGAAGCGCACGGCGGGGGTTAAAATCTGAAATGCCTTTTCGTAACCGTCCTTCCTCGGGACCCACTTGAACTGATCGATCTTGGTCATGGTCTCGTCACGAAAACCGGTGTACGACTTGCCAAAGGCGTTGTTAACCAGCTTCGCTATTCCGTACGCCTCGTCGGGGCGTTGCGACGTGGGTGTACCCGTCATCATCCATAGATAGGGACGCGAGCCGAAGATTTCGCGCGCGATGTGATGACGCTTGGTGCGCGAGTCAACGTAGCCGTCGGCCTCGTCCACGATTATTATTTTTATGCTCTTGTCCTCGGCCAGCGCCTTCGAAAAGCCGTCGAGCCGCACCGAGGTGCGCATCTTACGGTCGCTGCGATAGGTGTGCGCCCCCACCCCCACGCCGTCGATGTTCACGATCGCGAAGTCTGGTTTCTTCGCCAAGAGGCGCAGTCGCTTCTGCTCGTCACCATAGAGCACCTCGAAAGTGCGCCGCCCAAGCAGGTTCGACCATATCTCGTCTACCCACACTGTCTCGATCACATTGAGCGGGCCCACGATGAGGCAGCGGCACTCGCCTGGCGGGAACTGGTTCATAAGCCAGTCGGCGGCCCACAGGGCGGGAAGCGTCTTCTGCGTACCGGGATCCGAGAGGTTGAAGCACTTGGGATGAATGAGCTGGAAATTGGCCATGAGCTTCTGATGCGCTCCCGGCACCTTGCCGGGTCCGATCGGCCAATCGTAGTCGGTCATGATTGGCGCCACGGGATACCCCAGCCACCGCAGCACCTGGCTGTTGCGCAGCGTCTGCGGTACCGCGACGTACTGCCCGTTGACCTGCACGGCGTCCGGCACGTGCTGCGCGACGAGCGAGGAGGGGTGCTCGTAAATTAAAAGTTTGCGCGCGGCGTCATGGTAGAACTGCATGTGCCTGCTCGGTAATGGGAGGCGCGACGGGAAGACCGGCAAGACGCCGCTCGGCCATTACCACGTACTCAGGGTTCATTTCCATCAGCACGCAGTGCCGGCCGAGATTACGCGCTACCAGGGCAACCGTTCCCGCGCCGGCAAATGGGTCGAGCACGATTCCGTGGAGAGGCGAGCCGCCGCGACCGCCGCTTGCATAACTGTCACCCAGATTAAGCCAAAGCGTTCCATCAGAGCGCAACACGCGGCGTATCTCGCGGAAAATCTCAATCGAGTGGCGCACGTAAAGCTCAATTGTTGGTTCCAATCCGTGCACACCGCGCCAGCCGTCTTCCCACAGCAGCGGTTCGATCTTATAATCCCGCAAATTCCAATAGGGCGGGCTCGTCACCACGCAGTTAATCGACTCGGCGGGGAGATCGCGGAGCAGCACACGACAGTCACCCGTCAGGATTTTCTCCACGCCTCGATCTCCCCTATCACTTTCTCAGCCGTTCCCCACGCCGTCATGCCACCCACTCTCTTAACTTCCTCCATTCGTATCTCTTGAATCTTGGTTGGCCCGAAGCCCTCACGCTTGACCTCGATCCCCCAGAATGCGCCAACGCTGCGCTGACCCGTGGCGTAGCCACAGTTGAAAGCGCTGTTTAACGCGTCGATGCCCGTAAGGTTATTTCTATCCAGCCACGCTATGAAGGCGCTACTCCTCGGCCTCTCACTGCTTCTCGCAATGCACGCCACGATGTCGGGCAGGCCCGACTTGCCGAAGCCGGGAGCGAAGGTGAGGAAGTAGAACGCACCGATCCCGGCAAGGTACTTCTTTAACTCGTCCTTCTCCACTGCTTCCGGCGTCTTCATCCTCGGTCCTCGCGGGTAGCGGTTGCGCTTGTAGGGCGGAATCTTTTGGATGGTCCATTCGGGCATACTGGTGACCGTTTTTGCACAAACACGTATCAAGAGAAAAACAAACGCCGCGAGCCCCACAATATGGACAATTTGGATAAGGCAGTTCTCCCATTATTTTCTCGCCTCGTGCCAGTGCTCGCAGTCCCTGACGCTGCACCAACCGCAGAGTCCGCTCTTGGTCTTGTCCCATTGCCCGCTCTTTTTCTTCTCCTCGATCTCACCCATCAGCCGCTTCATCTCGGCCCACGTCTTGGTTACGTCGGACAGGTCATGCAGCTCGCCGACGCGATTCTCCTTGAGCCAAATATAGCTCCCGCAGATGCGCGTCAATCCAGGATGCTTCGCCTTGAGCAAGACCGCGTTGGTCGCTAGCTCAAACGGGTCTTCGTACTTGGAGCCGCCAGTTTTCCAGTCCGCGATGTAAGCGGACATCTCGTCTGTTTTGTGGTTCACGAGCGTCACGTCGATCTTGCCGCGGAACCAGACTTCCTTGTCCCAGAAATCGCAGGGGCGCATGTTCCATGTGACGCCCAGCTTCAATTCAACTGCTATTGCCGACTTATCGGTGTCGTACACGCGGTCAAACGGGGTGCAGAACTGCTCCCACTGCTGCATGTCAACGGGCAGCGGCTTCTTGCCGCCCACGCGCAGTTCCATTGCGGAATGCACTTTGTTACCCCAAGCCATCTCGGGCGTTTCAATAAAAGGCTGGTCCTTGATGACATAGCGTCGCGCCATCTGGTGGGGGCAGTTTTTATACGCATTGAGGATCGAGTATATGCCGACGAGGCGCGTGCGGTCGAGGAAGGGGGGAACGCCGTCTAGCGTGTTCATGTTGGATTTTCCTGGCCTTCACGAGCGCCTCCGGGTGGTCGAAGGGAAGGTTGCGGGTAAGTCTTGACGGCCTTTGAAACAAAAGCTTGATAACTGGCTGCCTTACACATGGCCGTCCAAACCGCCCGAACTATCTCCGGGTGATCAGAATCAAAAATATGATAATACTCAAAAAGAAAAGGCTTGAAAGCTTCGACGCCCGCGCGGATCATCGCGGGCGTGATCTCAATTTCGTCGTTGCACAGCGATCGCACGCTTTCTATAAGCGCGTTGTATTCTTGCGTTGTCTCCCTCACGCGGGCTTCGGCGGCCTCCCACTGACGCTGTGACACTTCCCATCTCGCCCATGCCTGCAACCGATTGAGTTCCTTCCGCTCGATCTCCTGCGCCTGCGCGGCAACCGTGTTGGTAAGGCGCTCAACGCGATCTATCTGGTAGCCGCACGTCGGGCACGGTCGCGCGATCAGCTCTGCGGTGTCAGTCATTTAGCGTACCCACGAGGGGGCGTCAGTAGCCTTTTCCGTAGTCATATATGCTCAGCAGTTCATCGTTAGAGAGCGGCGGATCAAAAGCGTGATCAGTGTCTACCACTTCGTGCTTGCGCGGATCAATGAGACACTGATTGCTCGGATGCATAGAGTCTGACCAGATTTCGTAGTTCTGACCACGCAACTCGAAATCGGAACAAAGACACCGATCACTCATTTCGAATACTTTTCTCCCAGCGTCACCTCCGCATCGAGCGGCAATCCCGGCAGCCACGGCACGTCGCGGCACAGCTCAAGACGACAGCGTTCGGCGTGGTCTTTAGCGTTTTGCTCCGGAATCAAAATCCACAGCGAGTCGTGCTCCATGCTTACCACGCGATAGCCCATGTTCACTACGCGAATCATCGCCTGGGACACGACGACACGCGCGAGGGCCTGGATCAAATTCTCCACCAGTTTCGCGCCGTACATCTTGGTCCAGCCGCGCCGCGTGCGCAAGCGCCACCACCCATCGCGATCCCAGTCAGTCTTTATCTCTTCCTCGGATTCGGGGCGGTGAAATTCCAGAGTGTCGTAGATAAGTTCCGTCTTATTGGGCAAAACGATCCGATGGTTGCGCACCTCGCACGGGCCCCATGTCGTCGGTGGTCCGCCAGCAAGCCGCGCCAGCATCCGGCCAGCCTGTTTCCAAAGGTCGGTCACCGCGGGATGGGTGTCGCGGTACGCGTCGCGCGCTTTGAGCCCTTCCTCCGGTGTTAGCAGTATCTTGCCCTTGGTCTTGACGCGCAGCGTGTGCCTGATCTTATCGCCGCCCGAGCCGTAACCTGCCTGCAACTCAAGCACCTTGCCGCACTGGCGCTCGGTCGGATGGTCGCGCTTGTTGACGGCATAACCATAGAACGCCGAAGCGACGTTGACGTAAGGGTCCTCGCCGTTGCGGAACCGCTCGATCACGTCGTGCTGGCCGGCAACGAAGTTAAGCAGCCTGCATTCGATCTGCGAACAGTCGGGCTTAATTAAGACATAACCCTCGGGCGCCAAGACCGCGTCCCTGATATTCGGGTTCTCGTCTGGAGGGAGATCGGGATCGGGCTTCTTGAAGTTCTGGAAATTCGTCTTGTCTCCTCCGCTCCATCTCGTCGTGTGAGCGCCTGCGTAGCGCAGATAAACGCACAGAGGTCCCCGACTTGCCATCCAGCCCAGCGTCTCGGCGCGCGTTTGCATGAGAGTGGACTTCTGGCCGATGCGAGCCTCGGCGAGAGCGCGAACTCGCGGGTTCTCGTGCTCAAGCAATTCCTCCATGAAATAGTCGGTCTTGGCAAACGCGTAGATTATTCCTCGCGAGCCGTCCTTGCGTTCCGGTCCTTCTTTGGTCTCAGGTTCAATGCCCTCAGCGCGAATAAGGTCAGCAAAACGATCACTGGACTGCAACTCGATAGCACTAACGCCCAAATCGGCAAGACGACGTGATTTGTCACTTTCTTCTTTCTCCCAGATTTGAGCGAGCAATTCGGTGTCAGCACGCAGCACGGGCTGCGTAAACATTTTTATCGTGGTGTCCACGACGGAATATTCTTCGCTCGAAAACTGCTTCGAGAGTATCCCGAACAGCGTCCAGATCGACTCGACCTCATCGCAAGCGCCGTCAGCGACCTGCTGCCTTATCTCATCGCTCAGCTCGCGCCAATGCTTGCCCTTGAAAAGGTGATACGGGGTACGCTTAACGGGCAAACCGAATTGCTGTCGGACAGAATCGAGGGAGACAGAGATATGGTTGCCAAGCAAGAGCCGAGCCATGGACAGCGTGCAACCGGACATTCGAGGCGCCACGGAGTAGTGGTGAGATAGTATGAGGTGGTCAAAATTCGCGTGGTGGGAAAGGAGAAACACATCTGACCAGTCCTCGTTCTTCAACACCTCTCGCAACTGCCTCTCATCGTACCATCGTGCAGGCGTATCCTTGGACCATTTAATTGCGGCGCCGTGAGCCTCGAAACGCTTATCACGGACGTAAGCTTCCGTACTCATCTTGGACAAAGTATAGTCGTCGGCAAAAAACGATTCGAAATCTATGACGACGATTCTCATCGCGGATCGACTCTAATCAGCTTATACCCCGGCGCATGCTTCGTGCCGCCCCTGATCCTCCAGCCCGTGTCCTCGATCAGCTCGTTGATGCCCCAGACGTGCGCACGCACCGTGTAGAGCGAGCTCAGCTCGAACGAGTCTTGTATCTCTTGCTGCGTCATGCCGTGATCGCCCGTAAGCTTTATCAGATCGAAGATCGCCGCCTTGAGGGGCGGGAAGCGTACGCCCAGACGCATCTCGGGCATCGGCTGCTGGCAGTGGGGACACATGACGCGCGTGTGCCAGAACTGCCTGGTGCGGACGTAGCCGTTGGGAGAGTTTTTCATCCGAACCAATGCCAAACGAGAGCGACGAGGATGACAGCTTCCGCTTCGATGAGAAGAGCGATAACGATTCCGCGTGCGAAGTTCATCGCCTATCTCTCTCGTCTTTGAGAACGAGGTTTTTAATGCGATACCAGCGCGCCACGCACTGCCCCTTGCTATCATTGATCCAAACCTTGGTGCCGCTCGCGTCGATCACGATTTCCAGGGTGTCGCTAGGCATGTCGATGAAGCTCACGGTTTCTCCTCCGGCGCAAGTGAGACGATGACGTGGGCGAGCAGTCCCGCGGCGAGGGCGGCAAGCAAGTGAGAGAGGAGCCAATGGGTCATGGCTGCTCCTCTGCCCGCGCTAAAATATTTTGTGCTCTTTCGTATAACTCGACAGCTTGTTTTATAAACGCCAATTCTTCGTCGGTGACCTCGATTTCCGCGCCACTAGTATCTGTATCTGACCCAATCATGTAGTCAGGATAGCGCTCATCCCAACAAACCCTTATTTTTACCATTGAAAATCCTCCCCTCTATCTGTCTTGATCAGCGATTGCTGAGGTTTGCAAACTAGGTAAAGGCTGTTTTTCCAGAGCTCCGAGCTTGTTCGAAGCGCGTCGCATTCCTCTCTTGAGAGGTTTGTGACCGGCGGAATATCCGCAGCTTTGTGAGTGTCAATGTGATAATAAACGGCCATCCAAAGCATCACATTCCTCCCTACCAATTAAACTCAGTTCCACCCAGCTTCGCCTCCACCCCCGCGCAGCAAGTCTTATATCTGTGCCACACGTAAGGGTCGATTACCCGCTGTTTCACCTTGGCGGCCGTCCGTGACCGCCACGTTCGCGGCGGCGTGAGCCCTTTCTCGAAGTGGTGAATCGACTCGTAGGAGTAGCCGGTCAGCTCGGCGAGGCGGGCCTTGGAGAGCCCGCGGCGCTCGCGCCACTGTTTTGCCTGCTCGTGCTCGGTCACGCGGCTTCCATTTACGAATAGTGCGAAGCACGCGAGACTGCGGGCAGCGCACTATTCGTCTGCCGCCGCAAGCGCGTCTCGAGCGAAGCGAGCAGCGACTCAACGCGATGCGAGTAGCCGCCTTCGTTCTGTCGTTTCTGCTTGTGGTGACAGGGCCAGCAAAGAAGCAATTCCCTGTCCTTGCCGCCACCGCAGCACACGCAGGTAAACTGGGCGCGGACGTGTAGATATTGGCTCATGCGAACCCTCCCATTGAGTACATTTAGCTAGTACACTAGCGCGCTTTAGCAAGTCAAGCCCTCACACCGGCTTTTATTTGACTTGTTGTTCGCAACTCAGGACGGTATTCCTCACGGCCATCCACAAAACGGCTCGGAGGACTACCCAAAGATTCTATGTGCTTCGTGCATCGGCATATTTTACACTCGCGATACCAGCGATACGAGTCCATGCTCGTAAACGTCCAGTCCGGCGGACCTAGCCGATGAATCCCAAAAAGACAAAGAATGCGCCTCATGAAGCCCTCCCATTGAGTACATTTAGCTAGTACGCTAAACGCCCGTAGCAAGTCAATTCCCCGCGCGCTGCTCTCACTAAAAAGCAATAAAATTGCGCGGCGTCACATGTTGACGATATTGCGGCGAGGGTGCACCATCGCAAAAAGAAAAGGCCCCACCGGCGCGGCTATGCGGTGGGGCCTTTAGGCAAGGTGGTACGTCCTGGGAGGATTGCACCGGAACCTTGCGTAGCAGAAGCCGCAGAGGCGCGCAAGGGGATGCCAGACCAGCCACGATTTCTTGAAATTGCCCTGCCATGTCTCGCCCGCGGGTGGTGGGTTTTTCCATTGCAGCCGCGCTCCAAGCTGCCGTTCAAAGGCAGCCGCGGGTTCAAGGATGCGACGCTCGACCGCGCGCAGGTGGAGGCATGGGGGCGAGCGGCGCCCGACGCCAATTGCGGAATAGCGACCGGGCCTTCAGGCTTGGTGGTGCTCGACCTCGACGGTCCGGAGGGGCAAGCACTGCTACGGAAACTCTCGGAAACACGGAAAGATTTGGAAAAGTGCGGCACGTTTGTGCCGCGCACATTGACCGTCAAGACGGGGCGGCCAGGGGGATTTCATCTTTACTACGCGGCCCCTTCGACGGGCTCAGGAGTACCATCGAGCCAAGTCAAGGGCGAGCACTTGGACGTTCGCGGCAGTACCGGCTACGTGCTGGCGCCGGGGTGCGTCCACGAGAACGGTACTATCTACACAATTGTTGTGGACTCACCAGTGGTAGCGGTGCCAGCGTGGGTCGGGCCATGGGTGCGATCGAGAGGAAAGGGGGTGGTGCCAGCTGAAAGAACTTCAACCCCTACCAACGGGCCCCACCTGCGGGCAGTGGCAGGTGGGGCCGCCACGACCGCTCAGCGGGCAATGAGAGCGCTTCAGGAGGCGGAGGCTCAACCGTGGTCACCCGAGGCGGAGACGCGCTTGCGCTCGATGCTCGCGGCTGTGCCGGCCGACATTGACGGAGAAACATGGTTCAAGATCGGTGCAGCGCTGTGCGATCTCCGCTGGAACCATCCTTCGACCAGCACTCAGGACGGGCAGGATGTGGGATTCGAGTTGTGGGACGCGTGGTCACGAACCAGTCAGGGTAAAGGCGCGGGCAACGGGGAGTACCGGGGACGAGCGGACCTTGCGAAGCGGTGGCAAGGGTTCCAAAACAAGAACTACACAGGGTTGCGGGTGACCGTGGCTTTCATCTGCGCGGAGGCCAAGCGGTGGGGATGGACGGAAAATTTTACGCCGGACACTAACAACGTAAACCACAGTAAAGTCAATGGCGTTGCGGCGTTGCCTGCGCCTATTTTCTCAAGCACGCCTCGCATTGCATTTCCCGATACCAACAAAGCCGGTAAACCATTGGCGACGTGCCGCAATGCGCGCCTGGCGATTCGGGGGCTCGGGATCGAGTGCCGCCACGACGCTTTTCGGGACCGGTGCACGCTCGGGGGGCAAGTTGTGGACAACTGGTCAGGGGAACTCACGGACAACGCAGTGCATATCCTGCGCGTTGCGATTGAACAGACGTACCGTTTCGACCCTGGCACGATTTCTACACATGACGCGGCCGTACAGGAGTGCCTGGCCGCGAGCCGTGATCCGGTGCTCGACTATCTCGATTCGCTCGCCTGGGACCGCCGGGCGAGGCTGGCGGGGTGGCTGAGCGCCTACCTGGGGGCGGCCGGCACGGCGTTCAACCAGGTGGTCGGGACGCTTGTGCTGGTTGCCGCGGTCCGGCGGGCCCGCGAGCCCGGCTGCAAGTTCGACCAGATCACGGTTCTGGAGGGACCGGAGGGCACACTCAAAAGCTCGGCGGTGCGCCTACTCGCCGGCGAGTGGTTTTCGGACCAGACGCTGCTCGGGCTTGGCGACCAGCGGGAACAGGAGGCGGTAAGCGGGGTGTGGCTCTACGAAATCGCGGACCTGGCGGGCCATAAGCGGTGGGAAGTCGAGCGCATGAAAGCGTTCGCTAGCCGCACGCATGACAGGGCGCGGCCGGCCTACGGGCGGCGGCGCGTTGATCAGCCAAGGCGCTGCATATTTTTCGGGACCACGAACAACGAAACTTATCTGCAATCGCAGACGGGCAATCGGCGGTTTTGGCCGATACGTTGCGGGCGAATCGATTTGGAGGCGCTACGGCGCGATCGCGACCAGCTGTGGGCGGAGGCGAGCGCGATCGAGGAGCAAGGGATAACGCTCGAATTGCCGCGAGCATTGTGGGCAGAGGCAAGAGCGCTCCAAGGGGAACGCCTTGACCGCGACCCATGGGACGACGCCTTGGCGGAACTTGAAAAACACTACTCAGTAAAACTTGAACAAGCGGGCGATGGAGGGGGCGAATGGAGAGTGCCAACCAAGGATATCTTAAGCGAATGTTTGAAATTGGGCGCGCGAGAGCAAACGGACACGATAGCGAAGCGTTTGGCGTATAGCTTGCGGCGTTTAGGGTGGGATGGACCAAAAACCATCAGATTTGCGGGCGGAACCCCTAGAGGCTACACTAAAAAGGCGTAAGTGTTGCGGGTGTTGCGGGTACCATGGGGGAGGTGCAACAGAAATTCGGTAGTGATTTCATCGTTGTGGCACCTGTTTCACCTGTTTTGCCTTTTCTATAATAATGTAATGGAATATAGAGATATATATTTATAGAGTACATAATTATATACTACATATTATATAAGATTCTATAAGGGCTCTATGGTAGAACGTGCAACAGGTGCCACAGCGTTGAAATCATTAAAGAACAGGTGCAACATGGGGGCGCCACACACCCAAAACAGGTGCAACAAAAAGTGGAGAGAGTAAATGCGCTACGTAGTCGTGATTAGAATCTGGAGTGGAAGAACGCGTTATCATCTAAAGACGGTCCGGACTAATACGCGTCAAGCGGCGGAAAAAATCGTTAATTGGATCAAGACGTTAGATGAAAGAGACTCAATACGGGTTGAAATTTTTGAGGACGGAGTTGACACCCAATAATTTAGGGAGTACATAAAGAGCGTGCCGGCGCCTCGCGGCCAATCCTTCGACAAGGGCTCAGCAGGGGCGGAGTGTTTTAGATGCTAAATCATCCGAATAGAAGCAAGAAAGAGAAGCCGGAAGTTACAGAGGCGCGCGAGTTGTTGCGCAAATGGCTTAAGCCTGGAGACACGGTGCACACGATCCTTGACCACGTGTCGCGGTCGGGCATGTGCCGGCATATTCGCCTTGTGGTGCTCAAGTGCGAGAACGATAGGCCGATCGATCTCCATCCTAACCATGCGGCTGGGCTTGTGCTCGGTTATCGGCGGGCCAAGCGCGATGGGCTTGTGGTCGGCGGTTGCGGGATGGATATGGGCTTCCACATTGTTCATTCGCTCGGCTATGCGCTGTGGGGCAAAGAGGCGTCGGAGGGCACTGGCGAGGCTGCTAATGCGCTTCGCAAGGCTATCTATGAGGCGGATAAGTTCTATTGGCACCAAGGGGGCAAGAAGGAGCCACCCGATTGGACTAAGCCCGGTCGCGAGTGGTTTGGTGGCGCTGGTTACGCGCTTAAGCACAAGTGGTTGTGAGGAGGGTGGCATGGTCCGCATATATAACAAGCCGGTCGCGACGTGCGGCCGGCTTTTTAAGGGAGGGTTACGACATGGATGCGGAAATCACCAAGTTAATCGCTGAACTGGCCAACGATTTACGGCCGGCGATTGCGGCGCTTGAAGCTGCGCCGGCTGCTACTAAGCACCACTACGGCGCTTACATGGGTATCTTGAATCGTATAGCTCGAAAAAACAAAATCTATGCGAAAGCGGCGGCCTTGGCCATGGTTAAGGCTGGCGCCAACCGTGAAGGTGTTGCTGCGGCTTACCGATTGTCTTTTGGTGGGGAGGATTGAACATGCACAAGCTTCGAATCATGCGTGACGGACTCGAGATCGCGCGCTTGCCTTGTCCGCGAGACGTTTGCATCTGGAACTTGGCGGTCACGCTGGAGAAGGCGGGAAGGATGCTGGCGAGCTTCGGGCGCGTCGCGATTTGGATCGAAAACGGGAACGTCTCGCATTTTATTGGCGTGTGGGGCACCTAGTCTCGAATTGCGGCTTACGATTGGAGGACATGGGCGTGATATATAGCGGCTTCGCTTGACAGGGTGATATTTAGGGAGTACATAAGAGGCTGTGGCGACGTGGTGTCGCTTTAAGGGAGGGTTACATGAACCGTCAATCTGATTTTGGTTATCAAATAGGCGGCATAGAACACCGTACGAAAGAGCTTTGTTTGCGGCGTGCTGAATGGTGTGAAGCTCAAAAGGATAAACCGGGCTATCCTTATTCAGAATGGGCGAAAGTGTGGCGTGAAGAGGCTGAAATAGCTTCGTAGCAGCCTCGCCTGTCACTTTTTCAAGCCGGTCCTAGTCGGGGCCGGCTTTTTTGATTCGCTTGACAGGGTGATATTTAGGGAGTACATAAGAGGCTGTGGCGACGTGGTGTCGCTTAATGGGAGGGTTACATGGCTTTTATGGTTCCGTTTTACACTAACGAGCCATTTGACGTGGTGACGCATGAGAACGGGGAAAGCGAATCGTTCCCGCATCCGATCTATGCGGCTGATTTGGATGAGGGCGACGAAATTGAGCACGTTCGCGGTAAGTTTTGGTGCCGCTTGTCTGCGCCCGGTTATATGGATTGCACCGATTGGAGTGGCCCATTTGACACCTTGGCCGAAGCGCGAGCGCACATCAGGGATTTGTATGATGTAGATCCTGATACCGGTGACGAGCTCGATGCTGATTAGAGCCTCGCCTATCACTTTTTCAAGCCGGTCCTGGTTGGGGCCGGCTTTTTTGATTCGCGCAACAGACGGGCCGCGGCGAGGCGCTGTGAGGCTTCGTCTTCGAGGCGCTGCGCAAGCATGTCGATCGCCCAATCGGGAGGATTGCGGCGCCCAAAGCGCCACCCTTGAATAGCGCCGTATTGGGCGCGGCCGGCGAATAGATCGACCAAGCAACGATGCACACCAGGAAACTTGCGGTGACCAGGCGCACGTGAATTAGTCCATGGCACAAGACACATAACGGCTTGTTCGAAAGCAGGTCTAGCACGGCACACGGGAGCGCAGTCAGCTAGGTTTTTAGGACCATACTCCTCGCATTCGATTCGCGCTTCCGTGATCAAATTTCGTCGCATCGTGATTCGCGTACCGTGCGCCTGGCGCATTGGCGAGCTTTTTCGACCAATTTGCGACATAATGCCGCGTCAATTCTTTACGGCCTTACAAGACTGTGCGAAGGTACCGCAAAGCTAAGCGCCTTGTAACCGCTTGATTTTGTTGAGGAAGCTTTTGCAACTATCACGAACTATCACGAGATATCAAACGGCTGCGAGCGCTCGGCGCGCTGAAATCGCTAATTGCGGGTAACATGATGCTTTCTACTTGCAAGGGTAAATCGAGTTGCAACAACCGCGCGAGACAACACTTTTTTACAACCGACGGCACGATGGGTTCTGCCGAGTGAGGATTTTGTCCTCCCCATGCATTCCCCCCACCGTAAATCCTAAAAACCATAAAAAATTTTTTCAGATTGTAGTTGTACTGACTACACTCCCCGTGCTATCAACCGCCTTCTCTTTTGGATCGCGATGGAGTAGAGCATGCGTTTTTGGTTCGATACTGAATTTAACGAGGATGGTCGCACCATCGACCTCATCTCGATCGGCGTGGTTGCCGAGGATGGGCGCACTTATTACGCTGAAACCGATTTTGCCCGCGAGAAGTGCTCGACGGACTGGCTGCGCGACAATGTGTTGCCTCACTTGTCTGGACCTGAGAAATCCCGCTTCGTAATTGCGCGGGAATTGATCGCGTTCATGGGCGAGAAGCCAGAGATTTGGGCTTATTACGCTGATTACGATTGGGTTGTTCTATGCCAGCTTTTTGGGCGCATGATCGATCTTCCAAAAGGATGGCCCAAGTACTGTCGTGACGTTAAACAGCTTGCCGATAGCCTAGGAAATCCACGGTTCAATAAGCAAGATGGCAGCGAGCACAACGCGCTTGCTGATGCAAAGTGGTGCGAAAAAGTATGGCGGGAGTTAATGGCTTGACCTTCGACCCCTACCAAATCTTAGGCGTGGACAAGACGGCTTCCACTGCCAGTGTGCGAGCAGCCTACCGCTCTCGCGCCAAGCGTCTCCACCCCGATGCCGGCGGCAGCGCCGAGGCGTTTTCTCGTCTTTCCCGCGCGCACCTCGTCCTCGCCGATCCCGCGAAACGCGCGCGCTTCGACCAAGATGGTACGATCGACGAAAGCGCCGCCGACAACTCTCTTTCCAAGGCGGTATCGATCTGCGTTGGTTTCTTTGCTTCTGTGGTGGAGCAGCACGTGCGCTTCGGCGCCACCGATCCGCTCACCATGAACCTCGTCGCTCTTGCGCGCGAAGCCTTCGCCAAGGAGATCGCCAAGTTCGAAGCAGCCAAGCGCCCGATTGAGCGCGCCAGGCTGAAGCTCGAACAGGTGGAAGCGCGACTCAAGGCCAAGCGCTTCGCCAACCCGCTGCTGCGCCAAGTTTTAAAAATGCAGGCCGCTTCCACCGCGCAGCCGCTCGCCGCCATCGACGCGCAGATTGCTGCTTATCGCGATGCGATCGCGCTGCTCGACGGCTACGAGTTCGCTCCCGACAGAGACCTCGACTTGGAGCGCATGGCGGCGGTCATGGAAGGCGTAAATTCGGCGCAAGCGCGCTTTTATCGCGGAGCGACGCGAAGCGATGGGGGGACACGATGATCGGCACCGCAGAACTGATCGCGCGGACGAATGGAGATGATTATGTTTGACCGCGACAAGTTCTGGATTCCGCTGCTCATAGTCGTGATCGTAGTTGGCGTGACACTACCTTTTCCTACGAACGTAATTCAGGTCGGCTTGGCGGCTTTTTCTTTGGGCGCCAAGATCGAGAAATATTGGGGAAGTTTTCATGCTTGACCGCATCACTGACCACGTAGAACTGATCGCGCGGCTTAAGTACATAGCGATGCCTGATCAAAATGGGCACCGCGCTCCGTGGTCCTCATTGGCTGAGGAAGCCGTTGCTGCTCTCGCCGCGCAAGCGCAGGAGATCGAGCGGCTTAAAACTGCATTGACGGCGGCCCGCAATCGCATTGAGGATGACGCGCAAACGATAGACCGGCACGTCGCCAAAATCGGCAAGCTTCAAAACGCTCTCATCGGGAGAGACGGATGACCGACACCGCAGAATTGATCGCGCATGCAAATCATGAGGTTGATTTGCACGAGGCGAACCGATCATACATGCCGGGCGATATGTGGGAATTGATCGCTGACATGGTGATTGCCCTCACCGCACAGGCACAGGAGATTGAGAGGTGCAAGTCCGACTTTGTGACGCAAAGCTCGCTCATCCGCGCGTTTCAAGTGCGCGCTGAGGGAGCCGAAGCCCACGTGCGGGAGCTGGAGGACACCACCATGAGCGTAGAATGTCTCGACGCTGTTCGACGAGATGTCGAAGCCGCGACGATCGAGCGGTGCGCGAAGTTGGCAGACGGAGAATCGCTGCTGTCGATAGGAGTTTCACCATCAATGGAGCGTATCGAGATTGCCACCGCCATTCGCGCTCTCGCCAAGGAGCCCTTGACGCCTCCCCCTCTGTAGTGCTATTGACTACATCGCTCGTCCCCAAAAGCGAGCGGGCCGGGCGGCCATACATCCTCCCCGTATGTGACGCCAACCGCCCGGCCTTTTTTAGGAGTTGCGCGCTGTCTCGCCTGGAAAAACCCACCTCCGTCCGCCTTCCTCCCGACCTCTTGCAAAGTGTGAGGCGCGCGGCCAATGAGCAGGGCTGCGCCGTCTCGTTCAAGATCGCGCAGATTCTGCGCGAGTGGGAGGTGAGGGAGAAGCGCTCGCAAGTGCGGAAAAAGCGCATCCCTGATTCGATCGATCGAGATCCTGGTCCGCCATGAAGACTGCGCTCATTCTTACGACGATCAACGTCCCTCACGTTCTCGCGCTCTACCGGCGCTTCGACCCAAGCGTTCGCTTTTTTGTTGCTTGCGACGAAAAGACCCCCAAGGCCGCTTACGACTTTTGCGCATCCATCCCCGACTGCGAAGCGTATTCGCCCGGCAGGCAGAAGGAGTTGGGCTGGGAGTGCTCCCCCCTCATCGGCTGGAATACGATCGCGCGGCGCAACATCGCGCTCCTGGAGGCGCTCAAGTGGGGCGCCGAGCTGATCGTCAGTGTGGACGACGACAACATCCCGATGGGTGCTGCATATTTTATAAATTATTTTAAGATGTTCGATGACAAAGTTTATTTTGACGATCCAAGCACGCCGCCTATCACGTGGAATCGTGCGTGGAGTGGGTTAAAAGTCAGCGGTCGCGGCTGGTTCGATCCCGGCCAGCTCCAATTCCCCGCCGATGGCGTAGACCCTGTTTGCCAGCGTGGCTTTCCCCAGCAGTTTCTCGGTCTCCAATCCTTCGAGCCCGTCGTTGACGCGCGTATCGGCGTGGCGCAAGGCGCAGTCCTGGGTGACCCTGACACCTCCGCCGTCGATCGCATTTCGCGGCATCCGATGGTGCACCAGGTATCGGAAATCCTTCGCGCCGGTGTCGTCTCCGACCCGCGCACCACGTGGGCGCCACTCAATGCCCAGAACATCGCTTTCCTGCGCGAGCTTGCTCCCTGCTTTCTCATGGTTCCGCAATTTTTTCGCTACGATGACATCTTCGCCGGCCTCGTCGCCCAGCGCGTCATGTGCGAGCGCAACCTTTGCGTTCACTATGGCAGGCCGTTCGTGTGGCAGCAGCGCAATTCTCACGACCTCGTCAAGGATCTGAAGGCCGAGTTGTGGGGGATGCAGCATGTCATCGAGTTTGCCGACTGGCTCGCTCGGGAGACGTTCGCCGCGAATCTCTCCCCGCTTGAGATGGCGCAGCTGCTGTGGAAGACCGAGAAGATGCTGCGGCGTTTGCCTAGCGGCGTGGCCGAGCTTGGCGAGGCGTGGTGCCGCGACTGCGGGAGGGCAATGACATGAGCGAAGATTTGCAAGCGGTTGAAATTCGCTGGTTTGACATTAGGCTTCGTTATGATCAGGTTCAGTATTTGCGCAAGGCGCTAGATTATATAATCAGTAGGCATGACTATGCGCAGGATAAGCGCAACGGACTTCAACCTTTTGACTATTTTGCGCATGAACAGGCTTCGGTTCGCGCTGAAGAGCTGTTGGCGTGCGTAGTAAACATATTGGGTAGCGAGCTGCCGGATGATGAGTAAAGTCTGCCTCGCCTTCTTATCCAAGGACCGCATCGATCTCTCCCGTCAGACGATCGAGCCGCTCCTCGCCACTGGCGCCAATATCATGTGGTGCGATGGTTCGACGACGGAGGAGGGCAGGCGGTTCCCGCACGAGACCCAGATGCGCGCCGGCGAGCGGCATGGCATCATCGTGCACGGCAATGTGCGCGGCGGGCCCGATGCGGCGGTCGCCTACGCGCTGACCCAGATGCTCAAGGGAGGAGACTGGACGCATGTCGGTCTTGTTGAGAACGATGTATTCTTGCAACCCGACTGGTTTGGACCAACCATGGCTCTCTTCGAGCGCGGAGCCGCGGATGGCTTGGCGGTGGGAGCCGTGTCGGCGCGAGCTTACGAGGATCGCATTCTCTTTCAGCGAGACGGTTACGCCGTCATGCACAATCTCGGCTGGGGAACCCAGATACTGACGCGTGAGGCCGCGGCGCTGTCCCTCGCGCACATGCGAACGTCGCTTACCTCCGAGAACCGTCGCCTCTTCGCCCGCCTCTCGAACCTTGATATCGGACGCTGGTGGGCGTTTCGCAGCCACGATAGTATGCTGTGCGCAGACTGGGGAAACGACCGCGTGCTCGCCTCTCACGGCCTTGCTTCGCTCGCCCTCGTTCCCTCGCCGGTCGAGATGATCGGGCAGGAACCCCCTCTGGCCGAACAGGGGTTGAAGATTGCCGGCCAGCCGGTCGAACAGCTAGCTAACGACGAGGCGTTCGCGACCTACGCGGCGCGCACGGCCGCGATCAGGCGGGGCGAGCAGGATGCCGGCTGTCTCGGGTCAGTGCTGCATGACCCCGCCTCCGGCACCTTCACGTACTTCGCCCACCAGGTGGAGGGCATTGGCGCGTGCTACGAGGGCGACTGGCGCTTGGAGTTCAGCCAGGGCTTTGGGCCGTTTGCGTGGCGCGCGGGTAATATTGAACACGAGCTGAATGGTCAGCGGCTGACGCTGTTTGATGGTTCGCCGACGGTGACGATCCCTCTCTCCGGTCCTGTCGAGCTGCTTGCGAGTGGAGGAAAACAGGGCGGCTCTCTGCGCGTCGAGGACACGCACAGCGGCTACGTCGCTAGTCCAACTCTGCCGCCGCGCGATCTCGTCTCGCTTCCCATTCCGGCGCAGGTGTCGTATCGCGATGTGCGGTTGACGGCTCTTTCTCCTGGCATGGTTTTCTATGGCGTTCGATCGCGCGAGCCGCAGCCGTTCTCGCCGCAGTGGTGGTTCGACTGGCACAAACTGCCGCCGGTGTAGTCATGGATTGGAACTTGTTCGATTGCCCTGATCGCTATCTGGACGAGTTGTTGCGGTCGAGGGGAGAGGGCGAGGCTGTCGATCGCAAGGTCGAGAGGGTACTGTTCCAGGAGAGAGTCGTCTCTCCGCTAATTCGCGCGTTTAAGAGGCGCACTCGCTACGTCGTCAATTTATGGGAGGCTGCTCGTGGCTTATATCGGAGAACCCTTGCGAAAGTTCGTGGCGGTGCCAACGCGCCACCCGGTGCAGGCGCCGGAGCCGGCGGTATCTCCTCCGTCCAAATGCCGTCCCTTCCGCCGCCTTCCTCCCTCTGGCCCGGACCCGGTGTTACCAGCGCGACCATCGGTTCCGTCGGAGCCTTCAATACCGTCTCCCCGCCGCCGGCGAAGCCCATCGAAGACGCCGGAATTAGAGCCGGCGAAGTAGTCGCCTATCGCTGTTGGGTGCTTCGCGATGGCCTGCTGTATAGCGCTGCGATGTCGAATTACGCGTGGCATCCGGGTAAGCCGGCGGAGGGCGATCCCAACAAGATCGACGAGGGGGTGCACGGGTTCAAGAACAGGCATCGCGCTTGTTCTTACATCAGGGACTACGAGCAGGATGGTACTATCGTCGTGAGCGGCACGGTCGATCTGTGGGGCGACGTGTACGAGCACGAGTGGGGTTACCGCGCGTCTAAAGCGGCAGTTGCGTCGATCGACGACTCGCCTCACTACGACGCTGCAGCGTTGCGCAAGCTATACAAATTGGGACGCAGGATGAGAAAAAAGAAGGGGATCGAATGAAGCGCGCGCTAATTTTAGGCTGTGGAGGATTCGTTGGTCGCCACTTCGCGAAGCGTCTCCTCGACGACGGTTGGAAGGTCACGGGAGTGGACGATATGTCCGCAGGTCTTCCTCCTCACAGGTGGATGTTCAAATCGAACTACGAGATCAATTTGACGTTCGCTGAGAACGCCGTACGCAGTTATTTTTCAGCGACAGGTTCGTCCAAGGGCTTTGATCTCATTATCCACTGCGCCGCCGTGGTGGGCGGGCGTGCGAAGATTGAGGGCGCTCCTCTCGCCATCGCGCAGAACTTTGCGATCGATGCCGACTTCTTTTGTTGGGTTTCGCGTGACCCGCAAAAAGGCCAGAAGATCGTCTACTTCTCTTCGTCCGCTGTCTATCCAACGATATTCCAGCGGCGAGAATCCCATTGCTCGCTCGGCGAGCCGCTGATGGCGTTTGACGGCGATCGCATCGGCGTCCCTGATGCAACTTATGGCTGGGCGAAGCTCGCCGGCGAGTACTTGGCTCAACGCGCGGTCGAGCGTGGCGTTGACATTGTTATCTATCGTCCGTTCTCGGGTTATGGCGAGGACCAGGATCTCGCTTACCCGTTTCCCAGCATCATCAAGCGCGCCGTTGCTGGTGAGGGCCCGCTAGTAGTGTGGGGCTCGGGTGACCAGGTGCGCGACTTCGTCCACATCGATGACGTGATGGACTGCGTCATGGAGACGGCGTGGAAGCTTGCGCCGGGAGAGGTGCTCAATATTGGTAGCGGTTACCCCACTTCGTTTTTGGACTTGGCGCGTATAGCTCTGGTCTACGCGGCTCGGAAGGCGAAGGTAACTGTGGACAAGACCAAGCCCGAAGGCGTGTTCTGGCGTGTTGCCGACACCGCCAAGATGCGGCAGTTTTATCGGCCGAAGGTGTTCCTCGCGGAGGGCGTGCAGCGTGCGATCAAGCAAGCGAGGCTTGACACCAGGGCGTCCGTGTAGTAAGGGTGACTACACGGGAGGTGCGACATGAAGCTTCGCAAGGGAAAGACCAAGTACAAGCTGCCAGCTTATAGTCAGGTGGTGGCAGCGTGGATCGAGGGTAATCAAAAGCACAACCAATTGCATAGATACGTGCTGCAGATCGTAAACCCCTTGGCGTTGGAGCGCAATCTGGAAGCGGGCAGGCCAAGGGTGTGTGCTATATTCGTTAACACGATTGAGTTCTCGCCGCCTCCTGATAAGCCCTACGTGGTTACGGTGAGGTACTTGCCTCCGTTGATGGAGTGCTGAGATGATTCTCTCGTATTCGCGCGTGAGCACAGCAGAGCAAGCCGCCGACGGCGCGACCTCGCTTGCCGAGCAGCGGCGCAAGAACTGGGCGGTTGCGCAGTTGCGTGGCGTCTCCGCGCACGACTTCGCCCATTACGAGGACGCGGGTGTCAGCGGCTCGATTTCGCTTGGCTTGCGTCCTGCCGGCGCCGAGCTTCTCGCCGCCGCCAAGGCGGGAGACGTGATTGTGGCGAACAAGCTCGATCGCTTGTTTCGCTCGGCTTCCGACGCCATGCTCACGGCCGAGCAGCTCAAGAAGCGAGGGATCGATCTGATCCTGATCGACATGGGCGCCGAGCCGGTGACGGGGAACGGGGTCGCCAAGCTGTTCTTTGGCTTGCTCGCCCTCGTCGCCGAGTTCGAGCGCGAGCGCATCAGCGAGCGCACGATCGAGGGCCGCGCCGGCAAGCGGCGCAACGGCGGTCACATCGGCGGGCAGGCGCCCTACGGCTTCAAAGTTGTAGGCGAGGGCAGGCAGGCGGTGCTCGAGCCCCGCGAGGATGAGCAAGAGGTTATTCGTCTGACTGCCAAGCTCTGGCGCGAGCTGCATGCGCGCCCGCACCGTGTGGCGACTCGCCTCAACGAGATGGGCGTGCGTCTGCGTGGCGAGAAGCCGGTGCAGGCGACGCAGGTGATGAGGATGATTAGAAATGACAGAGTGGGATTTGCAAATGGCGGTTAGCGTGATTTCGCTAGTCGTCTCCTTAATTGTTTTCGTTGCGGTTTGCTGGTTAGCTTTTTGGAGTCCTGTTTGATGGGTGATCGCGCAACCGCTGTCAAGTTCTATAACCAAGCCGTCGAGGCCCACAACACTGCGACCGACCCGCGGCATCTCACGACTTCTTACCAGCTTTTTTCTTCCGCCTGCCACGCCGATCCGACGTGGTACGAAGCAAATTTTCAGGCCGGCAACAACAACTCGAACCTTAACCACTACGAGGCCGCTATCACCAACTGGCGGCTCGCTCTTCAGTGCGAGATGACCAAGGACGAGAAAGTGCGCGCCCTCGTCAACCTTGGCTGGCGATTGCACTCGCTGGCGCGTACCAACGAAGCGCTAGCCGCGACCGATGCCGCGCTCAAGCTCGACGATACGCACTTTCTCGGCTGGCTCAACATGTCGCTGATCCGGTCGCACCTTTGCGACAGCGTTCACATGCAGGTGGCGGCCGAGAAGTGCTGGGAGCTGTGCCCTAAGGACGCGCCCGAGAACGCCAACTGCGAGATTGCGGTTGCGTTTGCTTGCCTGTTTAACGGCGATTACGAGCGCGGTTTCAGGCACTTCGAGCGCCGGTTTGAATGGCGCTTGCCGCAGTTCCTTAAGTTTCCCTACGAGAAGTGGGCAGGCCAGCCGGGCAAGACCGTGTTTGTGGCGGCGGACCAAGGGTTGGGTGACACGCTGTCATTCGCACGCTTCGTTCCTGCCGCCGCCAAGCGCGCTCGCTACCTTCACCTTTTCATTCAGCCGGCGCTTCTGCGGCTCCTCGCTCACGCTTTCGCGCACCTCCCGAACGTCAACTTGATCCCGGCGCCAGCGCCGTTTCCGGCGGCCGACTACTGGACGACGTTCGTGAGCCTGCCCTATGCGCTTGGGCTGGGTAACAGCGAGGTCGTCAGCCAGAAGCATATAGAAGCGCCCGTCTTTGGGATGCCGCGTACCTGGAAGGTTCCCGACAGGAAGCTGCATGTCGGCATCGCGTGGTCGGGTTCGCCCGCAAACGACATTGATCGCTTTCGCAACATTCCGGTGACCCAGTTCTTCGAGCTGCTGCGCGTGCCGGGCGTGCAGCTTTACTCGCTTCAAAAGGATGAGAAGGGCAAGGAGATGCACGATGTCGGGGCGGCGGGGTTCATCCGCGACCTCACGCCCTACATCAGCGACGTGGCGGACACAGTGTCTCTCCTGCGTGACCTTGACCTTGTGATATGCTGCGAGTCAGCCCTCGGGCACATCGCGGCGCTCGTAGGGAAGGAATGCTGGATACCGTACTCGTGGGGCGGCCGTGACTACCGAGTCGGGCTCGCAGGCGAGAAGCTGCTGTGGACGCCGAAGCATCGTATTTTCAGGCAGCTCCAGGGCGAGAGCTGGTCGAGCGTGTTCAGGGGGATAACGTCAGCGTTGGAGGATAAGCTCAATGGGCGATCTCGTAACGCAGCTTGAAAGGGTGGCGACTCAGTTCGCTAAACAAAGCGAAGGTTTCGCGAAGACATCTACTTACTATATACAGGCTGATGCCGTGCGCGTTCTTCTGCAAGCGGCGGCGCGAGAAATAAAAAGACTGAACCGTGAGTGTCAAGACGCTTATGGTCTTTTGCAGGAGGCGACGCGAGAGCGTGAGGAGAAGTTCAATGAGTGATCTCGTGACGCGGCTTGAGACGGTGGCGGCCAAGTGCGCTAAACAAAGCGAAGGTTTCGCGCACGTAGCTAATTACTACATACAGGTTGATGCGGTGTGTATTCTTCTGCAAGAGGCGGCGCGAGAAATAAAAAGGCTGAACCGTGAGTGTCATGACGTTTACGGTATTTTGCGGGAGGCGACGCGAGAGATGGAGGCGACGCGAAAGCGTGAGGAGAAGCTCAATGAGTGATCTCGTGATGCGGCTTGAGACGGCGGCGGCCAAGTGCGACCAACGCGTTAAAGCCACGTTGAGCCCGCGCACCTACGATCAGCTTGCGGCCGATTGGCACGATCTTTTTCAAGAGGCGGCGAGGCGGATAAAAGAGTTGGAGCGCGATTTGTTTAGGGCGCGAGGCGGGTATGACTGATCAAGACGCCCAGTTCTTCGCCGATCACCCCGATCGCCGGGCGCGCATTCGCTTGCCCGCGAAGGAGTTTGCGAAGAACCGCCAGCGCGCGGTGGGTGTCGTGGACGAGATGGAGGCTGAGTTCAGGACGCTGGGCGACCACAACCGCGACCGCAGGCGCGTCCTGGTATGGCGCGTCCCGGAGGGCAACCCGTTCTACGATCCCGCGCGCCGGCCGCTCCTCAAGATTCCCTTCCTCCTCTTTGCCGACGAGACCGTCGAGGACACCGACGAGGTGCTGCTCCCTCTGGTTCATCAGATCATGGTGGATGCGGCTAAGGAACATGGGATGGCGCGCTAGTGCCTAAGATCGACACGGCTTTTACGATTAAGGATCGCGTCTATGTGGACGGATGTAGGGAACTTGTCGGGGTGATAACGGCGGTGCACTATCGCAGTCCGCAACAGGTTTCTTACGAGGTGTCGTGGGTGTGTAATGGAAAAGCCGAGAGTTCGCTAATTGAGGGCTGGCGGTTGACGGATGTAAAATGAAAATTACCAAGACCGAGGCCAAGTATCAGGATAACCCGAAGGCGCTGCATAAGTGCGAGGGCTGTTCCATGTTCAGGAAGCCGTATTTGTGCACCCTCGTCGAGGGCAGGATTTCCTCGCACGGGTGGTGTCGGCATTGGGAGAGGAAGGACAAATGAGTTGGACCCAGCCGGTCTATTCCTCCCACGTCGCCGAGGTTGGCTACGACAGTGACTCAAACGAGCTTCTCGTGACGTGGCAGAGTGGTCGTGTCAGCGCCTACGTGGGCGTGGCCGAGGAGCTTGCTGTGCAGATCGCGAACGCGCCGTCGGTGGGGCAGGCGCTCAATGCGCAGGTCAAGAACGTTTATTCGCACCGCTACGTGAGGTAGGAAAATGGATGAGAAGCCTCTGATACACGGGCTCTGGCGTGACGATCCAGCGACGCCGGAAGGTAAGTATTTGGTGAAGCGACGTGACGGCACTGTAGTCGAGTGGCCGTCGTTCACGCTTGGAGCGCGAGACCCGTGCGCGCCGGCTGCGTTGCGAGCGTATGCGGAACAGGCGTTTAAGTTCTGTGACCCTGGATACGCTGCGTCGGTGAGAGCGCTGGCTGATGAGTTTGAACGCTATCGGCAAGAGTACGGTGCTGGCGATCCTGATCGCGGCAAGCATCGTCTCGATGATGCTCGAACTGTTGCTGAAATGCGCCAAGGCAGAAGTGTGTGACCGAGGAACCATGGCTTTTCAGCAACTGGTTGAAGCTCTGTACATGTTTTACCACAAGCCTACCGTTATAGGGCTTGAACTGCCAACGCGAACCAAGAAAGGAAAGCTGATGCCGAACTATGAGCTGCCGAACGACGAGATCGATACCATCACGATCAAGACTCAGAACGCGGCTGGTACAACCGAGCCGGTTCCGACCGGGGACGTGTTCTCGGTAACTTCCAGCAAGCCGGCTAGCCTCGGTACTGCGGTTGGGACGGATAAGGGTGGCAATCCCGCCATTGTTCTCACGCCACTCGTGCAGGTTTCACCGGGGATCACGGTCACCGTGTCTGACACGGCCGGATTGAAGGTGGCGACGCTGGTCGTGGATATCGTGCAAGACGTGACACCGAGTAACATCGTACTTGATACGGCTGACGCTACGCACGTTTCTCAGCCCGTACCGGCTAGCCCCGGTCCCTAGTTCGTGGCTGACGAGCAGCCCAAGCCTCCCTCCAACGCGGAGTTTTTTCTCCGCGTTGCCGAGGAGATCGACCGCAATGCGGCCTCTGGCTTCGGCGGAGCGTTCGTCGTGGTGCCCCCAAAGGATTGCGGCAACCCGATCGCGACCGTCATCCTCGATGCGCGGCAGGACGGGATGACGTTTTGGCTTATGCTCAAGGCTAAGTGCGACGCGGAGTTGCAGGCGCTTGATGCGCAGCAGCGGCAGAGTCAGGCGGGGTTCTTGAGGCGATGACGATCGCGCTCCTATTGTCGTCCGTGCTTGGGAGTAGTAATCATCCTGCATGCCAGGATGGTCCAAGCGCAAGCGCGGTGTGGTGGAAGCCGCCTTTTACCAGTTCCTCAACGCTTGCAGCATCGACTCGAAGGACGACGGGCACATCTGCCTGGGCGAGAACCTTTATGACGGGCAGATCAAGCTCATTACCGAGATTTTTGACGCGCTGGAGCGGGATGTTCATCGCATCTTTGTTCTGAAATCCCGCCAGCTTGGCATTTCCACTATCGTCCGTGCTCTCACGGTCTTCATGCTGGGCATCCACCGCGGACTCGCCGGTGCGCTGGTGTTCGACACCGCTCCCAACCGCGAGAATGCGCGCCAGGAGCTGGTCGCGATGATCCGTGACCTGCCCGAGTCGATCAAGTTTCCTCACGTCAAGGGGGCGGGTGAGGGCAACCGCGAGGGGCTGACGCTGGAGAACAACTCCAAGATTTTGTTTAAGTCGGCCGGCGTCAAGAAGTCCAAGTCGTCGGGTACGCTGGGCCGGTCGATTGGCCTCGCCTTCGCGACTTTATCGGAGCTGTGTTCCTACGACAACGATGAGGGTTTGGAGGCGTTCGAGCAGTCGCTGTCGGACGTGAACCCCGATCGACTCTACATTTACGAGTCTACGGCGCGCGGTCCCAACAAGTGGCAGGACATGTGGGAGGAGGCGCGCAGGGACAAGGCGCATTCTTGCTGTGTGTTCCTCGGGTGGTGGTCCAAGCCGAGCCAGTGCATTGGTCGCGACGATCCCGACTTCTTGCGTTACGGCGAGCAGCTGCCGACCGAGCGCGAGGTTGCCAAGATCAGGCTGGTGCGCGAGCTGTACGGGCACGAGATTACGCAGGAGCAGCTTGCCTGGATCAGGCGCAAGATGGACCCGACGGCTGTCTATGAGACGGATTCCGACACGACGACCGAGTACGAGGGCTCGACAACTCGCATCCAGGAGCAGCCGTGGACTGAGGACGAGGCGTTTCAGATCACGGGTTCGCAGTTTATTCCAGCCGACAAGCTCACGGCGCAGTATCATTACTCCGCCTCCGACCGCTTCGATCGCTATCACTTTACGCCCGGCGACGAGTTTTCCCGGATGATGGTGCACCGGACGAACTCCGTGAAGCTGACCGAGATGAAAGTGTGGGAGGAGCCCGATCCCGAGGGCGTCTATTGTCTCGGCGTCGATACCGCTTTCGGGGAGAATGAGCATAACGATCGCTCCTCGATCGAGGTGGGGCGTTGCTACGCCGACGGCATCGATCAGGTGGCCGAGTTCGCTTCGCCGCACCCGACACCGCAGCAGTTCGCGTGGATGCTCGCGGCGATCATGGGTTGGTACGGTGGGTCCGAGAAGGCTGAGGTGCGCTATGTGCTGGAGCTGAATGGTCCGGGTCAGACGGTGTTCAACGAGATCAAGAGCCTGCGGCACCAGATCGACAACGGCTACCAGTCGCGGGAGATCGAGGAGAAGGGGCTTAAGAATATATTTCGCAACGTGCGCACGTTCATCTACACACGGCCGGACGGGATGGCGGCGGGCCAGAACTGGCACATGAAGACTAACACTAATCTCAAAGTCATGTACATGAACCACTTGCGGGACTACGTGATTTCGGGGTTGTTCCGTGTGCGATCGACCGACCTCATCGAAGAGATGCGCACGCTCGCGCAGGACGGCGACACGATCGAGGCGCCGAGCGGCAAGAAGGACGACCGGGCTGTTTCTGCGGCCCTGATGGTGTATTATTGGCAGAAGGAGATCAGAAAGAACTTGATCATGCGCAAGCTCACGCGCGAGGCGGAGGCGGCGCGGCGGGCCTTGACAATGCAAGGGGCTCTGCAATTGTTCAACAAGAACAAGCTGGAGGCGTTCTTTGCCGAGAAGCAGCGTGCACGAGTGCGCCAGCAGGCGGAGGCGGCGAGGTTGTCATGGCGTTATAGATGATTGTGGCGGCCCGCTGAGGATTACGGGTCTCTACCTACACGGAGAGATCGAGCCCTGGGTGACCTTGGTTTAGCCGGCGGGCCACCGGAGTCATTAAAATGGCATTTAGTCTCCGCTGCCCTGACTGTCGCGGCAAGTTCGCGTGGGATCCCTGTAAGGGGATGCCCAAGAACTGCATGCTGTGCGGCGCCTATGTGGGGCACGATCGGGATGACGATGACATAGTCGTACCGTTCATTCGCCACGCTTCGACGACAGCGAGCGACAAGGTCTATCGTGATATGGAGCGTGGGTCGGAGCGGCGAGCCGAGATGGCGGCTGAGATGGCGGGCGTCCCTGTTTCCGAGATGTCAGGGCTCAAGATCACCGACCTCGCGCCGACGCGCCACGAGGGCGATGTGGCAGCGCCAGTGGTTCATAACGTTATTACGAAGAACATGGATGCGATCCGTGCGCGCAATCCCAATGCGCAGGTGGGTTACTCGGCGGGGTTGGAGTACAGCACTGATGTCTCGGGTGGTCCGTTCCCCAATGCTGGTGCGCGCACGCAGACTGCGCTGCGTGGTGCGCACGCCGAGCGCATGGGGTGGGATAAGGTGGGCGACTTGCCCGCCAACGAGGTGTTGCAGCCTGGTTATAGGCGGCGCGTCTGATGCTCCGTGTTCCCGCCGAGAAGCGCGCACTGCTCGCTTTTGCCAACGAGACGATCGAGCAGTGCCGCGTGAGTGCGGCTTCGCGCGAGGCGCAGTGCCGGCTTCTCAACGCAATCACTGAAACCGGGCGTTACGACGGGACCAAGTCGCTCGTCAACATGATGCATCAGCATCTGGAGCGGTCGGCGGCGCATCTCTACAGCCCCGTGGAGTTGAAGTTCGACTTGGACTACGAGAACCTTTATCCCAAGCGTGAGATGGAGCGGGCGAAGGTGGCGGCGCGTGCGCTGACCCGCCAGTGGGATCGCAGCAACACGGACCTTCTGTTCGGTCTTGGCGTGTTCGAGGCGCTCAAGTACGGCGCTGCCATTCTCAAGCAGTTTGTGCAGGTTGAGGGCGAGAAGGAGACGCCGCGGTATTACCAGAAACTCGTGTTGCCGTGGCGATTCGGCGTCTACAACGAGGCCGAGAACGACATCAATAAGCAGATCGCGCTGTGCGAGACGACCGTGATGACGCTGGCCGAGGTGTGGCGACGCATCTGGCACATGCCGGACGCGGACAAGCTTTACGACCGCATCAAGGCGCACGCGGCAACCGGTTCGTCGATGTCGGATATGACGAGTTACTTTCATCAGGTTCTGTCGGCGTCGCAGCTAAACACTGGGCTTCAGGGGGCGACGCAGCCAGCACCGGGCGGTATCGTACAGCTTGGCAACGATCCGAATTATGCGGTCATGGGGCCGCAGGTAATGGCGCCGGTCGTTAAGGTCCACGAGCTGTGGGTGCAGGACGAGAAGGATTACACGACCATCATCGTAGTTGATCCCGACATCGTCATCGCGCCGCGGTTTGCCAGGGCGAACTTGCTGATCAAGGATTCTCGGCTTCAGCCTTATCGTCTAATCCAGCCTAACGAGGTGACGAATTGGTTTTGGGGGCGCAGCGAGCTGACCGATTTGATTGAGCCGCAGGGATTGCTGTCGGAGTGGTACGCTGACGCGCGACGCTTGATAGGGCAGCAGATAGACAAGTTTTTGGGTTTCGTTGGCGAGTCGGGGATGACGGATGAGTTGTACTCGCAGGCGCGAATCGCCGGTTATTTGAACCAAGGGGCAGGGTCAGACATCAAGGATTTGACGCCCAAGTTTCCGTCTGAATTGTTGCCGATGATTCAGCACCTTGAGCAGAAGATCAACGAGTTGGGGTCGTTTCCCGAGATCATGCGCGGGCAGGGCGAGCCTGGCGTGCGGGCCGGCGCGCACGCCGACACGCTGGTCAAGACGGCTTCGCCGACGCTGCGTGATCGCTCTCTTTTAGTGGAACGTCAGTGCGCCGATTCGGCCGATCTTACGCTGTCGATTATGGAGGCGAAGGATGGGCGGTTTTATTGGACGAATGGCGACACGTTTGAATCGTGTGAAGAGACGCGCTTTCTCTTGTCGGAGCTGCCTGACGATTGGCGGGTGACGGTGGATAGTCACAGCTCCAGTCCGATCTTTGCGAGCGAGACCGAACAGCTTATTTTTGCTTCGCACAAGTCGGGGATCGTAGACGACGAGTACGTGCTCGAGAACATGCACTACCCGAACAAGGAGGCGGCCAAGCTCGCGGCGCGCGAGCGCAAGGTTGAGAAGGCGCAGTTCATGCAGAAGCTCATGCAGGAGCACCCGGAAGTCGGGGAGAAGGTGCTGCTGCGGCAGGTAGGAGGAGGAAAGCACTAGCCCCGATACTTTCGTATCGGGGCCGCTACTAAATAGGCATGGCCGGTCGCCACATTGCAAAATGCTAGGAGCATCAAGAGGCATTCGGTCTTCAAAAGGCATCACCTCGCTTTCAAGTTGGAAATCTCCCATTGCCTCCCATCATCGGCGAGATGATGTTTGGTCCTCGTGCGGCGTGCATGAGCGCCGGGTCGGTCTGCGCCATTTTTTGCCCTTCGGCTTGCATGCGCGCCTGGTGGAGTGCGCGCTCGATGTGAGCGAGCTTGCTGAGGCTGAGGTCTTCGAGCATGACGCCGTGAAGTTCGGATGTTTTTAGCGCGATTGTCTGACCAAAATCGTCAGTGAAGTTGCCGTCCACATGCTCGTTGACAAATTGCAGTGCTTGGATCGCTTTTTCTTCCGTTTTGAACATCAGCGCCCACGTCGTAGCCGCCGGTCCGAAGCAGATGGTGAGGCAGTACATCAGCGTTCCTTTCCGTTTGGTCTTTGCGCCCATCGCATCAGGTCGGAGTAGCGTATCCGGTAGCGGCCTCTTTCGCCTCCCCAACGCTGGTAGCGCGGTCCTCGCCCTGAACGCAGTGCAAGATAGACGAATCGCGTGCTCATTTTGAGTATCCTGGCGCAGTCTCTGACATCGAGGAATTGGTCTATGGATGGCATGCGCGCAAGGATGTCCTGATAGCTCCTAGAACTTCCATAACAAAGTCTATTGAGATTCACAAGGGCAGCGAGGATTCTTGAGCGTAACCGTGGGAATAGTTCCACGCGCAACCAGGAGAGTCACTATGCTGACGTACAATCGGCGTGGGCGACGCGGCCGGCGCAAGTAAACAGGCTGCCACACAGTGCCCGTTACCCCGCAAGCTGGAATGCCCGGCGGCGCTCAAGCGCAAGCTCCCCCCATGGGCGTGTCGTCGGCGACGGGCCCGACGCCCAATAAGGGGTACGAGGCCGCCGGACTCCAGAAACTCGGCATGATTGTCGAACAGCTTCAGCAGCTCGTCCCGATGCTCGGCGCCACGTCCGAGGCGGGCGCCGCGGTGCTCAAGGCGCTTGGTTCGCTTGCCAAGCACGTGCCGCCTGGGTCGGTGACGCCGGCCGGGCAGAAGAGCATGGCTGAGAACACCATGATGCGCGCTACCCAGGCGAACCAGCAGATGCAGGCGCTCAAGCAGGGTGGTGCCGGGGGCGCAGGCCAGCAAGCCGGGCCGCAAGGGATGGCTGCATGACCGACATTTTCAAGTGCAAGGACGAGATGCCGTCCAAGTACGAGAACACGGCGACCGCCATGGTGCGCGAGGACACGCTGCCCGGCACGCCGCTCTTGTCCGGCGAACAGCATTTGTCCGGCCGATCGGTTGAACACGTCGCGAGGCCGCGTCGCGGCCACGCTGTTTGAGGAGTCGAGCGAATGAGCCTTTTTCACAATCCCGCCAAGTCGATCCCCAAGTCGGACGAGCAGATCGTGCGCGTCGATATGGAGTCGGATGACATTCAGGGACGCAAGTCGCACTTGCCGGCGCAGGCGTCGTCGCCCGCCATGACCATCTCCCACATCCCGAACGCGGGTAGCAGCATCGGAACCAAGTGATGGCGCTTATCGAAGTGGACGAGGAGGAAGTTCGCGCTAACCGCAAGCTGCGTGAGCAGATCGGTGCGTGGATGAAGAATCCCGTCGCGCGGCGCAAGCTGCTTGAGGCCAACAAGGCGTTCGATCCCAAAGCCGAGATCCCCGAGCTGGATCAGCCTGATCCGCTTGAGCAGCGCGTGGCGCCGCTCCAAACCTCCGTTGAGGAACTGAAGAAGCAGCTCGCCGACGAGAAGGCAGCGCGCGAGCAGGAGAAGAAGCTTTCCGATCTGAGCACCGGCATCGAGCGCGACTTCGAAGATTTGCGTCGGAACCACGGCCTGCTTGCTG
>Ga0210409_10000460_pt1 | contig 67372 bp, 68 predicted proteins | sample IncBWH17MmetaG_FD_161649 | JGI IMG/M metagenome (GOLD analysis project Ga0210409, IMG submission 161649) | Forest soil microbial communities from Barre Woods Harvard Forest LTER site, Petersham, Massachusetts, United States - Inc-BW-H-17-M | ecosystem: Environmental > Terrestrial > Soil >... | reverse complement strand
TCGACGGATGACGCCGACGTCCAGTACATCCTCGAGTTCGCGAACGCGCAGTTGCTCGAGCTCCGCGTCTACGACGCGATCCTCGACGCCGAATTGCCGAAGATGTACGATCGCGTCGCCGTCGCGCGACCGCGGGGCGCCGGACTTCTCCGCGGCCGATACGCGCTCATCCTGGCCGACCTGCAAGCGCTCGTCGCGGATTCCACGGAGCTGGTCGAGCGCGTCGAGAGCGCGCTCAAAGTCACGGACGACGTGTACCTCGCGCGCATCTATACGGCGGCGCTCGAGATCTTCCGCGGCCGCGAGTGGCGGGCGGCGATCGACCGCAAGCTGTCGATCATCCGTGAGACGTACGACATGCTGAACGCCGAGTCGCAGGCCGCGCGATCGGAGGCGCTCGAGCTCCTCATTGTCGTGCTGATTATGCTCGAGATTCTGCTAGCGATTCTGCTGCGCCATTAGATATCGCTGCAGGAAATCGATGACATGCTCCGCGGCCTGCTGGCTCTCGGACGGCGTTAGCCCTGACGGCGACCCGGGATACACGTCGGTCTCATGCGGCACGTTGTACTTCGTCAACAACGCATCCAATCGCCGCGCCTCGCCCACCGGCACGAACGTGCTCGCTTCGCCGGCTACGATGAGCACGGGCGGCAGCTTGCCCGCGTTCGCGGGATCGCGCACACGGTATACGCCGAAGTAGTCGACGACCGCCTTGACGCGTTTGTCGACCTGCGCGCGGTGAAGCGCCAGCGCCGCGCCCACGTTCACGCCGACGAGTCCGATCTTGGTCGAGTCGACCTCGGGCGCTGTGCGCAGTTGCGTGATTGCGTCGCCGAGCGCGCGCATCCACTGGCCGAAGTCGGCGCGTTGGTCGCCGACATCGGCGACGATCGTTTTCGTGCGGTCGAAGTACTGAAGGACCTCCACGACATATCCGTGCGACGCGAGCTTCCGGGCGGCTTCCCTCAAGACCGAATCTTCCGCTGGCACGCCTCCGGCGCCATGCAGGAGAATCAACGCCGGATGCGGGCCACGGGACTTACTAACAGCCGCAAAGCGTTCCCAGCTCACGGACACGTTGTCACTTATCACGCTACCCTTCTCGAACCCTGCTGCTTTTGGCGCTATGGGCTTTGGAGCAACGGCCATCGGTGGAGCAGCCGCCTTGGTCGTCGTGTCGGCGGTCACCCGCGAAGCGGGTGCTGCGCTGGGAGGTCCACCCAACCCCCAAATCGAGTCGGGGTTATCCGACCCGAACACACGAGCCTCCACCATCCACCCAAACACTCTCGGCTTAAACACCCCAGCGACCGAGTCGCACGCAGCCCTGGTATCGATAGCACTCGCGGGCCCGAAGACGGGCTTATCGTCCGGCCCCAACTCCGACCACCGCGCGGTGTCATCCGGCTTCGGCACACACAAATCCACATGCTGATGCCACTGAGCCACGCTCAACGGCACGCGCTGGTCCAGCGCTTCCTCGGTGCTCGCACCAGGAGCCGTATACGTAGCACCGAGCAACTGATAACCGCTCTTCCCGCGGCGATAGATGAGCCCAGCCGGTTTCGCGGGATTGAACCGGACGGCTTCCTCTACCGCATATCGCCAATTGAAGAAGTGCACGATGGCCAGGGCGGTCGTATCGCCGTCGGGAAGCTCCCGATACCCATCGCCCACTGCACGATCCGTCGTGGAGTACTTGCCGATGGCATCGCGAATGGCGACCACCAGCTCGTCGCCCCGCAGCGAATCCGCCGCACTGGCCGTCCGCCGGTCAGTCGTGAGCAGGTGCGCGGTCTCCCCCGTGCCCATCGCTCTGATCGCCGCCACGACCGCCGGATGATCATGGTCGTCGATCGGCGCCGCCTCGCCCGGCCGGCATGCCGCGACTCCCACCAAGAGGACCAGAACGTGGCGGCGCATACCCTGTATACGCTACCCAGGTCCCTCAGGTCACAGGCTTGGACAGGCCGGCGATTGCCGCTATGAACCGGTCGACCTCTTCCTCGGTCGTGTAGCACGCGCAACCCGCCCGAACGAGACCCTCAGGAGCGTGTCCGACCCTGGCGATCACGGTCGACGCATAGAAATCCCCGCTCGACGCGAATATGGCCGACTCGGCCAACCGCTCGGCCACCGCCCGCGGGAGCATGTGCCGGTACGCGAACGACAGCGTGGCCGTCCGCGGGCGGCCGGGGGGTGGACCATAGAGCCTGACGCACGGCAGCTCGGCCAATCCCCGCCACAACCTGGCGACGAGCCGTTGTCCATCCTGATCCAGGGCTGTCATCGCTTCCGCGAGGCGCTCTCGGCGAGTAGCGCCACCGGGCGCGAGCGAGGCCAAGAACTCAATGGCCGCATGAGTCCCGACGATGCCCTCGTGATTGAGCGTACCAGTCTCCAAGCGCTCGGGAGCCTCATTGGGTGCAGGATCGAGCTTCGGCACGTCCAATGATTGCAGCAACTCTCGACGCCCGTACAGCACACCGACATGCGGGCCATAGAACTTGTAAGCCGAACAAGCGAGAAAGTCGCAATCCCATGCTTTGACATCGATGACCGCGTGTGGCGCATAGTGCACGGCATCAACGAATACCAACGCGCCGGCGTTCCGAGCGAGCCGAGAAATAGCTGCCACGTCGTTGACGGTGCCGAGCGCATTCGATGCCGCGCCGATGGCGACCAACCGAGTCCGAGGCGACAAAAGCCGAACAAATTCGGCCAAATCGAGCTCGCCAGTCGCAGGATCGAACGGCACTACGCGGATGGTGATCCCGCGCTCCCGCTCGACGGCGCGCCAGGGCGCAACGTTCCCCTGATGATCGAGGTCCGTAACAATGACCTCGTCGCCAGCCTTCCATGCGCGCCCAAGCCCCCGAGCGACATGAAACGTCAGCGTCGTCATATTCGCGCCGAACACGATCTCCTCGGCCGACGCATTGACGAGATCCGCCGCGGCCACGCGCGCCGCATGAATCATCGCGTCGGTCTCTTCGCTCGACGGATACGCCCAGTCCGTATTGGCGTTGTGCTGATAGAGGTAGTCGGTCACGGCCTGACCGACCGCCCGGGGCACCTGGGTACCCCCGGGCCCATCGAAGTACGCGACGGGCCGACCGTTGTGGCACCGCGCCAAGGCGGGAAACTGCTCTCGAATCGACATGATACGCAGGATTACTATGACCAGAACCGCCACGCAACGGCGATGGTGGCGAGTTGGGCGCCGATGACGAGCCCGACGCACCCGGGCCACCCGCTCCATTGCCAGAGGAGCCCGGGAAGCTCTCCCCCGACGCTGCCGCCGAGATAATAGAACGCGACATAGAGCCCGGCGGCCGACGATCGCGTCGCCAGGGGCGCCGCATGTTGCAGGTAGCTCGTCGACGCCGACTGGCACACGAAAACAGCCGAGCTACAGACGGCGAGCCCGATTGCGACGAACACCAGGTTGTGCACCAAGGTGAGCGGCATGATAGCGGCCGAGATGAGGAGCGCTCCGGTCAGGGTCCGCCGTGAGCCGAATCGGTCGATCCACCGGCCGGCCACCGGCGTGACGAACACGCCGACGAGATAGACGACAAAGATGCTCGACAAGAGCGCGGGGCCGAGCGAGAACGGCGGATCGCCGAGGTAGAAATTCACGTAGGTGAACGTGGCGACCAATGAAAAGAGCACACTGAACCCGACGACGTATGTTGCGACCAGCTGCGGATTCTTGAGATGCGCCCAGATAGCAATGGTCGCGGTGTGTCGTTCGAAATGTCGCTCGGGGGGCAGCCACGCCCACGTGACCAGGGCGCCAATGATATTGAGCGCGCCGAGCACGAGAAACGCGACGCGCCAATCGGTGACCGACGTGACGGTGCCGGCGATCACGCGCCCGAGAAACCCACCGATCACATTGCCGGTGACCAGCGCGGCCATCGCCGCGCCGACGCCGCGCCCCGCGAATTCCTCGGTGACATATGCGATCATGACCGCGAAGACCGCGGGCATGACGAGCCCCTGCAAAAACCGCCAGAGCACGAGCGTGCCCAGCGTCTGCGCCGTAGCCGCGAGCATCGTCGGAACGGCGAGCACGAACATCGCGGGCACGATCACGCGTTTGCGACCGAGTCGGTCGGCGGCGAGCCCAATGAGCGGCGCGGCCAGGGCGACTGCCGCCGTCGATGCACTGACCGTCAGACTGGCGCCGGCCTTGCTGACGTTGAACTGCCGCTCGAGGGTAGGCAGCAGCGGCTGCGTGGCGTACAAATCGAGAAACGCACAAATGCCGCTGATTCCTACGGCGAGTCGCTCTCTCACACGAGCTCCATCAATGAGTCGACGTCGCCTTCCGTCGTGAGATGATTCACGAAACAGGCCCTGAGCCAGAAGCGGCCGTCGAGGACCGTACTGGACAAGAAAGCCTTCCCGCTGTGCTGGATGCGCCTCAGGACCTCACGATTCCGTTCATCGGTGTCGCTGAGGCGAAAACAGACAATGCTGAGCGAGGTGGGCTCCCATAACTCGAGCGAGGGTGTAGCCCGAACCAAGTCTGCCAATCGCTGCGCCAGCGCACAGTCGTTCGCGATCCGTTGCGCGTAGCCATCGACGCCGTGATAACGCAAGGCCATCCATGTCTTGAGCGCACGGAACCCGCGAGTCTGTTGTATCCCATACTCGCTCAGCCAGGGTTCGCCATCGGTCCTCAAATAGGGCGGGACCAGACTGAATGTATCCCGCATAATCTCCGGGTCGCGCACGAGCACGAGCCCATTCTCTACCGGGACTGAAAGCCACTTGTGCGGATCCACCGCCAAGCTATCCGCTCTGCCCATCGCGCTGAGCGCGCCGGCATATGCCTTGGTCAACACGGCGGGGGCGCCGTATGCCCCGTCGACATGCAGCCACACACCGTATCTCGCGCAAATATCAGCCATGGCCTCGATCGGATCGATCGCGCCGGTATTTACCGTACCGGCGCTGGCGATGACGGCCATGGGCTGATGCCCCGCGGCGATGTCCTGAACGATGATCGCCTCGAGGTCTCCAGGTCTCGCACGCAGTTCCTTATCAGAAGGCACGACGCGCATGGCCTTCCGCCCGAGACCGAGCAGCTCGATGGCTTTCTGATGACACGAATGCGCTTCAGCCGTGGCGTACACGCGAAGCGCGACGCCCGGCAGGCCATCCTCCCGTACGTCGTGCCCGAGCCGCCGACACGCGTGCAGGCGGGCGACCGCGAGCCCAGTGAGCGCCGCCGCCGAGCTGCCGCTCACGAGCAACCCCATGGCTTCCGCGGGAAACCCGAGCATCTCGGCGAACCACCTGACCACCTGCCGCTCCACGTAAACGGCGGCGTGATCCCCGCCCGCCACGCTCGGATTCATCGCGGCCGCCAAAGCGTCGGCGAAAATCCCGATCTCGGTCGGCGGTGAGTTCACCCAGCCGAAAAACCGGGGATGCCCATTACCAAACGGATACGGCGCAATGTCACGAGCGAACGCGTCCAGAATGTCGTCGCTCGATTGACAGGCCGTGGGGAGCGGCGCATGCTGCCACGCCTCGACGAGCGGCCGGGGGACGGGTATCCAGACCGGTCCGTCGCCGAGCTGCTCTAAATAGCGGGCAATGAGGTCGACGACTTTGGCACCGACACGGCGGACCTCCGCCGCTGACCAACCTTTACCGTTCATGGCGAAAAAAAGCCTTGCATCCGGCCGCCGAAACGGCGACTCTGTGTAACGATGGAGTCACAGCCGGCACCCGCTACAGACGGCGTTGCACCGCCCGCCGAGTCCCCCGCCGAACCAGAGCCGCGCCAGCGCATCCGTCGCGCTGGGCGCGCGCCGTCGTATGCGCTCGACCTGCTAATCGTACGCCACGGGCCGGCCGGCGATCGTGACGAGTGGGCCAAGACGGGGAAGGATGACGACGAGCGGCCGCTGACCTCACGAGGCATCCGCGAAATGCGCCGCGCCTCCCGTGGGCTCAGGCGGCTCGTGGGGTCGGTTGATGCCATCGGTACGAGTCCGCTCGTACGCGCGCGGGAGACGGCGGCGATCTTGGGTCGGACGTTCGACGTCGCGCCCGACGAGGCGGCCGCCATCGGCGACGGTGACCGGCGCGGCATTCTGCGTTGGGTGCGGAGTGCCGCGGCTGTCGTAGCGAAGAAGCGTCGTGGCGAGCGTGTCACGGTGGTGATCGTGGGGCACGAGCCCGACCTGAGCGCGTCGATCTGTTGGCTCCTGACCGGGCGGGTGACGGAACCATGGACTGAATTGAAAAAAGGTGGGGCGTGCCTCCTCTCGTTCACCGGTCGCCCGAAACCGCGACAAGCACAACTCTGTTGGCTACTGACTCGCTCGCAACTAGAACGTATCGCACGATAATGGAACTGCCCAAGGACTTTCTCGACCAACCTGTCGAGCGGGCCTCGCGCATCGTCGCCCTCGATCTCCTGCGCGGCGTGGACGCGACGCGGTTGCGTCTCATCGACCCGACCGATGTGGAGGCGCTGCACGACTTTCGCGTGGCGCTCCGCCGGCTGCGGAGCTGGATCCGCGCCTTCCGCCCGTACATATCGAGCAGTGTCCGTCGCAAAGATCGCCTGCGCTTAAAGCGCGTCGCCGATGCGACGAGCAGCGCGCGTGACACCGAGGTCCAGCTCGCGTGGCTCATCGCGCGCGAGGAGCAGCTGGAACCGGCCGAGCGCGTCGGCGCGGCGCACTTGCGGCGGCGCTTGGAGCTCCGCAAATACGACGCCGACCGGTCGCTCCATCTCGAGATCAGCCGCGATCTCGCGCGGGCCGCCGATTCGCTGAGCCTATCGCTCCCCGTGTACGCGATTCGCTCGCGCGTCGACGAGCCGCCGCGGATCCACCCCATGTCCGCGGCCTTGGCCGACCTCGTCTCGCGCCACGCCGGGTGTCTGCGCGACCGTCTCCGCCACGTGCGCTCGGTGGACGACCAGACACTCGCGCACGACGCACGCATCGAGGGTAAGCGGCTTCGGTATCTCTTGGAGCCCATCGCCGCCGTCGTCGAGGACGCCGACGACATCGTCGCCGACCTCAAGGTTTTGCAGAACGTGATTGGCGAGATGCACGACGCGTACATCCTCTCCCGCGAGGTGATGGCCGAGGCCGAGACCTCCGCCCCGACCGATGTCGGCCGCCCCGGGATCGTCGCGCTCGCCCGCTCGCTCCGCGAACGCGAGATCGCGGCCTTCGAGGTCCTCGCGCGCGATTGGCTCGAGGGCAGCGAGAGTGCGCGCCTCTTCTTCGCCTCGATCACGCAACTCGCCACCCGTCTCGCCGCCCACAAGCCGCGCGACACCGAGATCGAGCGCAAGTACCTTCTCCATGCCCTCCCCGACCGCGCGCAGGATGCCCCCGCCGAGGACATCGAGCAGGGCTACGTCCCGGGCGAGCACCTCGCCGAGCGCCTTCGTCGCGTGCGTCAGAACGGCGACGTCCATTGCTACCGAACCGTCAAACTCGGCACGGGCATCGCTCGCACCGAGATCGAGGAAGAAGCCCCCGCCGAGGTCTTCGATGCGATGTGGCCGCTCACCGAGGGCCACCGCATTCACAAGCGCCGCTACGCGATCGCCGACGAGCCTTTCGTCTGGGAGATCGACGAGTTCACCGACCGCGATCTCGTGCTCGCCGAGGTCGAGCTCCCCGACGCCACCATTCCCGTCGCCCCACCCGACTGGCTCGCGCCGTACATCGTCCGCGAGGTCACGGGTGAGCCAGAGTATCTGAACATCAATCTGGCGGGCTGAAAGGGACCCGATTCCGTAACGCGGCCTCAGCCGTGGCAAGTGGGCCGAATCGGCGTGTCGATTTCCGCGAGATCCGTTCGTCGCCTGGTTGTAGGTTCCTCAACTCACGGACGGAGGCTGTAAATGCGAAAGCTCAGAATCTTCGAACACATTTCGCTAGACGGTGTGATCCAGATGCCCGACGGACTGGACGACGGCGATTTCCCGTATGGTGACTGGACGGCATCGTATCGCAGTCCGGCTGGGGCCCAAAAGCTCGCGGAGAGGTATGGTCAGCGCTTCGATCTGGTGCTCGGCCGCCGTACCTACGATGCCTGGTCCGGCATCTGGCCGAAGGTCAAAGGCGGCCCCTTCGCGGACGGCATTAATGCTGCGACCAAATATGTGGCGACCCATCGGGCGGCGAGCCTCGAATGGGGCCCAGTCCAGGCGGTTGGACCGGACATCGCCGAGGACGTTCGCCGGGTCAAATCAACGGACGGCAACGATCTGATCGTCAGCGGCAGCTCGACGCTGACATCGGTGCTGCTCGACCAGGGATTGGTCGACGAAGTGGTGCTGATCGTCTATCCGGTTTTGCTGGGCCGGGGCAAACGCCTCTTCTCGGACCGCGTCCACGCGCGGGAGCTCGCGTTCGTTAGCACGAACAGCACGCCGACGGGATTGCTCGTTAACACGTATCGGCACGTTGGCTCGCTGCGAACCGCACCTTAGCTAACGAAACCGCTCTCACCGAAGCCCGGCCCGCTCTGCGGCTGATCCTGCGTTACGGTTTCAGCCGTACGGGCCGCTGAAAAGTCGAGCGCAAACGCGGCCTGATCCGTAGGTTCTACGGCATGTCATCGACCCGAAGACTCGCGATCCTGGCGTCGCTGGCTCTGCTCGCGGGGTGCGCCAGCGACAGCGGCGTGAGCCCAACCAAGCCGCCGTCTCCGAGTGTGGTGGCTCATCACCTGGACAGCCTCTACGAGAGCTCAGTGGCCAGCTACCCGACTCGCGCCGCGGTGCTGTCGTACGCTGAACTGGCGCCTGCGTTCGGCGCCGTTCCGTCGGCGATCACGACGACGACCATCGCGCACGGGGACTCGGCGGCTGGAGACTCCACGCTGCACACGTGGAGCGGGTTCGAGATCCAGGTCATCTCGGCAACGGACACGTCGTGGTATTTCGTGGCCTACAGCGACTCGAATGTCACCAATGCGATCGTCATCGAGAGGAACAACACCAATCCCGGCGGCGCCGTCTTGTTAGCGAATGGTACGACCAGTGTGTCGACGGACTATACATACGGCGCAATGGGACAGACGACAGTCGGCAGCATGTGCGTGCCGGTTACGGGACTGTCGAACCCGACGGTCGCCGGTTTTGGGCAAGCGACGTGTCAGCTCGCGAGCTTTAATTCGCTCATGGTCGGCGAATTCAACGTGCCGTCGAATGTCAACCCGGGCTTCGCTAAGATCGTCATCGAAAGCACGACCTGGAACGGCGTGATTTTTCACCTGTGACCGAAGCGGCGGCCACAAGCCGACCTCTCGACCCAGCGACGAAGCGGCTAATACTAGACCCGGTTGAGCGATCCAACGTGCCGGTACCTGTGAATGAGCACACTCGTAGGCGTGGCCTTCGTGTTGACGAGCACGAACTCGCGCGGGTCGAGGCGGTCCGAGAAGAAGCGCTTGCCCGGGCCCAGGAACACCGGATAGACGATCAGCACGACTTCGTCGACCAGCCCCTGATTAAACAGCACCGGCGTGAGCGTCATACTGCCCGAGACTATCAGGTCGGGGCCGTCCTTTGACTTGACGCGGCGAACGCTTTCCGCGATGTCCGGGCCGATCGCCTCGACTGGGCCCCATTCGAGGCCGGCCGGCCGGTGGGTCACCACATATTTCGTCGCGGCGTTAAGGGCGTCCGCGAACGGACCGCCTTTGACCTTCGACCAGAAGCCGGCCCAGAGATCGTAAGTACGGCGGCCGAGCAGCAGATCGAAGTACTCACCGTGTGCGTCGGCGACGGCTTCGGCACCGGCCTCGCTGCGATACGGGGCCATCCACCCGCCATTCGCGTAGTCGTCGTCGCCGGGCGGCTGGATCACGCCGTCCAGCGAGATGTATGCAAAGATTCTGACCTGTCGCATTTAGAGCCTCCGAATGGGGCATCGCCGCCCTACAAATTGCAGATCCAAGATACGAAATGTGAAGTGCAAATCGGTCTCACACTGCACGCTCGCCAGAGTGACCCGGATGCTGTATAGTCTCTGCATGCGCCTACCTCTCATAGTGGCACTCGTCGTGTGTGCGAGCGTCGCGCGCGCCCAATCGGATCCCTGCTCATGGCTCACGGCCGATCAGCTCACCAAAGAGTTCAACGGCCCGTTCAAACCGCCCGAGAAAAAGCCGGCGATTCCCGTCTACCAGGGACAGAATCCGGGGACCCAGTGTGTCTACACTGGCCGGAGGACCGTCCTGCTCACGGTGTACGTCGATCGATCAGCGGCCGAAGCCAAGACCACGTTCGACGGATTGATGGGGTCGTACTTCAAGGTGGAATCCAAACCGAGCGGCCTTGGCGACGAGGCGTACTTCGACACGCACCTCGGACTGCATATCCTTAAGGGCAAAACGCGGTTGTTCATCGACACCGGATTTTCCGACAGCACGAAGGCCCACCACTACTCGCGCGATGTCGCCATGATGGTGCTACCGAACACCTAGCGCTCGAGCCGCGGGCCTGTGCCGCGAGATCACTCCGAGCGCATCGCGACGACGGGGTCCACACGCGACGCTCGACGCGCTGGGAGCCAGGACGCGATCGCTCCGACGGCAACGAACACGAGAGAAACGAGCGCGAGAGTCGGTGGATCCAGCGGCTCGATTCCGAATAGCAGACCCTGGATCGCGCGCGTGAAGAACAGGGCGCCGAGAAGGCCCAAGCCCACACCGGGCAGGATTAGGAGCGCGCCGCGTCTGAGCACGAGGGTCATCACATCGTGCGGGCGCGCGCCGAGCGCGGCGCGAATCCCGAAGTCCCTCGTCTGCTGACTCGCGGCATAGGAGACCACCCCGTAAACGCCAAGCGTAGCAAGCAGCAGCGCGATAGCGGCAAAGGCGACAAGCAACAGGGTGTAGAAGCGTGACTGCGACACCGACTCGGCTACGGCCGCATTCATGGTTCCCAGTTCATACGTCGGCACGTATGGATCGACCGATGCGACCACGCGCCGGATCTGTGGCTCTAGCGCCGAGGGTGGGAGCGCGGTGCGAAGGAGGAAAGTCGATCCGAGCGGGAACCGACGGTATAGCAGGAATGTCGCCGGCTCGGGCTGGCTCTTGAGCGACCGGTAATAGGCATTGCGCACGACACCGACGATCTCCCCGCTGGGATGCACAGCGCTGTCTCCTGGCGCGGTGGAGCCACCGTGCCAAAAGGCGAACGTCAGGTGCTTCCCGATCGGGTCCTGCCCCGGGAAGTAGCGGTCTGCCAGGGCTTGGTTGATGACGATCACCGGGGCCGCGTCCCACCGGTTCTCGTCCTCAGTAAAGATGCGCCCGCGCAGAAGCGACATCCCTATGGTGGGAAAAAAGTCGGGAGAGACCGGGCGGAGCCGAGACGCGGGCTCGGTGCCCGGTGCGGGTGGCGGTGCGCCATCGATGGCGAACCACGTAGAAGGGCCAAAGAGCTCCGCGTCGAACGGGCGGTTGGCCGCCACAGCCACGCTCTGCACACCTGGCAACGCCGCGAGCCCTGCTAGCACACGATCGGCGAAGTCAATCTTTGGCGCGTCGGATCCGTATTTTTTCGTGGTCAGGGCAACATCGAACACCACGAGGTGATCGGCCTTGAAGCCCGGATCCACGTTGGTCAGGCGCTGGAGACTACGGATCAACAGCCCGGCGCCGACTAGCAACACAGTGCCGAGCGCGAGCTCCGTCATGACGAGAACGGATCGAGTACGGGCGCTTCCCGAGGTCCCACCTACTCTGCCCGAGCGGAGCAGGTGCGCGACGTCCCAGCCGGAAATGTGGAGCGCGGGCACGACGCCGAAGGCAAAGCCGGTGCCGACGGCAAGCGCGGCCGAAAACGCGAGCACGCGCGCATCGACGCCGATATCCTCCATGCGCGGCAAAGCAAGCGTCCCCCCTGCTGTCAGCACATGAACGACGAGCACAGCGATCACGGTGCCGATTACCGCGCCGCCCAAGGCAATGAGCATGCTCTCGGCAAGTGACTGCCCGATGATCTGGCGACGCCCCGCCCCCAGAGCCGTTCGCACTGCCACTTCGGAAGCCCGTGAGGCGGCCCGAACGAGCAGCAGGTTCGCCACGTTCGCACAGGCTATCAATAGCACGAACATGACGGCGCCCAGCATTGCCCAGAGGGGCGTCTCGACCTCGCCGACGATCTGTTGCCGCAGCGGGACTGCCGCGACTCCGATGCCCGCGTTCTCCTTAGGGAACGCCTGGGCGATGCGGCTCGCGACCGTGCTCAGCTCGCGCTGCGCGCCAGCGAGTGTGACGCCATCGCGTAGCCGTGCGATTCCTGCGGCAGAATGATAGCCGCGGCCGATGTCGCCGATCTCCCAGGATTGCCATACCGCGGGGTACCAGAGCGCGACGTTGTCGGGGAAGGTGAATCGGGGAGGCGCTACACCAACCACGACGTAGGGATCGCCGTCGAGTGAGACCCGTGAACCGACGATCCCGGGATCGGCACCGAAATAGTGCTTCCATGCCCCGTCGGAAAGGACGAGGACCTTGGGCGCCGTGCTCGCATCTTCACCGGCCGCAAACGTTCGCCCAAGTTGTGCGCGCGTACCCAGCACGGAGAAGAAGTCGGCGCCCACCCGAGCTGCGTTCACGCGCAGCGGGGTACCTTGGGGGCGGAGCAGGTTGACATTCTGCGGACTTTGGATCGCTACGACACCCGTGAAGCTGTGTGTCTGGTTCCGGAAGTCCATCAGATCCAGCGGCGAGACCATCTGCGCCGCTTCCCGCGCATCTGTCCCGTGGAGGTACACCAGTCGGTCCGGTCGCACGAAGCCGAGTGGCTTGAGGAGCACGCCGTTCACAAGGCTGAACGCCGCCGTGCTGGCGCCGATCGCGAGCGACAGGGTGGCGAGCGCGATCAGTGTGAACGCGGGTGTGCGCGCGAGTCGGCGCGCAGCGTAGCGCAGTTCCTGGATGGCTGATTCCATTGGCGAGCGACCAATTGAAAGAACCGTACCTATGCTCAGAATCGGTGGAAGCGACTGTCACCCAGCGACTTCCACGTTCACGGCGTGGGCCCGCCTCAATCTGTCATCGTCCGTTGCCGACACGCCATATTCCAAAAGCGGACATGTTTACTAGACCCCTAGTAATGGAGTAGTGCATCTTGCCGCCGGCGCCCGAGTCGATGTCCTCCTCAGTGCGCATCACGAGCCCGGCCGATTTCGCAACCCAAACGTCGGCATCGGCTTTCGAGAATTCAGTCTCGGTGTGCACGCGATAGACCGTCGTGGACTTGATGGCCGGGCGTCTTGGCGACGTCTTCGCGCCGTCTCCTGGGACGCCGTATCCCGAAGTCCGCGCTGACGAGTTCGCCTCCGAGCGTTGCCCGCATAGATTCGAGGTCCCAAATCAAAACCGCGGAGGTGCGTGATGGTCCGATTCTCTGGCTCCGAGAACAGGATCAACAACGTCGTTCTCGTCCACGGCGGATTCGTCGATGGCTCGGGATGGCGGGGTGTCTATGACATCTTGATGGATGACGGCTACAACGTCAGCATTGTCCAGAATCCGACGTTATCGCTGACCGGCGACGTTGCCGCGGCGAAACTCGTGATCGACCAGCAGCCCGGTCCCGTGATCCTGGTCGGCCATTCGTACGGCGGTGCCGTGATCACGGAAGCCGGCACCGATCCGAATGTCGCTGGTCTCGTCTACATCACGGCATTCGCGCCGGACAAGGGTGAGTCGGTGAACAAGCTGATCGCTAATCCGCCGCCCGGTGCGCCGGTGCCGCCGATCCTGCCGCCGATCAACGGGTACCTGTTCCTCGATAAAGCGAAATTCGCGGCATCGTTCGCGGGCGACGTGGACGCCGGAACCGCGGCGTTCATGGCGAATTCACAGGTGCCGTGGGGCCTGGATGCTCTGAGTGGCGAGATTACGGATCCGGCGTGGAAGAGCAAGCCCGCCTGGTACCTGCTCGTCACCGACGACCGCATGATTCCCATCGCTGCGCAGCGCTTCATGTGCGAACGCGCCGGCGCCACACCGACCGAAGTTCCTGGGAGTCACGCCATCTACGTGTCCAACCCGCGCGCGGTAGCGGACCTCATCGAGACCGCCACCATCGCTACGCTCGCGGCGCGATAACGCTCGTGGCGCTAATAAGCGGAGGCCCGGGCGAGCGCCCGGGCCTCCGAATCCGTCAGTGCATGATCGCGATGAGCACCGACCGCGCCGGAGCGTAGAGGACCGTTCTGGCGACAGTCGCGCCGCTTGGGGTCCACACCGTAGACGAATCTTGAGCGATCAACTCGGCGTTGGTACTCGCCGAGTCCGAGACGTATCCGTGCTGGACCTTATACTTGGTTGGGAACCCGACGACCGTAACCCGTTTGTCATGGTTCGTCCAGTTGGATACGACCACGACGGTCGAATCCGTGTTTGTCTTCTCGAACGCGTAGAAATCGATGCGCGGCTGGCCGCTACTCTCCTGTCCCGTCGTCGTGTATCGGAGAAGCTGCGTAGACTTGTCTGAGTAACTCGTGATGACTTGCAATTTCCACGCGCCGGGCACCACCGCTTTGAACAACTTCCTGAGCGTGTAGAACATCGAGGTGACCTGGAGCGTGTTGTGGGTCGTGTCGCCGAGGATCAATGTCCCGCCGACCGAATCCGTCGTCGCGTACGCAAAGCCATTCCACCAGGCCCAGTAATTCGTGGGAATGATCTCGAGATTCGCGCCGAGGGCGCTCATGAGGTCGATGGCGCGGGCGACCTGGGATGTCCCTTGCAAATTCGGTTTCGAGTACTCGGTGACCCACACGTCCTTGTGGTGGCTTTCAATGAACGTTCGGAGCGAGCTCCAATTGTCGTCGCCGTACGTGTGGAAGGCGAAGGCGCCGATCGCGCTGTCGGCGAAGTAGCCGCCGTCGATCGACGTGAAGGACGCACTGCCGAGGAACATCTGCGCCGAGTCGAACGCACTGAGCTCGGGACCGAACGTGATGACATTCCGAAAGCCGGCGAAGTTGAGCGAGCCTCGAACGTTGTCGATGGTCAGCTCCCAGAGCGCGGTATCGTATGGCGTCGTGGGGTACCCGGTGTTCTTGATGTCCGGCTCGTTTTGAATGCTCAACGCGATCGGCAGCCCGGCGGTGCTCGTATTGAGGTGCTGCATCACCACTGTCATGAACGCGACGAATTCCGGCCTGCCGGACGCCGAGTCGAGCTGGCCCCCGTTTATGGCGCCATCCTTCATCGTATCGGGCGGGCTCCACACCGACAGGATGTAGCCCATGCCGCTGTCTTTCGCGACGGTCCATTTCGAGACGTATGCGTTGACCTGCGCGCTGTTGAGCGCGATATCGCTGACCGTCGTCCCGCTGTCGTAGAGAGCTGGATCGAGCTGATCGCGGATGAACGTCAGCCCCATACTGTAGAGCAGGCCCTCGGCCTGTGAGCCAGGCGACTTGAAAAATGGATTGTTGCCTCCCCCGGGATAGAGTCCCCAGCCCTTGATCGGCTGCGAGTCCGCTGTTGCGAGAACCGCCGTATCGGAATCGACGACGGTCGAGAATCGCGGAGCGAATCGCCTTGGTGCGGTCGATTCCGTGGTTGAGGTACATGCGGCAACCACGGCCGCGGTGAACATCGCGGTCAAACAGAGCGTGCGCATACGGGCCCTCTGACTTGTTGGGAGACACGTCAGCGCCAGCGCAATATTCAGACGCGAGAGTGCAACGCGCGTCGATGTATCGCTGGCCCGATTACATGCCGTCGTGATCGGACTCAGAGAGCGATCATGTGACTACGGAGGCGGTCGCGCTCTTCGATATGACGTGGCGCGCGTGAATATTGCACGCGCAGCGAGCGTCTCTCTCAGTGCCAGAGGTATCCGAATGCGCATGCTCTGTTGGGCCGTGGTGTTCACGGCGGCCGTGATCGCCGCATGCACTTCCACCCGTGAAGCGACGGCGCCCCGAAGGTTTCGACCGAGCTTCCAGACCGTCGTCGATAGCGACAGCGCTTGGCTGGCGACGAACCGATCGCAACAAATCAAAGGCTGGGGCCTCTATCCCGGTGGCGGCCCGTTTCCATTTTCCGTTGGCGGGGCAAACGGCGTCCGGGCGGAGAGCCTGCTGTACCATATGGGCGCGACGTTCATGCGAGATCAGCTCGATCCGCAGATCTACGAAAGTGGATCGACAATCGCGGATATCGCGCTCAACAATAGTGCGATCAACGACTATATCGTGAAATGGGATACCGCTCACAAGTACGGCATGAGCTACATCCTGTCCGTGTGGAGCCCACCGGCTTCGATGAAGGCCAACAACTCGTTGGACGGTGACTCGCTCAAGACTTCGTCAATCAACGCATACGTCGCATTCTTGACCGCCGCGATGCTCTACGTCAAGAACAGCTCGATCAACAGCGCCGGGCTCCCAGTCGCGTTCAGCGTTGCGAACGAACCGGACATTCAGACCTCGAAGTATCCCAGCACCATATACTCGCCCAGCACGTGGCAAGAGGTCGCCGACAACACGCGAGGCGCGTTCAACTTCAACGGGCTAACGAGCATCGAATCGTTCGGCCCCGAGACGAGCAACTACGACTCGGTTTCGTCCTTTCTCGGCGGCTCGACTTTTCCTTCGATCGACGGCGGCTTCTTCGACGACAGCGCCATCCGGGCCTTCGCCTTTCACACATACGGCCAGTGTAGCTATCAGGATGTCGAAACCAACTTCGTCGGCAAGTATCCGCGCGATTCGTGGGTGACCGAGTTTTCGAGGGCGTTCTACCAAGGGTCATCCGAGATCGCCAACACCATTGACATGACGGGAGCCCTCGGCGCGGACTTGGTGTTGGTGCCCAACAATTACTGGGCTTGGTGGAGGGGTTATCGGACAGACACGCTAGTCAACATGGACACCGAAACGCTGATGCTCGACAATCCGAAGACCAACCAGCTGACCGTCTCGAAGCGATTCTATACGCTCAGAAAGCTCTGGCAGACTGTGTTACCGACCATGTGGTATGCGTGGCCGTTCGCGTCGTCGACCGACCCCGACCTGCGCATCAATAGCATGGATCAGAAGATGTGCCCCACAAATCTGCCGCGCGTCGACCTGTACGGTTTCCAGAGCGCCGGCGGGAACCACGAGTCCGTCGTGGTAGTCTCGAACTATACGACGCACGATAAGTGGCTAAAGGTCATCGGGTTCCCCACGTCCTTCACCACCCAGCAAGCATACATATCGGATACGACAGGCGGCGATATGATTGCCCAGGCCCCATCGACGGTGTGGACCCCAGCGGGTCAAACCGTCGCCAGGACAGTCCTGTACATCCCTCACCGCTCGGTGAACATCGCGATCTTACATTGACGCTAGGGTACACCCCGGCGATTATTTCGTGCGCGTCGCTTCGAGCTTGCCCTTCACGACGTCGCCCGACGAGTAGTGCGCCTCGAACCACCCGGTGGCCTTGTCACCCTTGTAGTGCAGGACGTTCCGGAGCAGCGTCACCGTCTGACCAGGCCGTAGCGCGCTGGGATACGGGCCCGCTTCCGTCACGATGCTGTCGCCGCCGATGGCGACGATCCGTTGCGCGACCGGAGTCGCCTGGCCGGGGTTCTTGGTGACCCATTTGTCCTTGTCGGCCGACGCTATCGTCATGTTCATGAGGACGATACTGTCCTTCGGACCAACCATCACCCTGGTGTGCCAACTGCCCGCGACGGAAGCGAGCGTGATGTCTTGGGCGCGGGCGGGCGTGGCAGAGGCCGCGATGAGGGCGGCTGACAGCAGAACGGCTCGGCGCATTGGACGCTCCTTGAGGGTGGAGACCTGCCCGACGTGGCGCCAACGTATCCATTCTCGCCCTCGCGGGCAACCTCGCATACACCTCACGGCACGACCTGGACCTCGAGGTAGCTCGGCTCCGCGCGATCGACCCAGATCCGCTCCGTCGCCTTCACGAAGTCCGACGCGGCGGCCTCATAAATATTCGGCACATATGTCTGCGGATTCCGATCGAACGCCGGAAACCAGGAGCTCTGCACTTGGACCATGATGCGGTGCCCAACGCGGAACGTGTGGAGCACGTCCTGCAACTGGAACGACACCGGCGTGATCGCACCCGGACGCATCGGCTGGGGCGCCGCGAATGACTGGCGGAATCGCGCCCGCATGATCTCGCCACGAACGAGCGGCGCGTTTCCAACGCTGTCCGACCCCGTCGAGGGGTAAACGTCGATCAGCTTCACGACATAGTCGGCATCGGTGCCGGTCGTGCTGACGTTGAGCCGCGCCCAGATCTCGCCGCCCAGCGTGACGTCCTCGGTTAGCGGCGCGGTCTGAAACGTGACCACGTCGGGGCGCGACTCGTAGCAGCGCTGATCATCGCTCATATAATGGTAGAGCGTCCCATCCTCGATCGTCGGCCCGTGGCATCGACTCGGAACGGGTTGCGCCGGGTCGCTCGTGTAGGAGAGCGCTGTGTGTGTTTGCGTCGGGACGCTTGGCGAAAGCGAGCTGTCGGCGTGGAAATAGTATCGACGCGTTGTCGCTTCCCGCGCTGGCCAGGACGTGAAGCTGCGCCACTGCTTGCGCCCCGTATCGAACAAGAGCGCGGCCGGCAGATCGACCTTGCCGTCACCCTTTAAATAGGCGTGGAAGTACGGCGCTTCCACGTCGCGCTGAAATTTGGTCGCCAGTGAGTCGTCGGTCGCTTCCCAGCCATTGTGGCGGAACGGGCCCATGACGAGCGTGACCTTGGCCGCTGAGTCCTGGCGTGTGAGCGTCTTATACGTCGCCAAGGTGCCGTACAAGTTCTCCGCATCGAACCAGCCGCCGGCGATGAGCATCGCCGAATGGATTTCCGTCAATGCGGGCAGTACGGCGCGCGACTGCCAGTACGCGTCGTAGTTCGGGTGCGTGATGATGTCGTGCCAGAACCGGTTGTCCTTGTAGTACTTCTGCGTCGTATTCTCGAGCGGGCCCAACGCCAGTTGGAACGCGTAGTCGTTCGCCGTACCCTCAGAGATCATACTTGGTAGCCACCAGTTCTCTTTCGTCGGACCCGGTGGGTCGATGCCGAAGATCGGGTAGCCGTAGAAGTAACCTTGAGTCAGCGCGCCGTTGTGGTGGAAGTCCTCGAAGTACGAGTCGGTCGCTGGAGCTTGTGGCGATGCGACGACCAGCGCGGGGTGGTGCGACAGCGCGCTCATGGTCGCCAGAAACCCCGCGTAGCTCGAGCCCCACGCCCCCACTCGGCCGTTGTGGTGCGGGACGTGGGCCAGCAACCACGATATCGTATCGTACGCATCCGACGCCTCGCTGATCGAGTCGGCGTGGTACGGGCGCATCACGACGAACTTGCCCTCCGACATGTACCGGCCGCGGATGTCCTGGTAGGCGAAGATGTACTTGTCGCGCATGACGTACGCGTTGGGGCCGAGCAGCTTTGCCTGCGCGTCGCCATACGGGGCGATCGAGAATGGCGTCCGCTTGAGGAGAATCGGATAGCGGTTCGCGTCCGACGCATCCGTTGGGACGTACACGATCGTGTAGAGCTTGACGCCGTCGCGCATGGGGATCCGGTACTCGAATTTCGTGTACGGCTCGCGCGCGCAGGCGGAAACGAGCAATATCGCGAGGTAGAGGGATCGCACGGTCTCGCCTAACGGCGCCGGGGCAGCAACAGGCGCATCAGAGGGTATGTGGCGAAGATCAGCGTGAACCAGGAACCGAGGCCGAGCAGATAGTGGACGAATCCCCCGTTCGGGATCATGTCCCCGTTCGACACGGGCCATGGTTGGTGCTTCGGCATCGCCAGGACGTGGAGATGGTCATGCACGACGCGCGTCAACCCGTAATGCAAGATCAACAGCAGAGTCGGGGCGATTACGCTGTAGGCGAGGGCCAACGTGATCATCGCCCACGCCAGTATCAGCAGGTTTTCGCCGAGGGTGAGCTTGGCGGGCGGACGTTGCGAAGACGAGCTCATATCGCGGTATCCAGCACGCGCGCATCGCTGCTGAAATAGAGTACGCTCTGAGAGTACAGATCGATGCGCAGCCGTGGCGCGAGCCCCCTAGGCGCCGCGCCGATCCGGCGTGGCGGCAAATGGGTCCAGGGGAGATCAATGACTGGGCGGATCGTATACATGGTCGAGCAGCGCAATGAGTCGACGGCGCGTATGTCGTATAGTAAAACGAAGTGTACTTCACAGGGAGCGCGGATGTCTCGGGCATTGACGTCTCTCGTATCGTGGCTCATATCAGCCACCATCATCGGCTGCGCGGCGGTGCCAATCTGGGCGACAGCTAAGGAGTACCGGGTGCTCACCGCTACCCCGCAGGACGCCACGTACGCGTGCGTGGTATCGCTCACCGATAGCCTCGGCTATACGGTGAGAGCCTCGGATCGATCTGGCGGATTCGTCCGCATCGAACGGTATTATGTGCCGCCCATTCATTTCCAAGCGCGCGACCTGATCAACGCCAGCATCATCACGCGAAGCGACCATCGCACCACGCTGCGCCTGACGGCGTGGACCGAGGAGACACACCGAGACCTGTTCGGTCCGACGGACCTCTCCGACCGGGTGCTCAAGGACGCGACCGAACTGGCGACGCGCTGCGGCGGCGGCGCCCTGACCGTGTGGAGCGACACGGCGCGAACTTGAAAGGGAACGCTACGTAGCGTAGCGTTCGGCGTGGCGACGCGCACACGCGAACGGGCCCTCTCGGCGACCAGCCGGATGCTGCGGCGGGATGGCTACGCGCGGCTGACCATGGAGCGCGTAGCCGCCGAGAGTGGAGTGGCCAAGACGACCCTGTATCGGCGTTGGCCGACGAAGGCCGCGCTGTGCATGGACCTGTATCTCGACGTCGCCGAGCGCGAGCTGAGCGATCCCGATACCGGCGATGTCGCGCGCGATCTCGACCACATCGCGACGACCGTCATTCGACTCCAAACCAAAACCGTCGCCGGCCAAGCGCTCATTGGGTTGATCGCCGAGGTCCAGCTCAACCCGGCCACACGACCCGCCTACCGCGCGTTCGCCGAGCGACGGCGGGAGGTGACGCGAGCCATCCTGCGCCGCGCGATCCAGCGCGGGGAGCTCAAAAAGGATACCGACGTCGAGCTCGTGATCGACGCCCTCGGCGGCGCGACCACTTTCCGGCTGCTGCAGGGGCACCAGCCACTCACGGCCAGGTTCGCCACGAGGCTCGTGCACCTGGTCTTGTCCGGCTGCCGGGCCGACCGATGATCCGGCGCTGCACGACTGGCGATCTCGCCACGATCGAGTCGATCATTAATGAAGCGGCGGAAGTCTATCGCGGCGTCATTCCAGCGGATTGTTGGCACGAGCCGTACATGCCGCGCGACGAGCTCGTGGCCGAGATCGCGGCGGGCGTTGATTTCTGGGGGTGGGACGATGCGGGCGTGCCCGTCGGCGTCATGGGATTGCAGCGCGTGCGGGACGCGACGTTGATCCGACATGCCTATGTCCGGCCGTCGCACCAGAGCCGCGGCGTCGGTCGCGAGCTGTTGACGACGCTGGCCTCACAGGCCACCGGACCGCTGCTGGTCGGCACGTGGGCCGCCGCGACCTGGGCCATCCGGTTCTACGAGCGCCATGGGTTTCGGCTGGTCACGGCCGAGGAGAAAGACCGCCTGCTCGATACGTATTGGACTATCTCGTCGCGCCAGCGCGACACCTCCGTCGTGCTCGCGCGATGAGACTCGGCTTCCTCGGCACCGGCCACATCACGTCGGCCATGGTCACGGGACTCGGCTCGTCCTACGACGATCCCATATGGCTGTCGCCGCGCAACGCCGAGGTCGCGGCGGACCTGGCCCGTCGGTTCCCGCGCGTGTCCGTCGGCGCGTCCAATCAGGATGTGCTCGACAAGAGTGACGTGATCATACTGGCATTGCCGCCAAGCACGGCCGCCGGCGTGATCGCTGACCTCCGATTTCGGGCGGATCATCAGATCATCAGCGTGATCTCCGGCTTCCCCATGAAGGACCTCGCCGCGGTCGTCGCACCGGCGACCGGCGTTACGCGCGCGGTGCCGCTACCATCAGTCGCCGATCGCACGGGACCCACGGCGATCTATCCGGCAGACCCGATGGTCACGGCGTTGTTCAATCGGCTAGGGGCGGCGATCCCAGTCGAACGCGAGGACCAGTTCGAGGCGTTCTGCGCCGCCACCGGCGCGATCGCATCGCATCTCGCCTTCGCCGAAACCGTCGCGTCGTGGTTGGCGCGACACGGCATTCCCGAACCGATGGCGCGTACGTACACCACCACCATGTTCCAAGGCGCCAGGAACGCCGAGGCGCATGCGACGCCGGGCGGAATCAACGAACAACTCCTGCATGACCTGACGCGGCATGGCCTTTTCGAGCACCTATCGGCCGGACTGGATGCGGTGCTCCGTCGCATCACATGCTGATCGTGTTCGGTGGCCTGCCCGGCACCGGCAAGAGCACGATCGCCCGCGCGATCGCCGAGGAACGCCGGGCCACGTACATCCGAATCGATACGATCGAACAAGCGTTACGATCGTCGGGAGCCGTGCCGGGTGACATGGGCCCGCATGGGTACGTAGTCGCCTACGCAGTGGCCGAGGACAACCTGCGCATGGGTCGCGACGTCGTCGCCGACTCGGTCAATCCGATCGGCGTGACTCGCTCGGCCTGGCGCCGGCGCGCTGCACAGGCTGCGACCACATGCGTCGAGGTCGAAGTCGTGTGCTCGGACAAGAACGAACATCGTCGTCGTGTCGAGGCCCGCTCGACTGCGCCGACATGGGATGAGGTCGTCCAACGTGCCTATGAGCCGTGGGACGGGCCACGGATTGTGCTCGACACGGCGCACCGGACAATTGCGGAAACTTTGGCGGAGCTTCGCTCAATGCTCCAGCGTTGAGTACGCGATCCCGTCCGGCCACGCCCCAACAGGAAGGGTGAGCAGTACCGTTCGCGTAGCGACATCGACCGCGGCGACGGCATTGCGACCCTGCAGCGTGACGAACACCGTCTTACCATCCGGCGCCATGCTCAACCCCTCAGGACACGGCGATTTCGGGAACTCGGCCGTCGCCACGACATCCGTCGCCGGGATCGTCACCCGGCCGATCTCGGTGTGCTTACCGACGTCCATGAACCGGAGCTCACCGCGACCGGGATCGCTCACCACCGCCGTCCGCCCGTCCGGCGTGATGGCGATGCGATAGGGAAACCCGAAATCAGGAACCGTGGTCGCGACCGTCGCGGACGATGTCGGCACCACGCTCACGGTCTTTGCGCTATCGCTCCCGACCCACACCTCGGCGCCGTCGGGCGTCACGCCGATACCCTCGACGAGCGGCGCGACGGGGAACGAGCGCACGAACGCGCGGCCCGCGATGTCGAGCTCCGACACGGTCCCGTCGGCGACGTTGCTGGTGTACGCGTGGCGGCCGTCCGCCGTGAGCGCGACCATGTGCGTAGCGCGACCGTGCGTCGGGATCATCGCGTCGACCGTGCCGCGCCGCACATTCACGACCATGACAGCCTGCGCCGTCTGCACGGTGACCAGCATTGTCGAGTCGCCAGGCAAGAACGCCGAGCCGTGCGGTCGCTTGTTGTCGGCGCCGATGTCGATCGTGCGGACGACTACGGGCACGCGCGGTGACAGGTCGATCACCGTCAGCGTATGACCCGGCTCCTTCTGCGGGCCGTAATTCGAGACGACCGCCCAGCGACCATCGTGCGAGACCGCGACCTCGTGCGGACCCGCCCCGGTCGGCAATGTAGCGATCGTTCGAGCCGTGGCCAGGTCGATGATCGTCGCCGTGTTGTCGTTCATGTTGGCGACGACGACCATCCCGTGAAGCGTCAGCGCGACTATCGAAAGGATCATCGGAGCACCACCGGTTTGCCGTGAGGGGTATGCCGATAAGCATCGGCCCAGGCTTCCTTGCGACTGAGCAGGGCGGCGATGTCGGTCAGACCCTTCGCCGTGGCCAGGCGCTCGAGCGCGGCGAGCCAGTGCTCATAGTAGTGCGTTCCGTCGTCGTTCGTGCCCTTGAGCTCGTCGGCGAGGGCCGCGGACCACTCGGACCAGGTGAAGTAACCACGCTCAGAAAGCGCGAGCGCCAGCGCGAACGCCTGAGCGTGCCACGGCTCGGCGAATACGGCGTCAGGTTGACTCGAGATGGTCATCCCAGAGATCGACGTAGAGGGAATCATTCGCCGCCGCTTGCTCGCCCCACACCTCGCGGGCGGCAAAACGCACGGAATAGACGTGCTGCGGCTTCTCACCCAGAAAATGCGCGTTCGTATCCGGAAACACGAACACGCCGTGATCGCGGTCGATGACACCGGTCTTGCCACGCGCGTACCGAGGGAGACGCGTGTGACCCTCCGGGTTGATATTGCGGGCCCGAACGCGCTGGCCGACGTGAAAACGTGCTTCGGCAAGGGCGGCGCGACTCGTGGGAACGCCCTTCGCGATGAGCGACGCCGCCTTCGCGGGGGTGAGCGCCGGTGTCGCCTTTGCCGCGCCCGACGCCGGCAATCCCCGCTCGACCTCGGCCCGCGTCACGAGCCCCATCTGGACCAGCAAATCGACGAACGCGACGAACTGACGCGCGTAGTAACTCAACTCGAGATATTCAGCTGGTGGGACGAGCTCCACCGAATGGCGTGACACGTCGATGCTCCACTTGCCCCACGCGCCCATGGCCCGCCGCAGCGCGAACACCCGCGACTCCCACCGCTCGTGAAACACGGGCTCGTTCGGCTCGATGACGACGGGCCCCATGCCGTGCATGCCGCCCATGTCGTGAACGCCATTCATGAGCTGACGCCATTCATGCGCTGACCCGGGCAACACCCACCATGGAGTCCCGCGTGACGAGCGCGGCCAACGCCTCCTCGCTCATCCCTTGGGTACCAGCCGGCCGCTCAGGCAACACGAGATATCGGACCTCGGCCGTGCTATCCCACACCCGAACCTCGACGTTTGGGTTCACCTCGAAGCCGAGGTCCTTCAATAGCCCACGCGGATCGATCACGGCACGCGCGCGATAGGGAGCGGACTTGTACCAGACCGGCGGAAGCCCCAGAACCGGCCACGGGTAACACGAGCACAGGGTGCAGACCACCAGGTTGTGGACCTGTGGCGTGTTCTCAACGACGACCATGTGCTCGCCCTGCATCCCACCATAGTCGAGCTCACCAATCGCTGAATCAGCATCGGCGAGCAGCCGTTGCTTGTACGCTACATCCGACCACGCGCGCGCGACGACTCGTGCGCCATTGCGTGGGCCGATCTGGTGCTCATAACTATCGATGAGGACATCGAGCGCAGCCTGGTCGACCAACCCTTTTTCGACGAGCAGCGACTCGAGCGACTTGACGCGCAAGGCGAAGTCCGACGGGACTGCCTGGTGGTCATGATCGTGATTGTGGTGCAATACGTTTGGTCCCATGCTCCAAGATATCCATTCGAGAGGCTATGACAATCGACACTGATGTTCTGATCGTCGGCGCCGGCCCAGTTGGGCTGTTTATGGCGAACGAATGTGCCCGCCGCGGTGTCAGGTTCCGCATAGTCGAGGCCCGATCCGCCCAATCAGAGCACTCGAAGGCCCTGGCCATCTTTCCGCGGACGTTGGAGATCTTCGACATGGCGGGCCTGGCGCCGCCGTTCGCCGAGGCGGCGAATCGGGTCACCTGGGTCGCCGTGGCGTCGCACGAGCGACAGCTGGCGCGATTGCTTTTCACGCCCGAGAACACGCCGTACTCCTTCGTTGCCATGGTGCCGCAGGACGTGACCGAGCGACTGCTGGCCGAGGCGCTGAAGCGGAAGGGTGGTGTCATCGAGTATGACACGCGATGTACCGGCTTGGAGCGGCACGACGATTCCGTCAGCGTCGCGGTAGAAAAGAACGGCCAGCCGGTCACCATCACGGCGGCGTACGTCGTCGGTTGCGATGGCGCGCACAGTGCGATCCGTCACGCGCTCGACCTGCCCTTCGAGGGCGGGGCGTACGATTCGTCCTACATGCTCGCCGACATCGAGACGAACGACGCACTCCCCGGCGATGAGATGCAGCTCTGTCCGAGTGCGCACGGACCCGTGGCAATCTTCCCAATGAGCGCGACTCGGCGGCGGGTCGTGGCGATGATGGACGTCGAGCCGACCGAGGAGACACCGACACTCGACACCGTGCGCAAGATCCTCGCCGAGCGCGCGCCCGCCGGGCTGGAGGCGCGGAGCGTCCGATGGAGCACCTATTTTCGCATTCATCACCGGCAGGTGCAGCAGATGCGGGTCGGACGGGTGTTCATTGCCGGCGACGCGGCGCATATCCATAGCCCGTTTGGGGGCCAGGGTATGAATACGGGACTGCAGGACGTGTGGAATCTCGTCTGGAAGCTCGACCTCGCCGTCCGAGGTCATGCGAATGAACAACTGCTCGAGAGTTACGCGGCCGAGCGCCGACCCGTGATCAAGCAGGTCATCGACCTGACGCACGTGATGACCCAGGCCATGGGCGCTCCGAGCAAGCTCGCGCAGGCGATACGCGACATGGCGATTCCCGTTGTCTGGCATTTGCCGCCGTTCCAACACTTCTTCGTGCAGCGACTCTCAGAGCTCGGTATCGCCTACCGCGGAAGTCCGATCGTCGACGGCGGTGGCGAGCGGTACTTCGACGACTCGCTCCGCGGCGGGAACGGCATAAAGAGCCGTTTCTTGCTCATGGCCTTTGACCTGGCGGATGGATCGACGATCGCCCAGTCGTTTCCTGACCTTGTGGAGGTGCGGGCGACGGGGCGGCCAGGGCTCACGCTGGTCCGGCCGGATGGATACGTCGCCGCGAGGGCGATCGAATCCATACGTGCGGTCTTGGAACGACAGATCAGTTAGCATACTGCGTGTCCCGCGACGGGCTCGTCCGATCGCTCGGTCTCACGGCCATGACGGCCAATGCCGTCAACTGCATCGTCGCGTCCGGCATCTTCGTCCTCCCCGCGGTCGTGGCGGCCATCCTCGGCCCCGGCTGGCTCATCGCCTACGTGATCTGCGCGGTCGCCATCGCGCTCGTGTTTCTCTCGCTGGCCGAGGCGACGAGCCGGGTGTCCGAGACGGGCGGGACCTATCGGTACGTCGAGGTCGCGTTCGGCCCGTACGCGGGCATGGTGCTTGGCGTCGTCCTTTGGTTCAGCGCGGTCGTATCGAGCGCGGCCGTCGCGGACATCTTCGCCGGCACGCTGGGCGCCGTCATGCCCGCCGTCCACGACGGTCTGGGGCGCGTCGCGCTGCTCATCGCGACGTACGCCGTTCTGATGGCGATCAACATCCGGGGCGTCCGCGCGGGAGCGTGGGTCGTCGAGATCGTGACCGTGGCGAAGGTCGTGCCCCTCGTCGCGCTGATCGTGGCCGGGCTCTTTGTCCTGCGCGGCCAACCCGTGCCTGTTCTAGGACACGCACCTATCCGCGACGTTGGACGCGCCTCGCTGGAGCTGTTCTTCGCGTTCACGGGCATCGAGGTGGCGTTGACACCGGCGGGCGAAGTTACGAACCCTTCCCGCACGATGCCGCGCGCGGTGCTGTTCGCGCTCGTGATCGTGACGGCAGTCTACGTGGGCGTGCACTACGTCGCCCAAGGCGTGCTCGGCGCCGGGCTCGCCGCGGATCAACTTACGCCGCTCGCGGCGACCGCCGATCACGTGTTCGGCCCGCGTGGCAAGGCGCTGATGCTCGCGGCGGCGGCCCTGTCGACGTTCGCCTATGTGAGCGGCGACATTCTCGCGTCGCCCCGGATCATGTTCAACTTCGGGCAAGCGGGATATTTGCCGTCGATCATGGGTAGCGTGCACGCCCGCCATCGCACGCCGCACATCGCGATCGCCGCCTATGCCGCGGTGTGCTGCGTCCTCGCCATCACCGGGACGTTCCGTGTCATGGCAGCCTTGGCCGCGATCGCTGCGCTGATCATCTACCTGGCGAGCTGCTTGGCGCTCATCGTGCTCCGGCGACGCGACGTGCGCTCCGATGGGCAGCCCTTTCTCGTTCCGGGCGGGCCCATCGTTCCCGTGCTCGGGTGCGCGGTGCTCTTATGGCTCCTCGCGCAGGCCACGCGCGATGAGTACGTGATTTTTGCGGTCGTGATCGGCCTGGCGTCGGCTCTCTACCTAGCTCGCTCGAAGCGCAACGTTGCGCGCGGGGGCGAGGCGCTTGAGTAACCCATCGAGCGCGGCCCGGCGCACGGTGCCGCGCGGCGGCATGCGCATCCACGGCTGCTGCGCGCGGGGCTGCTCGGCGAAAAGCAGGTCGCCCGCCTTCGAGACGACGAGGATCTCTTCCGGATCCTGCGGGCTCATCATCATCCGGATCACGTAGACGCCTTCGGTCTCGCGCACCTGCGTCTGCCACAGCGTCCACTTCCCGTCGTATGGCCGGTACACCGCGACCGGATGGGTCACGTTGTCGCGCGGAATGGTGAGCAACACAGGCACCAGCATCTCTTGGTTCATCGCGTCGCTGATCGCCCAGGTCACCGCCGGGACCGCGATCGTCGTGTCGCGCCCGTCGCGACGCACGAACAGCGAGTCGCCGTGGCGTTCGACGTGGCGCACCGTGCAACAGCGCACCGCGGTATCCGACCAGACGGCGTCGTAGCTCGCTGGCCGTCCACCCGCGAACCGTTCGGTCGCCGTGCGAACCCACCCATCGGGCCGCGCCAGGCCGGCGTCGACCTGCTCGCCGGCGCGTTGCACCGTATGCAAAAACAGCACGCCGTGCGCATTCGTGGTGACGCTCGAGTCGCGGCCCGGCAGCGCGCGGGCGAGCACGTGCGCGCGCTCACTGTTGATCGTACGATCCTTGAGGTCGAGCGTGACGCCGGCCGGAAGCGTATCCATTCCGCCATTCCCGTTCGGGATCGTGCCCCACCCCGCGAGGCGCGCGGTGGCGAAGTTGCTCACGATGCGACCGGCGCGCATATCGAACCAGTGAGTCTCTTTGACGGTGCCCGAGACCTCGAGCCAGAATACGCGCTGAGCGATCGTCGACGTCGAATCCGCGCGGAAGGTGCCGTGCAGCTTCATGGTGCCGTCGCCCACGATCTCCGCCATGTTCCGACCTTGGTTCTCCCAGAAACGCTCGACATGATACGTCTGATGGATCTCGGCCACGGTGCCGGCCGAGTCGAGCGTGCTGGAGTCGGTCCATTGCATGCCGACCGCGAGCGTGCGATTCGGCAACGGGATCACATTGTGGCGGAAGCGCGGCCCGCCCACGACGAGACTGCCGCGCGGCGACACCGTGAACGTGTCACTGGTGCGGCAGTTCGCCGCGCCAACGCACAGTTGTTGCTGAGTGACGCGCAGGCCTTCGGCCGCATCGGTCCATTCTTGCGCGCGCACGAGGAAGGTCTGGCCGGGAATGCGCAGCGTGTCGCGGCCGCGCACGTAGTACAGCGATTGCTGCTGCCAGAATCCGTAGAAGAGCGTATCGGACGACGACAGATACCGCGTGCCATTCGGCGCGGGAGCCGTCCCCGAATGTGAGGACGCGGATGCGCAACCGAAGAGCAGGAGGGCAACCGCGATCGAGTGCGAGCTGCGCATATACGGTAGACGGATACGCGCAGCGGCAGGTCACTCAGATGGCGTACTCCGTTTGCACCATGCCACTCGGATATGCGCGCGTGGCAACGTGTTGCAATCGAATGTCACGAGAGAGTGTGCCAAAAAGCGGGATCCCACTGCCAAGAAGGATCGGAATGCGCGTGATGATCACACGCTGAATGAGACCCGCCTCCAAGAAACCCTGAATCGTCTCGCCACCATCGACGTACACGTGCTTGAGTCCGCGCTGCACGAGTCGCCGCGCGATTTCGTTCGGCGTACCGGACATCACTTCGCATACCGCCCCGGCCGGTGCATCAACTCGCGACAGTGTCGTGCTGAGCACGATGACTCGCTTCGATCCATACGGCCACTGCTCGAATGCCGCTACCACATCGAACGTCTTTCGCCCGATGACGAGGGCGTCGACCGATGCGAAGAACTCGGTGTAACCATGCTCTTCGCCACCACCTGGCGGCAGCCAGTCCAGCGCACCATCCGGCCGCGCGATATACCCGTCGACGCTCGTCGCGATGAACACGGAGGCTTTCATGTGGGGAATATAGTCACTGGGAATAAAGACTACGCGGACGACATCTGGCGTCGTAGCATGACAAAACACCGTGTGATATCCACCTGCGTGCGCGTCGCCGAGTACGGTCTCGGGGCGCTGTTTCTGTACCTCGGTACAACCAAGTTCATCTGGGCCGGCGCGAGCACGCTGGCGCGCGTGCTCATGGCCGCGGCCGAGTTCACCGTGGCGATTCTCATCCTCGCGCGCGTCTCGGAGATGGTTGCGACGCCGGCGGTGATCGTCGTCGCCGCGGTGGAAGTCGCGGTCTTCGGCCGGCCGCCCATCGCGGCGATCGCCTGTGTCGGCGTGCATGGGCTCACGACCTGGGGGCGGATCGCGCTACATTCCGCGAATGAAGCCACGACTGTACATGATCGTGGAGCATTTCCGGAACGGTGATGCGGGGCCTGTCTATCATCGGTTTCGCACCAACGGCCGTATGGCGCCCGACGGCCTGACGTACGTATCGAGCTGGGTCGACGAGCGGCTCGAGCGCTGCTATCAGGTCATGGAGACCCACGACCGTGCGCTCCTCGATCAGTGGATCGCGAACTGGGCCGATCTGGTCGAGTTCGAGGTCCATCCGGTCATCACCTCGGCGGAAGCAGCAGCGCGAATTCCATGATCCGGCCCTACACGAGCGGCGACTACGCGGAGTGGCGCCGGATGCGCACGGCGCTGTGGCCAAGTCAGACTGAGACTGACATGGCCGTGTGGCTCGCGCGAAGCGACACGGCGGTCATCATCGCGGAGCGTGCGCCGGGGGCGTTGTGCGGATTCGTCGAAGTCGGCGAACGGACCAACGCGGACGGGTGCGAGTCGAGTCCGGTCGCCTATGTCGAGGGCTGGTATGTCGACCCCGACGTGCGCCGGCAGCACATCGGCGCGCGGCTCATCGAGGCCGCGGAGTCATTCGCGCGCTCGCGCGGATATCGCGAGCTCGCTTCCGATACCGAATGGCACAACGTGGTCTCGCAACAGGCGCACCGTCGGCTCGGTTTCGAGGAACTTGATCGCGTGGTGCTCTATCGCAAGGTTCTCTCAACGTAGCGCTCGAACAGCTCGTCGAGGGCTTGCGCGGGCGAGTGTGTAATGCCCTCGTGGACTGCTGAGCACTGAACCACATCAGACCGCGGCGCCGTGATCCAATGGAATCGTTCGGATGGTGGCGCCAGTGCGACCGGCCCGCACCGGACGTCGCCCTCGACAATCCCTTGCGCCGATCGGAGATAGCGCACGAGGAGCTCAACATCAACGTCACCTACGCGCTGGCGGAGGGCATCGGGCTCGGTCAGCGCGCGGAGCGCGATGAACTCTTCGGTTCGGGCGTGCAGGACGATACCGACGGGCACGAACTGGCCCGTGTACGGGTGCGGCACGACCCGCAACACCGCGAAGTTGTACGCGACCCAGCTCATCGCCTGGCCGACAACGGGCGCGGCGGCGCACTCGCGATGGCCTCGCGCGCGCGATTGATCTCGGCCACGAATTCCCGCGGGGCGTCGAGACGCCGTAGCAAATACTCCCGGTAACGTGAGCGAGGGTCGGCGATCAGCGTGTCCGGCACCTCAGCCAGGATGCCATCGATCGCCGATGGCGACAGCCGCTCGACCGCCTCGCGATCGGCCGCGGCAATTTCACTGGGGGTCGTGCGCGCGACCAACACATGGTGCTGGATCAACGGGAACGGCGTTCGCGTGCGGGCATCGTCCACGGACTCCCAGTCGTGGTGCGCGTACAGCGCTGAGCCATGGTCGATCAAGTACGGTTCGCGACGCCAGATGAGCAGGTTTGGGTTGCGGTGCGTCCGATCAGGGTTCGTCAGAAACGCATCCAACCAAACGATTCGAGCAGCGAGCGATGGAGTGATCAGATCACCAGCCGCCGTGGCGTCGAAGTTGAACGCGCCATCCAGGTACACGGCGCCCACGTTGAGCCCGTGGCTCTTCTGCAGGATGTCCTGAATCTCAGGATCCGGCTCACTCCGCCCGAACGGCGACGGCACATCGATCAACGCCAACTCCGGCGTCGGCAGCCCGAGCGTGCTCGCCGTCAGCCCGGTGATCAGCTCGGCCACGAGCGCCTTGGCACCGTGCCCCGCCCCCCGGAACTTCACGACGTACAATGCGCCGTCTTCCGTCTCGACGACGGCGGGAAGCGACCCGCCCTCGCGTAACGGCTGGACATAGCGGGTAGCCGTGAGGGTTTGCACTGCGGATAGATTATAGCATGGCTAGAACAGCATCGACCATGGTCGCCCTAGGCACGGCGACCCCGGATTTCTCGCTGCCGGATGTGACGACCGGCCGCACCGTACATCTCGCCGACTTCAGCGACAAACGATCGCTGCTGGTGATGTTCATCTGCCGGCACTGCCCGTTCGTGGTGCACGTGCAAGACGAGTTGGCGCGAATTGGTCGCGACTACTCGGCCCGTGATATCGGGATCGTGGCGATCGGGTCGAACGACGCCGAAGCGTACCCGGATGACGCGCCAAAGTCGCTAGCCGAGCAGGCGCGCCAAGTGGGATTCAACTTTGCTTATCTGTACGACGAGGATCAAAATACCGCACGCGCGTTCGGCGCCGCGTGTACTCCGGATTTCTTCTTGTTTGATGAAGGAACGTTGGTCTATCGCGGACAACTCGACGACAGCCGCCCGGGCAATGGCCGACCGGTTACCGGCCGAGACCTCCGCATGGCCATCGACGCGGTGCTCGCGGGACGGGCCGTGCCCGAGCCGCAAATCCCGAGCATCGGCTGCAATATCAAGTGGAAGGCGCCGGTCGGCGGCGTCTGAGACGGAACGCGACCAGGATCGCGAGCAGGACGACGGCGGCCGCGATGAGGCCGCCGGTGCCAAGCAGCCGATGCAATCGCGGCAGGTTCGCGCCGAACGTGTAGGCGAGGAGCGCGATCGCCACTGACCAGCACGCGCCGCCGAGCGCGTTGTACAGCGTGAACCGAAGGAACGACATCTCGCTCACGCCTGCGAGGAGTCCCACGACGATGCGCAGAATCGCGACGAACCGCGCGAGAAACACGGTCTTCGCCCCGTGCTTCTCGAAGAACTCGTGGCCTTTCTGGATGTCGGCGTCCCCGACGTGGATGAACTTCCCGATGCGATGCACCAGCCGCAGACCGCCCGCGCGGCCGATCCAATACCCCCCGGACCCGCCGACGATCGTCCCGGCCGTCGACGCGATGATCACGCCGGGGAGCCGCAGATGTCCATGCGCGGCGAACGCCGCCGCCGTGATCAGCGCGCTTTCGCCGGGGAGCGGCAACCCGAGATTCTCCGCCGCCACGAGCACGGCGACGATGATGTACCCGTACTCGTTGATGAGGTGACCGACTTCCACGCGACTATTGCTGGGGCGGCCGGACGATAGGACCGGGTTGGCGCGTTGTCGCCGGCAGCGTACGAAGGAGTCCCTGGTCCTTCAATACGCATCCACCGTGCTTGGCGGTTTCGGGGTCAGGGACGGGCTGGCACAGCGCCGAGTAGACCGCGGGGTCGAGCCGTGGCTCCCGCGCGGAGTGAGCCGCACAGGCGGTAGCGGCGAGCGCCAGGAGAACCGGCGCGACTCGCGTATCTCGCATGGATAAACAAATATGCCTCAACGCCGCGGCGGCGTGAAGATCGCCGCCATAATGCGCCGCCACAGATATCCGCCCCACAGGCAGAACGGCAGATAGATCACGCCCATCTGCACGATCCCAAAGAGAAATCGCACACTCAGAATTCGCGCGAGCGCGATCCCGCCGACCAGGCGAATCGCGCCGTCGATAGTCAGGATCACGCCGAGCGCGATGCCAAACTGCTCGAAGCGCCGCAGCCTGAGGATCGTGAAGATGAGAAATCCGACGCACGCCCCGTCGAGGGCGATTAGCTGAAGCCACTGGCCGGCGGTCGGCGGCGACACTGGCGGCCACTCGATCCAACTCCAAGCCGCGAGCCCCGCACCACCCGCAATGGAGGCAAGCAAGGCAAGCCCGTAAAACCACCACGGCCGCGGCTTTCGCTGCTCCTCTATCGGCGGTGCCAGGCCGCCGTGGGCCCGCCTGATCCACCCAGGCGCGAGGATCAGCCCCGCGATACCGAGCACAGCCATGAGACTCAGGAGCACCAGCGCTAACGCCGGCCCGATCAAGTGCGTGCGCCAGGCGTGGTACACGGCGTACCCGTAGAGATCGAACGCCAGGCACGCTGCCATGAACGTCACCACCCGGCGACCGAACGGGGTCACGCCAACCAACCGGTTATGTTAAGTACTTTATCCCTCAAACCGTCGAGATGACCGTGCGGACTGGATACTGCCTCGCCGCTCTTAGTTTGATCGTCGCGCCACTCACGTCGCATGCGCAGGCGATCGATGACCGCCTTCACGACTACCTGCGCGACGAGTTCAGTCCATTCGCGATGGCGAGTGTGACCCTCGGCGCCGGCGTGGGAACGCTGCAGCGCTCGCCCCGTTGGTGGGACAAGGACGAGGGGTTCGGCTACCGCCTCGGCACCAACTTCGCGGCCCACACGGCCGACATCACGGTGCGGGATGGCCTCGCGGCATTGATGCATCAGAATGTGCACTACGTCCGGTGCGGGTGTCGCAACGTATTCGCGCGCACGGGTCATGCGATCGTCTCGTCGTTCCTGGCCCACAATGACAACGGCGATATGGTCCTCGGCGTTCCACAGATCGCCGGCGGTTACGCCGCGGGCTTCACCACCTCCGCATTCTATGGACACGGGTACGGCTGGAAGGACGGACTCAGGCTCGGTACCGAGTCACTCGGCACCCACGCCGGCATGAACATGGTCAAAGAGTTCATCTTCCCGTTGTTCACGCACTAACGGAACAGCCGGAAGAACCGCTCGAAGATGCTCCTGGCGCCCGGCGTGAGTCGCTGCCGGCGCCAGGCGTCGGCCGCCTTCCGGAATACCTCGGCCTGCGTGGGATAGGGATGGATCGTCTTGCCGATTCCTCCCAGGCCAATCCGGTTCGTCATAGCGACCGTGATCTCGCTGATGGATTCGCCGGCGTGCTCGGAAACGAGCGTGGCGGCGACGATCCGGTCCGTCCCACGACGAAGGTGCACCCGCAAGAGCCCGTTGGTCACATTGTCGATGACCGCCCTGTCCACCGTGGACATGGGGACCGTTATCGTCTCAGTAGCTATCCCACGTGTCTCGCCGACATGCGCGATCTCGGGCGTCGTGTAGGTGCACCAGGGAATGACGGCGCGACTGACTTTGCCGCCGCCGATACCGAAAAAGAGTGCGTTCGGGACGACCAAGCGGGCCTGCCAGTCGGAATTGTGCGTGAACTTGAGCGCCGAGCATACGTCGCCGACGGCGTAGATGTTGGGATTCGTCGTCCGTAGTCGGTCGTCGATGGTCACTCCGCTCGACGCATCGTATCGCACGCCCGCCACGTCGAGCCCGAACCCTTCGACATTTGGCGCGCGCCCCGTGGCAATGAGTATCGCGTCGGTCTCGATCCTCACATCCCCGTCACGCTCGGCGCCGATCGGCGCGACGAACAGCGAGCCCCGCTCCGCGCGCACCGGCGTCACGCCGAACATGAATCGCACGCCATCGCGTTGCATCGACGCGGCGACGATCGCGGCCGCCTCCGGATCGTCCCGCATGAGCACGCGTGGGGCGAGATCCACGATGGTGACCTGCGTGCCGAATCGCGCGAAGACTTGACCGAGCTCGCATCCAATTGGGCCCGCGCCGACGATGACGAGACGCTCGGGCTGCGTCGTCAGATCGAAGATGGTCTCGTTCGTCAGATAGCCAGCGTCGTCGAGTCCCGCGATCGCGGGTACCGCCGCGCGAGCGCCGGTCGCGATGACCGCCCGCGCGAAGCGCAACGTCGTGTCGCCCACCTCGATCGCGTCCCGGGCGACGAATCGACCCGTGCCGTGATACACGTCGACACCGAGTGATGTGAATCGCTCGGCGCTGTCGTTCACGGCCAGCTCATCCCGAACGGCCCGCATGCGCTTCATGGCGTCCGCGAACCCGACGCCGGATCGCGTCGCGTGTATCAATGACTTGGACGGCACGCAGCCGACGTTCAGGCAGTCGCCGCCCATGCGATCCTTTTCGATGAGCGCGACCCGTGCGCCCAGTCCCGCGGCGATCGCCGAGGTGACGAGGCCGCCGGTGCCGGCGCCGATCACGACCAGGTGGTACCTAGATGACATTCGCCAGCGCGCGCCGCGCGGCTCGCGTGATCAGCACGGTGACGGCGATCGTCGCGACGAGCCCCACGATCAGGAGTGCGGTGCGAGCCTGCCCACCGCTCGCCAGATCTCCGCCGACTTTTCCGTAATACACATAGAGAAACGTCCCTGGAATGATCCCGATCATTCCCAGCATATAGTCGACGAGCCGCACGCGGGTGAGGCCGAGGGCGTAGTTCAGGATCGAGAACGGAACAACGGGCGACAACCGAAGCAGCGTGACGACCTTGAGCCCCTCGCCGCCAACGGCCCGATCGATCGCCGCGAACCGCGCGTTGTGGGCGAGGCGGCGCTCGACCAGCTCGCGCGCGGCGTAGCGCGCGACGAGAAAGCCCAAGATCGCGCCGATCGACGCGCCGATCAGCGTGTAGATCGTCCCCCACACGAGCCCAAAGATCGCTCCCGCGGCGAGCGTCAAGAGCGAGGCTGGCACGAGGGCGACGCAGGCAATCGCATAGCCAGCGATGAACGCAAGCGGACCTAAAGGCCCCAGGCGTTCGACCTTCTGGGCGAATGGCGCGACACTGGCGCCGAGGTAGTGGCCCAGGATGACCAGCGCGCTGACGATAAGGACAATGGCGATGCCGCGTTTCATATTTAGGATATGAAAATTGGCCTGATAGCGTTGATAGTGCTCGCGACCGCCCGTGCGCCGGAGACGGTCACTGTCTACAAAAGCCCGACCTGTCACTGCTGTTCCCAGTGGGTCGACCGGATGCGCAGCGCTGGGTTCACGGTCCAGACGGTGGACGTCCAGAACGCCGGCGCGCTGCAGACGATCAAGCGCGATCATGGCATCACGCCACAGCTCGGATCGTGCCATACGGCCGTGGTTGGCGGGTATGTCATCGAAGGGCATGTCCCGCCGGAGCTCGTCAAGCGGCTCCTACACGATCATCCAGCGGGCGTGACCGGCCTTGCGGTCCCCGGCATGCCGAGTGGCTCGCCTGGAATGGAGATGGGCGGCCAGGCGGACCACTACGACGTCCTGGCGCTGCGCACCTCAGGCGCCACGGTTTACGAGCACCGCTAGTCTGCCCTGATTGCTTGGAGCGGCGCGACGCGCGAAGCGCGGAGCGCCGGTAAATACGCGGCCAGCGCGGCGCTCGTGGCGAGCACCAAAGTCGCCAGACCGATCGAGGGTGGGTCGAAGAAGCTGATCCCGAAGAGCTGCCCGCGCACGAGCCGCGTGGCGGCGAGGGCGACGGGCAACCCGATCGCCATGCCGAAGCCGGTGAGCAAAATGGCCTCGCGCAGCACCATGCGTTCGACCATGCGTGGCGCGGCGCCGAGGGCCATGCGAAGCCCGAACTCGCCAGTCCGCCGCGCGGTCGCATACGCCATGACCCCGTAGAGGCCGAGCGCGGCGAGGATCAGCGTCAAGATCCCGAACGCCGAGACGAGCGTCGCCACGAGCCGATCTTTCTGGATCGAATCGCGAATGAGGTCGGTGAGCGGGTCGACGCTGTAGATCGCCAGCGAGGGATCGGCGGCAACGAGCGCCTGGCGCACGGGCAGGACGAGGCGCGCCGGATCACCCGCGACGCGGATCTCGAGCTTAAATCCAGTCGGCGTCTTTTTCTGCTGCACCATAGGCCCATACACGCGCCGAACGGCCGCCTCGCGCACGCCGTTCTGCTGGATGTCGGCGACGACCCCGACGATCTCCCACGTGGCGCTGTCCAGTTGCAGATGACGCCCCATGGCCTCGCCGTTCGGGAAGAAGTAGCGCGCCGCCGTCTCGTTTACGATCGCGACTTTCGGCGCGGTCTCATTGTCGCGCGCCTCGATGTCACGCCCCTGCAGGATGTGCGCACCGGTCGTGTGGAAGTAGTCCGCACCGACGACGTCGGAGGCGACCAGCGTGTCGCTGTCGGCCCTGGCGGTGAACCCCTCGGCTTGCAGCGTCGATCCCGATTCCGTGCCACTGAAGATCCCATTCTCGGACGAGGATACCGCGAGGACACCGGGAACCTGCTTGACGCGCTCGGTGAGGTCCCGAATGAAGGCGAGGAGCCTCGGGCCCTCGTAGCCGCTGCGCTGGGCGTCGATCTCCGCGATCACCAGGTGATCGCGCGCGACGCCGATGTCCGCGTTGGCGAGTCGCATCGTGCTGCGCGAGAGCATGCCGGCGCCGACCAGCAACAGCATCGAGAGCGCCACTTGCGCGATGACGAGCCATTTGCCGATCGCCATCTTGCCCGACCCGGCGATGCCACGTCCCTGCGAGCGGAGCGCCGAGGTCACGTCGAGCCCGGTCGCCCGCATCGCGGGAATCAGCCCGAAGAAGATCGCCGTGATGAGCGACAGGGCGATCGTGAACGCGAGCACGCGTCCATCGATGCGCACGGCGAGTGACACACCGCCAACGGCTCGCAGCAGCGCGGCACTGCCGGCGAGCGCCGCCACCAGGCCGAGCGCCGCGCCGGCGACGGCGAGCATGATGCTCTCGGTGAGCAACTGCTGCAGCAGGCGCCAGCGTCCGGCGCCGAGCGCGATCCGCACGCTGATCTCGCGGGCGCGCCCCGCGGCGCGCGCCAGCAGCAGGTTGGCGATATTCGCGCAGACGACGAGGAGCACGAGCCCGACCGCCACCATCAGTGTGAACAGCGCTTGGGCGTACGCCGTCCGGTAGTACGAGAACCCCATCGCGCCCGAAGCCACCGGCACGGGCTGGCGGCCGAGGGCGCGCTCGAGGCCGCCGCGATCCGATGCGGAGGCATGATCGAGTAGCGACGTCTTGGCGAGCGCCTGGATCTCGGTCCGGGCGCGCGCCAAGGTCGTGCCGGGCGCGAGGCGGCCCATGACGAGGAGCCAGGAGATGCCGCGGTCCTTGAGCCACTGCGTGTGCGCGATCACCTGCGGGTGCACCTTGAGCGGAATCCAGATCTCAGTTGGCTGGCCCACCGCATCACCCGTGAACTCGGGTGGTGTGACCCCAATGATCGTGAGCGGCACGTTGTTGACCGTGATGGTGCGGCCAACCACGTCGCGCGAGCCCCCGAGCCGGCGGTGCCAATACCCATCGCTGATGACCACGGCCGGGTCATCCTCGCTCGTGAACACCCGCCCGACGGCCGCTCGCACTTGGAGCACCGAGAAGAAGTTGCCCGACACGAACCGGCCGCGCGGGTGGTCCGGCTCGGCGGCCTTCTCGATGACGACATCGAGCCGGCCGCCGCGGCCCGAGGCGTAGACGTCCGACAAGACGTGGTTCTGATCGCGCAGGTCTTCGTAGAGCGGATAGGAGAAAATGTCGGACCGTGGCGTGCCTTCGGACACGTGGCCCGTGTTCCGCGGATCGCCGATCGCGACGAGCTGCTCGGGATGAGGCACCGGGAGGGGCCGGAGCATCAGGGCGTCGATCAGCGAGAAGATCGAGGTGTTGGCGCCGATCCCCAGCCCGAGGATCAGCAGCACCACCGACGTAAATCCGGCATTGTGAACCAGCGTGCGGACGGCGTAGGTCGCGTCCTGGCGGATATTGCTGAAGAAGTCAGCGCGCTTCCGGCCCTGGTCGATCGTGAGCATTTCAGTCCGCACGGCTCGTATGTCTCCGAATTGGGCCATGGCGCGGGCGTGTGCGACATCGGGACTCGCGCCGCCCGCGATGAGCTTCTTTTCTCGCTCGGCGATATGAAAGGCGATCTCTTCGTCGACGTCTCGTTCGACGCGGTTCATCAGGCGGAACGGGCGGCGGATCATGCGGGCAACGGAGCCGTGGCGCGTAGCGCGCGGCTCGCGGCCTCAACGAACTCGTGCCATGCCGACGTTCCCGTCGTGAGCCGCTGCCGACCGGCAGGGCTCAGGCGATAGAACTTGGCGTGGCGATTGTTATCCGAGAGGCCCCAGTCGGCGTCGACTAGCCGCTGGCGTTCTAGGCGGTGCAGCGCTGGGTAAAGCGTGCCCTCTCCCACCAGCAGTGCTGATCCTGTCGCGTACTCGATCCACTCGGCCACGCCATAGCCATGGCGTGGGCCCCAGCTTAGGGCTTTAAGAATCAGGAGGTCCAGCGTGCCGCGCGTGAGACTGACGTCGAGGTCGGCCATGATCTCGACAATGGGGCATTACCCATCGGCACGCAAGGGGTCGGGAACTACTAGGAGATACGTAGGTCCTGCTACGCGAATTACGCAGCGCTTCGCGACTGTTTATAGCTTGCGGCCGGTCTGCGCCTCGCCTCGGAGCGTTGCGGCATACCTGACTCGGGCTTCGGCGGTGATCCCGGGCGAACTTTAAGCAGACGCGTAGCGCTGCGTAGAGAGCCCTGGACGTTCGGGCGTTAGTAGCCGCCGCCGGTGAAGACGGCAGTCTCCCCGCAAGCCCCGCGCGTAGACGCGCGAGAGTCCGCGTGGCTCTGACGGACGATGACCCCGCGCTCATCGTACCTGAGCGGGAACGAGTGCGAATCGTAGATCATCGTCGCCGCAGCCGTACGATACCCGACGGCAACATCGCCGAGCGGATGCCCAAGCCCACCAGCCGGAACCTCAATCCGCTCGACGGTCGTGAACTGCCGATCGAAAGCACCACCGTGCTCGGTCTGCCCGGGGCTGTTCACATAGACGCGGACAGGATCGAACGCAAAGTCCTCGTTCGTGACGACCGAGTCGATGCGCGCGACGAGGAAGATCATCCCGGGCGCATTGTCCTCGGTGGCGTATCCGGATGTCGTAGCGAACTCCGAGCACACGCCGAGCGGAGTGTAGAAGATGGCGACGCGGGCGGGCGTGAAAGCCTCGGGCTCGCGAGTGCCTGCCGAGGCGCAGCCGACGCAGGCTGCGGCGAGGGCGACGACTCCCCACCGTAACGAGTTCATGTGTGCACGATGACCAAACCCCGCCCGTCACGATAGTGTCACGTTGTGCGAGACTATGACGTAACGGGCGGCCCGCGCGTGCCTTCATTGGCGAATTATATTGATACCAATGGAATCGCCTGATCGCACACTGACGATGTCAGGACTCGCGGTTGGGGTCGCTGTCCTCGCCGCACTAGCCGCGCAAACTCTGACGCGCCTTATCGGGTTCATCACCAACCTGGCGTTCTACTCCCGTTTCTCGACCGCATTTACCTCACCGGCCGACAACCACCTCGGCCTGGCGGTGATCTTCGTCCCGGTCGTCGGTGCCCTCATCGTCGGCCTCATGGCTCGGTTCGGCTCGAAAGCCATCCGAGGTCACGGCATCCCCGAGGCGATGGAGCAGGTGCTGCTCAACGAGAGCCGCATCCCTTACCGCATCACGTTCCTCAAGCCCGTCTCGGCCGCCGTCGCCATCGGCACCGGCGGCCCATTCGGAGCCGAGGGCCCGATCATCGCGACAGGCGGCGCCTTAGGCTCGCTCATTGGCCAGATCCGCCATACGACCGCGACCGAGCGAAAGATCCTGCTGTCCGCTGGCGCCGCGGCCGGCATGGCCGCGACGTTCGGCACGCCCGTGTCCGCCGTCTTGCTGGCGATCGAGCTGCTGCTGTTCGAGTACAGCCCGCGATCGCTCATCCCCGTGTCGCTCGCCTCAGTCACCGCAACCGGCATCCGCGCGGCATTCATGGGCTGGACACCGATCTTCGCGATGCCCACCGTGTCGCCGCCCAGTGGCCTCGACCTCGCGATCTACGTGGCGCTCGGCTTCGTCATCGGCTTGGCCTCCGTCGGCATCACGCGCGCGCTGTACGCGATCGAAGACGCGTTCGAGCGGCTGCCCATCCACTGGATGTGGTGGCCCGCGCTGGGCGCCGTCGCGGTCGGCATCGTCGGCTATTTCGCGCCGCATACCTTGGGCGTCGGCTACGACAACATTGATCGTATCCTGAGCGGGCAGGTCGTGGGCTGGACCCTGCTTCTGCTCGTCGTCGGCAAGCTGATCTCCTGGGAGATCGCGCTGGCCAGCGGCACATCGGGCGGCACCCTGGCGCCGCTAATGACGATCGGCGGTGGGCTCGGCGCCCTCGCCGGCGCCGTGGTCCACGTCGATCCGCGCATGGCGGCGCTCGTCGGCATGGCCGCCATGTTCGCGGGTGCGTCGCACGCCATCCTCGCCTCGGCCGTCTTCGCGTTCGAGGCGACGCGGCAGCCGAACGGGCTCCTTCCCGTCCTCGCCGGGTGCGCGACGGCATACCTCGTGTCACTGCGGCTCATGCCGCACTCGATCATGACCGAGAAGCTGGCGCGGCGCGGGACGCGCATTCGGCCCGAGATGCACGCCGATCATCTCGATCGCATCCTCGTGCGGGACATCGCGTCGAAGGCACCCGTGACGCTGCGCGCGGACGACGGCGTCGAAGACGTGCGCGACTGGATGGTCGGGCGCGCGCCCGGCTCGTCGCACCAAAGCTTCGCGGTAGTCGATGCCAAGGGCGAGATCGTCGGTGTCGTGACGCGACGCGACCTTCTCGATCTCGAGCTGCCGCTCACGGCCGTCGTCGCGGATCTCGTGCGGCGGGCGCCCGTCGTCATCTTCGACGACAACTCGGCGCGGGAAGCCGCTAATCACATGCTCAGCGAGGACGTCGGGCGGCTTCCCGTCGTCACTCGGGCTGCTCCACGAACTGTCATCGGTATGGTTTCGCGCAGCGATCTCTTAGGCGCTACTCAGGAAGCACGGCAACGGCGTCGATCTCAATCAGAAACTCATCGCGAAACAGTCGGCTGACCTCGACGAACGTGCTCGCCGGCGGCGGTACCAGCCGTACCGCCGTCTGCCTCACCCGCCTGTATGCCGGCAACGCGGTCGCCATATCCGTCACATAGTGCGTGAGCTTCACCACATGCTCGAAACCCGCTCCGACCGCCTCTAGCGCTCTTCGCACGTTCTCGAGCACCTGCGCTGCTTGCGCTTCTACATCGTTCGCGCCTACCAGCGCGCCCGACGCATCGAGTGCGACTTGGCCTGCGATATAGATCGTCCGGGCGCCTTTGGCCTCGACGAGCTGGGAGTAGCCCGGCAGCGACGGCATCGTCGGCGGGTTCAGGAATCTGAGATTTTCTGGCATGAAGGCAGGGTACACTTTGACCTAACGGCAGGGTCAAGACCCGAATAACGCGTCGCGCTTCGGTGTTAGACCTTGAACCGAGAAGCGACAGTACGCAGCCGATGCGCGCTGTCGGCGAGATGGGAGGCGGTAGCCGCAACCTCTTGGGCCGTAGCCGCAGTCTGCTCGGCCGCAGCGGCTGCGCCCTCGGCGCGGGCCCCTTGCTCGTCTGCCTGCCGGGCAGTCGACTTCACTCGCGTGATGAGCTGCTCGACCGCCTGCCGACTGGTATCGGCGGCCGAGCCGACGGCAACAGCGATGGCGGCGGTCCCGTCGACGGCGCCGTCGATCGCGACGAGCGCATCGGCGGTGGCCTGAGACACGCGCCCAACGTCGCCGAGCTCGGCGACACTGCTGCGGTAGGCCTTCGAGGCGCTCGCGAACTGATCGCGCATACCGTTCACGATGCGTGCGGCCTCGCTGGCGGCGGCCGAGCTCTGGGTGGCGAGCTGCCGCACTTCGTTGGCGACGACGCCGAACCCGCGACCCTGGTCGCCCGCGCGCGCCGCCTCGATGGCGGCGTTCAATGCCAGCAGATTCGACTGCTCGGCGATCTCCCGAACGCGATCAACGAACTGCTGGACGGTCTCGGCCGTGGACCGCAACCCGTCGACGCTGTCACCTGACATGTTGATGACAGTCTGCGCGCGCTCGAACGTCCGGACGGCTTCTCCCAACCCGTCCCGGATGCGCGTAGCACCGGAGCGCACGCGCTCGCCCATGCTCTTGGCCCGCGACGCCGCGTCCGTCAACCCCGCGGTCGACCGCGTGACATCGTCGATGGCAACCCCGGATGCCGCCAGCGCCTCGCGCTGAGCGGTCACACCGCTCGCCACCTGCTGGACAGCGTCGCTGATCTCCCCAGTCGACGCCGCGGTCGCGGAGGACGCGGCCGTCAACGACGATGCCGAGTCCGCGACTTCCTGCGCCTCTTGCTGCACCTCGGCGATCGCCTTCCGCAGCCGCGCAGCCGTATCGGCGAACGCACGCGCGAACTCGGCGTACTCCGCGTCGAGCCCGTCGGGCCGAATCGTCGCCCGGAGATCGCCATCACCAAGCGTCCGCGCCGCCGTCGTGAGCGCGCCGAGCGGATGCGTCACCGCGCGCACGGTAGCTCTCGTAAAGACGACCGTCGCCACGAGCCCGATCACGAGGAGCATGATGAGCCCCGCCCGCCAACCGGTGACGAGCCCCTCGACGTGATTGAGCGTCGTCGTCGTCCGGTAGTCCTGCGCCCGCGCAATGACGGCCGCCTCGTCGAACAGCGTATCTACCGCGCGCGTGGCCATCGCGCCCTCACGGAACGCGTCGGCCGACCGCCCGATGTCGCGATACGCCCGCGCGACCGCGAACCGCACCTCGAGATCGCCCTGCAAGTCGCCGAGCCGCTCGAGGGTCACCCGCTCGTCGGTACCGAGCGAGGAGGTCTGCATCAGCGCGTCATGCTCGGCCGCCGCCTGCGCGCTGAGCGTATCGAGCCGCTCGCTCCGCAACGAGTCCTCGGCGGTCCCGGTCGGCGCCATGAGCCCGGCCTGCGAGAGCGCCACGAACCGGAGCGTCGCGTCGCGCACGCGCGAGAGTCGCCCGGTCACTTCGGTCGCCTGATGCACGCTCCGCCGCAAATCCGAGTGCACGACCTCGAGGGCCGTGATGCCCAATCCGCCGCAGGCGAGCAGCGTCACCGTGACGGAGCCGAACCCCCAGCGAAGGCGATCGCGAACCGCGCTCACGGGTGGACCACCCCGATCGCGACGGTCTTTTCCACGGGGTCGCCGCTCGTCCCGTTGAATCGAATCGTACCGCTCACGCCATCGAGCTCCGGCGCGTGCGCGACCCAGGTGCGTACGCGCGCCCGATCGGGGCCGACGGCAAACACCGCCTCGGCAATCAACGTGGCGGCGTCGTAGGCGAGCGCGGCCTTCTGGTCCGCCGGCAGGCCAAAGGTTTTTTGATACGTGTCGGCGAAATCCCGCGTCACAGCCGCCTGACGCTGCGGATCGTAGAATGCGGTAAAACGGAGACCGGCGAACTCACGCGCCGAGGCCGGGTCCGCGCCGAAGCTCGCCAGGTCATCGCTGCCCAGGAACTTGGCCCGGCTGCCGGCCTTTCTCACCGCCCTCAAAATGTCGACCGCCTCATTCGCGCCACCCGCGACCACCAGCGCATCGACCCCGCGTTGCGTGAGCCGAATGGCGTAGGCGTCGTACTCGGCGATGCCGCGAAGGTACGGATCCCGCTCCACGACCGGGACATGGTGCGCGCTCAACTCATGCATGAACGCGACCGTGTAGCCGCGCCCAAAGAGGTCATCGCGATAAATGATTCCTACGCGCTTCGCGCGTAAGGACTCGGCCGCGAATCGCGCCAACGCGCGCGCCGCATCATCGTCCGTTGGACAGACGCGAAAGACCCAGCTCGTGGTCTTTGTAACGCGAGGGTTCGTGGCGGTAGGAGTAATGTCTAGCAGGGCATGCCGGCCATTATGCTCGGCGTCCGCATAGATAGGCGCCGCGGCGATCGTGGCCGCGCTGCCAGTATGACCGACGACGGCAATGATGTTCGGATCGTCGCGAAAGCCTGCGGCGATGAGCACATCGCTCGCACCGTGGACTGGTAGGCGAACCGCGAGCGGGCGCGCGCCATGCGGGCGCGTGGCGTTCAGCTTGTCGAGAGCGAGCTTGACGCCATTCGCGTAGCCCCGAGTGTCGATGCCGCTGTCGGTGCTGAACGCGACGCCTACGTAGAGGCTATCAGCGCCCCCGCCTAGTGTGGCTGCAGGAGCGCTGGAACATCCGGCCAAGACAGTTGTCAGGAGTACAACGCCAACCAGCCGTGGTGGCATGCCCGACGGACGGCATCATTAGACCAAAGGTCACTCTTGCGCGAACGCCGGCGCCGCGGCGACCCCTTGTGGAACTCGCTTGGGCTCGCTAGGCCTAGTAAGTCGGTGCAGAAGACCCTGGGACTTTTCCTGCTCGGCGGCACCGCGCTGCTCGGCGCGGGGGCTGTGCTGCATCCCATGCTGACCGGTGACGCTCGGGCCGAGCTCACCATGATCGCCGGGACGCCGCATTTCCGAGCGATCCACCTCGCGATGCTCGCGGGCTCGGGACTGGTCATAACTGGGGTGTGGGTACGCGCCCTTGCCTGCAAACCGGGCGAGGGATTTCGGTTTGGGATCGCGTTCGGGCTCATCGACCTCGGCTTGGCCCTCAACGCCTATGATATCGCGTTCATGGCACGGGCTGGTACGCGACTGGCAGAAGCGTACGCCACAGGCAACGGGACCGCTGCTCCCATTTTTGACACCATGCATGACGTGGGGCTGATGTACGCCCGCTTCGGCAACTTCATCGTGGCATTGGGGGCAATCATGCTCGGCGCAGCCGAGCTGCCAAGCCGACGCATGTCAGCCATACTCGCGTGGGCCGCCGCCGCTGGTGGGCTCATAGGGTTGGCTTATCCCGAAACGAGCCTCCTCATTCTCGCCCCCGTCGCCCTCCTATCGGCTTGGCAGGTCGTGACCGGCCTCGGGGCCCTCAATATCTTACACACGTGATTGAGATGGACCTGAGGCTCGCGCTTTTCTGCGACAGCTACCTGCCGCAGCTCAATGGCGTGTCGCTGCTGCTCGAACGACTCGTCGACGCGGTTCGCGATCGCGGCGGCGCCGTCCGCGTGTTCACCACAACCGATCCGCACGCGACGTACGATCCCGGGATTCGCCGGTGGCCAAGCATGGCGTTCTGGTTGTATCCGGAGCATCGGCTCGCGCTGCCCACACGCTCCAGCATCAGGCGCGAGCTCGATGCATGGCGGCCGACGATCGTCCACGCCGCGAGCCCGTTCGGCCTAGGCCTGGCCGCGCGCGCTGGCGCGCGCGCGCTCGGCATCCCGTTCGTGTCGTCGTACCACACGAGTTGGAGCGCGTACACGAAATTCTACGGCCTCGGGTTTCTCAGCAACTTCGCCTGGCGATACCTCCGCTGGTTCCACAACAGCGGCGACCGCACGTATGCGCCGACCGAAGCCACGCGCCAGGAGTTGGAGTCGCACGGCGTGCGCCGCACCGCGATCTGGTCGCGCGGCGTGGACACGGTGCGGTTCTCTCCCTCGGCCCGGTCCAACGCGCTCCGCGCGCGGCTCGGCGCGAGCGAGAACACCGTCGTCTGCGCCTATGTCGGCCGACTCGGCGCGGAGAAGGGGCTCGCCGTTGCTATGGAAGGCATGCATCGCGTCGTCGCGCGTGCCGGCGCGAATGTCGTCTGCGCGATCGCTGGCGATGGGCCATATGAGGCCGAGTGTCGACGCCTCGCGCCACCGGGCACGATCTTCATGGGGCGCCTGTCAGGGCGGGAATTGAGTGAGTTCTATGCCTCGGCGGACGTGTTCATCTTCCCTTCGGCCACTGACACGTTCGGCAATGTCATCCTCGAGGCCATGGCATCTGGGCTGCCCGTCGTGGGCGCTGACGTTGGACCCACACGCGAGCTGTTATCAAATACCCGCGGGCTGACATTTCCTCAAGGCAACGCCGAGATGTTCGGCGACCAAGTGCTCGCATTGGTACTCGACCGCGCGCGGCGTATCACGCTGGCGCGCGATGCGCTGGCGTTCGCGCGCACGCGGACGTGGGATGCGATCTTCGATGAGTTATTCGCGGACTACGCGCGCATCACCGGCAGCGCGCCGGCAGCAGTAGCGGTGGCTTAGGCCGCCGCGTCGGCTTCGGCCAGGATCGCCGTAGCGATTTCCAGGATATCGCGGCCGTCTTCGTCGGCCTCTTCTTCCATCAGCTTCAATGCGTCGGCAGGCGTGAGACGCGTACGCGCCACGATCTGCGCGACCGCGCGCTCGACCACCGCCTCGCGCGGCTCGGCTTCCGGTTCGACCGCATCGGTGGACTCGACCGCGAGATCGACGAGCGGGATGTCTTTGTCGGCGACCTCGTGGACCGTGTCGATCCCTTCGACCACGTCGACGGCTTCGACTGCGTCATCATAGACCGGCTCGGCGAACTCGGGCTCCGCCATCGCCCTCGCGGTCGCGACGATCTCCTGGACATCGGCATCGAGCTCGGCGTCCACGGTATCGGCCGAGATGAGCGCCACCGGACCCCAATTGGGCCGCGCGGCGCGGTCGGCGAGCGCCGGATGCGAGGAGAGCACGAGGGCGGCAGTGCCAACGCGCGCGCGCGTCACACTGATCGCGCCGTGGACACCCGCGCCATCGCTCAGGTGCACGTCGAACAGCACCGCGTCGGGCTCGGTCGTCGACACCGCGTCGACCGCCTCACGAATCGTCGTCACCTGCGCCACGACGTCATATCCCAGCGCGGCAAGGCGCTTGGACATGGCTCGCGTGCGAACAACGGCTGATTGCGCGACAACGACGCGTAACGACACTGGAGCCTCCTCTCCTGCCACCAACATAATCAGTCAGAAAGTCGCCATCCGTGACTGATATCACTATGACGATCGAGAGGGCCGGAACGTATTGCGGCGCGGGTGCTTAAATGCTGTTCCGGGGAGGGACGAGGGCGTCCAGCGCCTTCTCGTCATTGCGCTCCATCGCGACTTCGGCCTCGAGATTCAAGCGATCCTCGTCGAGGCTCGCGAACCCGACGGTCTTGCCCGCCCGATACGCGATCGAGGCATGATGGGCCGCGAGATCGCCGTCGATGGTGACCTGCTGCCAGGGCAGCGAGAAGCCGAGGTAACGCACCGTCATGTCGTAGTGCTGGCTCCAGAAATACGGCACGACATCGAATCGCTGCTTGAGCCCGAGCACGTTTTCGGCCGCGACCTGGCCTTGGCGCTCGGCCACGACCCAATGCTCGATGCGCAGACGGTGACCGGTGTGCGGGTCGGGCCACCGCGCGATGTCGCCCGCTGCCCAGACTCCCGGCTTGCTGGTCTCGAGATACTCGTTCACGAGCACGCCATTGTCGACCGCGAGACCGGCGGCCTGGGCGAGGGCGATGCGCGGCTTGACGCCGATGCCGGCGACGACGAGGTCCGCGTCGATCGTCGAGCCATCGCGCAGGGTCACCTGGCTCGGGTCGATCCGGGCGACTTCGGCTCCCATGTGGAATCGGACGCCGTGCTGCTCGTGGAGTGAGCGGATCATGGCCGACACGCGTGGGTCGACGATCCGCTCCAGCGGGCGGCTCTCCTGCGATACGACATCCACCGCGAGGCCTCGCTCTCGGAGCGAAGCCGCGACCTCTAGGCCGATGAAGCTCGACCCAATAACAACAGCCCGCTTCGCGTGCTCAGCCGCCTTGATAATGGCATTCGCGTCGGCGAACGAGCGCAGGATCAGCGCGCCAGGGATGTTGAGGTGATTTGGTTCGCCTCCCATGGCGAGAATCAGCGCGTCGTATGGGACAACCTGGCCGTCGTCTAGTACGACCCGCCTGCCAGAGAGATCGAGGCTTTTCGCTCGGGCGCGACAAACGGTGATGCGATGCTCTTCTGCGAATCCCTCGGGCCACAGCGGAATCCATTCCGGCTGCGCGTGTCCAGACAGATAATCTTTAGACAAATTCGGCCGATCGACCGGCGCCGAAGGATCCTCATCGATGATGGTGACTGCCCCGTCGTAGTGTCTCCGACGCAGCATCTCGGCAGCCGCGGCCCCTGCACCACCCGCGCCAAGAATCACTACGCTGCTCGGCGAAGTAGCGGGCCGGGTCAAAGGCCTGACCGGCTCACGCTTGGCGCCGACGTAGACGCGGTCCCCACGACGCTCGACAGACCAACATGGCAGCGAGTTGAACGCGGGCGCGCGGAGCGCCTCGCCAGTGGCGAGATCGAAGCACGCGTGATGCCACGGGCATCGCACCGTCTTCCCGACGACAAGCCCTTCGGCGAGCGGCCCGCTGTAGTGCGTACACGCCGCACCGACCGCGAATGCCTCGTTGCCCACCCGCACGACGAGCACATCGTCGCCATCAACCTTGCCGAGGACTGAAGCTCCGTCGGCGAGATCCGCCCATGGGATCCCATCTTTGCGCAGGTCTGTCATCTGAGGACACCTAAGAGAGCGATGGCAGTAAGTAACAGAACCACCGCCCCGATGGTAATGAGCCACCGCCGACGAGAGAATCGAGCGGGGACGGGTGGCGCGTGCACCCCGTAAGGCGTACTCCCCCGGCGTAGCGAGTCGGCGAGCATCCCGATCGCGGGATCGGGCGCGGCGCCGAGTGCGTCGGCGACCCGGCCGTCGTAGGACCTGGCGAGGTCGATCGCCGCAGCGCGCTCGCCGCTCCCGGCCAAGGCCAGCATCAGCCCGGTAGTGCCACGCGCACTGAGCGGATCCGCGTCGACCAGCCGTTGCCACCAGGCGATCGACTCGGCCGGCTTCCCCTCGGCCTCGGCCTCGATCGCCAACTGTTCCAAGACCTCGGCGTAGATGCGGGCGCAGCGCACCCGCTCGCCCTCGACCCACCGCGCAAAGGCCGGGGCCCGATCGATCGCGAGCCCATGCAGGAATGGCCCGTTGTATAGCGCGATCGCGTCCCGCCAGACCTTGCCCTCGACCGCCTGGTCGAACTCCGTCAGGTCCAGCGTGAGCGAGGCCGGGTTGAGAGCGAGGGTTGTGGCGGTGGCCAGGATGGCGTCCGGCCCCAGTGTCCTTCGAGCAGCCGACAGCGCCTGATCGAGCGAATTGCGCGCGCCTGTCCGGTCGGGCCAGAAATGTTCGATTAATCGTTCGCGGCTCGCTCCCGCCTGGGCTTGGGCGCCGAGAAACACCAGTAGCGCGAGCTGGCGCCGCTGGATCGGCGACTCGCCTACCGGGGCTCCGTCTCGCCAGAGCGAGAGACCTCCGAACGTGATTAGACGCACCTAACGTGAATTCAGGTTGAATTCAGAACCGTTTGAGCAGCCTTTGGGCTGCTAATCCTAAAGTCATCACATGTCAGACGAAACGGTCATCACTGGGAAAGTGGTATGGGCCACGGACGGAATCGGCGTTCCGGGCGCCATCCTCTCGATCTACACTCTCATTCCCGCGGGCCTCGTAGGCCGCGCCGAGGCCAACGAGCACGGTGAGTACTGGATGAAGGCCGAAATGCACTGGACCCGGGCATTCGACCTCTATGTCGTTGTCCTGAATCGCCGTGGCGAGCTCCTACAGGTCGTGCGCGAGGGGTCACGTTGGCTGACCGGCAGTGGCACGCGGCTCGACGTCACGGTGACGGGACGGTGGCGGTCGTCGGGCCCACGGCGGTCTGGCCAGCAGCGGCCTGCCGCCGACGGTGCGAGTGACTGCGATGTCGGGCCGCCGCAGAAGTGCCTCGTGCCGACACCGTATTGGCCAAAGAAAGGACCACCGGAATTCCTGGGCGGTGGGCGCGGACTCCGCCGCCGGCTCTCGAACGGGGACAGACAATGAGCGCTCGCATCATCATCGGACTGGCCGCGGACGAGCGGGCCGCCGGGCAGATCCAAGTTGCCGCGGCAGACTCCGGAGAGCTGACGCCGTGCTCACGCTCGGACGAGCTGGTGGAATCCGTGACGCACACACCGAACGTCGTCGCGGTCATCACGGAGTTGTGGGACGTCGATGGCCGGCCGATGGCGCCAGCGGTGCGTCGGTTGCGTCACTGGCGCGCCACGCTGCCGGTCATCGCGTTCTGTCGTCTGACCCCGCGCACGGCGCGGGAGATCGTGACGATGGCGGCGGCCGGCGTATCAGCCATCGCCATCCGGGACCACGAAGATCTCGGTGACCTATTGAGAAGCGTGATCGAACCGCACCGCAGGGGTGCCTTACCAGCGTCGGTCGGCTTCGAGCATCGCCCGCACCGCTGATGGGTCCACAGCTGGGGAGAACAGGTACCCCTGGCCGTAGGTACAGCCGAGCGCCCGTAACGCGGTCAAGTGGGCTTCGCCCGAGACGCCCTCGGCGATCACCTCGAGACCAAGGGACGCGGCGAGGGCGAGGATGGTCCGGACGAGCTGCGCGAATCGCTGCTCACGGTCCATGGCGGACACGAACGTGCGGTCGATTTTGACGGCATTGAGAGGAAGGCGGTCGAGCACACCGAGCGACGAGTACCCCATTCCGAAATCGTCGAGGTGCACGCGCACCCCGAGCGCTTTCAATGAGCGGAGCCGCTCGATCGCCACCTCCGGCTGTTCGATAAGCACGCTTTCCGTGAGCTCCAAATGGAGCCACGTGGGATCGACTTTGTGCTGCTGGAGGGCGTTGGCGACGACTTGCACGAAGTCCGCGCGCACGAGTTGGCGCACTGACACGTTGACGGCCATCGTGAGCGGCGGGCGCCCCGGAAACATCTCGTGCCACATGCGGAGTTGCCGGCACGCCTCCGTGAGGACCCACGCGCCGAGGCCGACGATCAGCCCGGTCGACTCGGCGACGCCGATGAACGTCGCGGGGGCAATGAGACCTCTGTCCGGATGCCTCCACCGCACCAGCGCCTCGAACCCGACAATGCGACCATCGCCGAGCGCGATGATCGGCTGGTAGTGGAGCTCGAACGACTGGCGTTCGACCGCGCGTCGGAGATCCGTCTCCAAGCGCAGTCGCTCCAGCGCATCGGCGTGCATGCCCGGGTCGAACACCGCAAAGCGCGCCCGGCCAGCCGCCTTCGCGCGACCCATCGCCAGGTCGGCGCTGCGCAGCAGAAACTCCGGCCGCGTACTGCCGTTGTCGCTCAGCGCGATGCCGAAGCTGGCCGAGGTAAAGACCTCGTAGCCGCTGATATCGATCGCCGAGGTCAGCGCCTCTAGCGCCCGCTCTGCGACGCGGGCGGCATCGGCTGGCGTATCGATGCGCTCCAGCAGGAACGCGAACTCATCGCCGCCGAGGCGCGCGACCGTGTCCTCGGAGCGCGCGCACGCCGAGAGGCGGCGGGCCACTGCGACCAGCAGCTCGTCGCCCGCGGTGTGACCCAGGCTGTCGTTGACTACGCGAAAGTTGTCGAGGTCCAGCAGCACGACCGCGAACGATCCGGCGCGGCGCTCGGCCCGGCGTGCGGCGCGATCCAGGCGCTCCATGAACAGCAGTCGATTCGGGAGACCCGTCAGGCCATCGTGCAGTGCTTCGTGCCGTTGCCGGCGCTCGACGCGTTCGCGGCGAGCGAGGCGGCGGCGCAGGGCCAAGTCCGTGGCGGCGGCCGCGGCGTGCTCAGTCAGTACAGCAACGTCGGACGCGGTCCACTGGCGTGTTGTGGAGTCTACGACGCAGAAGATCCCGATTGGCCGGCCATCGTCGGCGGCGAGCGGGACGAGTGCGTAGGCGCCGACGCTTGGGCCGAGTGGCTTGGCCTCCTTTGCATCGTCGACGATGACCGGTGTCCCGTCGTCTAGCGCGCGATCGCAGATCCCCGAGCGGAACAGTAGGCCGGGGTCATGCGCCAGCCACTCCGGAGGCTCGGCGCCGCCAAAGAAACAGCGCCGATCATCGCCGACCAGCGCTAGCACCGCGGCCGGCGCCCTGAGCGCCGTCGCCGCCAGGCGTGCTGCGCGCTCCAGCGAGGCCGCGAGCGTGCCGTCGAGTGGCGCGAACGGCTGCGACGGCGGCTCGGCCGGGGGGGTGACGGACATTCTATTCTATGACGGGACCGTTAGCCCGGGCGTCACGGGCTCTTTACGCAGCGCTTCGCGACTGCTTAAAGCTCAGGGCCCGAGCAGCGACGCGAGCTCACATACCAAGCACCTCGCTCGGGCAACGGCGTGCGCCCAGGATGCTTGCGTACCGAGCGCCTCTCTCGAAGCCTCGCCCGGAGCACTTTAAACGGTCACCCGCGCAGCGGGTGCTGTTTACTTCGCGCCCACGAGACGCTCGAGCAGCGCCTCGAGATCCCGCCGCTCGTTGGCGCTGAACGCCGCGACCACCGATCGCTCCTCGGTGTCGAGCAGTCGCGCCGCCTCGGCGTGGCGATCGACACCTAAAGGCGTCAACTGCGCCCTCACACTCCGCCGATCGCTGGGATCCTGCGACCGCACGACAAGCCCGTCGGCCTCGAGCCGATCAATGAGCGCAGTCATATTCGATTTGACGCACGCATTGCGCGCAGCCAACTCGCCGAGCGGCAGTGCGGTTCCCGCCTGCACCAAGTGGTCCAGCACATGGAACTTGGGCAACGAGAGCCCCAGGGTCGCCAGCACGGATTCGAGCTTCGCCTCGCACGCATCCGCTGCGCGGAAGAGCGCCGGCGTCAGACCCTGCCGACGCTCACAGGGTCCCGCCTCTTCCTTATAGTCCACCTATGAACAGTACCCGCTCCCTACCAAGTCGTCAACCCGGGACGGCGACAGGCGAATCCGCGGCACATCCAACTCATGATCATGCCGATGATCACGATGGGCAGCACCAGAAGCAGCGCGATCTTGAGGAAGGCCAGCAGCACCGCACACACCACGGCGAGAACGACGAGCAGCAGCAGGGGGATCCCCACGACCGCGAGGAGCACGAGCAGGAGGGGCACGCCGAGCACCGCCGCCACGATCGCGATAGGGAACCCGAATCCGAGCACCAGTATCGCGCCGACTGGGACGAGCACAACGAGCGTGAACAGACCCCAGAGGAACATCCGAACTAACGCGCCCATGACAAGAATCCTCGTGATATATCTTGACGCCGTTAGTTACGTCGGAGAGGATTAGTAAGTTTCGCCCGAATGGGTACCGAAGATGGGTCCGACGGGAACCGCCACTCTCCCACTGCATTACGGCCGGGTGCCCACCTGGCTTTCCACTCGCATGGCCAGCCTCGGCCGCATCATTACCGAGGCGGTGATCCTGCACTATGGCCGCGATGAGTATTTGCGGCGGCTCGCGCATCCCGGCTGGTTCCAGGCGTTCGGTGCCGTCATGGGCATGGACTGGCACTCGTCCGGCATCACCACGTCCGTCCTCGGCGCGCTCAAGCGTGGCCTCGCGCCGGTGGAGCGCGAGCTTGGTCTCCATGTGTGCGGTGGGCGTGGCAATGAATCGCGCAAGACTCCTGGCGAGCTGCTCGCGCTCTCCGACCGCCTCGGGCTCGACGGCGACTCTTTGGTCCGCACGAGCCGACTCGTCGCGAAAGTCGATAGTGCGGCGATTCAAGACGGGTACGACATCTATTTGCACGGGTTCATCGTCGGCGACGACGGGAAGTGGGCCGTTGTGCAACAGGGGATGTGCGGGGCGCGCAAGGAAGCACGCCGCTATCACTGGCTCAGTGAGCGACTCACCGATTTTGTGGACGCGCCGCATGCGGCAATCGACGGGCCGCCTTCGGCGGCGCCGATCGTGAACCTTACCGATCGCCGCGCGCGATTGGCGCGTGAGGCGCAACTCGAGTTGGTGAGCGATGGGCCCGATCGCGTCGTGCGCGAGGTAGCGAGACTACGGCCGAGTCAGCCCACGCTCGAGCTGCCGTTTCATCACGAGGTACGCGCCGAGGACGTGGTCCTCCGGCGACTGCGCGGCGCGATTGCGGCCGCGCACGAGAGAGGGCCAAAGGATTTCGCGGACCTGTTGCTGACGCCTGGGGTTGGCCCGCGAACCGTGTTCGCACTGGCGCTGGTGGCCGAGGTGGTGCATGCCGCGCCGTCACGGTTCTCCGATCCAGCGCGATACTCGTTCGCGCACGGTGGAAAAGACGGCCACCCCTTCCCCGTCCCACTGCGGATCTACGACGAGACCATTCGCGTGATGAAAGACGCGGTCTCGAAAGCCAAGATCGGCCAGTCAGACCGCCTGTTCGCGATTCGGCGGCTCGACGCCCAGACGCGCCTTATCGAAGCTGCAAGGACCCCTGGCGGGTATCCCACGCGAACGACAACACGCCTTTCGGGTTGACGCTGATCGTAAACAGCTCGACCGGCGCTTTCGTGGTCGTGACCTGCATGGGAATGCGCGCCAGGTCCATGGTCGAGTCGTACTCAGTCCCCCACTCGTGGGTTTTCTTGCTGACCACCAGTGTCCAGGAATCGGCCGTCGGCAAAGAGAAGAGTGTGTATTCGCCAGCGGGGACTTTCGTGGAGCCGAGCATCGCATCGTGATCGAGCTTGAACCCGGTGGCGGCGTTAGCGCCGGTACGCCAGATAGTGTTGTACGGCACCACCCCACCGAAGATCGTGCGCCCGCGTTTCGATGGCCGGCCATAGTCGATGACCACGTGCATCGAGCCAATAGTCGCGTGCACGTCGTCGCGCGGCGACATGTAGCCAAGACCTCGGCCGCCGCTGTCGCGGGCGACGAAGGTTGTCGCGAACGCGTCAATGTCGGGCGGCGGCACGCGCGTCACGATCGCCTGCAACGTCGCGCCGGGCGACGTGGCGTCGAGCAGTCGTCCCGCCGAGTCGATGTGCGCGCGAATCGTCCCGACGGAGGTCGAGATGAGCACCGTGTCGGGCGCGGTCTGCTTCGCCGTCCCGCCGAACGTCAGGTCGAGGTAGAACGCGGCGACCGGCACGGGCTGTCCATGCGCCGCGAGCGCGCGCTGGATCGGCGCCTCGTACTCGGCGAACGCCGGCTCGTAGACCGGCACGCTGCCGGGCAGATTCGGCATGGTCTGCATGTGGCGCGAGGGACCGCCGCCGAAGCGCATGATGCGGACGGAGTCGCCGCGGAAGTCGGCATCGTAGCGGAACGTCTTCTTCGCGCCGGGCTTGGCCGACTCGTAGAGCTGGATCGAGTACAAGGTCACCGCGCCATCGGGCGTGGTGTGGATGACGTACGACTGGCGCGAGGTCGAGGGGCTGCGGAAGAGAAACTCCCCGACGATGGAGTCGCGCGTCCGGGTGAATCGCTCGACGCCGATCGTGTCGTTGCCGAGGCGGGTTACGAACCCTCCGGTCTCCGGCGGATCGCTCGGCCGCGCGCAGCCGATCGCGGCCACGACCAGGAGGTTAAGGTAACGCAACACCTATCCGTCCGACGCGTGTGTCCCAAGCAAACGACAGCGCCTCGGGCTCGACCGCGATCGTATCTTTGCCGAGGCAGCGAGCACCTCACCGGTCAGTATTCGCATGCGTCCAATTAGACCCGCCTCCGATGTCATCGCAAGACGCAAATAGTTTCTTGACAGCCGTCTGCCTCGCCGATCTCGAACCGCTGGCCAAAAGGGTGATGACGCCCATGGCCTTTGAATACGTGTCCGGCGGCGCCGGGGACGAGCGCACGCTCGCCTGGAACACCGAGGCGTTCACACGCCTCCGGCTGCGTCCACGTGTGCTGACGGATGTCTCGACGCTGGACACCACGGTCCGCCTGCTCGGCGACACGCTGCCGCTGCCGCTGCTGCTCGCGCCAGCCGCCTATCATCGCCTCTTCATCCGGACGGCGAGGAGGCCACCGCCCGCGGCGCGGCCGCGGTGGGCGTTCCCTACATCGTGAGCACGTGCACGACGACGCCGCTCGAAGCGATCGCCGGCGCCGCCCCGAACGGCGTGCGTTGGCTGCAGGTCTACGTCACGGCCGACCGCGGCCGGACGCGCGATCTCGTCCAGATCGCCGAGGCAACGGGCATGCGCGCGCTGTGCCTCACGGTCGACACGCCGGTGGCCGGCACTCGCAACCGCGAGCAACGCACGGGGTTCGCGCTACCCGCGACGTGCGTCACGCCGTACCTCCGCCACGTCGCGGCCGCCGATGGTCCGGGAACTCCGTTCGTCGCGATCACGTGGCGGGACGTCGAATGGCTCCGCGCCCAGACACGGCTCCCGGTCCTGCTCAAGGGCATCCTGACCGGCGCGGACGCCGCACTCGCTGTCGAAAACGGCGTTGCGGGCGTTGTCGTATCGAACCACGGCGCTCGGAATCTCGATACGGTGCCGGCTGCCATCGACGCGCTTCCCGAAGTGGCGGAGGCCGTCGCCGGTCGGATACCGGTGCTACTCGACGGCGGCATTCGGCGCGGCACTGACATCGTGAAGGCGCTCGCCCTCGGCGCATCAGCGGCAATGATCGGCCGTCCATATCTGTACGCTCTTGCCCTTGGCGGCACGGCAGGCGTCGAGCAGGTGGTGCGGATTCTCCGAACCGAGCTCGAGAGCGCACTCGCGCTCATTGGCCGACCATCAGTCACGAGCATCGACCACTCGGCGCTCTGGTGATCTAGCAAACGGGAAACTGCACCTCGGTGATGCCGTTCCAGTACACCTCACGCAGTGGCCCGCAATGGCGATAGCGCGCGGCGCGAGACCACTGCTGCATCTCGCGATAGATCGCCGGGAGCTCGGTGTCGGGTCCCGTGTGAGCGAAGCTCACGACGAGTTGACCCGGCACCGGGCGCAAGCCTTTGCCGGGGTAGCGAAACACGACTTGCATCTCGAAGTCAATGCGCCCCTCGTCGGGACGACACTCGTGCCATACCGCGGCGTCCGCGCCAACCTCATGGAGAAGATCATCGGCGGCCTGGTATGTCTCGACGGATCGACGAATGGACGCTGCCCAGAAGGGAGCCGTGCGCTTCACTCGGAATGGCCGAGAGGTCATAGCGTCCAGCGACGCCAACTGACGATCGAGTTCGGCCCGCCGAGTCTCGAGCGCCTCGCGTTGGCGCTGGCGCAGCTGATCTGGCATCTGAGACAACTCGGCAATGACCGCCAGCGGAACGCCGGCGTCGCGGTACGCCAGAATCTGTTGGAGCGTGACGACCTGACCCCGGTCGTAGTACCGATAACCGGTTCGGGAGTTGGTGACGGCGGGCGCCAACACGCCAATCGCCTCGTAGTGTCGCAGCAATCGTGGCGTGACTCCCGCGACGCGCGCCAACTCACCGATTCTCAGCATTACGTCTCCCGTAGGTATCGAGGCGAAGAGTGAGTTTTTCGGTTCCACGCCTCAACCGTATATTAGGGACATGGCGACGACCTTTCTGAACACCGAACTGTTACCTGTCGCGCGGACGAAGACCCTGCCGGGGCGGTACTTCTCCTCGCCAGCTATCCTGGCCGAGGAGTTCGACAAGATCTTCACGCAGCGCTGGCTCTGCGTGGGACGCGCAGATCGGATCGCCAACCCCGGTGACTACTTCCTCCAGGCGATCGGGCAGGAGAGCATTATCGTCGTCCGCGACCGCGCCGGGGCGATTCATGCGCACTATAACGTGTGCCGCCATCGCGGGACACATATGATCGAGACGGAGCACGGCCGTCTAGGCGAGACGATTCAGTGCCCCTATCACGCGTGGACGTATGCGCTCGACGGCCGGCTCATTGGTTGCCCCTCGGCCGATGCCATCGACGGGTTCCGGAAGTCGGACTACCCACTGCACGCGGTGGCGACGCACGTGTGGGAGGGATTCTTATTTATCAACCTCTCGGGCGAAAGCGAGCCGTTTGACGAAGCATACGCGCCAATGCTCGGCCGGTTCTCGAGCTTCAACCTGCCGAATCTCAAAGTCGCGCAACAGATCGACTACGAAGTCAACGCCAATTGGAAGCTGATCGTCGAGAACTATCAAGAGTGCTATCACTGTGCGCCGATCCATCCGGCCCTGGCAAAACTGACGCCGCCGACGAGTGGCGAGATTGATCTGTACGAGGGGCCGTTTATCGGTGGGTACATGGTGCTCAACGAAGAACACCAGACCATGTCGATGACCGGACGCGCGTGTGGCGTACCGGTCGCGGACAATCTGCCGGCGGCCGAGTATCCGCGGATCTACTACTACTCGCTGTTTCCGAACGTTCTACTCAGCGTGCACCATGATTACGTCATGCTGCACACCCTGTGGCCGCAGTCGGTCGATCGGACGCTGATTCATTGTTACTGGCTGTTCAACGAAAAAAGCTTGAATAATCCGGCGTTCGACCCGACGGACGGCATTCGCTTCTGGGACATGACCAACAAAGAAGACTGGCACATCTGCGAGCAGAGCCAGCTCGGCGTCGTGTCGCGCGTGTACCAGCCGGGCCCGTACTCGAAGCGCGAGAATTGCTCAGCGGCTTTCGACGCCGAGGTGCTGCGGTCGCTGGGTCACCCACTGGGCGGCGTAAATGAGCGCGCCGATCAACACGACCGCCGCTGAGAATCCGATCAGCTTCCACAGGTAGAGCACCGGATTTTTCTCCTCGGCTGGCGGCACGGCCGCCAGGACCAACGAGAGGGCGGTCGTCACGAAGCCCAGCGCTCCGCAGAAGAGGGCGACGCGCCTTCCGCCAGGAATGCGCCTCACGCCAGGAGCGGTGGGCTCGCGTTGCACCCGCATCAGCGTCGCGAAGAGATACAGGTACGGGATGAAGTAGATGATGATCGAGGCGCTCAGGAAGAGATTGTAGGCGCCGGCGACCGTCGTGCCTGCCTGTCCCGCGACCGTGACCAGCACCGCCACCCCGGCCTGAATCAGCATCGCGACGTAGGGCGTGCGCCACTTGGGGTGCAAGCGACCGAAGATGGGCGGGAGCACCCCGTCGACCGCGGCGGCATACGGCAACCGCGCGCTCGCGGCGAACCACCCGCCGATCTGCCCGAGCACACCAACGATCAGAAAGCCAACCGCGATCGGCACGATCCACGCCGCGTGGATTCGCTCGGCTGCGCTGGTGATCGCTTGCGGAACGCCCTGAAGCGCGGTGATCTCCCCCATCGGGAGCGCGATCAGCACGGCGACCGTGCCGGCGATGAACAGCACGGTGATGCTCGCGCCGGCGCCGAGCAGCGCGCGCGGGATCGTGCGTGGATTGTCGTCGAGCTCCTCACCCATAATCGACGCGCTCTCCACTCCCGCGAACCCGAACGCGATCGTCGACCAAAAGATCATGTCGCGGAGGTGCATGCTGGGCACGAACGATTGCGGCGTGAACGGCGTCGCCGAGCCGAATCGGGACCAGGCCACGGCGGCGACGCCGAGCAGAATGACCAGCGGCACCCACATCCCGATCGCCCCGGCGTTCTGCAACCATTTGCCGATGTTGAGCCCCACGAGATTGAGCGCCACGCAGAGCGTGAGTCCGACCAGCGAGACCGCGATCGTATAGCGTGGATCCGCCGCCAGGTGCTGCGCGCTGGACCCCAGGAGAAAGGGGATGAGCTCGGCCACGAAGTACAGGAGCAATGGATAGTACGGGATGTTACAGCACCAGTAGCACCACCCGGTGAGGAACCCCGGGAACCGGCCGAACGAGCGGCAGGTCCAGACGTAGATCCCGCCTTGGTCCGGATATCGGGAGGACAACTCCAGAACCGCGAAGCAGAGCGGGACGTAAAAGAAAAGACACGCGCCGACCCAGATAACCACAGCGCTCGGACCCGCGACCGCGGCCTTCTGGACCCATTGGACGTTGAGGCTGACGACGACATAGAACAGCATGAGGTCGCGCCAGCTCATAGCGCGACGCAGCTTCGGCGCGGCAGGATCAGTCGGCGGCGTCAGCCAGCAACTCGAAGGCCGCGTTGCGGCCGTTGATGCCCATCACACTGCCCCCAGGATACGTTCCTGCTCCACACAAGAACACGCCGGGCATCGGGGTCCGGGCGGAAAGCCTTCGATCCCACATGTACTCTGGGAGGATCTCGCCCTGGAATATGTGACCCCCAGTCAGCCCCACGCGCTTCTCGATATCAGGCGGGCCCAGCACCTCCATATCGATAATCGCGTCCGGCAGGTTGGATGTGTGCCGGCCGATCGACTCCACAACCCGCTCTCCCACTTCCTGCCGCCGCGATTCCCACGTGCCTTCGGCGAATTCATGCGGGACAAACTGGGAAAAAACGCTCAGTGTCTCGACCCCTTTTGGTGCGACGCTGTGATCATACACCGTGTGCAGATAGAGTTCGGTCCACAGCCGCTCGGGGAGGATGCCGGCGTTGGCCTGCCGGTGGCCATCAATCCATTCCTGCTTGGTCAGAGGCGTGTTGATCTGTCCGGTATGATGGGGCTCACGAGTACCCGGTCGCGCGCGGAAGTTGGGTAACTCGGTCAGCGTCATGTTGACCTTGACCGTGACCCCTTTCACCGGCACGCGTTCGACATGACGCCGCCATGTCGAGTCGGCGGCCGCCCCGAGCAAGCGCAGCGTTGTGCGCGGGTCGGCGTTCGAAACGACGAACGGCGCATAGATCCGTTCGCCGGACTGGAGCTCCACACCCTCGGCTGGCACGATGCGGGCAACCGGCACGCCGGTGGCGATTGTCGCGCCTCGCTCGCGGGCAACGTCGCACAACAAAAAAGAGACCATGCCCATGCCACCCGTCACGTAGCCCCAGGTGCCGGGATCGCCGAACATACTACCTGACGCGTGGTGATACAGAACCGACGCCGTCCCGGGATGGGTGGGGCTAGCATTGGTCCCAATAACACCCTGGCCGAGATACGCCATCTGCAGCCGCTCATCGGTCAGATACCGCTCGACGTACTCGCACATCGACCAGTCGAACAAGAGGGCCCGAGCCTCGTCGTCGGTCCCCAGGCGCTCGTCGATGACCTCACGGGAAGGTGAAGGGCCGATCCACAAATCACCGGGGCCAGCAGGACGGAGCGCGTCCCGCAAACGTGACTTCACGTCGATCATTGCCCGCCAGCCATCCACGTCGCGCGGCGCGAACCGTCGCACCTCGGCCTCGCACCGCTCGTCGTCATTCCAGAGCTGCACACTCGTCCCGTCCTCGAACGGCACGAACATGCCCCCGACGGCCGGCTGCCAAGTAAACCCGTGCTCGACGAGTTGCAGCTCGTCGATCACGAGCTGGTGCAGCAGCCCGCACACGTACGCGCACGGCGAAAACCGCACGCCGGGAAACGGCTCGTCCATGGTCGCCGCCCCACCGACGCGCTCGCGAGCCTCGAGTACCAAAACACGACGGCCGGCGCGCGCGAGGTACGCCGCGCACGCCAGCCCGTTGTGTCCCGCTCCTACGACAATGACATCCCACTGTTTTCTTGCCAGGGTCGCAACGGGCTCGCTTAGCCCGATGCGACCCAGTACCGCGGCCGTCCGCGACGTCACGTCACCACTACTGCGCGACGAGCGGTGGCGTACACACGCTGCCCAATCCGCGCGCCTGGCATTCGCTTTCCGGGACGGGCATGACCGACGGGACATGACCACCAGTCAGCGGCACCGGGTTCGCCTCGATGGCGCTCAGCTTGCCATAGCGCCGCGCGTCGATCCACCGCGTGCCCTGCTCCCACATGAGCGAATACCGGCGCTCGTACAGCAGATCCGTCAGCAAGGAATCCGCCGACAACCCTGGGGCCAGCGCCTTCAGGTTGCCGGAACCCTGCCGCGTCACATTGAGGTCATTCGTCGCCGCGGCGAGTTGCCCCAATCCCAACTCGGCCTCGGCTCTCAACAACACCAGTTCTTCGTCGCGAAGAATCGGAATCTCGTGCGCCGGATCCGCCTGGCCGTTCGTCAGGAAGATGTTGTACTTGAGCGTCCCGTGAATCGGGAATCCAGATAGGATCTGCGGGCTCGAGGCGTCGACGATCTTTGCTCCCACGCGCGCGTCGGGCGCGGCGCTGCCCGACTGCGTCTCGGCATCCGTCTGCTGCTCCACCAGCGCGAAATAGAGCGGGCTGTTGAGCGGGTCGGAGAGGCCGTTCTGGATGTCGCCCGGGTTGGATGAAAAGTCGAAGTAGACGCCGTTCTGGAAGTTCGCCACGCCGGTGTCGGCAAAGTGGGTGACGTTGAAAAGCGAGTCCAGCAGCGTCAACGCGTTGCTGTAGCACGTGGCCTTCGCGCCCTTGCATCCGTTCGCGTCGGTCGCCCGAAACACCCACGCTTTGGCCTCCAGCGCCTGGGTGAACTGCGCGAACGTCTGCGGTGTGCTGGCGGCCGCATAGCCCGGAGGCACAGCGAACGGGAAGGCGGCACCCGACGCCAGCTTCGTGCGGGCGTCAGCGAGGAGATCGATAATCGCCCGGTATGCGCTGTCCTCGCCGACGAATGGCGCCGGCGCACCCGAGGGGTCGAGGTCGACATTGACTGGAGCGCCAAGCTGCGCCCGCGTTTGCACGACGTAGAACAGCGCCAGTGCCTTTAGCGTCTCGCCGAACGCGATGGACGAGGCTTTCTCTCCGGCGCTCAGGTCCGGCGAGTGCGGGATCGCATCGAGATACAGGTTGTCGAGGCGGATCTCGATGTATGGCGAGCCCCATTGCGAGCCACCGAACTGCGTGTTCGACAGCGGCCCGTAGTACGGCTCCTGGTAATCGGGCTGGTTGTTGCCGGAGAGGTTGACGCCCTCGCGTCCCATCGAGCCCAAGCGCCAGATGTACGCCTCGATGTCCTTGCGGGACTGGTCGAACATGCCGGCCACGGCCACCGCCATGTTGGCCCTCGTCGGGTTCCCGTAAATGGACGACGTGTTCGGCGCGTTCGGATCGGTGACGTGGAAGTCGTAGCAGGCGAGGCTGGCCAGCGCCGTCGCCGTCAGGGTCAGCAGCGTAGTGGTCTTCATGGTCAGAACCCCGCCGCGATGGTGAAGAAGAACTGACGGGACGGCGGGTACGGGGCGAGATCGACGCCCCGGAACGGCGACTGGCCGAAGTTGCTGACCTCCGGATCGTATCCGTAGTACTTCGTGATCAGGATCAAATTGCGCCCCGACGCGCTGAGCTGCACGCCGTGCGAGCCGAAGAGGTAACGGCTGTAGCGGAGCGGTACATCGTATTGGATCTTGACCTCGCGCAGCTTGAGGAACGTCGTGCTCTGCACGTACGGCGTGGCGATACCTGTGGAGCACGCGGTGAGCAGCGCCTGGCCGAAGCTGCCGTGGTCCACCAGGCCATTGCAGCCGTAGAGCGACAGCGTCTGATTCTCGATGATGCCGCCCTTCTGCCAGTCCCAGAGACCGGTCAGGGTGATGCGCCCGAGCGTGAACGTGCTACCGAACGACCAGTCGTAGTCCGGGTTCACCTGGCCCATCGAGGACACGATGAACCCGCCCGTGGCCTGGTCGATGCCGGTCTGACCGATGATCTGCGTGATCGGCCGGCCCTGCTGCACCTCCAGCTGGCCATAGGCGAGACCGAATCCCGATCCAGTGGGCGTGAAGCTCGTCACGCCTGGCGGCAGCGCGAGGACTGTGTTGTGCAGCGTGCGGAATGCCGTGTTGAACGTCCATGTGAAGTCCCGTGTCTGAATCGGGATCAACGTGGTACCGATCTCGAGTCCCTCGTTCTGGAACGTGCCGCCGTTGGCGAGGATCTCATTGTACCCGGTCGACGGCGCCGGCGTCCGCGGCAGGAACAGATCATACGTCCGGCGATGGAAGTACGTGACTTCGAGGTCTACCCGCGACGACCAGCCGGTCAGATCGAACCCACCCTCGAACTCGCGCGTCCGCTCGGGCCGAAGGCCAGGCGCGGCGAATACCGCCGTGCTGCCGAGGCCGACACCGGGGCCGACGCCGGGATACGACACGTTGTCGACCAGCGTCGTGAACTTCTCGCCGAAGATCGGCTGGTTGCCAGTCTCGCCGTAGTCGCCGCGCAGCTTGAGCTCCGTACCCCGAATGAGCAGATCGCGGAATCGGTAGGACGCGGCGATCTTCGGGTAGATGAAGTACTTGTTGATCAACGCGTTGGCCGACGTGCGCTCGGCGCGCAGGCCGCCTTCGATGTTCAGCCGTTCGTCGAACAGGTTGAGGTCCTCCTGTCCGTAAAACGACAGGGTGCGCTCCACCGTATTGAGCTCGAACGGGACGACGACCGACCCCGCGTCGATGTTCGTCTGCGTGCCGACCAGGTTGGAGGTGTACGTCTGCGCGCGGTCGAGTTGCCGATCCTCGTAGGTCATGCCGACCGCGGTCGTCGCCTTGAGGAGGCTCGAGGACGTGTTGTAGGTATGGATGGCGTTCAGGTTCCAGTTGTACTGCCGGCTCTGCGCCTGTCCCTGCACGGCAACGCCCGGCGTTGCCTGATTCGCCTCGAGATACACGTTGGCTGGCAGGGTGACGCTGGTCCCTTGGTCGAAGAAGTCCATGCCGCCCTGGGCGACCAGCTGGATCGCATTGTTCTCGGTCCTGAGCGCCTGATAGCTGGTCCTGGCCGCGCCGACGAACCGGTTCGTGAGGGCCGTGTTGGTCCCGAGCGACATGGTCTGCAGGGGATTCGAGCCCTTATAGGTGATGAGCGGGTGGGGCCACGCATTGTTCGAGAACCCCAGGGGCTCGAAGCTCGGGATGTAGGAAATGGCGTACGGGACGCTGGCACCGCTGTTGTCGTTGTTGTTGAAACCGCGGTCTTCGCGCGTGTGCGTGAAAGCCGTCGAGAGCGAGCCTTCGAACCCTTTGGCGAGATGCTGATTGATGTTGAGGCGCAGGGCCTGCCGGTCCGCGGCCGTGCCCTGCTCGATGCCGCCCTCCTGCGCGAGCGAGCCCGACGCGTAGTACTGCGTGTTGTCATTGCCACCGCTCAAGTCGAGCAGCGTGGTGCTCTGCAGCGGCGTCCGCCCGGCGACCTCGTTCAAGTGGTCGTAGACCGGCAGCCGCCCGTTGATCGCGTAGCCGTTGATGGTCGCGCTGTCTGAGGCGGATCTCGCGAAGTTGCTCAACGCCTGGCCGAGTGTCCACGGTTCATTCGCCGGCCCGCGGAGGAGATGCGCGAACCCGGTCTGCTGCGAGACGTTGATCCGGAGCCTCCCGGCCTTGCCGCGCTTCGTCGTAATGATGACGACGCCGTTCGACGCCTTCGACCCGTAGATCGACGACGCGGCGGCGCTCTTCAGCACCTCGATCGACTCGATGTCGGCCGGATTCAGGTCGGCGATCCGGTTCGCCGCGTCGTCCTGGAGCGGGCCCGTCGTGTTGAGACCACCGCTTTGCGTCGCCTGGAACAGACCCGACGGGATCGTCGTGTTGCTGTAAATGACGCCGTCGACCACGAACAGGGCATCGGTGTTGCCGGTCGCCGTGTTGACGCCGCGGATTTGCACCTGCAGGCCGCCGCCCGGCGCTCCCGAGTTCGACTGGATG
>Ga0210409_10000459_pt1 | contig 67378 bp, 55 predicted proteins | sample IncBWH17MmetaG_FD_161649 | JGI IMG/M metagenome (GOLD analysis project Ga0210409, IMG submission 161649) | Forest soil microbial communities from Barre Woods Harvard Forest LTER site, Petersham, Massachusetts, United States - Inc-BW-H-17-M | ecosystem: Environmental > Terrestrial > Soil >... | reverse complement strand
CTCGCGACCAGTAATCCAGACCCCTGCAACGGCAAATGGATATCCTCGTCCGCTTTTAGCTCCACCACCGCCAGCCGCCGATCCCGCGTCGTCGTCAATACATCGAGCATTGCCCGGTCCGCCGAGAATGCCGGCACCTGCGAATAGAGGCACGCATGATCGAGACGTTCATCGATCACGCCCGCATCCCGCACCACCAGCGATTCCAGCCAGCGCTCCGGATGTAGACGCCACAACGGCTGATGCCGCGATCCCTGCGGCCTGCGCGTGCTGCGCAGCCGTTTAACCAGGCTCAGAAACGCTGGTGCGTTCCGCCATCCAGAACTCGCTCCTCGGCGCCGATCCCGAACACCAGTTCCTGTCCGCTGCGAAAGGATGGGGCCTCATGGGCGACCCGGGCCCGCGCAAACTCCAGACCACGCCAGCGGAAGGCAATCTCCGCCGGAGAAAGCACGGCCGCCTCGGCCTCCGGCAACAGTCCCAGCACATGATGAATGGAATCTTCAAAGCGCTCCAGCGCCGCGCTCTCATCTGGACAGCGCACCAGGTGCGTCGCAATATTCCCGCGATCAGAAAAATCAATCGTGGCTATGGCATCGTGGCGCTCGTCGTATTCGTACAAGTGCCACTTGGCCGCTCCGGAATGCAGGTGGACCAGCCGCTCACGCGTCAACGCGGAAGTTCCCGCCGGCAAAAACAGTTTTAATCCTTCCACCAGCAACCGCTGGTCGAGCTGATGCCGGCAGGCGTCCAGCCACAGGATGCCGAATGTCAGCGCAGCGTCAATCGAGGCCTGTGTCTCGTATTGATTCACGCCCAGGAGTGCGAAAACGCTTCGCCCGCGTCGCAACATCCCGCGCGCGTAGATTGGCCCGAAGGACTTCTCGAGATCCATTGCATTGCTGAGCCTGCCAACCGTGAAATCCGGAAAATGCCGCTCGAGCGCTCGCCGAAGGTGCTGTTGGTAGGTGGCGCGTGCCGTTCGGCGGGTCGCCGGAGTGCGATGATCGCGCCCTCGGCAAATTTCCATCTTCGACGGCCGCGCCTGGCCCAGCTTCTGCACCAGCAAGCGCAAGTTGCCGTTACGGATCTCCGCGTCCAAGACTCGCCGCACCGCATTCCTTTCCGCCGACCACAGGTGCAGCGCGCACTTGTTGTATTTCCCCGAGATGGAGCATTTCGACTCCAGCAGATCGAACACGGCGTCGCCATCTTCAAGCACGGTCGCGTGCCGCGATCCGCCCAGAAACTCTTCCAGCATTTGGCCCAGGGATTCAGGGGTCATGACCAAATTCTGCGGGCAGAGTGCAGAGCCGTCTGTGATCCTTGAACATTGCTGACAAGCTTCAACCGTTGTTATCGTGGACGGAACCAGGGTCCTGCTCTTTCACCGCATGAGTCTCAATCCCGCCTAACCAATCCCCGGACAGACAGGTATGGGATAATGGAAGCATTCCAACCAACCCAGAGTCTGGGGCGGCTCCTGAGGCATCCAATAAACGTGACTCACGAACAATTCTTTTTCCAGCACTACGGGCTCACTCAGCCCGATCTTCAGCGCTATCTGGCAGCGGCCCTGTCGGCGGGCGCCGATTACGCCGACCTTTATTTTGAATATCTTTCGTCGACTTCCTTGATGGTCGACGAGTCAATGGTGAAGTCCGCTTCGCAGGGGATTTCTGCCGGATGCGGCGTCCGCGTGGTTTCCGGAGAACGCACCGGGTACGCTTACACCGACGATCTTTCGCCCGAGCGCATCCTGCACGCTGCTCGAACCGCGGCCCTAATCGCCAGCGGCCCGGCCAAGACCCCGACCGTCGGCTTTCAGCAGAAACCTGCCCGCAGTCTCTACCCCGTAACGCTTCCCTCGGTCGACGCGGAAATCACGGCCAAGGTTGAACTCGTCATGCGTGGCGACTCGGCGGCTCGTGCCTACGATCCTCGAATCAAAGAAGTTCGCGCCAGCTATGCCGACGAGCTGCGCCACATTCTGGTCGTCACCTCCGATGGAACGTTTGCGGAAGACTCGCAGCCTTTGGCGCGCATGAACGTCTCCTGCATCGCGAAAACCGAAACTCAGTCCGGACGTGCCTCTTCCGGTGGGGGCGGCCGCGTCGCGCTCGATTTCTTCTTCGGAGAGAAAACGCCCGAATACTTCGCCAAAGAAGCGGCCCGGCAGGCGATCCTGCAACTCGACGCGCGGGAAGCTCCCGCCGGCGAGATGGAAGTCGTTCTTGGTCCCGGATGGCCCGGCGTGCTGCTCCACGAAGCCGTGGGTCATGGGCTCGAAGCCGATTTCAATCGCAAGAAGACCTCGGCGTTTGCCGGACTCATCGGCCGCCGCGTTGCGAGCGACAAATGTACAGTCGTCGACAACGGAACCATGCCGTGGCGTCGCGGATCGCTCAACGTCGACGACGAAGGCCAGCCGACGCAAGAAACCGTTCTCATTGAAAACGGAATCCTGAAGGGTTACTTAAGCGACAAGTTATCTTCGAAGTTAATGGGGATTGCCGACACCGGCAACGGTCGCCGCGAGAGCTACGAACACATTCCCATGCCGCGCATGACCAACACCTACATGCTTGCCGGCGAAGACAATCCTGAAGACATCATTCGCTCGGTGAAGCATGGCGTGTACGCCGTGAACTTCGGCGGCGGTCAGGTCGACATCACCAACGGCAAGTTCGTCTTCTCGGCGTCGGAAGCCTACATGATCGAAGACGGCCAGATCACCGCCCCGATTCGCGGCGCAACCCTCATCGGCAATGGGCCCGATGTCCTGACGCGCGTCTCCATGGTCGGCAACGATCTGAAACTCGATGAAGGCGTGGGCACCTGCGGCAAAGATGGCCAGGCCGTGCCAGTCGGCGTCGGCATTCCCACCATCAAGGTCGATCGCTTGACCGTCGGCGGCACCGCGCGGAAAGATCCCGGCGGGTTCATGCAATAAGTTCTTGATCGGATGATCGGGTCATCTGGTCATCGGAGAATCTACCGATCTCTAACCAGATGAATCGACATTTGCCGATATGCGGATGATCCGATTTCTCGGCATGGGTCATTCGTAAGATCACCCGATGATCCGATCTTCCGATCGCCCGATGAGTAGCACCTTTGCCAGCGAAAAGAATTTTAAACATGTCTGATACTCAAACCGTTTCTTCGCCCCAATTCGAAACTCGCAACCCGAAACTCGAAACCGACCTTCGTGAAGTAGCCCAGGATCTCGTCCGCCGCGCCATGGCGGGCGGCGCCACCGCTGCCGAAGCCGTCGTGCGTGAAGGCGATGAGTTCTCCACCCTCGTTCGTCTCGGCCAGGTCGAAACGCTGAAAGAGTCCGGCTCGCGCGCCGTCGGCGTACGCGTCTTCTTCGGTCAACGCGCAGCCAGCACTTACTCGAGCGATTTTTCGCGCGCCGGTCTCGATCGCATGCTCACCTCGGCGCTGGCGCTGGCCAAGATCACCTCCGAAGATCCTTTCGGCGGAATTCCGGACGCGAGCCAACTGGGTCAGATCTCCGGCAACCTCGATCTTTACCACGAGGACGTGTACTCGCTTCCCGGCGCCGATCGCATCGACTACGCCCGCCGCGCGGAAAAGGCCGCGCTCGATTTCGATCCCCGCATCAAGAACTCGGAAGGCGGGTCGTTCGACGCTGCTACCGGGCACAAAGTTCTGGCGAATTCCCACGGATTCGTCGGCGAATATCGCCGCTCGTACTGCTCGGTCGCGGCCATTCCCATCGCACAGGACGACAAAGGCGCCATGCAGCGCGACTACTGGTTCTCGGTGGCGCGCAATCTCGGACGCCTCGAGTCCGCCGAAAAGGTGGGCCGGGTCGCGGCCGAGCGCACCATCCGCCGCCTCGGCGCGCGCAAGGCAAAAACGGCGCAAGTGCCAGTCATCTTTGATCCGATGGTCGCTGCCTCTATCCTCGAACACATCTTTGAAGGCGTGAATGGAGATTCCGTTTATCGCGGCGCATCTTTCCTCGCCGGAAAGCTGGGGCAAAAGATCGCCGGTGACAACGTCACGGTCATCGACGACGGCACTATCCCCGGCGGTTTCGGCACGAGTCCGTTCGACGGCGAAGGCATACCCACGCGGCGAACCCTGGTGATCGAAAACGGCATGCTGAAGTCGTACCTGCTGAATACCTACACCGCGAAAAAGCTGGGACTTCAGACGACCGCCAATGCATCGCGCGGCCTCGCGGGCACGCCGGGCATCGGCCCCGGAAATTATTTCCTGCAGCCGGGCAAGAGAACGCCAAAAGAAATCATCGGCGACGTGAAAGAAGGTCTGTACGTTACCGAGTTCCTGGGTCATGGAGCGAATCTCGTCACTGGCGACTACTCGCGCGGCGCTTCGGGGTTGTGGATCTCGGGCGGCGAGCTGACCTATCCAGTCGAAGAGATTACGGTCGCGGGAAATCTGAAAGAGATGTTCTTCAACATCTCCGAGATCGGCAGCGATCTCGAGTTTCGTGGATCCGTGGCCTCACCAACAATTCGCATCGACGGATTAACGGTTGGCGGCGAGTAATCGACCAAAGGCCCGTGTGGCGCGCAGGAGAAGTCCGCAACGGCGATGCCCTGCCATCCTGTACTCCACGCACGGCATGCGACGCGCCTCGTTTTGATTCACTTCGAGCTAAGTTATTGAAAGTTCGTTCAGGTTTGTAAGTGATTGAAAATTGCTCGGAAGAAGACTTTATGGAATGCCCATTATTTGCGTTCCTGAGCCCGTAGGGAGCATTGTGGACACGTGGTAGTGGTTTAGGCTCGTCCCGCCATTTTGCGATGCGCCATATCACATCGTAACGCAATATAATCTTAAAGCTAAGGAAGAGCGGACTTCTGCCGACGGGACGTCACCACCGGTACGCGTGGGGACGGACCCCCCGTCCGTCCGGAGGAGGGAAGCTCCTCAGCCAACGATTCGGCCGAGCTTCGCTCGGCCGCCCAGACGAGGCGTCTGGGCCCACGTGTCTCGAGGAGCGATAGCGGTTCGTTCTCGCCCAACACCGCTAAACTGCCCATCCCTCTGAGAATAGTACAATCCACCCATGGGCGGACTCACGCAGCCGACGCTCGGAGCCGAAGAGCGCGAAACCAACTGGCGCGCCATTAGTGTCGGGGTCGGTGTAGTGGTCGTGATCGTGCTCGTCCTGTTTCTGATCTCGCGCACGGAACAAAAGGCGCCCAGCGGTCCTCCCGCGTACGCCGCCAACATCAAATTTTCTGATCTCAAGATGAGCGCCGCCGAGAACTTCGTGGGCGCCACGGTTTCGTACATCGACGGGTCGGTAACCAACTCCGGCGCGCAGACGGTGACGCACGTCTTGGCTGAAGTTACATTCAAAGACTCGATGGGACAACTCGCCCAGCGCGAAACCGTTCCGCTGCGTGTGCTTCAGACCAGCGGCCCCTATCCCGATGCAGTCGACCTCAGCGTGTCGCCCCTGGCGCCCGGCCAGAGCAAACCCTTCCGCCTGACTTTTGAAAGCATCTCCAGCCAGTGGAACCACGAATACCCGCAGTTGAAGGTCACCGACGTGACCGTGAAGTAGATCCGAGTAACGAGTCCCGAGTTGTGATTCCCGAGTCGGTAAACCATTTTCACCACAGAGACACACAGGCACGGAGAAACCTTCCCTCACAGAATTGTCATCCTGAGCGCAGCGAAGGTGCTCGCAACTCGGTACTCGGTACTCACAACTCGCGACTCGCTTACAATTGCCTCGTGCCAGAAACCAAGCCATTCCGGCTGACGGCGTCGGTGAAAGCTGCGGGTTGAGCGTCCAAGCTCAGTCCAGCGGCGCTGGACTCGGTGCTTGGGAAATTAGCCCGGCAACACGACCCTAATGTTCTGGTCGGCTTCGATCATGCCGACGATGCCGGCGTGTATCAAATCGCGCCCGATACCGCACTGGTGCAGACCGTCGATTTCTTCACGCCCATCGTGGACGATCCCTACACCTTCGGCCAGATCGCGGCTACGAACTCGCTGAGTGATGTCTATGCCATGGGCGGACGTCCGCTCACCTCGCTGGCGATGGTGTGCTTCCCGGAGAAGGGCGATCTCGCAATTCTCGAACGCATTCTCGCCGGCGGTCTCTCGAAGATGATGGAAGCCGGCTGCACCGTGATTGGCGGCCATAGCATCCGCGACGACGAAACCAAGTTCGGCTATTCCGTCACCGGCCTGATCGATCCACAGAGAGTGCTGACCAACGGCGGCGCCCGGCCGGGCGACGCGCTTGTGCTGACGAAAGCCATCGGCACCGGCGTGATCTCGACGGCGATCAAGAAGCAGAAGGCCGAGCAGAGCTGGATCGATGCGGCCGTGCGCTCGATGACGACCCTGAACAAGGCCGCGGCGGAGTTGATCGGCGCTGGCGGGAACTACGTAGGCTCAGACGCCCCCGTCTGGGCGGCCGAGCACCACCCGGCACCGTCTCCAGGAGTAATGTCAGCTGAGGAGCTTCGCTCCTCTGGACAAACGAGGGCGTCTGTCCCCAGGCATGCAGAACAGATGCGAGCGTCTGTCCCAGCGTGGAACGTGCACTCCCTGACCGATGTGACCGGCTTCGGCCTGATCGGGCACGCGCGAGAGATGGCGCTCGCGTCCAACGTCGCGATACGGCTCTTTGCCGATCGTATCCCCTTGCTCGACGGAGCTCTTGATTGTGTGAGTGCCGGCCACATTCCCGGCGGACTCAAGGCGAACCGCGACTTCGCCGAATGCATGGTCGAGTACGCCGATGACATCGCCGAGGAGCGAAAGACTTTGCTCTTTGATCCGCAAACAGCGGGAGGCCTGCTCATGGCACTTCCCGCACAAGAAGCAGACCGACTCGTGTCAGAGCTGAAGAAATTGGGATTGCCGGCGGCGCGCATTGGCGAAGTCGAAGAATCATCCAAGCCGGTAATCCGTGTTGTGCCGTAGCTGGATAATCTCTGCGGAATTTCGCTCCGCCAGGCAGACGAGGGCGTCTCCACTCCATCACGCCAAAATCGGGCGCGCTGGGGAAGGATGCATTCAAGTAGCTCAACAGGTTTTCGAACTTTTCCTCGAACCCGCTGCGTTGTCGTGAGCATCTGTTCTAGTGCGCGCTTCGTTTGCTCTCATCGCAGGCTCGTGACTGAGGTTATTGCGCCTATTCCTCGTCTTTATTTCTCTTCTTCCCTGGAGGTTCCATGGAAACACGGGAGCTTGGCCGCGGCGGCTTGAAAGTCTCTGCACTGGGTCTTGGCTGCATGGGCATGTCGGAGTTTTACAGCGGGCGTGATGATGTCGAATCGATTGCCACCATTGATCGCGCCATCGAGCTGGGCATTACGTTTCTGGATACCGCCGACGTCTACGGCCCTTACAAGAACGAAGAACTAGTCGGCAAAGCCATCCAGGGCAAACGCGACAAGGTCGTTCTGGCGACCAAGTTCGGCATCGTGCGCGACCCGGCCAATCCGCAGGTTCGCGGCGTCAGTGGAAAACCCGAGTACGTTCGCTCTTCCTGCGACGCGAGTCTGCGGCGGCTGGGAGTCGATCACATCGATCTTTATTACCAGCATCGCGTCGATCCGAAGACGCCGATCGAAGATACCGTGGGCGCGATGGCGCAGCTCGTCAAGGAAGGGAAGATCCGCTTCATCGGACTCTCCGAAGCCAGCGCGCAAACTCTGCGCCGTGCCGTGAAAGTTCATCCCATCGCTGCATTGCAGACGGAGTATTCCCTGTGGACGCGCGATCCGGAACACGAGATCCTCGCTACCTGCCGTGAACTTGGCATCGGGTTTGTCGCGTATAGTCCGCTCGGCCGTGGTTTCCTCACGGGCCAGTTCAAGCGGTTCGAGGATCTGCCGGAAGACGATTACCGTCGCTTCTCGCCCCGCTTCCAGGGCGAGAACTTCGATAAGAATCTCGAACTGGTGCGGCAGGTTCAGCAGATCGCCAAGGAGAAGGGCTGTACTCCTTCGCAACTGGCGCTGGCCTGGGTGCTGGCGCAAGGCAAAGACATGGTCCCCATCCCCGGGACCAAGCGGCGGAAGTATCTGGAAGAGAATGTCGGTGCGCTCAACGTTCATTTGACCAAGGCCGATCTTGACCGCATTGAGGCAGTCTTTCCGTCGGGAGCGGCGGCCGGTGAGCGCTATCCCGAACACATGATGCACCTCGTCAATCAGTAGCCACACTACGTGGCAGAGTTGCGGAGCCTTGCTCCGCCGGGCGGACGAGGGCATCTCCACCTCATCACGCCAAAACCGGGCGTGGTCCGCCCCCACGTGTTCCGTGCCGATCGCCTCGTCTTTGCCCCGACACTGCCCTACCACCAATTCCCCAGAAGGTTGGAGTGTTGACCCGATGCCAGCCATGCTCCGCAGGTTTCACACTGCAAAGAAATCCAAAATCTAAAAGGAGCTGCCAATGACGTCGGATCTGAAGGGAATTCGAGTTGCCATCTTAGCTACGGACGGAGTGGAACAGGCTGAGCTCACCGAGCCGCGCAAGTTCCTCGATCAACTGGGAGCTGAAACAACGCTGCTCTCTCCGAGAGCTGGCCAGATTCAGGCGATGCAGCACGATGAGAAATCCGAAAAAATCAAAGTCGATCGCGGGCTCGAGGGCGCGGATCCGAACCAGTTCGATGCGGTACTGCTTCCCGGTGGCGCCCTGAATGCCGACAACCTGCGCGTAAACAAAGATGCGCAACGGTTCGTCACAGAGATCGACCGCGCGCAGAAGCCGATTGCCGTGATCTGTCACGCACCCTGGTTGCTCATTTCGGCCCAGTTAACCAAGGGCCGCAAGATGACCAGCTATCACACCATTCAGGACGATGTTCGAAATTCGGGAGCGGAGTGGACCGATGAACAGCTGGTCCGCGACAGGAATTGGGTCAGCAGCCGCCAGCCATCGGACATTCCGGCGTTCAATCGCGGGATTGCCGAGCTGTTCAGCCAGGCAGTGAGCAAGAAGGCCGCGTAGGACAGAGGTAGTTAGGACATAACGGCGACGTGGGCGAGGGAAAACCTTGTCCTGGACTCCAGATTGGTCAGCCTGAGCAAAGCGAAGGACCTGGTTTTTGCAGAGGACGAACAGCAGGTCCTTCGGCTGCGCTTACTCGCTCCGCTCTTTTCGCTCCACCTCAGGATGACAATTCATCAAAGGGTTTTAGACCTGAAGCAAAATCCATCTTTGAACAAAAATTTAGGGCGGCCTCGTGAGCCGCCCTTTTCGTTTGTTTGAGAATGTTCTCTTAGGCTCTTGCCGGACTCTCGCCACCTTTGGCGATTCCCGGACGTCCCGGTTCCGGCTTAAGGACCTGCTGCACCCCGTCCTCTTTCGACGGCATCTTGATGGGCGGCAGCTCTTTGCCTTCGACCAGCAGCTTGATCTCGTTAGCATCGAGAACTTCGCGCTCCAGCAACGCCAACGCGATCCTGGTTAGGGTTTCCTTGTTCTCCGAAAGAATTCCCTTGGCCCGGGTGTAGCCCTCGTCGACCAGGCGGCGAACCTCGAGATCGATTTTGATCGCGGTGTCTTCGCTGTAGTCGCGATGCTGCGCGATCTCGCGGCCCAGGAAGATCTGCTCTTCCTTCTTGCCGAAGGTCAGCGGACCGAGCGTGCTCATGCCCCACTCGCAAACCATCTTGCGGGCGAGTTCGGTCGCGCGCTCAATGTCGTTGCCGGCCCCGGTGCTCATCTGGTTCAGGAAGATCTCTTCGGCGAGGCGTCCACCCATGAGGATGGCGATCTCGGTCTCAAGATAGTCCTTGGTGTAGTTGTGCTTGTCGTCGATGGGCAACTGCATGGTCACGCCCAGCGCCATGCCACGGGGAATGATCGTGACTTTGTGCACCGGATCGGAATTCGGCAGGGTCACGGCAATCATCGCGTGACCGGCTTCGTGGTACGCCGTGACCTTCTTCTCCTCGTCGGAGAGGATCATGGACTTGCGCTCCACGCCCATCAGCACTTTGTCTTTGGCCAGTTCGAAGTCGTAATGCAGAACCGCCTTGCGATTCTGGCGGGCCGCGCTCAGCGCAGCTTCATTAACCATGTTGGCCAGATCGGCGCCGGAGAAGCCCGGGGTACCGCGGGCCAGAACGCTGAGATCGACATCTTCCGCCAAAGGAATCTTGCGGGTATGCACGCGCAGGATCTCTTCGCGGCCGCGAACGTCGGGACGGCTTACCACCACCCGCCGATCGAAACGGCCGGGCCGTAGAAGCGCCGGATCGAGAACGTCCGGACGGTTCGTCGCAGCCATCAGGATGACGCCTTCGTTCGATTCGAAGCCGTCCATCTCAACCAGCAACTGGTTCAGGGTCTGCTCGCGCTCATCGTGACCGCCGCCCAAACCGGCACCGCGGTGACGGCCAACGGCGTCAATTTCGTCGATGAAGATGATGCAGGGAGCATTCTTCTTTCCCTGTTCGAACAGGTCGCGCACGCGGCTCGCGCCCACGCCGACGAACATCTCGACGAAGTCGGACCCGGAGATCGAGAAGAACGGAACGTTGGCTTCGCCGGCAACTGCTCGCGCCAGCAGGGTCTTACCGGTTCCCGGAGGTCCGACGAGCAATACGCCCTTCGGAATACGGCCGCCGAGCTTCTGGAACTTCTGCGCTTCGCGCAGGAACTCAATGATCTCGCGAAGTTCTTCCTTGGCCTCGTCCACTCCGGCTACGTCCTTGAACGTGACTTTCTTCTGCTGCATCGAGAGCAGACGCGCCCGGCTCTTGCCGAACGACAAGGCTTTGTTGCCGCCCGTCTGCATCTGGCGAATCATAAAGAACCACAAGGCCGCCAGTAAGATAAGGGGAGCCCAGGTCCCCAGCAACTGCAGGGGCCAGCTGCCATTCGTGACATCATGGATATCGATGTTGACACCCTTGTCACGCAGGGTCTTGATCATGTCTGGATAGTTGACGGGGGCGGTCGTGCTAAACGGACGGCCATCCTTGAACTTGCCGCGCACTTCCTGCGCGGTGATCGCCACTTCGCCCACATTCCCTTGGTCCACATCCGAAAGGAACTGGGAAAAATTGATCTTTGTTTCCCTCTGACCGGTGCTGCCCGTGCGCACCACCTGCCACAACAGGAAGGCAGAAAGCACGATCACCAGCCAGAAAATTACCGTTTTCACTGTCGAATTCACTCAGAGACTCCTCGTAATGCAACTTGCGGGCTTGCGGAAGGACACCACGCCCGGACAAGCAGTTGCACACCAGTTAGATGCCAGCTGCGGGACCTTGGATTGCAGCAAATTCCCGAGAACCTCATTCTACCCGTTTCCGCGATAAAAAACCTGCGCATCTTGTTATGACTTAAGTCACAGCCACCGTTTAGTTTACTGCCGCCAGGAAGGGCAGATTCCGGTTGGTCTGCTCCGGACTTCCCAGCCCGTAACCGATCAGGAAAGTCTCGTCCACCAGAAACCCGAAGTAGTCGGGTTGCAATTGCACGCGCCGCGCCGACTGGCGATCGAGCAGCGTTGCCAGTTTGACGGAGGCCGCACCGCGCCCCCGCAAATCGTTCATCAGAAACTCGCTGGTCACACCGGAGTGGACCAGGCCTTCGACCAGCAAAACCTCTTTCCCACGGATGTCGAGTTCGTGGCTGAACAGGATTTCCAGCATGTCCGACACGCCACCGGAGGTTTGCTGGCGATAGCTTGGTTTCACGAACGAACATATAACCGGGATCTCGAGCGCTCGGACCAGATCCGCCACGAATACGAAACTGTTCTCCAACACCGCCAGGGCTAGAAGGGTCTTGCCCTGGTAGTCGTCGGAGATCTGGCGGCCAAGTTCCCGCACCCGCTTCTGGATCTGCTCTGCAGAGATCACTGGCCGTACGGCGTCCGCTTTCGTAGTCGAGTTCATGTTGTGGCGGGTACCTCCAAAGTTACTCTTTGGCCGACGCTATCAGTCCCCGGGACCTTTTTCGGACTCCTTTGCTTAAGCCTCGTCGTGAAGCGGCACCGCGCGAATCAGCATGCCTTCCCCGTTATCGCTTCTCACGCGAAACCGTTCGGCGGCAGGAAGACCGCGAACCCAGACGACCTCGTCCCCGTAGACCACCACTGGCCAGAATCGCCGCTGAGGACCCGCAACGTGCTGTTCCTGCAGCAGCTCTTTGATCTTCTTCGGGGCCTTGGTGTGCACCGGCCAGAACCGGTCCCCGGCTCGCCAGTTTCGCACCTTCAATGAATTCGACACCAGCGACGGGTCGAGCAGACGATCGAATCCGGCGTCGCCTTTGTCCGCGACGTTGCATTTTGAGTTTTGACCCGGGAGCACTCGCACCGCTTCTATCACAACGCCCGCCTCCGGGACTATAGCCCGGCCGGGGAGGTCGAGTGCATATTCGTAGTCGGTCGGAATCCGCTCCCGGGTGCGGAGGTCGGGAGTCAAAAAAGTGAGCGCCTCGGGCTCGCGAACTACCTTCCAGCCGAGCGGGAGCGAGAGTTGCTTTCCGGAATTGTTCTCGTCTTCCGCGAAGCGCACGATTTCTTCGACGTGCTTGAACTCGAGGGGGAATCCGGCAAGATCGCCGACCGCTTTAATGGCACGCCGCTGAACCGCTGGCAGCTCGGAAAGCAGCCAAAGCAGATCGATGGACGCGTTCATCACCAGCGGTCCCGGTTCGAGCAGCCGCTTTTGCAGCTCGGGATTGTAGGGCTGAAGCTGAATCAGGGATTCGGATGTGCCTTGCGAACGTGCCCACTCCGGCTCGGTCCAGTGAATGGCCGTGCCCATCCAACCCGAGACTTCGTTTTCCCAATAGTCTTCTTCGGCGCGGGCGATTTCGGCGAGTTCCGCAAGGCTGGTGGTCACGACCGGATTGAACTCACGCTCCAGCAACGGCAACAGCACGTGGCGGACCCGGTTTCGGGTGTGGTGGAGATTCTGGTTGGTGGAGTCCTCGCGCCAAGGCTGGCCAATTTCCTTTAAGTGGGCTTCCAGTTCGCGATGGCGGACGGCGAGAAGGGGACGAATCACTTCGCCGGCCGCCTCTTCGCTTTCATCTTCGAGTGCGACCACGGGATAGATTCCACCCAAGCCATGCGTGCCCGTTCCCCGCAGAACGCGCATGAGGACGGTCTCGGCCTGATCGTCGAGCGTGTGGCCGGTGGCGATTTTGTCGAGTCGGCGAGAGCCGTCGGGTGTCTCTTCGTGAAGTTGCCGGAAAAAATCGTAGCGCATCTCGCGTGCGGCGGTCTCAATGCTGAGATGGTTGGCGGCGGCCTCGGTTGCGACGTCGCCGCGGGAGACGTGGAAGTCGAGATGATGGGCGCGCGCCAGTTCCGCCACAAATTTCTCGTCTTCGTCGGATTCATCGCCGCGCAACTGGTGATTGAAGTGAACGACTGCCAGGACGATGCCGATTTCGCTGCGCAACTCCAGCAAAAGCCTCAGCAGCCCAACGGAGTCGGCCCCACCCGAGACGGCCACGCCGACACGGTCGCCGGGCTTCAGTAGCTCGAGACGGCGAACGTGATCGAGAACCTTTTGTGCCAGCCGGTGCACGGGAACATGGTACAACCGCGGGCAGGCGAGCGAGTGGGTGGAACCAGGACGGCTTACGTGGGAGCGGACGACTTCGTCTGCCCCGCGGAGCGAAGCTCCGCAGTTCTGAGCTAGCGTGGAAACCCTTGCCGGGCTCTGCCGGGCCGCCCAGACGAGGGCGTCTGGGCCCACGCGAGTTGTGGAGATCTCAGTTGCGGTTGTCGACGCGTGGATCAATGCATCGTGGATTAATGCATCAAGGACGCGGCGTTACAGCCCCACACTCTTCTCCGCGATCAGCTTCTTGATCTTCTCTACGAATTCGGGTGCGGGCATGTCTTCGGTCTTTTCTTTGCCGCGCGTCCGGACGTTGACTTTGCCGGCTTCGGCTTCTTTGTCACCCACGACCAACAAGAACGGAACTTTCTGCATAGCATGCTCGCGAATCTTAGCGTTCATCTTTTCGTTGCGGGCGTCGACATGCACGCGCACGCCCACGGCTTTCAACTGCTCCGCGACTTTGTTCGCGTACTCGGCGTGCCGTTCGGAGATCGGGATCATGACCGCCTGCACCGGTGACAGCCACACCGGGAATGCTCCGGCATAGTGCTCGATCAGCACACCGAAGAAGCGTTCCACAGAGCCGAACAATGCCCGGTGGACCATCAGAGGCTGCTTGCGCGAGCCGTCCTCGGCCACGTATTCCAGCTCAAAGCGCTGCGGCAGATTGAAATCAAACTGCACAGTGGAAAGCTGCCATAGCCGGCCGATCGCGTCGACCAGCTTGATGTCGATCTTCGGACCATAAAACGCAGCTTCACCCGGGATCGTCTTGTATTCGATGTTCAGCTTCTTCAGGACTTTTTCCAGCGAGCTGGTCGCCATGTTCCACTGGTCTTCGCTGCCGACGTAGCTCTTGCGATCGTTCGGATCCCAGACAGAAAGCTCGGTCTGGAACTGGTCGAAGCCGAAATCTTTCAGGACGTCTTTCGCAAACTCGACGCAGTCGGCAATTTCTTTTTCAATCTGTTCCGGCGTGCAGAAGATGTGGGCGTCGTCCTGGGTGAATCCGCGCACGCGCAACAGGCCGTGCATCACGCCCGAGCGCTCGTAGCGATAGACGGTCCCCAGCTCGCCCAGCCGGATCGGCAGATCGCGATACGAGCGCAGCGAGTCTTTGTAGATCAGAATGTGCCCGGGACAGTTCATGGGCTTCACGCGGTACTCGGCGTCGTCGAGCTCCATGAAGTCGAAAAAGTTCTGCGCGTAGTAGCCTTCGTGGCCCGAGGTGAAAAAGAGCTGGCGGCGCATGACGTGCGGCGTGTAGACGAGCGAGTAGCCGCGCTTCACGTACTGGTCGCGCATCCAGTCTTCCATCTCCTTGCGGATGATGCCGCCCTTCGGGTGCCAGAAGATCAGCCCCGGCCCGGCGAGTTCCTGGATCGAAAACAGATCGAGCTGCTTGCCCAGCACCCGGTGATCGCGCTTCTTGGCTTCTTCCAGGCTGTTCAGGTAGGCGTCGAGATCTTTCTTCGAATAAAACGACGTGCCGTAGATGCGCTGGAGCTGCGGATTCTTCTCGTCGCCCAGCCAGTACGCGCCGGCGATGTTGAGCAGCTTGAACGCCTTGATTTTCCCCGTCGAGGGGATGTGCGGCCCGCGGCAGAAATCCAGAAACTTACCGGTTTTGTAGATCGAGATCTTTTCATCGGGCTTGGTGAACTGCTCGATGAAATGGCACTTCATAAAGTCGCCTTCGCCTTTGAACTTTTCCAGGCCCTCGTCGCGAGGCAGAAACTCGCGCGCGTACGGGATGTTCTGCTGCGCCAGCTCCTGCATCTTCTTCTCAATCTTTTCCAGGTCCTCGGGCGTGAACGGCGTGGGCCGATAGAAGTCGTAGAAGAATCCGGTCTCGGTCGCGGGGCCATGGCCGAGCTTGGTCTCGGGAAAAAGCTCCAGCACGGCTGCAGCCAGCAGGTGCGCAGAGGAATGCCGGTAAACCTGAAGCGCCTCGGGATCTTTCTCGGTGAGGATGCGCAGGTCGGTGTCTTTTTCGAGTGGCCGGGTCAGATCGATCAGATCGCCATTGGTCTTCGCCGCCAGTGCCGCATCGGCCAGTCGCGGGCTGATGGACTTGGCAACGTCGAGGGCGGTCGTACCTTTGGGAACTTCCTTCTCACTCCCGTCGGGAAGCTTGACATGAATGCTGTCGGACATAGGTTGCGGCCTTTTACTGTTGCTTAAACCTTTGAGTCTAAAGGAGGGAACTGGGAGGGTCAAACCTTGCCTGTCGAACGGTTCATTGTTTCGCTAGAGCTGGAAAGACGCTATCCTGCACGCTGCGGTCAGTAGACTCCGTTGCATAATTGGGCAATGTGGGGAAAGACGAAGTTGACTTGGCGGCGCGCGTTCTACGCGTTGGCGTTCTTGCTGCTTTGGTTGCCGGCATCCCTTGCCAGTCAGACTACGTGGGAGGAAAAAGACAAGGCCGGCGAAAAGCTCTTTCAGGAAGGCAAGCTCACCGACGCAAATCAACTTTTCCTCGAGGCACTGCAGGAGGCTCAGAAGTTCGGGCAGAATGATTTACGGCTGGCGCCGATCTATAACAATTTGGCGTTGGTTGCGTTCGTGCGAAACAATTTCGCCACCTCGGAAGGACTGTACGAAAAAGCAATCACGGTGGTGGAAAGCAAGCGCGGAGCGGAAGATCCACTACTGCTGCCGATTCTGGAAAACCTCACTCGCCTCTACGTGAAAGAGTGGGCCTTCACCAAAGCCATCCGAACCAGCCGGAGAATTTGTTCCATCCGGGAGAAGACACTTGGACCGGAAAATCCGGACACCATCTCGAGCCTCAATCAACTAGCGACTCTCTATCTCGACAGTGTTCGCCTGCTGCCCCGTTCCGACCAGTCTCCTTCGATCGCGCCTAATGCGAACCGCGGGGCGGCGCCCTCTGCGAGTCCGACGGGCAGCATAGAAGATGAGAATGATGACGCAGCCAAGCTGGCAACCGCCGAATCACTTTATCGACGAGTTCTGGCATGGCAGGAAAAGACCTTCGACGCACGGAATAACCGGCTGGTGGATGTATTGCAGAAGCTTGGGGAAGTCCAGCATGCGGAGGGCAAACCGGACCAAGCGAAGCAATCGTACGCCAGAGCGGTTGGCATTATCGAGGCCAGTTTCGGAAAGACAGACCAAAAACTGGCAGAGCCGCTCCAACATATGGCTGACCTGAGTGCGGAAGAAGAACGCTATTCCGAAGCCGTGGAACTTTACGGGCGCGCGTTGCAAATCCGCGAAACGACGGTAGGCGAAAACGATGCGGCGCTTATTCCGCTCTTAACAGGCTATGCCGCGGTGATGGAGAAAATGCAAAAGCCCGAGGAAGCCAACAGGCTTTCGGATCGTGCCAAGGCATTGGCTACCTCCCGCAAGCCAGAAGCGTTGAGGGCTATCGGCCAGACGCTCTCGGTCCCTTACGTGATTCGGTTCGAGCGGGCTGTGAATGACCGGTACGCCGGAGTCCATCAAACTTGCATGCTGGTCCGGGGAGATGGACGCGTCCGCATCGAAGATCAGCAGCGGGGAGGTCACGGTCCAGTCAACAATCAAATACAAAGAAGTCCAGACGGCATGGGAGACATGCCAGCGGCCCAGGAGACTCTGGGCATGAGTGGCGCGATTGGGCAACCGGTGAAGATATTCGAGAGCGTTGTTGACAAAGAGTCACTTCAGCAGCTGACGGCAATCTTGTCAGCGAAGGATGTCCGGAATATGCAGGGCAATTATCCGGCGAGCGGATCGGCGAACTACTACGGCACGGAAAGGATTGCGCTATCGGTGTTGCGGGAACAAGACGTCCAGAATTTTGCGTTTCCGGATTTGCATGCGCGACAGCCCTATGAGGACGGCTTGAAACCGCTTCTGAAATGGTTGAGCAATGCGGAAAAACACAAGGGGGAGGCGCTCAAGCAGACGCTTCCCAACAACTGCTCCCCGGATCCGCCGCCAACGGTTCCCACCCAATTCGGTCCGTCGCGGCGGATTTTGGCCGCACATTCCTCAAGCGGCGGCAAGTCGGAGACTGCGAACAATCAAGTGCCAATCGAGCCCAGTTCGTCGAACCCAACTGCGACCATCAAAGTCGCCGTGAATCTGGTTCTGGTGCGTGTGGTTGTGCGCGATGCTCAGGGGCATCCAGTCGGAAATCTGCAGAGAGAGGATTTTAAGCTTTTTGACAACCGACAGCCGCGGTCGATCACCCGCTTTACGGTAGAGCGGAGCGCGAGCCACGGTACCGAAGCAACCGGTACGAGCGGGTCGGAGGGCGCGAAACCGCAGTCATCGGTGGTTACGGCAACGGAACGCAGCCTTGCGTATTTTTTCGATGACGTTCATTTGAGCGCGGGCAACCTGGCTGAGTTGCAAAGCGCTGCCGATCACCAGATCGCCTCATTGCCCCCCTCTGTGCAGGCAGCGATTTTCACGACTTCCGGACAAACCGCGCTCGACTTTACAGCGGATCATTCCAAATTGCGCGAAGCGGTGTCGCGCATCAAGGCGCAAAAGGCCGCAGGCTCCGAGGGAACCAATTGTCCGGAAATCGATACCTACATGGCGGACTTGATCTGGAACAAGCATGATGAGGACGCACTGGGTGCGGCTACCGAAAACGCCCTGGTATGTGCCTACGGCAACGATGTCAGATTTGGGGCCGCCGCGGAAGCGATGGCCCGAGCCACCGCGCAACAGCGTTTTCTCACCGCGGAAACCGATAGCCGAATGTTTCTGGTCGCCTTGCAGGGTGCCCTGCGTAAATTGGCGGTGGCGCCAGGACAACGCTCCCTAATTTTGGTTTCACCGGGCTTTATCGCTCCCGGCGGAGAGCAGGATTATGCTCGACTGATCGAAGGCGCACTCCATGCCGACATTACAATCAGTGCGCTGGACACACGCGGGCTGTACGTGATCGATTCCGTGGGATCGCAAACCCGCGGCATCGTCGGTTATCAGCGCGACGCAGCTTCCGCCGCGTTGGAACTCATGACCAACATGGCTGAGGCAACCGGTGGCACCCTCTTCCATAACAACAACGATTTCAACACGGGCTTCGACCGGGTTGCTGAAACCCCGGAGTCGTCCTATGTTCTGGGCTTTTCCACGACGGAGCAGGAATTGGACGGTCGTTTTCACACTCTGAGTGTCACGGTCGGCAGCAAGGACGAAAAGCTGGCGGTGCAAGCCAGGAAGGGATACTACGCAATCGCCCGCGGGAATTAAGCTGAATATTTAGAGGCTAACGACCGCGCGCCGTTTCCATCTCATGCAAAGAAGAGATTTCAATTTGCAAGGAAACTCGGATAGTGGACGAAACCTCTCGATTACTCTCATTGATCGAATCGACGCGCCTAGTCGAGGGTTTACAGAGGCGGACCTAACGAGATTATTGTTTAGTTGCTACTCGGGACTCTGTCCGCGTCGAAACTGGCCTTTGAATGTTGAACTCAGGCACAAATTCATGCTTGTTAATAAAGGCAAATTGTTCTGGTAAATAGTGCCGTGCTGCGCGTGCGCGCGCCCCGGCGTCCCATGTCTTCGCCTCCATCCCTCTGTAATCACTGGACATTGGGCCCAAGTGCAGGAATCTTCCCGGGCCTCTCTAGCTATCCTCGTCAAACGTTAGGGTGCGACCAATCGCGTTCGTCGTACGCCTTCAGTGACCTACTCCCTCGTTGGCCCGGTTGCTACCGTTGGTCGAGCAGCACAGAAAGGACTGGACTGGTTTTTTCTATGGCGAACTCCTCATTCAAGCTGAAGATTCTTTACGGCGAGGGCGACACGGAAGTTTTGAACTCTCAAGCAGATGCGATGCAGAAGGCCGGCCACCAGGTCACCACGGTCATGGGACGCAAGGGCGTGGAAGAAGCGCTGAAGACGGGCGCATTCGACCTGGTCGTTTTAGGTCCGACGCTCTCCCGCAACGACCGCCACCATCTTCCCTACATGGTGAAGAAGGCGCACGGCGGAATGCGAGTGCTGGTCATGCATTCCGATGGAGGACGCCATCCGTACGTGGATAAAGCCACCGACACCGGCCGCAGCATCGAATCGATTCTGGAAACGATTGCTTCGATGATGGCGCAGGAAAAATCGGTCGTGGCTCGGTAGTTCGAGATCCTAGGGTAAGTTCGAAGGGCGGCTTCGGTCGCCCTTTTTGCTTTCAGGAGTTGTGTCGCGGCGGCCTGCGGTCAACGAGTGGAATGGGGACCTTTCACCAATTGACCGGCTGCTTTATTAAATTTCCGAGTTGCCGACCAACCCCTCACAACGTTTATAGCCACCTCGAGCCGTTGACTCTCACAGTGCAGAACCTCTACCCTGATTGTCATGCGGTTTGCAGGACGAATGCCGGTCATAGTTCTCATCGTCGCTCTCGCGGGCTATGCGCTCGATTGCGTCGGCATGACTACACCCGAGCAGGCCATGCAGTGCTGCAATTCGATGCACTGCGACTCGCACGGTCATCACGGTCAGGATTGCTGCAAGAGCATGCTGTCCGTTCATCCTGCTCTTGGCCAACCATCGTCCGTGCAGGTCGTGTCATTGTCACCCGCTGCGCTCGGATCAGTGCAGGCATTTCATCAGTCCGAAACCTGTGCCTCCTCCTCTCGCCTGATTGCGGAGGAATCTCACGCTCCTCCATCCCTAGGCTCACAAGCACCCATGCCTTTACGCATCTAGTCTCACCTCCAGTCGGGTCTCCGGCTTCGCTCATTAGTCGGCTCTGCGAAATCCTCATCGTGCTGGGGGAGAAGTGTGAGATTAGCGTTTCGTTACGGTTGCGCACAATCCGTTCGGTTCTTATTCATCGCCCTCATATCGGTGTCGACAGCTAGAGGACAAGGCCCCGCACCGGAAACAGCCCCGCCGTTGTTCCCTGGAGGAGGTCTTATCTCCTACAACTCGATTTTCACCACGCGCAGTGTTATGCGGCAGTCGGTGAGCATTCCCTCCACGGCTCGGCCAACGTTTGCACACGAGGGCGATTTCAACTTTACATGGGGGTTTCATCCGAATCTCGATTTGACCATTGTGCTTCCAATCGTCACGAACCACTTTGAAAGCGTCCGTGGGCCAACTGTGGGAGGAACAGGTCTTGGGGACGCAATGATACTCGTGAAATACCGTTTCTATCGGCGGGATTCATCACGAGGGACAACACAGGCTTCTGTCACCGCAGGCCCGAAGATTCCAACAGGCAAAACCAATCTGATGAGCAGTAATGGACGTCTTCTTCCCGCCACCTTGCAGCCCGGTTCAGGTTCAGCCGACGTGTTTCTTGCGGCGAATTGGACGTACACAGGGCTTTTCAACATTCGGCGTCTTGTTGCAGACGAGGTTTTCCATTCACTCATCCGCTCGCAAGGAACGCTAAAGACTCGGCTCGGCAGTGATCTCGAATCACGCTTTTGGCTATCGTACCGACCGTATGAATCGAGGAATGTCGCCCGCGAATGGTTCATTGGCCCCGTGCTGACGTGGCTGCATTCTCAAGACGACCGCATCGCAGGGATCACTCAAAGCGGGAGTGGTGGTGACGTATTGCTGACCGGAGTGACGACCTACATCGGCTTAAGCCCCGGAATCCATGTATGGATGGGAATGGATTGGGACGTCGCACACTCCTATGCAGCATTGTTTATGCCCGAGCGCCGTCACGTCAGTTTTGGCATTACGCAGCAGTTTCGCTTGCATCGCTAAGAAAGGAAGGACATGAAAAGGAAACTCGCGGTGTTGTTGCTTGCTGGATGCGTGTTTGTGGCGCCCTTGCAGGCGCAAATCAAACACATCGAAATGCGCGTCGAAGGCATGACTTGAAACTTTTGAGCATACGGGGTGAAGCAACACCTCGGACGCCAGTCTGGCGTTCAAAGCGTAGAAGTCAGCTTAATTGATGGAAAAGTCGATGTCACCCCTAAGGAGGACGGGCTAATTGATCCTGCTCACCTTCTCAAGGCGACTTACGACAGTGGAGTCAGTGTGGCCGAAATAGACATGACCGCAAGCGGGAAAATCGTAACGGATGCGGCGAGGAATCTGGCAATTCAGGTTCAACCGAATAAGTCCTTTGCGATTGCCCCGAATGAATTGTCGAAGGGGCTCGAATCACTCGCAGGTTCGCAGACAGTGGTCACCATTCGCGGGCAGCTTTACAAGAAACCCGCTGCTAAGAAAAAAGTAGATACGGCCGCTCCGTTGAAACTCCTCATTCTCGAAGTCCAGAAGAAGGAATAGATGCTTAAACGATGGCTGTTGGTTTTGAGCTTAGCAATGGGAGGACTCGCCGCGTGTACTCAGCGGAAAGCGAGTCCCGGTCCATCAGGAAAAGCTCCAATCACTGTGGGAGCAATCGGTTCAAGCCTGCCGGATTTCACAGTGACGGACTTGCAGGGGCACTCGCTATCTACGACCGACCTTCGCAGTAAGGTTGTGCTTGTTGATTTCTGGGCGACATGGTGCCAGCCGTGCAAAAAGGAGATGCCGGGTTACCAGAAACTCGTAGACCGTTATGGATCTCGCGGTTTTGCGGCAATCGGATTTAAGTTCGACACGATGATGGACGCGGAAGACCCGGTTCAGTTCGCAAAGAAAATTGGCGTTCGCTATCCGTTGGCCGTCGCAACCGACGAAATCAAGCAGAAATTTGGTGGCATCGAGGGTCTGCCCACGACGATGCTCTATGATCGTCAGGGCATTCTTCGCACCAAAGTTCTCGGATTTGAGTACACCGACAATATCGAGTCAACGCTGAAGCCACTTCTCGGACCACATGCTGGCCAGATCAGGGCAAACCGGAAGTAGCTAAGGTCAATTGTTGAAAACAGGCGAGAGCACAAGCTTGCCCTGTTTGGTCGCCTCATTAAAAGCTTAGGATGCCTGCCCAGCGATGGTGTGTCGATGTGAGGCGTGGGCGAACTGAAGGAGTAGGCAAATGTCTCTAACGACTCAGGCGGAGTTTCTCTCGACGGCATTGCCTGATTGTGAGCATACTGGCGAGAAGAAATCCCAAAGTAGCTCCCAAAAAGCCAAAAGTCGTAATCTGCCCGAGCGAGGCGAATTCCCTCCCACCGGACAGCAAGACTCCTTCATATGTTAGAGCTGGAATCCAGAGAAGCAGGCGCAATCGGAAATCCATCGGGTACCCTCGGCTTCCGACTCTACTGCCACGGCGCTCGCAGATCAAGGTGCGAATGAGTACGATCCCTTGACATTCTAGTTATTGTACTGTGGTGCATCGCACCCCAGTTGGTTGGAGAGACAGGCAGTTGCACCCATTGAGGGCTCGTGCGCGTAATAGGGATGTTACGTCAACGATCCGTTCAGGCCCGCCCTAATGTCTCGCGTCTTCTTTTTCCCGCTGCAGAACTCGATCAGCTTCCCCCGTTGTTGTGCGGGAATCCACCGCGTGCACTTTCGAAAAGTACTCGGTATATAAAACTCAATTACCTTTGCCACAGTTAGTCCTGTTCAGTTTCTGTGTCATTAGGTTTCTCTGTCATTACGTTAAACCAGGCGTTTCCTGTTTTTATTGCGCGTGGCCCTGCCACTCCCATCCGCATTGACAACGCACCGAATCGCACAACCGCAGCTTTCGTAGAAGTGCCTTGCACACAGCACATGACCTCATCCACATCGTTTTTCTCCACCGCGATACTTACAGGAAGTTGGACTGGCTGATCGCTTCTGAGGATGCAGCTGGATTGTCCTTTGAATGTCAAAGAATTGCTCGCCAATCCTGATACAGGGGAGTCAGAGACATCGTTTCCTTGGAAACAGACTAGGCGGGTGGCTGAGCGGAAAGAATGGCCCGTGCGTGGTACGGCTCGGCACCAAAGGGCCGGTCGGCGGAATCTCTCATTGACCTCGGGATTATGCTGGGTCTCCGCACATACTAGGACACGAAGTCGGCAGACGATCCGAAGCGTATCGACTCGGCTGATACGGCGAGTCCTCTTCGATTAACATCCACAAAGCGCCGGTCAGCATAGCCGGAACTCCCCGCGTCTAATTCACTTATGTCCAAAAAGCTCGCTGGTTTCGTAGTGCTCCTGGAGCTTGCGATTGCGGCAGTTGCTCAAGACAAGGCGTCCATTCTGAAGCCGCCGAAGGGCGCCTCTGTAGCAATTGTGATCTTCAAAGATCTCGAGTGTCCGGGTTGCACACGCGCGGTGACGGAGGTCAGCGGCTTTCTAGAGCGGTAATGCTCGCTAAGGCTCGGTCAGGGCACTCGCTCAAAGGCCGCGGGCTAGGCGACCGCGCTACATTGACAAGAGTGCCGACCCACACGGGGCCCTCCCGACTCAATTCGCCGTCACGTCAAAGTCCACCGTGTTGGAGGTCATCCCCGCGGTCTGGACGTAGACCTGAACCAGACCGAAGATCGTGAGGTCGTCGGCGGTGACGGAGACCTGCAGCTCGGTGGAGCTCACGAAACGGGCCATGTGCGGGACGTTGTTCCAGAACACGATGGCATCGCGACCGAAGTTGTGTCCGTTCAAGGTCATGACGAAGGGGGTGCTGTTCACGGGCACGCTGTTGGGGTCGAGTGCGTTGAGTGCCGGCGGAGTGAAGCTGGCGCCGAAGGTGGCCTTCAGATCGTGGGTGGTGGTTCCACAACCTAGGGACAGAACGAGGGCGAATCCCACAACGCAAAAGGCGCAACCCGTGGGGCGGGCGAAAAGACTGGTGGAGCGCATAACGGCCTCCTGGGAGATGGGGGGCATTCTACTCCCATTGGGGCTTTTGTGCGTCAAGGTATTGGGCGAAAAGCCGTGCTGGGCACTGGGTTTGGAGGAAAGCAGATTCCGCCCGCCTCCGCTCGAGCAAGGCCGTCGGCTGACACGGCGAGTCTTCTTCGATTAACATACACAAAGCGTCGGTTAGCATGGCCGGAACTCCCCGCATCGAATTCACTTATGTCAAAGAAGCTTGCCGTTCTCGCAGTTTTCACGCTGCTTGCGTCGCTCGCGGTTGCGCAGGACAAAGCATCGATTCTGAAACCCCCGAAAGGGGCTTCGGTAGCCATCGTGATTTTCGAAGATCTTGAGTGTCCCGATTGCGCGCGCGCCGCGCCGCTGGTGGCGGAGGCCAGCCGCACCTACAAGATCCCGCTGGTGCGGCACGACTTCCCGTTGCCCATGCATCCCTGGGCGTACGACGCGGCGATCCTGGCGCGGTATTTCGATACGCATTCGAAGGCCGTCGGCAACGAGTTCCGCGACACAGTCTTTCGCCATCAACTGGAGATCACGAAGGAAACCCTGCGGCCATTCGCCGAGAAGTTTGCCGCGGCGCACAAGATCGAAATCCCATTCGTCGTCGATCCTGACGGCAAGCTGGCGAAGCTGGTGAATGCGGATCGGGACCTGGGCAAGCAGCTCGACCTGCAACATACTCCTACGCTTTATGTTGTGAGCAACAAGCGATCGGGAACGCCGTTCGTGGAAGTGGTCGATCGAAGCCAGTTATTTCAGCTGATCGACACCATGAAGAAAGAGTAAAAAGAAAATTACTGCCGGGTGGCCTGCGGGAGCGCTGCAAAATTGCCCTATTTTGAGTGCAACTGCTGTAACAGATTGATTCTATACGCTTTAATCGTTGTACTAGCTATTTCTTGCGGATATAACGTACAATGGAAGTGCGTTTGATCTTTGCGGTTTGTATGCACTCTGCAGTTTCTCCGCCTACCAGCGTGACCTGCCTGCAACAGTCCTGCGAGAACTAAGCGCAACATCTAAGAGTAAAGGAAACAAAGCAACACCATGGAAACAGGAACAGTAAAGTGGTTTAACGACGCCAAGGGTTATGGTTTTATCAGCCGCCAGAACGGTGAGGACGTATTCGTGCACTTCTCCGCCATTCAGTCGGGAGGATTCCGCAGCCTTCAGGAAGGTCAGCAAGTCCAGTTCGACGTGGTCAAAGGCCCAAAAGGCTGGCAGGCCGAGAACGTGAAGGCGCTCTAACCACTTTCACTAACGAAAATTAAATCGAGGGGCGGCCAACGATGGCCGCCCTTTGTATTTGTCGCAAGATTTCCCTCCCAAACACCCGTCGATTTCGCTCGGCTCTCGCATCTTCTGTTCCCGAAATGAAAGTTCAACTCTCCCGTTATTACAAAGATTTGATCGCTATTGCGGCTCCTGAGTCATAGAGTTGAATCTGGGAATCATCGTTGGAGGCGCCATGAGATCCAAGGCGATCGGCGTTCAGATTCTTTTAGGGTGGGTTGCTCTGGTGCTGGTGCAGATGATCATCGGGATGCTGGTCCCGGTGCGAATGACACCGCCGCCTCACGCGGCCTCCTGGTTTCTGCTCAGCGACCTCTTGATCGTTACGGCACTCGGTTATGTGGCCGCGCATTCCAAACTGCGAGGACTCAGGTTGGGAGTTGCGCTGGCTGCGATTCCTTTCGGAATTGCCGCCGTGAACCTGATTGAAGGCGCGGTTTTCTTATCCAGGCAAGACGCGGCTTGGGGGCGGATTGCCATCAACATGCTTCTCTCATACGCGCTTGTGTCGCCGTTTTGGGCCTACATCTTCCGCGGACAGCCGGCGATTGCGCCGGACACCGCTTCGGGAGACGAGGCTCTCGGCACTCGCGTCTGGAAATTCCTGATGTCCGATGTCGCCTATCTGATTCTCTATTACGCCGCCGGTTCAGTGATCTTTCCTTTCGTTAAGGATTTCTACGCCACGCAGCACGTGCCGCGCACGGGCACCATCGTTGCTTTGCAGTTGCTGATCCGCGGCCCGGTATTCGTGCTTATCTGCCTGGGGTTGGTCAGAATGCTTCACATGCCGCGCCAGCGTGGGGCTCTGATGACGGGAGTCGTGTTCACAGTTCTGAGCGGCGTAGCTCCGCTACTCATCCCGAATGCGTTCTTCCCAGATTATGTACGCTGGGTGCATATGGCCGAAGTCACCAGCTCGAACTTCCTTTTTGGGGCGCTCGTAGGCTGGCTATGGACCGTTCCACCCAACGCCGTGGTCCGGCCTGTACTGAAGGCTGCCTAGGTCGACGCTACTGTCCCTTGTCACTTTCGGCGATTTTATTCATCATCAGTACATGGCATTTTTTCGGTGGGGTCTTTTTCTAATCGCCTTGAGCACTACCTCGTTCGCGGGAATCATCGACGACGTTCGCATCCAACTGGCGAACGACAACTTCAGCGGCGCGGAATCGGAACTGAACTCCTATAAGGTGCAGCGGGGAGCGGACCCTGAATATCTCGAGGCACTCTCGTGGATGGCCCGCGGCGCGTTGAGCAAGCAGCAGTACACGCAGGCCGAAAACTACGCTCAGCAGACCAAAACGCTCGCAGTCCAACAGCTGAAAACCAGAAAGCTGGATGCCGAGCCGCACCTGCCTCTGGCATTGGGCGCGGCTTTCGAAGTGCAAGCCCAGGCGCTGGCGGCGGAAGGGAAGAAGACCCAGGCGGCGGCTTTGCTGCGCAGCGCGCTGGTCACGTACGGCAACACCTCGATCGCGTCGCGGCTGCACAAGAATCTCAACTTGCTGAGTTTCGTGGGACGCTCCGCTCCCGCCATCAAGAGCACCGAGTATGTCGGCATGCCTCCTGCAACGCTAGCGCAACTCAAGGGCACCCCCCTGCTTTTGTTTTTTTGGGCGCACTGGTGCGTGGACTGCAAAGGCGAAGCGCCCATTCTCACCCGCCTGCGCTCGGAGTTTCCCGCGCTGATGTTCCTGGCGCCCACGCAGCGGTATGGGTACGCGGCTCGCGGCGAGGATGCGACACCGCAAGCCGAACTCGCCTACATCAATGCAGTGTGGCAGCAGTACTATGGCGGTTTGCAGGGGATCTCAGTGCCGGTGAGTAAGGAAAATTTCAACGTCTACGGCGCTAGCACAACGCCGACGCTGGTCCTGGTCGATCGCACCGGTAAGATCGCGTTCTACCATCCGGGAGCGCTGTCGTATGAAGAACTGCGCGGCGCAATTGCTAGGATGATGAAGGGCGGAATGGCTTCGGGGTTTTAGAGTGAGGCTCTGGGCTTTGGGCTCCACCGACCAGCAAAACCCGTCTTCCTTCAGAAGTGGAACCTGTATTTCAGCTGGAACGCGAGCTCGCGCGGATTGGTGAAGTGTGACCCGCCGAAAGTGTTGCTGTTGTCGAGCATGTAGTGATTGTTGCCGACGTTCAACGCACTGAAACGCACGCTCCAGTTCTCGCCAAACGATTTCCCCAGCGATAGATCAACGGTGGTATGTGCAGGCAGGTGGCCCGGGCCGTTGCCATCGAGAAAGCCGGAACCGTAATTCAGGTTCACGGAACTCCACACGCGACGCGGAAGCGTCAGGCTCACTCCGGTGCTCACGGTGTCCCGCTGATCGTGGTCGAGAAAGAAGTAGCCCTGGTCGGGAGGCGAGAAGTTGGTCAGCCCGCCGGTGACCGCTCCGGCTCCTTCCGCGTATTGGTGAGAGTAGGCGAGGTGGAACTGTGCCCGTCCGGCGATGCGCGGCGAATTCGCCGTGGCCTCCCAGCCATGAATCCGCGCGCGATCGATGGTCAGCGGGAAAAAGATGTTGGAATTTCCCAGAACGTCGTGGTCGAAGAAATTTCGGGCGGCAGTGCGGAAATTGGCGATGTCGACGGTCCAACCCGCCAGCGGAATCGTAAGCCCGAACTCACGCTGCTCGTCGCGTTCGCCATGCAGCGGAAGGAAGCCGCAGTCCGCGCTGCTGCACTGCGCGAGCAGCGGTCCCGAGACCGTCAGCAACGGCGGAGCCTGGTAGTAGCGTCCCCAGAATGCGCGCATTACCCAATGAAGCTTCGGAATCTGCACGGCCGCGCCTAACCTGGGATCGGCTGCATTTTCGCTGATCGGATGATTCCCGCCCAGCAGCGTGTTGGTGCCCGTTCCGCCGAAGTGTGTAAGGCGAACGCCCCCATTGAAGGTGAGCCAGCGCGTCGCTTTGTACTGATCTTCGAGAAAAAGCGCTTCGGTGCCGCCCCAGAGAGTTTCGCGATCGGATGGAACGAGCACCGTCCCGTCACCACCATTCACTCCGAACAGTTGATTATCGCGTTGCGCGAAAGCCTGCACGCCCAGGCGCGCCGTGTGATGGCCGCGAGTGTAGGCAGCCGAAACGACGCCGCCCACATAATTCGAGCCGCGATCATCTTGGGGAACCGAGATCGTCGGATTGGTGGCGCCCGTGTAGTCGCCGATGTAGTGCGCGCGATTGAAGTGATAGAAGGGCGAGACGGTGAGCACCAAGCCGCTTCCCACCGTGTGCAGCCACGAGAAGTTGACGAACGCGTCGCGCTCATTCTCAACATCCCGTACACCGGCGGCTTGACCGTCCGGAGTGTTGGGAACCTGATAATGATCGCCGCGCACCGAGGTGACGAGGCGCAGTTGGTCGTTTGGAGATTTGTTAAAAATAAGCGATCCGAACCCGCCCAGGCCGGCTGCCTGGTTATGCAGATTCTCGGCGCTCGGCGTCTCCAGACCCAAGTCCGTGCGATATCCGGAGAGGCTTCCGTACCATGCGAACCGGTCGCTGTGATCACCGAAGCTGATCTGCGGATTCGCGCTGTTGTAACTGCCGTAATCCAGAACCAGCTCGGCCTGGCGGTTGCGCTCGAAGCCCGAGCGCGTGACTACATTGAAAACACCGTAGGTCCGGTCCCCATACTCTGCGTTGTAGCCGCCGCGCTGCACCTCGAGGTAGTCGATGTCTTTGGGGTCGAATTGCGGACCCACGTTCGACGCGATATTCGTATTCGGCACAGGCACGCCGTCGAGCAGCCACGAGACCTGATGCCCACCGCGAATGTGCAGCTGGTCGTGCACCATGTAGGCGCCCGGGGTGAAGTTCGTGATCATCGTCAGGCTGTTCGTGCCATCGGCGCCGGGCGTTTCGTTGATGGCGGCGCGGCTGACGATGTTCGTGCTGGTGGAGGACTCCGGATTCAAGGCGGGCGCCGTGTCTTGCACTTCGACGGTTTCGGCCACATGCGCCACCGTCAAAGAGAAGTGCGGCTTCGCATCGCGTTCCGAGGTGATCACCAGGTTCTGCTTCTCCGTCGCAAAGCCCGGGGCTTCAACGACTACCAGATATTCGCCCAACGGCACGTTCTCGAAATGAAACTCTCCGGCTGGATCGCTGATTGTGCTCTGCGACCAATCGGAAGTGGTGCTCCGCAGCGTAACTTTGGCTTCCTCGACTGGACGGTGCTGCGGGTCGTGGATCAGACCGTGCACCGATCCGAAGATTGCGGCGTTGGCCACCAGCGCAAAGAACAGGGTGGTGGTAAGCAGCCCGACGGTTATTAGTTTTGCCTTCATGAATCCTCTGCAAACTGCGAAACGGCGGCCCCGGGTTGGCGAGATGCGATACGGATCGATGAAAAATCACACTCCGCACGCGCGGCGTGTATCAATCCTTCTCGTGGGGGACTCGCTCAGGATGATGCGGTTTTCAGAGGATGGGAGGAGCGCGGCCGGAATGATCGAGGGCCGCGGCGGCGGATCGACTGTCGGAAAAAATCGGAAGCGGCGCCTGGGCAGTGTCACCCGGTTGGCCGCTGTTGGAGTTCAACGAAGCATGCGCCCACTGCGAACGCGCCATCGAGCGGCAGCATTCGTGATCCTGACAACAATCTTTGGCGCCGAGAACTTGATCGTTGGAGGCGGGCAGAGCGGGGTCGGGAGCTTGCGCCCCGTGATGATGACATCCCGCCATCTCCGCTGATGCGGGGGTGGGCACGGGTTTCCGGTTGCAGTGAGGATGCGAAACCGACATCGCCGACGCGCTTGCAAACGGGGAATAGATTCCCGCGAGTAGGATGAACAGCAACGTTTTGGCGATCAGTCGATGCATGGCCCCAACGCAGATGAGGAGTGGGTTCTTGCGTCCCATGACGTTCCGATCACCCAGGTCGGAACCGACGCAAGGATCTGCGTGCCGTAAGCATAGGGCAGTTCTGAAATTCGCACAATCCCCCGCACGTGGAACCACGCTTCAGAGAAACCTGCGACGATATGGATACAGCTGATTAGAATCAAAAACTTAGGGGGATCCGCTTAGCGTATTTTTGCCACTCGCCAATGGTTCGTAGCAAATTCCCACCTTCTACGAATGGCACTTTTCTCCGACTGGTGAAATCTATCGTGGCTTGATACATTCTCACGAGTTTCTGGCCGGAGGGCGCCATGTCGCTGGTGGTCAAGCTTGAAGATGACCTGGGGGAGCGCAGCGAGTGGGTGATGCTGCACGGGGTCATTCCCGGGAATGACGAGCGCGATTTCCCGGTGCTGCGCGGCATCGATCTGTTTGGAAAGACAGTCTTCAACCATCTGCAAGCGGAAGCGTTTCTTGCCGAGTGGGAGCGCGTGCGGGATCGCGCCAAAGACGAATCCCAGCGGGAAGCGTGGCAAAAAATAAAAGAGATGGCCGAAATCTGCCGGCTCGACCGGGATCTGTATTTAAGGTTCGTGGGGCACTAGCTTACGGCAAGTTGGCGGTAAGAAATCGAAGGACATTCCCTCCCATAATCAATCTGATCTGGTCTTCAGAAAATCCCTCCGCAAGCAGCTGGTCCGTTAGGGTAACAAGCCCAGTGGTGTCAAAAGGCTCCTCGACAGCCCCATCGAAGTCCGACCCGAGCGCAACCCGCTCAGCGCCGACCAGATCAGCAACGTGACGCATCGCGCGCACAATCGCCTTCACATCCGCTCCGCAGGTAGCCGTCGACCAATAACCAATTCCGATCAAGCCGCCGTTCGCTGCGACGCGCTGGATTTGCGAATCGCTGAGATTGCGATTGTTGTTGCATGTCGCTTTGACGCCCGTATGAGAAACGAGTACGGGCCGGGTCGCGATGGCAAGGACATCGTCAATGGTTTGCGAGGATGCGTGGGCCAGATCGACGATCATGTGCTTTCCTTCCATTTGCTGGACCATCGCTCTTCCCTTATCGGTCAGACCAGTCTTCACGACGCCGGCCGAGGAACCACCGATATCGTTGTCGAAGAAATGGCTGGGAGACATCATGCGATAGCCCGCGCTGAACAGCACGTCGATGTTCGCAAGATTGCCATCCAGCGCGTGCGCCCCCTCGATCGAAAGCAGCCCAGCGGTCATGTGCAAATTGGTTTTTCGAAGCTCCGCGTAACGGTTGAGATCCGCCGATGTTCGTATCAAAACGAACTTACCGTCAGAACGCTCGGCCATGCGGTTCAGGCGGCGTGCCTGATAGAGAGCTCGGCCGGTGAGGTTTCCCCATGTTGAAGCAGGCCAACCTTCGGCAATCGCGAGCCATGTAATCTGGTCGCTGTCCGAGCGATTTCTTTCGATGTTTAACCCCCAAGGAGTCTTGGTCGGCAGAGAGAACACCTGAAGAGCAACGTTGCCCTTGATGAGCCGGGGCACGTCCACGTGCCCGTGACTGCTTTCTTTCAGTAGATTTCTTCCCCAAAGCAATGAATCGGAGTGCAGGTCGGCAATCCACAGCGATTGGTGCAGTTGCTGCGCCCGGGATGAGACCGAATACGGAGCAAAGTGAAGAGTCTTGTTGAAACGGGACTCCACGACTGATGGGACGCTGACGAACAGGGCTGCCCCCATTACCAGCAAGACGAGAGCCGAGAAAAGTGTTCGCTCTGCGACGGGACGACGCGGCAGAAAGATCTGCATAGGACAGAGCCCAACCTACTTCGACAAACCACTCATCGCTTCGCGGAACAGGCCTTCAAACGATTGCGTCTTCCCGGATTTCACGGCTGTGGTCAACGCCTTTTCTGCGGCCGCGCGCTGGTAGCCCAGGTTGAGCAGCGCGGACAAGACATCTTCTTCGACGGCGCTCATCGTCGGGACCACCGGTTCCGGCCCCGTGGACGGCGGGGGCAGCTTGTCGCGCAATTCCAGCACCATGCGTTCGGCGGTCTTCCTGCCAATGCCCGGAATGCGGGTAAGCCGGGCAACGTCGTTGCCGCGAATCGCGCCTACCATTTCATCGGCGGGCATCCCGCTCAGGATGGTGATTGCGAGCTTGGGGCCGATGCCGCTCACCGTGATGAGTTTCTCGAAAAGTTGCTTCTCTGCGGGCCGCAGAAATCCATACAGCGCAATCAGATCTTCTCGCACGTGAGTATGAATGTGGAGAGATACTTCGCTGCCGATCGCAGGAAGATCCGAAAATGTCGGGACGGTGATGGTGACGTCGTAGCCGACGCCCGAACTTTCGACGATCGCTTGATTGGGATGTTTCACCAGCAGCTTTCCGCGGAGATGAGCAATCATGTTGCCGACATTGTAGCCGGGAGGGCGGGGTCTGACCGAAAGCATGCCGCTTGACCGTGTCGACGGAGGGGACGCCCGCTCGGGTCAGGGCGCGCGGGTTGCGAGTGTCGCGCTGCCCTTCCGGTGGCCGAGATGTGTTGGAGTTGCGGGATCGAGAGCGAGACGCCGTCGAGACAGCCGGCAAGATGCCGGCGCTACAAACGTGAGCTCTAGAACCGGAACAGGTACGAGACTTTTACGAAGAAAAGCTTTCCATCGTTGATCAGGCGATCTCGAGTACGCAGGAGATTGCCGGAAGGATCGAGCTGCAGATCAGGGTTGATGTTCTGAAGATCGCTGTTGTAGCCAACGTAGATCGCGGTGCCCGGATGAATCAGGTACGTGAGCAGGAAATCCCCGTTGAACTGCTTGGTGGTTTGCAGCGAGGTGAACTGCGGATTCGCCAGCGTCGCGTTGTATTGCAGGATCATGCGGAATGAGAGCTCGCGATTGAACTGCCAGTTCCACTTCGTACGAATTATGTGGTTGTTGAAGATCGCCATCCCGTTTTCGCGATCCCGCAAGCGCGAGAAGAGATACGTGTTGTCGATACGAAGTGCCGACAAGGGATGAAACGATGCGAGTAAGGAAGCCCCGTCCGATTTTGCCAGATAGGGCACGCACGTAGTCGAGATAATAGCTGGCAGCCCCGGGCACAGGATAGGAGTTGGCGATGATGGTGGCACAAAGTTCGCGCCATCGCCCCACTCGTAATAACCCTGCAGGGTCATCCACTTCACGTAGCTGGTCCCCCACAAGACCGAGCTGAGATGCTCGTGATAGTCCCGGTTCGCCTGCAGTGCGGCGAAGTCGATCGGGCGCAATCGTTCATGAAAATCCGTGTAGGGGAAAAGCTTCACGTAGCTCTGCCCCTTGAAGCTGAAGCTCATACTGGGATCCGTCACCAGGTCGAGCCGCGTGCCATTGTGATCCCAGACCCAGTCCGTGTGCATTGACGGTCCCCAGGCGACCAGCGGGCTGTCTTTGGGACGGAATCGATAATCGATTTCATTGAACAGGTCGCGAATATCGACGCGGTTCACGAAACCTGGGACGGTGGTGAAGCCTGGGCTGATGTCCTTGTAGGTGGCTTCGTAAGTGGTATGAATTCCGGAGAATGTCGTGTCGGCGTAAGAGGCGGGGCCCGCCTGATATTCAAGGCCGGGAATTTTCGTGGAGCTCACTACCGATTGCAGGGTGGCGGTCCAGCTGGGATTGAACTTCAGCCGGGTGTCGAGCCCGCCGATGCGATTGAATCCGCCCGCGGCCGGGTACTCCTGGTCGGTGTAGATGGCGCCAATGCTCGACTGCTTGAAGAGATCTCGACTCACCCGGGCGATGTTGAAGTACTGGCGCGATCCCGCCAGCGGGTCGAAGGGAGCGACCGTGAGACCGGGCTCCCGATCGTCAGCGGTCAGCAGGCCGATGGAGTAAGGCCCTGCTTTTCCGGTCAGTCTCGCGCCATAACTGGGATCGGCGATGGACCGCGTGAAGAACAGGTCGATCGGAGTGCGAAAGTAGTCGGCATTCTCGATGAAGAAGGGCCGCTTCTCCGGAAAGTACACGGCGAAGCGCTGGTTCACGGTGACCTGTGGCTCTTCGGATTCCACCTGGCTGAAGTCGGGATTGGCCGTAAGGTCGAGCACAAAGCTGTCGTTGAGGATGACCTTGGAATCCAGCCCGAAGGTGCCGCCAATCGCTCGGTTCTCGAAGTGGAGATGGTTCGGATCGCGCGCATCGATGTCGCGAAACGAGTTCAGCAATCCGTAGGGAATGAACTGGAGATTTCGTCCTGGTGAAATGCCTTCGAGTCCGGTAAGGGTGGCAGCCTGCGCCAGACGGCCCTCAAATCTTTGCGAGATCTGCGGCCAGAAGGCGTCTTCGTTCTCGCGAACGATTCCGCGATAGAGAATCACGCCCCACGATTGTTCCTTGACCGGTGGAAATCGCATGCTTCGAAAAGGAATGCTGATCCAGGCGACGTATCCTTCCGGCGTGAGCCTGCCTTGCGAGTACCAGACGGTGTCCCAAGAGGTATCGAAGTTCCCGCCGACTTCTTCATGGGGCGTTTCGGACCAGATCGCGTCCCACTGCACACCCAGCGGATTGATTTGGAACGAATAGGCGCGACGCCGGTCGTGAAAGGTATCGAGCATCACCTCGACGGTGTCGTCGTCGGTGACATCTTCGCGTCGTGATTTGCGCGCGCGGACCTTTCCCGGTTCGTCGAAACAAATGAAGACTACGTACAGATTTTTTTGATCGTAGCCCAGATACGCTTCGGTGGGCTGAGAAACGGCGGCACCATCATGCGGATTCCTCTGCACGAACCCAGTGACCTTCGCCATCTGGTGGGCCACTTCACCGAGTGGCTTCATCGTCACGAAGTCGTCGATCGAGGGCGCCCGCGAAAGACGTGGAATCAGAATGGCCGGTGGGCCAAGGCTGGCCGGCGGTGAAGGCGTTTGTTGCGCTGGGATCGGGATCGGGCCAGGGAGCACAGCGGAGTCAGCGTTGTTCGGGCCGACTGCAACGTCAACCGCAAAGCTCTGAGTGAATGGCGATTTGGCGGCCGCGGGGGCGGACGCAGGCAAAGACTCGGGCAGTGCAGCTTGCGCCGCCAGCCACGGTGCGGGCACGCTGCCAAGAGGACCCAGTACGCCGGCAATCAGTAATCGTCTGAGAAAAAGCCCGTACACCCAGTACTCGTCTGAAACTAGATTGGTCTCACGGCGTACCCTGCCCCCACAGGGTAGTGGAGCACGATACACCATCACCGCGTTGTTCCCAAGAATATGCTGTTGTTTTTGCCGCGAGGATTACCAAGAGCGGAACGTATGAGGAATAGACCAGCTGAGATATTGACTTTTCGATTGCCGTTCGCCGGTCAGAAAAGAGAGGTCTGCCGGCGATTGGGCGTGATGCCGAAGTGTTCGTAGGCGAGCATGGTGGCCACGCGGCCGCGAGGCGTGCGGTTCAAGAAACCAATCTGGATGAGAAACGGCTCGTAAATCTCCTCGATGGCATCAGGTTCTTCGGCCAGCGCTGCGGCCAGCGTGTTCACCCCCACCGGGCCGCCCTGGTATTTCTCAATGATGGTGAGCAGCAGCTTGCGATCGACCTCGTCGAAGCCGAATTGATCGACCTCGAGCATCTGGAGCGCAGCCTCGGCAGTAGCCTTGTCGATCTTGCCTCCGCCGCGCACCTGCGCGTAGTCGCGGACCCGGCGCAGCAGGCGATTGGCAATCCGCGGAGTGCCACGCGAGCGGCTGGCGATCTCGACAGCACCTGCATCATCGATCGCCACAGCCATGATTTCCGCAGACCGCTCCACGATGATCTGCAGATCATCATGGGTGTAGAACTCGAGCCGCAGCATGATTCCGAAGCGTGAGCGCAGCGGCGCCGATAGCAATCCGGCGCGGGTGGTCGCCCCGACAAATGTGAAGGGCTTCACGTCCATGGTGTGCGTGCGAGCCGAGGGTCCCTGACCGATGATGATGTCGAGTTTGTAGTCTTCGAGCGCCGAATAGAGGATTTCTTCGAGCGCTGGCTGCAGTCGGTGTACTTCGTCGATGAACAGGACCTGCTTGTCCTGAAGATTGGTCAGGATAGCGGTCAGGTCGCCCTTGATCTGCAGCGTAGGGCCGGAGGTCTGCTGAAAGGCCACGCCCAATTCGTTGGCAATGATGTTGGCAAGAGTGGTTTTGCCCAAGCCGGGAGGACCGTAGAGCAGGACGTGGTCCATGGCTTCGCCGCGAGAGCGCGCCGCCTCGATCGCGACCGCGAGATTTTCCTTCACCTTCGCTTGGCCGATGAACTCCGCCAGCCGCTGCGGGCGCAGCTTGAGTTCGAATGACGAATCGTCTTCGACCGGCGCCGCTGACACCAGCCGATCTTTCAGATTTGGAGTGTTCTTGAGAGTGGCCACGTACGGCGATAGTAAAGCGAAAGGAGCGGCGAGGCAATTGTGAATTGGAGTGCTGCCGCGTGGTCAGCGAATCAATCCAAGCCGTGCACCGTGGAGCCGCTGCGGATTGAACCAGGCGACTTCGCGCCCGAACCACGGGGCGGATTTCGTGGCCGCGGGGAAATCTTTTTTGCTCAAGTCCGAAGTTGCCTGCAACAGGAACGCCGCTGGGCATTCGTCGAATTTCGCCAGACGCTCAGTGAGCCACGAATCTTGCGAGATTGAGGCCGCGAGTACGACCGGTGTGCTCAGAAAATGCGCAAGGGTTGCAGAGAATTCGGGACAGTCTTCGATTGTTGGGTCTTGGAATGCGAACGCCCGACGGAACAGTGCGATCGACGACTCGAGATCGTGCACGCCGATGACGACGGCTGCGACGCCACGAATTGTGTCGTCGGTGGAGGCCGGCACTCGCAGTTCGCGCGGCGTGCTGTCCTGTATAAAAAATGGCAACACACTTCCGGCCGGGCCAGTACCGACGATCGCCGTTTCCCATTCGAGTTTCGTGCCATCAGGACGTTGGCGGCTGCCCGCTTCGGGGCCTTTGACCGCGATGCCCGCGGCACGGAAACGTTGGACTTCCGGATGGATGTCGTCGGTCTGTGCGGCCCAGGCGCCGCAACCGGCGTCCGCTTCCATCAGCTTCGTCCAACCGGACATCATGCCAGCAGCTCCCGCCAGCGACGCGAAGGGAGCAATCAACTCGATGTACGAGCCGTCCGGGAACGCGAGCAGGTCCATGTGCGTTACTCCGTTGGCGTGGTGGCCGCCGTAGGTCGTTCGCAGGCCGACCTCGGCGAAGTCGTGGCGCATGCTCTCGAGGTTCGAGCCGCAGATGGTCACGTGATCGATTCTGAGATCCATCGCTGATTCGTAGTTCCGTTCACTTGGGCGCGAGTCGGCGGTCGGTGATCCGATGTACAGACGCGGACCGAGACGGTAGTCTACAATCCTCGCGTGATTGCACCGTTTATTCGTCGGACATTACCCTTCTTATTGCTCGCAGGATTGTCAGTTGCACAGACCGCGACGTCTGCGCCCGAGAACACTCCGAAGGCGGGGGACTCCGCGCTGGTGACCTGTGGCGAGCATTCTCCGTATGCATCGCGAACGGTGAAGGGCGATACGTTGGTCGCGCCCGATGGCAAACATCGCTCCTACTCCGAGGTGGAGGCATCGGCCCTTTATCCGCAGCGGCCGTCGGGTTATTCGGGCCCACTCTGTGTGAATTATTCCCGGATGTTTGTTGCCGGCGACACCGGCGACTTCAAGATTCGTTTTCTGCAGGAGCCCGCGGACGTCGAAAACGGAAACACCCTGCGGCTGGTGGATTGGTCCGCCGACGGCCGGCGCCTGCTGGCCGAGCTTGCCGAATGGCAATATGAGCAACCCGGCGCCACCCACAGCGTTCTCCTGTATGACACGCGCAATCTCACTTTTCAGCAGCCCGAGTTGGGCCACCTGCTCGCGAAAACTTACGGCCACGACTGCTCGCTCGATTTTCGCGTGCTGGGATTCACCGCCCAAAGCAAGATCGCGCTCGAGGGCAACCCGATGAGTCCGGAGGAAGAAGAGATTGCCGGCGTTTCCAGTTGTGTGAAGAAGAAGACGTATTTCGAACTGGATCGCGCGACGGAAGCGCTGGTCTCGGTCTCCGAGATGCCGAAGGTTCAGCACAACGCGAAGGTTGAGCCTTCCAGGTAAGCAAATAAGAAAGGGCGCAATAAGCCGGCGAGACGTGTCCCTAGACTGCGCGCCCCCCTTTGTCTCAACGGACGAATGAGCTAGTCTAAGGTTTCGCAGATGCGCCAATTTGCTGAATTCGCACTTCTGCCCGCGCTTTTCCCCATGCTTTCGCGGGAAACACCCTTGCGAAATGCTCACCACAAACCCAGGGAAATGATCGCAATTCTGTTTACATTTGTGAGCTTCTTTCAAGGCCCGAACACTACGCGAATCGCCTCGTAACAGTGCGGGGAAGGTATGTTGCTGGCCACATCGACGGCCCATCTTCGCTGTTTGGAGACGAATGCCGAAGCAGGTCGGTGGAGGTGGCGGACCCGGAAGACCTGAAACGTGATTCCGTCGTTGAAACCCGTCAATACCGTGACTCTGCTGACGAGAAACAAACCCGTGACAACTTTTACTCCCTAGGTGGGCAGATGTGTGCCGGCAGCTACGTGGGAGATTTCATCCCCGTGGGAGGGAAATTCACTGGTGTGTTGATGCTGAAGAAGGGTCTCCGAGTGCGCAAGGATGGAACTGGAAATGGGTTCGGATTTCGCGGCCAAGCAAGAATGATTTTTGTGATTCATTCCGTGGCCGATACATGCCGCGTGAATGACTGCCCCTCCCCACTGCCGTAGGCTAGTTGGTGTAACATCTCCATTTCACTCCTTGACTCACAGCACTACGGCCACGGGAATTTAAGCTTATTGAGTATTGTCACCAGTACTCCGAAGAAAATGGTCAGTGGCAACGCTAACCACCACGGGAGTGTGATGAACGCTGCGACCGAACCGCCCACCCACCCCACTATTGCGAAGACGCTTCTCCACGGCACGGGCGAAGTATATTTCCGAGTGAGGCATCACCGCGACTCAACTGTTGAAATATCCCTGTTGCACTCCGTCGAAAATCCTCCCCTGACCAGGTCAATGAGTACAATCGCGCTGTTAGCGCCAACCATTCCAATCTCCCACGCTAGGGCGACGCTCAGTCACCATGTCTACAGCTTACGATGAATGGGAGAACGCGGGCTATGATGGCGAAGGGCACGATGGGTAGCCCACGCGATAGCCGCAAAGATAGGTCCGCATATGAGGACATACCCGACCACCAGAGTGCCCAACATATGGGCCTGTGAGGCAGCAATTGCGTCGGTCAGTCCCATACCCACCGTCCACAAAAATATCGCTAACGCCCCTATCTTAGCCGGAGCGTTGAAGGCGGGATTCTGTTTTAGCGAATGGCAGCTCATCGGGCATTGAGTGATGTCGGAGACTGGGGTCTGTAACCTTCCGTCGTTTGAGTTCAGCCCAGAGCGCAGATTGTGCCTCGGGTTCGAGTGAGTGACGTTCGACGGCGAGCGCAAGCAGTTCGTCATCCGTCTTGGACGAGTAGAGGGATGTGAGATCGAGCTTCACGATCAACAACCTATGCGGCGACTGGCCGAGTGTCAAGCCACTTTGAGAAGTTCTAGCTGTTGCAAAATCGCTATTGCACCAACGATGCAGATAGCAGATCAGCCAGACCGTCAGCGCGCAGAGCATTGGGACGCAGGCACTCCGACATCTTGCCCGGTGCCGAGCGGCTGCAGGTCGATGAACAGCCGATGGGGTGGTTAAGCGACACTTCTCAGCGGGTAAAGCCGCTCTCTAACACCAAGAGCGCAACCAGTTGCTTGGGGACGGGTCCACCAAGACCTGAGGCCTAAGACCCAAGACCTAAGGCCTGAGACCTGTCCTCTCTTCTACTCTTCTTCTTCCTTCACTTCACCGCGCTCGGCTTTTGCCTTCTCGACGATTTTTTCCTGCAATTGCGCGGGCACGATGTCGTAGTGATGCATCTCCATGTTGAAGCTGCCGCGCCCTTGCGTCATCGAGGTGAGATCGGCGCCGTAGGTGAGCATCTCGGCCATCGGAACTTCGGCCTTGACGATGGTGTTGCCGCCCTTGTTGTCCATGCCCTGGATGCGGCCTCGGCGGCTGTTGAGATCGCCCATGATCGAGCCGGCGAACTCGTCAGGTACGGTGATCTCCGCGGCCATGACGGGCTCGAGCAGCGTAGGCTTCGCCACCTCCATGGCCTTTTTGAAAGCAATGCGGCCGGCCATCTGGAACGACAGATCGTTCGAATCGACGTCGTGATACGAACCGTCGTAGAGCACGACTCTGAAGTCGACAACCGGGAAGCCCGCGAGGTAGCCGCGCGCCGCCGCGTCGCGAATGCCCTTCTCGACAGCCGGAATGAAGTTCCTGGGAATCGCTCCGCCGAAGATGTCGTTGACGAACTCGAACTCACCGCCGCGCTGGAGCGGTTCCATCTTGATCTTGCAATCGCCGTACTGGCCATGGCCGCCGGTCTGCTTCTTGTGGCGTCCCTGCACGTCGGCCTTCCCGCGAATCGTCTCGCGGTATGGCACCTTCGGCGCTTTGAGGTTGACCTCGGTGTGATAGCGCTTCTTGAGCTTTGAGACGATGACTTCGATGTGCTGCTGGCCAGTGCCCGCGATCAGGAATTCCTTGGTCTGCGCATCGCGGAAGAAGCGCAGCATGGCGTCTTCTTCCATGAGCTTGTGGATGCCGGGACCCAGCTTGTCTTCATCGGCGCGGCTCTTGGGCTCGATTGCGAATGTGATCGCCGGCTCCGGCAGCGTGATCTTCGGATATTGAATCGGCGCTGACTTGTCGCCCAGGGTATCGCCCGTCAGCGTGTCTCGCAGTTTCGCGACCGCTCCGATGTCGCCGGCGTGCAGCTCATTCACGGCGACCGCGTTCTTTCCCTGCATCACGGAAATATGGGCCAGCTTTTCCGCCGAGTTGCGCGTGAAGTTCTGCACCCCAGCTTCATTCTTCAGGACACCGCTGAACACTTTGAAATAAGAAATACGGCCCGCGAACGGATCGGAGACGGTCTTGAAGACAAACAGCGAGAGCGCGTCGGAGTCGGCGACGTGGCGCTCGGGCGACTGGCCGTTGCTGCCGGCGATGCCGTGCAGCGCTGTATGCTCGGTGCCGGCGGGGGTGTAGTCCACAACGAAATCCATCAGCTTATCGACGCCGATGTTGCCGAGCCCGGAGGTGAACAGCACCGGGAAGATTTTGTCGTCCCGAATGGCGTCGTGCAGCGCGGGAATGAGATGTTCTTCGGGAATCGTGCCCTTGTCGAAGAACTCCTCCATCAATTTGTCGTCGCCTTCGGCGATCAGCTCCACCAGTTTTTCGTGCGCTTCCTGCGCGGCGCTGACTAGGTCCGCTGGGATTTCTCCCTCTTTGCCTTTTCCATTGCCGCCCAACTCGTAGGTGTAGGCCTTCATCTTCACCAGGTCGACGATGCCGGTGAAGCTCTTCTCCTTGCCGATCGGCATCTGCAGCGGAACCACGGCCCGTCCGAACGCTTTGTTGAGAGAATCCAGAACGCGCTCAGCATCCGCACGGTCGCGGTCCATGCGGCTGACGACGATCATGCGCGGCAAGTTGATTTCTTCGGCATATCCCCAGACACGCTCGGTCACGACTTCGACGCCCGCCACGCCATCCACGACCACCAGCGCCGCTTCCACTACAGGGAGGATCGTCTTGGCTTCGTGTACGAACATGTTGAAGCCGGGAGTGTCGAGAAAGTTGACCTTGGTTTTGCCCCACTCGGAAAACGCGATGCCGGTACCGATCGACATCTTCCGGGCGATTTCTTCCTCGTCGTAGTCGGTGGTGGCGGAGCCGTCGTCGACACGGCCCAGGCGCTGTGTGGCTCCCGAGGTATAAAGCGCGGCGGAAACGATCGAGGTTTTGCCAGCGTGCCCGTGGCCGACAAGGGCCACGTTGCGGACATTTGCACCTTCGTACACTTTCACGGGTTCACTCCTTCGACAGGCTTGGGGAGGAGAGAAAACTCGGCCCGAAAAAAGGAATTAGGACGCGAATACAGGCCCGCCCAAACGCACCTGCCAAAACTCAGGATGCTACCACGCCGGAAGTTCGCCTCTCAACCCGCTGGGGAGTCTGGCTTACAAAAACAAATGGGGTTCACAGGCAATTCGCTGCGTGGAGCGGCTTAATACCGCCAGCACGCACGATCATCCTGATCGAGGAGCGACCAAATCTACTTTCCGATGCAGAAGGTGCTGAAGATCAGGTTCAGGATGTCGTCGGTAGTGGTCGCCCCAGTGATCTCGTCGAGCGCCCGCAAGGCGTGATAAAGATCCAGCAGCAGCATTTCATGCGGGACTTTGTTGGCGACGGCCGATTTCGCAGCCTCCAGCGCAGTCACCGACTCGCGCACCAGTTGCTGATGGCGGGCGTTGGTTAAGAATCCGCTTTCCGGGTTTGCTCCCCGCTCCCCGCCGATGTGGCGCAGGATCTCAGCCCGCAGATCCGCAACGCCCAGACCGGTTACGGCAGAAGTTCGCACTCGCGGCAGCTGGCCATTTAAAACTGACAACTCAGCAACGGACAGGTCCGCTTTATTCTCGACGACAATTGCCGACCGACCTTCGACCTGAGCCAGCAGTTCCCGATCTTCTTCGACCATCGCCTGCGAGGCATCGAACACGACCAGAACCAGATCGGCGTCCGCGAGCGCCTCCATGGATTTCCGGATGCCGATGCTCTCCGCCTCATCGAGGGCGCGGCGGATCCCCGCCGTGTCTACGAGCTTTACGGGAATCCCGCCGATGGCCACTGTTTCGCTGACCAGGTCCCGGGTCGTTCCCGGAGTTGCCGTGACGATTGCGCGCTCGCGCTCCACCAGCCGGTTGAACAAGCTGGATTTGCCAACATTGGGCCGGCCGACGATGGCGAGCGTCAGACCTTCATGCACAATTTTGCCGTAAGCGAAGGTAGCGACCAGGGCCGTAAGCGGAGTGTGGACTGCGTCGATTCTCTCAACGATCGCGGCGTCTGCCATGACGGAGACGTCGTCCTCGGCAAAGTCGATGCCGGCTTCGAGCTGCGCGATCAGCTCGATCAGCTTTTGTTTCGACGGCTGCAGTTTCTTCGAGAGTGCGCCACCCAATTGCTGGGCTGCGACCTTCGCCTGAAAAACTGTTTGCGCATCGATCAGATCGCGCACGGCTTCCGCCTGCGTGAGGTCGATACGCCCGTTCAGGAAGGCTCGCATGGTGAATTCGCCGGGCTCGGCCAGGCGCGCGCCACGTGCCAGAGCCAGCTCGACAATATGCCGGAGCACGACTGGGGATCCGTGTGCGGCGATTTCGATGATGTCGTCGGTGGTGTAGGAGTGCGGCTTCGCGAAGAACGTAACCACCACTTCGTCCATGCGCTGATTGTGGGGCGCGGACAGTCCTGTCGGAGGCGGTTCCCGTTGATCGTTGTTGGGATCGAGGGAGTTCGGTTCTGGCGGTTCGATCAATTCGCCGAACACTGCGCGTCCCGGCTCGAGATCGTGCTTCAAACGCAACATCGGGGCGGCGATCGCACGAGCGTCGGGTCCCGCCAGACGCACGATGCCGATGCCGCCGCGGCCAGCAGGCGTTGCGATGGCGACGATGGTGTCGTCGAGGTTCACGGGGAGTGATTGTAGCGGGTGACCGTGTCCGCTCAGGAATCAGCTTCGAGGGCCGCGCTCCTCCGATAGACCAAGACGTAATAGATCGCTGCTCCCACCGCCAATCCAAGGAACAAGAGCACAAACCAAAACGCCTTAATCATCCAGTGCGAGCGATCAAAATTGAACCAGAAATACCACATCCCAACCGCCAGAACGGCTTTGCCGATGATGCCGGGCCATAGAAACAGGCGAAGCAGCATCATGGTCACCGGAGAGATGCCCTGCGATGACACCATCGCTGCTGTGCGGCCAGCCAGAAACAGGACGAACAGGTAGAAAGTGAGGATCGCACATGGGAAGTAAACGCGTTGTGCTCGCCGCGAAAGGATCCAGTTGCGAGTGATCGGCAGGTACAACATCGCCGTCAGGATAATGCAGGAATGAAAAGAGGCTTACGGCAGCGTCTTCCTCGCAGGTCTTCCGCCGCCGCGATAGTCCTTGCTATAGACCACCACGCAGCGGCGCAGCCCTTCGCCTTCGCTTTCGGTACGCAGATCGGCTTCATCGCGGAGGGCGAGGTGCACGATCCGTCGTTCGCGCGACGACATGGGCGCAAACTTATAGGGCGCGCCGGTCTTGCGAACTTTGTCAGCGGCAACGCCAGCGGCCATACGCAGTTCTTCCAGTCGCATGGCGCGATGGTTCATGCAATCAAAGGAAATTTTTTCGTGCTCGTTGCCGGAAAGGCGAAGCGCCTCCATCGCGATCAGTTCGATCGAGCGCAACAACTCCGCGCCGCGCTCCAGCATTAGCGGAGAGTCCGGCCCCGCGAATTCCACGAGAATTTCCGGCTTCTCCCAATCGCGTTCGTCGCTGACCGGAGGATCGACGGTGATGCGGTACTTCAGTCGTAGCCCTGCATTGGCAACCACACCGCGCAGGAGTTCGTTGATTTTGTTCGCGGCGGCGATTTTGTCGGGAATAGGCATAGGCAGCTATAAGTTTCGAGCAATGAGCTTAAGCCGCTGACTACGATCGCTCGCAGCCCGCGGCTCGGAGCTATTTATCTTTCTTCCGCGCTCTCTTTTCCGCGAGGCGCCGGATCTCCTGGCCGGTGCTGGTGCGATTCATGATGGCTTGCTGAATCATCGAAATCAAATTGCTTTCGGCGTAGTACAGGTTCAACCCGGCAGCCAAGTACCGGAAGATGAAACCCATCATAACCGGCATCACCACCATCATCATCTTCTGCTGCGAAGGGTCCATGCCCGTCATCGGCGTCATGCGCTGCATGATGAACATGCTGACCACCAGGAAAATGGGCAGGATGTAGTACGGGTCGAAGGCCGAGAGATCCTTGATCCAGAGCCAGTGCGCGAAACGCAAATCAAGCGCAACATTCAGCATGCGGTAGTAGGCAAACAGGAACGGCATCTGGATGAGCAACGGCAGACAGCCCGCCGCCGGATTCACGCCGTGCTCCTTGTAAACCGCGGCGATCTCTTCCTGCATCTGCCGTTTCCGCGGATCGCCCATGCTGTACTTCTTGTACTTTTCCTGGATCGATTTGATGTGGGGCGCGACGCGCTGCATCTCGAGCGCCGACTTCTGTTGCATGAACCGCAACGGCGACAGCAGCAGGTTAATGATGAGGGTCTGCAGAACGATCGCCCATCCCCAGTTCGGCACCATGTGGTCGTGCGTCCACTTCAGCCAAAGGAACAGAGGACGCGCAATATATCCCAGCCAGCCGAAGTCCACGAGTTTGCGCAGATCCGGCTCCGCGCCCCCCGCGAGCCCGGCCACGGGCACCTTCTCCAGAACATCCAGCGCCTTGGGGCCCACATACATCCGACTGATGGTAGGCGCGCCGAGCTGCCCGGCGGCGGCTCCTAACACTTCCAACGGCCGCTTGGGATCCTGCTGATTGTCGAGCGGATTGCGCAGCGTGACCAGTACGGCATTGTGCACATCTTCGGGAAGGAACACGGCGGCGAAATACTGGTCCGACACGCCCGCCCAGTTCAAAGGACCGCGGATGGTCGCCCCGCCGACCACTTTCTTGATCGCCAGCCGTTCGATGTCGCCGTCGGTTTGATACTCAATTCGACTGGCGGCGTACAGCGTGGGACTGGTCTCGTCGCCAAATCCCGCCGGCCACGCCGGTAGCGCCGTGATCGTCGTGCCCTTCACCGAAGCTGATGTATCCACCCGAATCACGTAGCTTTGGTCGAAGTGGAAGGTCTTGCGGACGGCAACGTCGGAATCGGAATAGTCGAACGTAAGATCAGCCGGTGCCGTGGCTGCTCCCGGGTTCGACGACACATATAACGCGGTGTTCAGCTTGTTGCGCAGCGACTCATCGTACGTCCACAGTGAAAGCGGGTATCCGTACTTGTCCGCAGCTGCGGTATGCACCAGGTCGAGCGGCTGCCCCTTGTCATCGGTGAATTTCTTGAGCACCCACGACTTCGCCAGGCCGCCGCGATTGCTGAAGGTGATCTGGTAAACGCTGTTCTCGATGACCGTGGTCGATTCTGAAGACGCCTGCTTCGAACCGACTGGCGGTTTTACGGAGACATTCGCTACCGCCGTCGAAGGCGGCGGTGCACTGGTCGGCACACTTTGCTCGACTGGACGCGGCCCCTCCTGCGGCTTCGGCCCATATTTTTTGAGCAGGGGTTGCGAAGCGAGGATGATCAGGAACGTGAGCGCGAATACCAGAAGTAGTCGGCGCTCGGTCCCGGGCTCTTGTTGAGGATTTTGAAATTCTGCCAATCGCTTACCGTCTACTGCCTACGGTCCCCTTAATTCGACCCGCTTGCGGAGCAGGGTTCGTGAGTGTTGTAACTGGATTTCGTCACCGGATCGTAGCCGCCTTTCACGAAAGGATGGCAGCGCAGAATCCTTCGCAGAGCCATCCCCGATCCTCGCAGAACTCCAAAGCGTTCCACCGCTTCCATCGCGTACTCCGAGCACGTTGGCACGTAGCGACAGGAAGCGGGCAGCCAGGGCGAAATCACCGCCTTGTATCCGCGCAACAATAACAACGCGATGTTTTTCGGAATCTCCATGTGTCTTAAACCTCAGACGCTGCCTTCCGGGACCTTCGACCGACTTCATGTGCTGATATACGCTGCCCTATCGGGCGCGGTTCACCGCCGGCTCGGTGGTTTCTCTGTCAGCTTCTGCGCAATCACGTTGAACGCTTTACTGACCTCCGTCAACAGCGTTGAAAACTCAGCGGTCTCGAGTGACTTCTTGGGATTGATCACAACGTCCGCGGAGGGCTCGATCTCCGGACGCGTCAGGCGGACCGACTCCCGCAAGCGACGCTTCATCCGATTCCGTGTAACGGCCCCTCCCAACGCGCGACCCACGGTAAAACCGACCCGGAGGCCATCGCCTCCGGTTCTCGCCAGATAGAACACCGTCATGTGCGTTGAGAAGTGACGCCGGCCTTCTTTGTAGACGCGCTCAAAATCCGCATGCCGCAACAATCGTCCGCTGCGCGGATTGGTTTTCCGCCGCTTCGCCGATGGATCCGTCGCTCCTTGCGAAGCCATCGAATTGACCGCCTGCATGCAATCCTGTCTGAGGCTGCCCCTCGGCAACCGGCTCAACTCCCGACCATCTGGACACCGGGGACAACGTGACCCAAGAGGAAAAACAGAAAGTTACTCGCGGAATCCGGGCTTCACCGAAACGCGCTTGCGACCTTTGGCGCGCCGGCGTGACAGTACCTGCGCTCCGCTCTTGGTCTTCATGCGCGTACGGAATCCGTGCTTCTTTGAGCGCTTACGCCGGTTCGGTTGGAAAGTGCGCTTAGGCATGAAAAATCGCTGCTCCTGATTGGATCAATGGCCTTGGGACAAACGTTGAGTATAAATGACATACCTTGGAACGAGCAAACCTATAAGCCCCGCGTTCACTGGATCGCGTCCCGTGCGCGGCCGATCCCAAATCCCACTTGGAGTCAGGTGACTTCCATCTTTCTCGACTTACATCGGATTTCTTTGTCGCGTGTCTTTAGTCGTTTGTCGACTTACAGCGTCGTCGTCGTCAAAATTTTTCGTCGCAAGTCTTTTCGCAGATCGCATCCGGTCTCGGGCAAGAAATTTCTTCGGGAGCGCAAAATTTTTTCTTGTTCCCCAAAATGCGTGACAGTTTCAGAATCCTCCGCTGGTCAAGGCGCGGACTTGCGCCTGCCAGCGGGAATCCGCGTCCCACAAGGCCTTTCGGCGCCCCCATCTCTTGAAATAACTTTTGCACTAGTAGTGTTGCAGTTATACATTCGCCACTTGACAGAAGAATTTCTTCGCGGTTTGAATTTGTGCTGCGCGAAAAATCTTTCGCGAACTTTTCCACACGACAAAATATTTTGTGCTAGTATGCCGCCTGTTCACTTTCTGAAATTTTCTTTTGTCCAGGTAATCGCTCCCGACAGATTGGGTGGCGTTCTGCAAACAGAATTTCTTCGCACGATGTCTTAACTGTCGGGCCCGTACCAGCCGCCGGCCCCGAGATGAGCGTTTATGTCTGTTCCAGGAACAACTCTTGCAGCGAATCCATGGATTCGCATCCTCGACGCCCTCGAGAAGAAAATCAATCGGCACTCTTACGACACTTGGCTGAAGCCCACGCGCTACAGCCATGCCAATGGCGGCATCCTGTTCATTCGGGTCCCGACCATCGAGTTCCGTCACGTGGGCGACAAGTACGCTGACCTCATCCAGGAAGCGATCGATAATCTCGGCCTCGAGTATCAGGACGTGAAATTCGTCACCCCCGACGACGACCCGGCGGCCACGCCAGTTCGTCACGATGGGGGCCTTGGCGGATTCGCTTCTGCAGCTCCAGCACCCGCAACCGCCAGCAGCATCGCCTCTCAGGCTCGCTTCGATTGGGACGGCGCCGCGCAACTGAACCCGCGCTACACCTTTGACGCATTCGTCATCGGCAGCGGTAACCAGTTTGCCCATGCTGCCTGCCAGGCTGTTGCCGAGCGCCCATCCAAGGCCTACAACCCGCTTTTCCTCTATGGCGGCGTGGGTATGGGCAAGACTCACCTGATGCAGGCCATCGGTCACGAGATCAAGAAACGCCTGCCCCAGGCCGCGATCTGCTACGTCTCCAGCGAGAAGTTCACCAACGAGATGATCAACTCGCTGCGCTATGACAAGATGAGCAGCTTCCGCGACAAGTTCCGCAATGTCGATGTCCTGCTGGTCGATGACATCCAGTTCCTCGCGCAGAAAGAACGCACCCAGGAGGAGTTCTTCCATACCTTCAACGCGTTGCACGAGTCGATGAAGCAGATCGTCATCGCCAGCGACCGCCCGCCGAAAGAGCTCGCCGAAATCGAAGACCGTTTGCGCAGCCGTTTCGAATGGGGCCTGATTGCCGACATTCAGCCGCCCGACCTCGAAACCAAGGTCGCCATCCTGCAGAAGAAGGCCGAGCAGGAAAAAGTCACACTGCCCACCGACGTGGCTCTTTACGTAGCTTCAAACATCCGTTCTAACGTGCGCGAGTTGGAGGGCGCGCTGATCCGGCTGGTGGCGCACTCCTCGCTCATCGGCGCCGAGATTACCCTCCCCTACGCCCAGCAGGTGCTGAAGAACTTCATCGACTCGCAGGCGCGCAAGGTCACCATCGAATCCATCCAGAAGGCGACCGCCGAGCAGTTTGGCCTGCGTCTCGCAGAGATCAAGCAGAAGAACAACTCGCGCGCGATCGTGTATCCGCGGCAAATTGCGATGTACCTGGCTAAGCATCTGACCGAGGCCTCGTTGCCCGAGATCGGGCGGCAATTTGGCGGCAAGCATCACACGACGGTTCTGCATTCGGTCGAGAAGATCGAAGAGGTCCGCAAGAACGATAAGGATTTGAACAGGCTGCTCAACAAGCTCACCGAGCAGTTGGGTGGATGAAACGCGGGCTCGCGCCGTTTTCCACCAAACGGGGGCTTCTTCCTCTCGACTCTCTGTGGAGCAGGTGTGGATTCTGTGTAAGAACGGGCGGCAGGTTCGCGGAGCGGGCGAAACATGGTATGCCCTCCGCCACCCAGCGGACCGATTTTGGACATGAAGAACCGGGAGGCAACAAGCTGCCAGGGCGAGACTTGGATCCGTTTTCCACTTTTCCGAACCGCCTACTGTTACTGCTGGTTTTATAGGTTTTTGTTTTGATATAACCAAGTAAGAGAAGTAGCGCCGCCCTACGGGAGAATCGGTTATGCCGGTTGAAGTGGCCACTGCGACTGGAACGATGGAGATCACGGTCAGCAAGTTCGAACTGTTACGCGAACTGACGGCAACCCAGGGAGTCGTCGAACGCAAGACGACGATTCCGATCCTCTCCAACTATCTGTTTGAAGCCTCCGGTGACAAACTTTCCCTGACTGCCACCGACCTCGATCTCAGTCTCCGCACCTCTTGCAACGCCAAGGTCAAAAAAGAAGGCTCCTGTACCATCCCGGCGCGCAAGCTCTACGACTACGTAAAGCTCTTGCCTGACGCTGAGATCACCATCAAACTGCTCGAGAATCACTGGGTCAGCATTCGCTGTGGCCGGTCGAACACGAAGATGGTCGGCATGGCGAAATCGAATTTCCCCAGCCTGCCCGTGTTTCCGACCGCCGGCGTCGTGAAGATCTCCGCGCCGGTTCTGCGCGAAATGATCGCCAAGACCGGCTTCGCGATTGCCAACGAAGAATCGCGTTACACGCTGAACGGCGCCTTGATGGTACTCAAGGCTGAGTCGATCACCATGGTTGCCACCGACGGCCATCGCCTGGCGCACATCGAACGGAGCGGCGAGAAATTCGAAGGCGTTTCGGGCGAGATGAAGACGCTTATTCCGAAGAAGGCGATGGACGAGTTGAAGTCCCTGGTTGACTCCACCGACGTCGAGACCATCGAGTTCGCCAAAGACGAATCGACGCTTTTCTTCCGGATCGGCCCGCGCCTTTTAACCTCGCGCCAACTGACCGGCCAGTTCCCGAACTTCGAGGCCGTGCTGCCCAAGGACAACAACAAACTGGTCAGCCTGAACGGCGACGACTTCAGCGCCGCCATTCAGCGCGTCGCGCAATTCTCGGATGAGCGCTCCCGCGCGGTGCGCCTGCGGCTTGAAAAAGGCGAACTGAAACTCTCGGCCTCTTCGACCGAAACCGGAGAATCGGAAGACTCGATCGAAACGCCCTTCAACGGCGATGGGATGACCATCGGCTTCAATGCCACCTACATCCTCGACTTCCTGAAAGCCGTGGGTTCCGGCGACGTCAGTCTTGAACTGAAAGATCCGCAATCCGCCGGCCAGCTTCGCCCCCTGGGCAGCGACGATTACAAGTACCGCTACATCGTTATGCCGATGCGGATCTGAAAATATCGAAGTTTCAAGGTTGCAGAGTTTCAAGGTTTCAAAGGCACAACCCTCTTCGTGCTCGGTTCCTTGGCTCTTGGTGCTGGCAACGCCTTCATCCCTTTCGTAGGATCTTCTGAACCAGCAGCCCTTAGGCGCTGGGACACGCGGCTTTGCCGACCACCTGACCTTCCCCTGTCCTTGACCTTCCCCTGTACAGCACATTAGAGTGTCGGCCACCCAATTCGAGGTGGGCGACTTATGCTCGATGGCTTCAAGAAATTTGTCCTTCGCGGGAACGTAGTCGACCTGGCGGTGGGCGTTGTGATTGGCGCGGCCTTCGGCAGCGTCGTCACGGCCTTTACCAAGGACCTTCTCACACCCTTCATCGCCGCCGTCGCGGGGAGACCCGACTTTAGTTCAGTAGGCTTCAAAATTCGCGATACACCGTTTCCGGTCGGCGACTTCATCAACGCGGTGGTGTCGTTCATATTGGTTGCCGGTGCGGTTTACTTTTTCGTAGTACTCCCGCTCAATGCGCTTATGGCTCGACTCAACCCTGCCAAGGAGGCCGCTCCGACAACCAAGCCTTGTCCCGAGTGCCTTAGCGATATCCCGATCGAGGCGAGGCGCTGTGCGCACTGCGCGCAGCCGGTACCGGTGGGCAGAGCAGCGTGAGTAGCGTGACTGCTCATGCGGTCTTAGCACGGATAGGGCTGGCTGCGCTTACTCTTTTTCTGGCTAGCCCTTTTTCATCCGCACCGGTACGGCCTTGGGGCATCAGAATTACACCTGAAGCGGCGCAGAAACACCTCAAAAAACAGGTTGATCCGGTGTACACCGCGGAGATGCGCCGTAATCACGCGCAAGGCGCCGTGAAGCTGCAGATTAGGCTCAGCGAAAAGGGAGATGTGCAGAGCGCCCAACTTGTATCCGGGAATCGACAGTTAGCGAGTGCTGCGATCGACGCTGTAAAGCAGTGGAAGTACGATCCTTATCTGCTGGGTGGCGTCCCAATCCGCTTCGAGACGATAGTCAGGATCAATTTCTCTCCATCCCGTAACTGACCGCAGATCCTACGCTCCTGTAACATGACGCTAAATGTTTTCACGCTGCACTATTCCCCTTTTCCTTCTTTCCCTGGCCTGCTCGGGACTCGCCCAGGACACCTCTGCCGGTTCCTCCTCCTCGAAGTCCAAGCAGAAAACCGAACAGCACGTGAAATCCAACGCAGCCCCACCTGCGGCCCCGGACGAAGGCCTCTACCGCAACTCTGAATTTGGCTTTACCTATGACGTGCGCTACGGCTGGGTCGATCGCACAGCGGCCATGCAGCCTGAGGAGAGCGATCCCTCCAAGTCCCGTCTGCTGCTGGCCGTCTTCGAACATCCTCCCGAGGTCGCCGGCGAAGGCGTTAACTCTGCCGTGATCATTGCGGTCGAGAGCGCCGCTTCCTATCCCGGACTCAAAACCGCGGCCGATTACATGAGCCCGCTAACCGAACTCACGACCGCGAAGGGCTTCAAAGCCAAGCAGGAGCCGTACGAGTTCTCTGTCGGCGCGCAAACGCTCGTGCGCGGCGATTTCGTGAGGGATCGCGGCCAACTTACAATGCATCAGTCCTCGCTCGTGATGCTGCATAAGGGCTCGATCGTCTCGTTCAGCTTCATCGGCGGAAGCGAAGACGAGATCGAAGAACTCGTCGAAAAACTCGTTTTCTCGGCTGCTCCGAAGCGCCGCTGAACATCTGTCAAAAATCCTCCTTCCGACCCCATGTAAGTGCCTCAAGAACCATGGGTTACCGAGCCGGTTCCGGGGTCGAAAAAGGGGGGTGTTCTATGGTAGAATGTAAACAGCTTGGGAAGCCCCTAAGTCCAATAAATATCAATAATTTGAAGTCAATCTGGGGCGCCTGAAAAGTCCGACCACCCAAGGCCAAGAGACCAAGCTTTTTTCCACGGAGCTGAATGGCCACGAAAGAGACTGTTGACAATACTGCGGTCGCCGATACCAAGGCAAAAAACGAAAAGCCCGCTGCCAACGGCAACGGAGATTACAACGCCGAATCCATCAAGGTGCTCGGCGGCATGGAAGCCGTGCGCAAACGTCCCGCCATGTACATCGGCTCGACTGGCGAGATGGGGCTGCATCATCTGGTCTACGAAGTTGTCGACAATTCCGTCGACGAAGCGCTTGCCGGGCACGCTGACAAGATTGATGTCACCATCCACATCGACAACTCTGTCACCGTCGTGGATAACGGGCGCGGCATTCCCGTCGACAACATGGACATCGATGGCGAGAAAATTCCCGCTGCCCAGGTCGTGATGACCAAGCTGCATGCCGGCGGAAAATTCGATTCATCGTCCTATAAAGTTTCCGGCGGCCTGCACGGCGTGGGTGTTTCCTGCGTCAACGCCCTGAGCGAAGAACTCGAACTCGAGATCTGGCGCGACGGCTTTACCTGGGAGCAGACCTATTCGAAGGGCGAACCGACCAGCAAACTGAAAAAGGCCGGCGCCGCCAAAGTGAAAACGGGCACCAAGGTTCATTTCCTGCCCGACAAGACGATCTTTACCGCCACCGAGTACAACTACGACACGCTGGCCCAGCGCCTGCGCGAGCTCGCCTTCCTGAACAAGGGTCTGGTCATCACGCTCACCGACGAGCGCGCTACCGACGCGAAGTCGGGCGAGCCGAAGCACGCCGAGTTCAAGTACAACGGCGGCATCGCCGAGTTCATCAAGCACCTGAACCGCGGCAAGCAGGTTCTGCACGACAAGCCGATCTACATGGAGGCGGAAAAAGAAGGCGTCGTGATGGAGATCGGCCTCCAGTACAACGACGCGTATTCCGAGAGCGTCTTCAGCTTTGCCAACAACATCAACACCATCGACGGCGGCACGCATCTCTCCGGATTCCGCACCGCGCTCACCCGCACCATCAACTACGCCGGCCAGCAGATGGGCCTGTTCAAGGACGTCAAAGAAAATCTCTCCGGTGATGACGTGCGCGAAGGTCTCGTGGCCGTGGTCAGCGTGAAGCTGTCGCAGCCGCAGTTTGAAGGTCAAACCAAGGGCAAGCTGAATTCCGATATCGCCGGGATCGTGCAGGCGTTCGTCAACGAAAAGCTGGGTGCGTTCTTCGAACAGAACACCACCGTCGCCCGCAAGATCATCAACAAGGCGATTGACGCGGCCCGCGCCCGTGAAGCCGCCCGCAAAGCACGGGACCTCACCCGTCGCAAAGGCGCGCTCGACGGCGGCGGCCTGCCGGGCAAGCTGGCGGACTGCTCCGAGCGCCAGCCGGATCGTTGCGAGCTGTTCCTGGTGGAGGGTGAATCCGCCGGCGGGACCGCCAAGCAGGGACGCGATCGCCGCTTCCAGGCCATCCTGCCTCTGAAGGGAAAAATTCTCAACGTCGAAAAAGCGCGTTACGACAAGATGCTGGCGCACGAAGAAATCCGCGCCATGATCACCGCGCTCGGCACCGGCATCGCGAAAGATGACTTCGATGCCGCCAAGCTGCGCTACGGAAAAATCATTCTGATGACCGACGCCGACGTCGACGGCAGCCACATCCGCACGCTGCTGCTCACGTTCTTCTTCCGCCACATGCAGGAATTGATCAAGCGCGGCAATGTGTTCATCGCGCAGCCGCCGCTGTTCGGCGTGAAGAAGGGTCGTTCGCACCAGTACATCAAGAACGAAGACGAGTACGACAAAGTGATGTTGAAGCGCGCGGCTGAAGGCGTGATCGTGCGCTACGGAGAAGGCGCCGCGAAGCTCGAGACTGCGAACCTGTCGCGCTTTATGTCGGTGCTGAAGGAGTACCTCGGCTTTTTCGACAAGGTGAACAAGCGCGTGCGCGACGAGAGCATCACCGAGTTGCTGCCCAAGCTTGATCTTTCCAAGCGCACCGACTTCGAGGGCGACAAGAAGACGCCGCCGAAAAAGATCGAGAAGCTCGAGAAAGAACTGAAGAAGCGGCAGAAAGATCTGGCTCTCAAGAGCGTCGAGTTGCGCTTCGACGAAGAACACAACCTGTGGGAGGTTGTCTTCGTCAACTCGCAAGGCGCGGAGCACCTCGTCAACTGGGAACTGGCTTCCAGCCCTGAGTACCGGCAGATGACCTCGAAGTTCAAACAGGTCGAGCCCTACATGGAGCCGCCGTTCGTGGTCGAGACGGTTGCTCGCGGTTCCGCGTCCGCCAGCGAGAACGGCGACGAGTCTGCGGAAGGCGAAGCGGAAGAACCCGAAAAAGTTGAGAAGAAAACCGCCAAAGCTACTGGCAAAGCCAAGGCCAAAGAGTCCGAGGTGGTCGAGCTTACTTCCGCGCGCGAGTTATTCGAGTTCGTGAAGAAAGAAGGCAGCCGCGGCTACGATGTGCAGCGCTACAAAGGCCTTGGTGAGATGACGGCCGAGCAGCTTTGGGAGACGACCATGGATCCCGAGCGCCGCACACTGCTCTCGGTCAAGCTCGAAGACATCGCCGAAACTGAAACCATCTTCACCACGCTGATGGGCGAAGACGTGGAAGCGCGCCGCAAGTTCATCGAAGAGAACGCGCTCGACGTGAAGAACCTGGACATCTGATCGTGTGGCGCGGGCACTCTTGCCCGCGTGCTTTTGACTTGGATCTTCCGATCGGGCGGCTTTATCGCCGCCCGTTTTGCTTGTTTGCCCATGCCGCGCATCGCGTTTGCAACATCGTCGAAGGTTCCGAACCTTGCCGCCGACGATCGGTTGCTGCTCGGCCCCCTTCAAGAGCGCGGTATCGAAGCCGAGCCCGTCATCTGGGACGACCCTGCGCGCGACTGGTCAGCGTTCGACGCCGTGATCCTGCGCTCCTGCTGGGACTATCACCTCAAAGCAGACGCATTTCTGAACTGGCTCTCGTTCCTGGAGCAGGCAAAGATTCCGCTCTGGAATCCCGCGCCCCTTGTGCGATGGAACGCGAATAAATCCTATCTTCGTGATTTAGACAGCAAAGGTATTTCGATTGTTCCCACCTTCTGGCCGCAGCCTAGTGAGAAAGTTCGCCTTCACGAAAAACTTAACGCGCTCGGCTGGAGCAAAGCCGTGATCAAACCGCTCATTTCGGCCACTGCCTATCGCACTTACTTGGTGAGTATCGACGACGCCAACTCCGCTCAGGCGCAGTTTGAGGATCTCCAAAGTGGCCCCGGAGTCATGGTGCAGAAATTCATGGACACCATCATCGACGAAGGCGAGTGGTCGTTAATTTTCTTTGACGGGGAATTCAGCCACGCGATTCTTAAGACACCCAAGCCCGGCGACTTCCGTGTGCAGAACGACTTTGGCGGAAGCGAACGGCCTGCTGATCCGCCAGCGCAAGTTCTCCATTCGGCAACCGGCATCGTGCAGACGGTGGCGCCTGCGCTCTACGCCCGTGTGGACGGCGTGGTTGACGGCAACCAATTCCGCCTGATGGAACTTGAATTGATCGAGCCGATGCTGTTCCTGTCCTCGCATCCCCAGGCGCCCGCCCGCTTCTCCGATGCGATCGCAAGAAAACTGTAGCTGAGTCCGGCATGGATGCAAGTGGGCCCAGACGCCCTGGTCTGGCGTCGGGCGTAAGCCGATTGTTTTTCCTCCGCCGCTGGTGACGGTTGCGGAGCTGCGTTCCGACGGGCAGACGAGGGCGTCTGCCCCCACGTGGTCCGCAGCACTCGCTTGCCGCCCAACAAATCCCTGCAAGCCATCACGGGATTCCCGTTCTTCGGAACAGAAGGCAGGCCGATTTGATCTCAACCAATGAAGCGATGAATGACAAATTCGTTGTGACTTCGGGCAACGCAACTCGGCACCTGCGCATTCCAACTCCACAATTCGCGGAGGTTCCCATGCAGCGTCGCGTCCGGGGCCCCAAGCTGTTCGTTCTCCCGTTTACTCTTACCCTGTTACTCGTCATCGCCGTCAGCGTTCAACCATCTGTCCTCGCCGCACCCCAGAGTGAAGGAACGCCTGGACAAACTCCCGGCGCGCTGGGCATCGTCGGCAAAGACGGCAAGATCCAGGGCACCTGCCCGCTGAAACACACCGACGTCCGCGCCGGCATCAGCGGATTTCTCGCCCGCGTTACGGTCACGCAGACCTTCGCCAACACGGCCACGCAGAACATTGAGGCCATCTATACCTTCCCACTGCCGCAGGATGCCGCCGTCGACGACATGACCATACAGATCGGCGACCGCACGGTGCGCGGCTTGATCAAGCGCCGTGAGGAGGCGCGCGCCATCTATGAAAACGCGAAGCGCACCGGCCGCGTCGCCGCGCTGCTCGACCAGCAGCGCCCCAACATCTTCACGCAATCGGTCGCCAACATTCTTCCCGGCGAGCAGGTCACCGTCACGATCAGCTACGTCGAAACCTTGCGCTACGAAGCCGGATCATACGAGTTCGTTTTCCCCATGGTGGTTGGCCCGCGCTACATCCCCGGCCAGCCCACCGGATACCAGGGCAGCGGATGGGCTCCGGACACAAAGCGAGTACCTGACGCCTCGCGCATTACACCCTGGGTTGCCGCCAAAGGAACGCGCGCCGGTCACGATATCTCGCTCGAACTCGCGCTCGATGCCGGCGTACCCATCCAGGACATGCGCTCGAAGACGCACGACATCGATGTTGACCGCAAGACTCCCAGCCGCGTCACCGTACGCTTACGCGACGAGGCGGTGATTCCGAACAAAGACTTCATTCTGAAGTACGACGTGGCAGGTGCGCAGATTGCCGACGCCATTCTCACCACGCCCGCACCCGGGCGTTCCAAGCCGACGGGCGGGTACTTCACGATGATCCTGCAGCCGCCCGCGCGCCTGCCCGAATCTGATATTCAGCCGAAGGAGCTTGTCTTCGTGCTCGATACCTCCGGGTCCATGTGGGGCTTCCCGCTCGAGAAGGCGAAGCAGGTCATCAGCCGCGCGCTCGACGAGCTTTATCCCGGCGATACGTTCAACCTGATCACCTTCTCTGGCGACACGCACATCGTCTTTCCGGAGCCCGTTTACCCGACCGCCGAAAACATTCGCAAAGCCAAAGACGTCCTCGCCGCGCGCACCGGAGGCGGTGGTACCGAGATGATGAAGGCCATTCGCGCCGCGCTTATTCCGTCTGACAAGCAGGATCACGTGCGCGTGGTGTGCTTTCTCACCGACGGCTACGTCGGCAACGACATGGAAATCGTCGGCGAAGTGCAGAAGCATCCCAACGCACGCGTGTTTGCCTTCGGCATCGGCACCGCGGTGAATCGTTTCCTGCTCGACAAGATGGCCGAAGCCGGGCGCGGCGCCGTCGAGTACGTCAATCTCGCCGATAAAGCCGACGAGGCCGCGGATCGTTTCTACGAGCGCGTTCGCTCGCCACTGCTCACTGATCTCTACGTCGATTGGGGCGGTCTGCCCGTGACGGATGTGTATCCGCAGCGGTTGCCTGATCTTTTCAGCGGACAGCCGGTGATCATCACCGGCCGTTACACAAAACCGGCGAACGGCACCGTGCGGTTGAAAGGCACGCGCGCGGGTGGCCCGTTCAGCCGCGACATTGCCGTAGCGTTCTCTTCCACCACGCCGCCCTTCGACGCGCTCGCTGGTTTCTGGGCGCGACGCCGCATCGACGATCTCATGTCGCAAGATTGGCTCGGCATGCAGAATGGCGCGATGAAGCCGGGACTGAAAGAGCAGATCACGCAACTCGGTCTTGACTATCGCCTCATGACCCAGTTCACATCGTTCGTCGCGGTCGAAGACAAAGTTGTCACGAAGAATGGTCAGCCGCAGCGCGTCGAGGTTCCTGTCGAGATGCCGGAAGGGGTGAGTCACGAAGGCGTCTTCGGTGAACAGAAGCAGTACGACATGTACCAGGCGGCGGGAGTCGTTGGTGGCATGCCCGGTGGTATTGCGGCTGGCTCAGGCGGCGGTATGGGCGCCGGAATCATGACCCGCTCGCTGTCGACGTACGCGATGAAGACTCAGGTATCACCGACGCCGCCCCCGCCACCGGGGGCTTCTCCGGTCCAGGTGCCAAGCGTCGCAACGCCGAAAGGCAAGAGCCAGGGCGATCATCTGACGGATGCCCCCACGAACGCTGAACGGCGCGCTCTCGAAAGCAAACTGCAGCCTGCCGTGCTGGCTGCACTCGATTGCTTCCGAACGTCGACGAACGGCGCAGCGTCGTGCACAAACGTGCACTCGGGCAAAGTCGAGATCATGGTCTGGTTCGCCGACAACGCGCCCGCCGATGCCCGCTCTCAGTTGCAAGCGCTCGGCTTCGGATTCACCAAGGGTCCCGTAGCACAAAACGTGGTTGCGGGAATTCTGTCCGCTGAGAAACTGGACGAGCTGGCGAAGCTCCCCTTCGTTAAGTTCGTCTCCTTCCAACGACGTTGATACCCTGTGGGCCGAGCGAAGCTGGAGCTACCCCCTCGCCAGCGGATCTCGGCCCTCAGCCTTTCGTCGCCGCCGCTTGATGCTGTGCGAAGCGATGGCGCACAGCTCATTTGACGGATAGCTTAGTCAGCTCAGTTAAAGATCTCTCAACTGAGGCTTGTCATCCTGAGCGCAGCGAAGGGACCTGCTTTTCAAAGTTTGTTCTTGGGCGCAGTGTTACTCCCGATTACTCTCGTGCCACGCACCTTGCCGCGCACACCTCGCAAGTTCGCGCGCGTTTCCCGTTCTTCACATAGGACGGAACATCGTCCACGAAGAAACGAGGAAACGAACTTGAAACGCTTCTCACTGGTGTTGGCGCTGTGCACGGCAATCTGTGTCACCGCTTTCGCTCAGGACGAATCGCAAGAAAAATCTCAGGACGCGTCGACGCAATCGCAATCGGCGCTCACCATCTATAACCAGAATTTCTTTGTCGCTCGCGAGCATCTGCCGCTCGATCTCAAGCCCGGAGCGAATCGAATTGAATACGCCGGCATCCCCGCGCACGTCGAACCCGACTCCGTTATCCTGCGCGACCCCGCCGGCCGCGCGCTGCAGATTCTCGAGCAGAACTACCGCAACGATCCCGTCTCGCAGGAATTATTGTTGTCTTTCTACGAAGGCAAGACCATCGACTTCCTCGTGCAGCCCGGCCAGATCGTCAAAGGCAAGATCATTCGCAGCGGTTACGTGCCGAGCTTCAGCTATGGACAGAACTACCAGCAGTCCGCCTATAGCCAGCCCATCATCGAAGTCGATGGCGTGCTGCGCTTCGGATTGCCCGGCCAACCGCTGTTCCCGGCCCTCAGCCAGGACTCGATTCTGAAGCCTACCCTCGGCTGGCTGCTCCAGACCGACAAGCCCGGCGCATTCGAGGCCGAACTCTCTTACGTCAGTGGCGGCATGAACTGGCACGCTGATTACAACCTGGTCGTCGCTGATGGATCAGCGAATCAAACCAACCTCGTCGATCTGGTCGGCTGGATCACCATGCAGAACCAGAGCGGCAAGACCTTTGAGAATGCCCAGATCAAGTTGATGGCGGGGGACGTCAACAAACTCGTGGCTGCGGGCATGCCCATGGCCAAGGCTGTTAACGGCGCCCTGCGTATGGCCGACGAAGCGATGGCCCCCGTCGTCCAGGAAAAAGCCTTCGACGAATTTCATCTCTACACGCTGCAGCGCCCGACGACTCTGCACGATCAGGAAACCAAGCAGGTCGAGTTCGTGCGCGCTACCGGCCTTCGTTCCCAGCAACTCTACATTTACGACGGCGCCCAGGTGGGGCAATACGCTTACTACAAAGCCGACCAGATTCGTCAGGATGCGAGTTACGGAACGCAATCGAATTCGAAAGTGTGGGTCATGCAAGAGTTCAAGAATTCGGCAGCGAATCATCTCGGCATTCCGCTTCCCAAAGGACGTCTGCGCTTCTACCGTCGCGACACCGATGGCCATCTCGAGTTCGTCGGCGAGAACGCCATCGATCACACGCCCAATGATGAAACGTTGCGCATCTACACCGGCAACGCATTCGACATCGTGGGCGAACGCAAGCGCACCAATTACTACGTCGAGAATAGCCAGCACTGGATGGACGAGTCATTCGAGATTCGCGTGCGCAATCACAAGAAGGAACCCGTCGAAGTCCGCATGGTCGAACATCTCTATCGCTGTAACAACTGGAAGCTGACGGATCAGTCGATGGCCTCGCGCAAGAAGGACGCGCAGACGGTGGAGTTTCCTGTCACGGTGAAAGCAGACGGCGAGACGGTAGTGACGTATACGGTGCACTACACGTGGTGAGCAGCGCGCGCCAAATGCGGATGACCTCGGCATCTTCCTGAGGACGGGGCGCCCTCGGGACAGGCGGGGCGCCGGCGCTACAGGAGTTTAGGATGCGAGGATCTTGGGCCGGGAGCTCCGGTAACTCAGCCCTTGTACTTCACCTGCGGATACCGCAGTGCGAAGAGCGCCCAGACCGCGACGACGAGCAGGAAGCAGAGCACGCTTCCCTCCGGTCCCACGCTGCCGCCCGTGAGCCAGGGCGACCCATGGATCGAAGGACTCATTAGATGTCCTGGTTGGTTGGTTCCGCTGTCCGCCACGCCCCACACGTAGCTTTGTCCCCAATCCCACGCGGCGTGAAAGCCGACCGCGAACCACAAGGTACCAGTGCGCCGCAACGTGAGACAAAAGAACAATCCGATGAACGCTGCGCTGAATGCCCCCACGACGCCCTCGCCGGCATTCATGAGGTGAATCGCACCGAAGGCGAACGAGAGCATCCCCGCCGCCGGCCAGAATCCCAGACTGCGCGAAATCGAGAACAGCAGATATCCGCGCGTGAGGAATTCTTCAAACAATCCGACGATCACGAAGTACAAGCCCCAGAAAAGTGCGAATCTCCAGATGCGGGCACCATGCAGCGTCACGTCTCCAAAATTGAAGACACCCGTCCCGCGCATCAACAACAACAGCGCCGCGATCGACACAAATCCCCACCCGGCGCCCGTCCAGAACAGTCTTCCGAAGGCCTGCGAGCGCGGAAGCCCGTAATCGTCGAAAGGCCGCTCTTCAACGTGGCCCATTAGAAACGCGGGCAACAACGCGCTGAGGAAGAGGCTGAACTCTTGATACAACGCTTGCCACAACGTGGTCGGGCCGTGAGTCACTTCTGGAAACAACAACGTTCCAAGCAACTGAGTGAGATAGAACATCGCTGCCGCGATGCCCAAGTACAGCAAAATCCGCCAGCCAGTGCGCAGACCATCGTCCCCCTGGAAGATGCGCTCACCCCACGGTTGCTGGCTTTTCAGGGAGTTGGCTGTGTCTGCACCCGGAGAATCCGGAGCGGGGACTTTTTCCTCTGGCGACAACGACGGGGGCGTTACCGGACTGTTCATCAGGAACTTTCAGCAGAGTCGGCCTTCGTCATGGTAAAACACTCCGTCCATGCGCGGATCGATTTTTCATGCGTGAACCAGCCGGCAAGCCTCAATACATCGCGGGGGCGCTGCTGCTGGTTTTTCTATTTCAGTGCGCCTGGCTCATCACCCGCAACTTGCGCACGGGTGAGATGGATCTGCGCGAGTGGTACCGCATCGACGCGGGCCTTCGACGCTGGCACGCCACGCCCCAGACCAGCGCATCTCCCGACCCGCACTCCACGCTCGGTCCGGGGCCGCCTCCGCGAATTCGCGACAACGACGGCTTCGATCCCGACCACTCCGCGCTCTGGTACTTGATCTCGTCGGGTCCATTGCTGGTGTGGCCCGGGCACTTTCAGTCGCAATCGTTGCTCTATTGGGGGTGGCTGGCGCGCGCGCCCTTCCTGATGTTTGGCGTTTTGCTGGGCGCCTCGCTCTGGTACGTTTCCCGCCGCCTGTACGGCAACAATGGCGGATACATCGCGCTCACGCTCTATTGCTTCGCGCCAGGAATGATTCGCGCGGCCTCGGTCTGGTTTGCCGAGCCGGAGACGGGTGCCGCCTGGGGCGCATTCGGCGCAGTGTTCACCAGCATCGCGGTGGCGCATACGCTGTACGCTCCGCGCGAAGTTGTGCTCTGGAATTGGCGGCGCATCACCCTGCTCGGTGTTTCGCTCGCTCTGGCGATCGGGTCACAGTTCTCGCTGGTCGTCATGGTTCCGCTTTCGCTTGGATTCATGCTCTATCTGGCGCCTACACGACGCGGCGCAGCGATTGTGATCTGGATCGCGGCTTGTATGCTCGCTCTCTTGATTTTGTTTGCTGCCTACTTCTTCAACCCCGTCGTCTTCGGGCAGGGCCTGCAGCACGCGACATGGCTGGGCATCGCCTGGCCGGCGTTCGGCATGGGTGGCGCGTATCGCGAACTGCTAGTGCAACTCGGCCAGGGAAGCCCGGCGCTGACCCTCGCTCTCCCGGTTGCACTGATCACCTACGCCGCGTGGCGCAGAGCGCGTTACTTCGGCAACACCGCACCGCTGCTGGTCGCGGCGCTCTGCCTGCTGCTCGGCTTCGCCAGTCCCCACTATCAGGGTTTGGGCTTTCAGTTGGTGGCTTTGCCCTTTCTCTTCGTCTTCATTGCGGGTGTGTGTGCCGATCTGCTCGAGACCCGGAGCCGCGCTCTGGTAATGGCATGCATCTTCGGCTTGCTCTCCGCCTATGCACTCTGGAGCCTCAGCGAGCTCCTGCGGGCCGGCGCAGCATACTGACCTACGCCCATCTTCGGCCCGCCGACATTCGGCTGCCAAACCGCCTCGAAGACTAACCGTAGCCGAACAAAGAACTTATTCCGACGCGCCGTCTGCCTGCGCAGGGTTACCTCGATTACCACGAAGAAGAATGACCTCCGATTCCAGAGAACTAAACTTCCGTTTCCGCCATCTAATGAAACGGAGATCTCCATGCGCGCAAAACAGGCGTATTATCTGCCCATGCGGTACTGGACGCTGCTTTTCGCGGTTTCGCTCGTGCTGCTTTTTGCGCTTTCCGCCAACGCTCAAGTCAACGGCACCGCTCCGTGCGTCACCTGCGTCAACTTCGGAAATCATCAGGGCCCGAACGGTGTTCCCCCGTCCGTCACCTCATACGGTTTTGGCGGCAAGCCCGGCTTTCACGGAGTCGCGCCGAGCGTCACGTCGCTCGGACCAAATGGCTGGTCGCACACGCGCCCCGGCATTCATCAACCGGGCTGGCAGCATTCGCCGAATCACCGGCCACCCGATCATCGCCACGATCAGGTTTACGCGTATCCGTACTTCATTCCCTATTACCCGGCGATGGGTGCCTACGGCTATGACGATCAGCCCGCCGACGATGCCCAGACGGAGGATCCCGAGGAATATCAAGGCGGCCCGACCATCTTCGACCGCCGTGGTTCCGGCAGCTACGCGGACGATTTCGTGTCCGAGCGCCCGAAGGCGCGTGTGCCGCGTCCGCCCGATCCTCCTGCGGTAGCCAGTAACGATCCTGCGCCCGATCCCCCTGCTGCGCCCATCTCGCGAGAGCCCGACACGATCCTCATCTTCAAAGATGGACACAAGGTTCAGGTCGGCAATTACGCAATCGTCGGATCGAACCTGTTCGACCTCACGCCCGGACATCGCCAGAAAGTTGCGCTCGCGGATCTGGACGTCAACGCGACGCAAAAAGCCAACGATGATCAAGGCGTAGACTTCAAACTGCCGTCGCTGCCCGGCAGCGAGTAAGAAGCTTCCAATGGCCCGTGTTCTCTTCAGCGCGGCATTTGCTGTTTGCCTGGCGGTGACACCGGCGATCGCGCAGCGCGGTGGACACAACGGTTTCCCGGTCCTTGCTCCCTCCGCACCGCAGCACGGTGGATTCGGTCCCAGGAACGGCCACCATCGTCCGAATCCTTCCGGCTTCTTTCTGGGAACGCCGTTCTGGGGCGACGATTTCTATTTCAACGATCCAACTTCTCCCGATTACGTCATAGAGAGGCCGGCTCAGCAAGCGCGACCACTCGAGTACCCGCAGTCTCTGGCCCCAGTCGTGATCGAATTGCACGGAGATCGCTATGTTCGGCGCAGGGTCGACGAAGGCGCATCTCAGCAGGAGCCAGTCACCACCGTTGCCTGTTCGACGACGGCGCGCATTCCGCGAACGACATCCGCGCGCGCGAGCGTTACGGCTCTGCCGTCCCAGCCAGTCGAACAAGCACCAACTGTTTTCGTGTTCCGCGATGGCCACCGGGAAGAATCGAGCGACTACTCCATCATCTCCGGCGTCATCTACTCTCGGGGCGACTACTGGACCACCGGTTCCTGGTCCAAAAAGATCCTGATCGCCGACCTCGATGTGCCCGCTACGATCGAGGCCAATCGTGAGCGTAGCGTCTCATTCCGCCTGCCGAACGCCCCCAACGAAATCATTACCCGGCCATAGTTATCGCTTGCTCCTATTTGTAGCGCCGGCGTCCCGCCGGCTGTCGGCAGGGCGTCTCGCCCTCGCCTCCGGTATTCCGCTCATCCCGCATTCTTCGAACCCTCTCGCGCTCCAGCGCATCCTTAACATCTGCAATGAAACCCCCCTGCGACGAAGCGGCCATCCGTTCCGTATCTGCCGACAGCCCGTGTCGCCCGCAATCCGGTCCCTGGATTCTCGCAGCCGCCATCCTCGGTACCAGCATGGCGTTCATCGACAGCACTGTGGTCAACGTTGCCCTGCCTGCACTACAGTTGACCTTCCACGCAACTGTCATCGACGTGCAGTGGGTGGTCGAGTCGTACGGCCTGTTGCTGGGAGCGCTGATCCTGGTTGGCGGCGCTGCCGGCGATCTGTTTGGCCGCCGAAAGGTCTTTCTTACCGGGGTCATTCTCTTCGCGCTCGCGTCTGCGGCCTGTGGCCTAGCACAAACGATTCAACAGTTGATCGCGGCTCGCGCGCTGCAAGGTCTGGGAGCGGCGTTTCTCACCCCGGGCAGCCTTGCAATCATTAGCGCATCATTTCCGGAACAGGAGCGCGGTCGCGCCATTGGCACGTGGTCGGGATTCTCGGCAATGACCACCGCGCTCGGACCGGTCCTCGGCGGATGGCTGATCCAGCACGCATCCTGGCGCTGGATTTTCTTCATCAACCTGCCGATTGCCGCGGCCGTAGTCCTGATCTCGTGGTGGCAGGTTCCCGAGAGTCGCGGCCTGGAAGCTAAACATCTCGATTATCCCGGCGCTCTCGTCGTCACCGTCGGCCTGGGTACGCTGATCTACGGGCTCATCGAATCTCCGCAACTCGGATGGGGGGACCCAAGAGTTTTTGGCAGCCTGATGGTCGCCGCCGCCAGCCTGCTGGTTTTTCCCTTCCTCGAGCGCAGAGCCGCCTCGCCGATGGTCCCGCTCAAACTGTTTCGCTTGCGGACGTTCTCGGGCGCAAATCTGCTCACCCTTTTTCTCTATGCGGCGCTGGGCATTTTCTTCTTCGTCTTTCCGATGAATCTCATTCAGGTGCAGGAATACTCCGCCACCGCCGCCGGGGCTGCCGCCCTTCCCCTGATTCTGCTGATGTTCCTGCTTTCGCGCTGGTCGGGAGGCCTCGTTACTCGGTACGGTTCGAGGCTGCCCCTGATCGTGGGACCGATCATCGCCGGCATCGGCTTCGCGCTTTTTGCAGTTCCCAGGATCGGCGGCTCGTATTGGACGACCTTCTTCCCCGCATTCGTGGTTCTTGGCTTCGGAATGGCCGTGAGCGTCGCACCGCTCACCACGGTGGTCATGGGAACCGTGGATCAGGCTCACGCTGGCGCTGCGTCGGGGATCAACAACGCCGTGGCACGCGTCGCCGGGCTATTGGCGATTGCCGTGTTCGGCATCGTAATGATGCAGGCTTTTGGCGTTAGCTTGAATCACAGACTTGCCGATCTCCAAATCTCCTCGAACGTGCGTCACGAGGTACTGGCCAACCGAACCAAGCTCGCCGCCGTGGATATCCCGCGCGACGTCGACGCCACTCGCGCGGAAGAAATCA
>Ga0210409_10000457_pt1 | contig 67633 bp, 63 predicted proteins | sample IncBWH17MmetaG_FD_161649 | JGI IMG/M metagenome (GOLD analysis project Ga0210409, IMG submission 161649) | Forest soil microbial communities from Barre Woods Harvard Forest LTER site, Petersham, Massachusetts, United States - Inc-BW-H-17-M | ecosystem: Environmental > Terrestrial > Soil >... | reverse complement strand
ATTGGCCTGGTCAACGCCATCGGGATCGATCAGAAAACGGGCGAGCGCCTCGGTGCGGCGGACCCGCGCGATAACGGCGCTGCCGTCGGCTACTGAACGATTTTTGTGCCGGCGCCCTGGATGTTTTAGGCGAACCGGGTTAAAGCGTTTGGCTTTTCATCTCAGAGCAAAGTGCACGGGGCTATGCGAAGAATCCTCTCCACTTATATGTTCGTGTCGCGAAGGCTTACTACGGAACTTCTCGGGCAGATTTCCGAGGCCGGATTCGAAGCCGTCGAGATTTTCGGCACGCGAGGCCATTTCGATTACACCACCAAGCTGGAAATCCAGGCGATGGCCAGCGCGCTCTCGCAGCATCGCCTCATGGTCGCATCTCTCCACGCTCCCACAAGCCGCGACTTGAGCGCCACGCGCGAAGGCGGCACACCGCTGTCCATCACCGAAGTGGAACGCGTCCGCCGCATTGAAGCCATGGATGAGTTGAAGCGCGTGATCGACGTCGCGGAAGATTTGCCTTATTCCCGGCTAATCCTCCACATGGGCGGTTCGCGCGAAACCGCCGACCCGCGTAAGCGCGATGCGGCATTCAGTTCGCTCGAACACCTGGTTCTGCACGCCCGCCACGTTGGCGTGACCATCGCTGTCGAAAACACCACCAGCGAGATGGGGGATCCTGCCTATCTTCGTGCATTCGTTGACGAAACGCGTCTGACCGGCCTGCGCTTCAACTTCGATATCGGCCACGCGCATCTTGCTGATGGTCCGGAAGCCGAACGTATCGAAAAAGGCTTTGCGCCGCTGCGCGAACTGGCTGTTTCCGCGCACATCCACGACAATCACGGCGAAAAAGACGAGCACCTCCCGCCCTACGACGGCTCAATCGACTGGGAATCCGCCGTCAAAATCCTGAAGTCTGCACCCGAGCCGGATCTTCCCCTGACCCTCGAACTAAAAGAGAAAACCGGCCACGACGCGCCATCCACCGCCGAGCAACTCACCGCCGCCAGCGAATCCCTCGACCGCTTCGAGCGCGAGTGGAACTGATTAGCGAAAATTGAAATTCGAGGCCAGGGCCAACCACTTGCTGGTCAAGGCCAACTCTCACCTTCTCTGCTAAACTGATTTTTTGCAAATTCGCTCAAATAACGGACTATGACGATCATCACTATCGAGCAGGCTGGCAAGTACGACGGGCAGGAAGTCACCATTCGCGGCTGGCTCTACAATCTGCGCGAATCCGGCAAATTGATGTTCCCGATTTTTCGCGATGGGACCGGTATTATCCAGGGTGTCTGTGCGCTGAAGGAAAATCCCGAAGCGTTTGAAGCGCTGAAGGGGCTGACGCAGGAGTCGAGCGTCATTGTCACGGGCAAGATTCGAGCCGAGCAGCGTGCGCCCGGCGGCTTTGAAATGGGAGTCAGCAAAATCCAGATCGTCCAGAAAGTTCCGGACGCCACGCCGTTTCCTATCCAGCTTAAAGAGCACGGTGTGGATTTTCTGCTCGATCAGCGCCACCTTTGGATTCGCACGCCACGGCAGGCTGCCATTCTTCGTATTCGCGCGGAAGCCATCCGCGCGGCCCGCGAATTCATGGACGGCCAGGGTTACACGATTGCAGACGCCCCGATGTTTACGCCCGCCGCTTGTGAAGGTACCTCCACGCTCTTCGAAGTGAATTACATCGACGACCAAAAGGCCTACTTGACGCAGAGCGGCCAGCTCTATGCCGAAGCTATCGCCATGGCTTTGGGCAAGGTTTATACATTCGGTCCCACATTTCGCGCCGAAAAATCAAAGACGCGCCGTCACCTCACCGAGTTCTGGATGCTCGAGCCGGAAGCGGCATACGTCGAGTTTGACGAAGTTATGGAGCTGGCCGAAGGCCTCGTCAGCGCGATCGTGCAAGGAGTTGTAAAAAACAAGTCGCGCGAGCTGGAAACGCTCAAGCGCGACGTCAGCAAGCTCGAAAACATCAAGCCGCCCTTCCCACGCCTCAGCTACGAAGACGCTGTAGCGGTCTTAAACAAAGGCGGCAACCCCGCGAAATTCGGCGACGATTTCGGCGGCGACGAAGAGACCATCATCTCCAGCTCCTTCGATCGCCCAGTGCTGATCCACCACTATCCTTCGGCCATTAAAGCCTTTTACATGCAGCCGGACGCCGAACGCCCCGAACTCGCGCTCGCCTTCGACATGATCGCGCCCGAAGGCTATGGTGAAATCATCGGCGGCAGCCAGCGCATCCACGATTACGATTTGCTCTTAAAGCGTCTGCGCGAGCACAATTTGCCCGAAGAAGCTTTCCAGTGGTATCTCGACCTGCGCCGTTACGGCAGCGTGCCCCACTCCGGTTTTGGGCTCGGCCTGGAGCGCACCGTCGCGTGGATTTGTGGAACCGAGCACATCCGGGAAGTCATCCCCTTTCCCCGGATGATTTACCGCGTGTATCCTTAGTGCGGGGTAGTTCGCAGTACCTGTAGCGTTCGCATTCCTTAGTGGAACAGAAGATTGGGAGTTATATCGCGTCTTGCGATCCGTGCGTATTTCCGCGCGCGTTTTTGCAGATCGCTGGTCGTCCGTCGCATCACGGAGAAGCCTTATGCATCAAAAAGTTCGCATCATCGGCGTACCAATGGACTTGGGCCAAAGTCGCCGCGGCGTGGATATGGGCCCTTCTGCGCTTCGTGGCGCCGGCCTTCAGGCGCGCATCAAGCAGCTCGGCCTCACCGTCGAAGACATCGGCAACCTCGAAGTGAAGCAGCCAGAAGAAATGCAGGTCGGCGAAAAGCGCGCCAAGTATCTTCAGGAAATCGCCGAGACGTGTAAGGATCTCGCTGTTACCGTCGACAAATCTCTAGGCGAGGGTTTTCTCCCGCTCGTTCTCGGCGGTGATCATTCCATCGCCGCTGGCGTTGCTGCCGGCGTCGCTTCCCACTATCGCAAAGACAAGAAAGAAATCGGCTATCTCTGGCTAGACGCCCACGGCGACATGAACACGCCCGAATCCTCGCCCTCCGGCAACGTCCATGGCATGCCGCTTGCCAGCATCATGGGCTACGGCCCCACCGAGCTGGTTGATCTCATGGGATTCAAGCCCAAAGCCGAGCCGGGCAACATTGTAATCGTCGGCGCGCGCGACCTCGACGCCCAGGAGCGCAAAATCGCGAAAAAATCTGGCATCCACGTGTTCACCATGCGCGACATTGACGAGCGCGGCATGCGCGAAGTCATGGCCGACGCCCTGAAATACGCCATGGACGACACCGCAGGCATCGCCGTCAGCCTCGACATGGACTTTGTCGATCCGAGCGATGCTCCCGGCGTCGGCACGCCCGTTCGCGGCGGTGTCACCTATCGTGAAGCTCATCTCGCCATGGAAATGATCGCCGACTCCGAGGCCATGGTCTCCCTAGAAGTCGTCGAAATAAATCCCATCATCGACGAACACAACCGCACCGCGCTCCTCGGCGTAGAGCTGGTCCTCTCCGCCCTCGGCAAAAAAATCCTGTAATCAGTTTTTATTTTAGGCGGAAGTGGCTCAGCTCATCCGTAAGGCCGCCATCGGATCGATCTGCGAAGCCCGCCGCGCCGGCAAGTATCCTGCTAACGCCGCGACAGCAGTGAGTATCACCAGCATCCCCAAAAACGTCACTGGATCGCTTGAGGTAACTCCAAACAAAAGTCCGCTCAACGTACGCGCCAACACCCACGACGCAACGACCCCAACAACCATCCCAATCCCCGCCAGCCCCAGCGTCTGCAACAAAATACTTCCCTGCAGCGTCTCCGCCGACGCCCCCAGCGCCATGCGAATCCCAATCTCCTGCGTTCGTTGGCTCACCGAATACGAAATCACCGCATAAATCCCTAGCGACGCCAGCACCAGCGCAAACCCCGCAAACCCGCCGAGCAGCCACACCACAAATCGCCGCGGCGACACCGCGCGATCCACCATCGTTTGCAGCGTTCGCATATTTGCCGTCGGCAAATCCGGCTCGATCGGCCGCAACGCCTCTCGAAGCCTCGATGCGAGTTCCGCGGTAGGCAGAGACGTCCGCACAACCAAGTCCACCGTCCCGTAGTCCTGCGTCTGCCTCATGGGAATGTAAAACTCGTTGCCCGACCCTTCTTCCAGCGCCATGTGATGAACATCGCCGACGACGCCCACAACCGTGCGGTCCGGATCATCCGCGCGCACAATTTTTCCGATCGGATCCTGGCCGGGAAACAAATTCTTCGCTAGCGTCTCGTTGATAATAATCACGTTCAACGATCCCTTCGTGTCCGGCTCTGTAAAATCGCGCCCCGCCTTTAGCGGAATCCCCATCGCGTGAAAATATCCGTCGCTGATGATCCTCGGAAACCCGTTCGGATAATTCTGCGGCGTATACTGCACACCCTTCGCGGCAACGCCCCAGCTCCGGTTGTGTCCCAGCGGCAGCGAATCCGAAAGCCCCGCGCCCTCGATCCCCGGCACGTCCATCACGCGATGCAACGCTTCCGTAAAATAGCTGTTCCGCGCCTCTTGAGTCTTGTACGACGAATTCGGATCAATCCGCAAAGCCGCCGCTCGCTCCGGCCGGAATCCCATATTCACATCCAGCACGCGCAAAAAACTCCGTATCAAAAGTCCCGCACCAACCAACAACACGCACGCCAGCCCAATCTCCGACACCACCAGCGCCCCGCGAATCCAAGCGTGCCCGCGCCCCTGGCTCGACCCGCGACTCGAATCCTTCAGCGTGTCGTGCAACTTCAAATCCTGCACCTGCAATGCCGGCACCAATCCAAAAAGCAATCCCGTCAGCAGCGCGGCTACCAGCGTAAAGCCCAAAACGCTTCCATCGATCCGCACATCGCTCAGCAAAGGAATGCTCACCGACGTCAGATGCGCCAGCGCGCGCGTCCCCACAAACGCCAGCAACAATCCCAGCGCCGCCCCGCAGCTCGACAGCACCAAACTCTCCGTCAACATCTGCCCAATTAACCGCCCGCGCCCCGCTCCCATCGCCGTACGAATCGCGATCTCTTTTTTCCGCGTCGCCCCGCGTGCTAGCAGCAAATTCGAAAGGTTCGCACACACAATCAGCATTACCACGCCCACCGCGCACGCCAGCACCAACAGCGTCGGCCGCAATTGCCCACTCACGTGCTGCGCCAACCCGGAAACCTTCGGCTCAAAATCATTTCTGTCTTTGTGCGCCTGCTGCAACAGCTTCCCGAGCACGGCCGTTTCCGCCGCCGCACTTTGCACAGTCACGCCCGGCTTAAGCCGTCCAATAATCGCGACCGTATTCCCTTCCCGATTGATCTCCGGCGACAGCGGCAGCGGTTCGAACATATCCACACGGCTTCCCGGCGTAAAAATCGTCGAAAAATCAAACGACGCTGGCAGCACGCCTACCACCGTCACCGGCCCGCCATCAAACGACAGCGCCCTCCCCACAATGTTCGGGTCCGCCGCGAATTTCCTTCTCCACAATCCGTCGCTCAGCATCGTCACGCGCGGCCCGTTCTGCTTACACTCTTCCGCCGTAAACTGCCTCCCAATCTGCGGCACCACGCCCAGCATCGGAAAAAAATTCTGCGTCACCGGAACGCTCGTCAGTCTCTCCGGCTGCCCATCCCCAATCATCTTCGCATCGCCCAAACCATAAAACGCGAAGTAAGCCGCCAGATCCTCGTACGACTGGTTCTTCGCTCGCAGATCCAGCAGATAGTCCGTCTGCGAAGTCTTCCCAGACATATCGTTGGTCTCGTCCTGGTGATTCGCTATCCAAACCAGCCTTCCCGGATCGCGAAACGGCAGCGGCCGAATCAAAAGCGTGTTCACCACGCTGAAAATCGTGCAGCTTGCTCCCACACCGAGCCCCACAATCAAAATCGCAAAGGCCGCGAATCCCGCATCCCGCACGAGGGTTCGAATCGCGTACCGCACGTCCCGCCGCAGATTCTCCAGAAACGGCGTGCCACCATTCCTATTTTGAGAAGACATTTGTGAAGACACGGACCCTCCTGCCAGATTCCCGCACCTTTGTAGACGATGGAATTTGAATAAAGTTCCGTCAGCCCTCTCGAATTTCTTTCGCCAAATCTCCGTTATCACTCCAGAACCAACCTCCCACTTCCCCCGCGACAACTCCCCACCTTTCCCCTATAACTAAGAACTGGCACTGAACGAGCCAAAACCGGCGATTTCCATGACCCCTGACAAAAAACGACTACGCATCGGCGTCCTCTTTGGCGGCCGCTCCGGCGAACACGAAGTCTCCCTGGCCTCCGCCGCCTCCGTGATCCGCAGCCTCGATCCCGACAAATACGAGGTCGTCCCCATCGGCATCACCAAAGAAGGCCACTGGCTTATCGGCACCAGCGCGCAGAAATTACTTCCCGAAGTCCTCCGCACCGGCCAGCGCGTCACGATGAGCGCCGATCCCACCGACGCCGCCCTGGTCCGCCTCGACGGCAGCGCTGGCGGCCAGCGCATCGACGTCGTCTTCCCCGTCATGCACGGCACCTTCGGCGAAGACGGCACCATCCAAGGCCTACTCGATCTCGCCGGCCTCCCCTTCGTGGGTGCAGGCGTCTTAGGCTCCGCCATCGCCATGGACAAAGACGTCGCTAAAAAATTGCTCCAAGCCGCCAAAATTCCCGTAGTCCCCTGGCTCTGCATCCACCGCCACGACTGGGAACGCAACGAGAACATCATCAAGCATCAAATCGAAAAAGAGATCCCCTATCCGTTGTTCGTAAAACCCGCCACGCTCGGCTCCAGCGTCGGCATGACGAAAGTCCATTCGCGCCAGGAACTCGCTCCCGCGCTAAATCTCGCCTCCGAATTCGCCATGAAAATTCTTGTCGAGCGCGCCGTCAACGCCCGCGAAATCGAAGTCTCCGTTCTTGGCAATCACGATCCCCAAGCCTCCATCCCTGGCGAAATCGTCCCCCACCGCGAGTTCTACGATTACGCCGCCAAATATCTCGAAGAAGGCACAAAACTCCTCATTCCCGCCGATCTGAAACCTGCCCAGGTAAAAAAATTCCAACACCTCGCCGTCCTGGCGTTTCGCGCCCTCGAACTAAGCGGCATGGCCCGGGTCGATTTTTTCCTCGGAAAAGTAGGCGGAAAAATCTATCTCAACGAAGTGAACACTATCCCCGGCTTCACTTCCATCAGCATGTACCCCAAACTGTGGGAAGCCAGCGGCATCCCCTTCCCCCAACTCATCGACAAACTCATCGAACTAGCCCTCGAACAACACGCCGAAAAAGCCCGCACCAAATACGTCATCGAACTCCCCCCAGGCTCCGCCGGCGCCCTCGAAGACTAGCCGCCGACATAATCCGTCTTCGAGCCAACGGCCGTCTAGAATTTCACCGGGCCGCCGTGTATGCTTTCCCCGACACGAGATACCGCAATGAAATCGCAGTCACTCGCTTTCTTCACCCTGGCATTCGCCGTCCTACCCATTTCCTCGACTGCCTGCTCTATGTCGGCGTGCAGCCCCAGCGAGACCGAATTACGCCGGAATTTTGTGGTGAAAATCAGCCATGATGATAGGCCGCTTACTCGCGTTACGGTCACACTCACACGCAACGACGGTTCCCACCTTGTCGAATTACCATCGCAAGAGACGGACGCCACCGGGACTGTACACATCTCCAATCTGCCGCTCGGGGACTATTGGCTCCATGCTGAGCTGCTTGGCATTTCCGCTGGCACGAGATGCTTCCACGTCGCTCCAACAAGCTCAAGGAAGGCTACAAAACAAATCAGCTTTGAGTGGGGTGACGAGGCCGCGGGGGCTCGCGAAGCCGCCGGGAAGCTGGTTCACACGCAAGCCGGGCACGGGGACAATCCTATTTGGAACATCACCCATCCCGTCCAAGTGCCCATTAGTAACGCGCGGCTTTCTTTGCGCGCGCCACAATCCGACGCCTTTTACAACACAACGTCCGACAAAGATGGCCACTTCACATTCGGCGAAATCCCGGATGGACTTTATGTACTTCGCATTGAAGGGGGCGCGGCAGCGGGCGGCAGAAGCATCGAGCCCGTGAATCTGCTGTTTCGCTTGAGCCATTCTGGAGCGCAAAGGAACCTCTACGTCGATGAGGGCGACCGAATTGGTGGAAGCTGCGGCGGTTGGTCCATCAAACCCGATTACGCGACCGGATTGTAGGACGCACTCCGGGTGGTCCGTTCTTTTCCGCTCTCCACTCGTCACGAATCACCAATCACGGCTGCAAACGTTTTCTACTCACTATTCACTACCCACTACTCGCTCTCACCCCTCCCTAGCCATCCCGCCCAGAAAAGGTTAATTTAGATGCGCTCGCAAAACGACCAATCTGCCTCGCAGGGCAGGAGACCACTGAATGTCACTTCTCGAACCGCCTGCCGATGTACACAAAAAGTCTCGGGCCATGATCTTCACCATGACGGCGGCCTTCATCATCGCCATCATCGCCGTATGGTTCTGGCTGCGTTTTTATCCCGAGAAAAAAGCCACGGAGCAATTCTTCAACGCCGTCGTAGCCGGAGACATGAACACCGCCTACCAGCTTTGGAAACCCGGCCCCGGCTCCAGCTACAAGCTCCAGGACTTCGTCGCCGACTGGGGCCCCACCGGCTACTACGGCCCCGTAAAAAGCTACAGCATCCTCAAAGCCAAGTCCCCCAACGGCTCAACCACCAGCGTCGAGGTCCGCGTAGCGATCAGCCCCTTCTCACCGATGCCCATTGCCAACAACGACCCCGAAAAAAGCCAAAAAACAAAGGTAGTCAACGTCTGGGTCGACACCAAAGACAAATCCTTCAGCTTCCCGCCATAGTGTTTATTTTCGCCCGTAGGGGCACGATACTTCGTGCCCTTCTTACGTATTAACCACACAAAATGTCATTCCGAGCGAAGCGAGGAGCCCGCTTTTTCTTCTCTTCTCCGTGAACTCTGTGCCCTCCGCGCCCTCTGTGTAAAATTCTTTCCTTTCTGCTGTTGACAGTCGGCTGTCAACCGATTCGTTTCTCTTCTAACGCCGAATATCCTCCAAGGCGTGCTCCAACTCCTGCGGCCCAACACTCGCCGTGCCCAGCTTCCCGACGACCACCCCCGCCGCCGTATTCGCCAAGACAGCCGCGTCCGGCAACGAAGCCCCGGCCGCCACAGCCAACGAAAGCACACTCAAAACCGTATCCCCTGCCCCGGTGACGTCAAACACCTGCCGCCCCGTAGCCCCGCGCTCCACCCCGCTCTGCCCCACACGCGCGTAAGTCACCTCAAAGCTCGTCGCGGGGATCTGCAAATGCCGCGGCGAAGACTCTTCAATCACGCTCATCCCCTTTTCGCCGCGCGTGATTACCACCGCGCTGCACCCAAAGTGCGCCAGCAAAGCCCGCCCCGCCTCTTCCACTGATTTCTCATCCCCCAAAGATCGCGTAACAAAAAATCCCGCCTCCTTCGTATTACAAACAATCGCCCGCGCCCCGCGATACGCATACAACCGCGAAGTCTTCGGCTTCACAAAAACAGGCACCTTCAATTGATGCGCCGCACTCAAAACGCGGTCGGCGAAATCATCCGTGATCAAACCCTTGTCGTAATCAGAAAGCACCAGTGCGTCGAGACTCTTCAACGCATTAAAAAGAACCCCAAGCAACTTCTTCTCCGTCTCAGGACGCAAGGCCTCCCGCCGTTCCTGATCCACGCGAACCACCTGCTGATGCCGCGCGATAATCCGAGTTTTAACAGTAGTCACACGTTTCGATTCAGGAACCACTCCTTTTTCAACAATGCCTTCCGCCCGCAAACATTTCTGCAAAGCCCGCCCAGCCTCGTCCGTACCAATCGCCCCAAACGTCTCGACATGCGCCCCCAGCGCAGCCAGATTCGCCGCCACATTCCCCGCCCCACCCAGACACTCGCTCTGCGAAACAAAATCCACCACTGGCACCGCCGCCTCCGGCGAAAGCCGCGTCGCCGTCCCCCACAAATACCGGTCCAGCATCAAATCTCCAAGCACACCCATGCGCTTCCCACGCAATCTCGGGATCAGCTTTTTCAAACGAGGCAGGTATTCAGCAAGATCGGTAGGCATTCGTGGTCTTTTCCGGCTTCCTTATCTCATTACCTCATTACTTCTTTACTTCGCCTCTTCCACCTTCGCCTCTTCCGGCAGCATCACCGGAATATCATCCCTCACCGGATAAACCCGCCGGCACGTCGCGCACTTCAAGCCGGTGTTGTCCGGCGTGAGCCTGACCGGCGTCTTGCAGATAGGACAAACCAAAATCTCCAGCAACTCTTGCGAAATCGCCATGTGCTTCTCCAATCGAATCTTCAACTCAACACTTCCAACCGAACGGTCACTCTATCAAAGCGTCTCCAACACGAGCAACCAGCCACCCGCTCATCATAACCACAAAATTGTCATCCCGAGCGCAGCGAGGGATCTGCTTTTCGCTTCTGATCTCTGCGCACTCTGTGTCTCTGCGTTTCACTATCCTTTCTTCACGCTTCAACCCGCTCGTCGGCTTTACTCGCTGCGCCAACCACCATGTTCCATGCTCCAGCCACCACAACCACGGTCAGCAACAAAACAACCGGATCTATCGGGTGCCGATAGCGCAGGTCCGCATGCGTCAAATAATACAAGCAGGGAAAGACAACGGGAAACACAGCCAGCGGGAAAACAGGTTTTCTCGCTATTTCCTCGGCAACGTCGCTTTTCTTCTCCCTCTCTGCGCCGTCTATGCGTCTCTGGGTTGTCTTTTTCCGTCCTCTCCACAACACCGCAATGCCGCACAATGTTCCCACAGCCGTCAAAAAGCTGAAAAGCAAAACCTCCCGTATCAACCAGGAATCCGTCTCCCGAAAATTCTTGAGAGGCGATTCTGTCCCAAGCCAAAACGCCACAAACTTCCTCCCCATTAAGCGCAACTCCAACCCCGGGTGCGCCCTCATGAAGGAAGTCGCGAGTTCCCACTTTTCCGCCATGTAAGCCGTCTCGCCAAGTTGAGCATATCTCCTGGCCTCTTCCGTTCGAGTAATCGACCTCCGCCCATTCCGCGCATGCTCGTCAAAAATGTCGTTGTTCCCTAGCCACAACTCAAACGGCAAATTGGATCGCACCGGAATAAACCGGTGGAACGCAACGTAATTTCGAATCGTCCACGGGACACAACACAAGACCGCAAGACCAGCCGCCAGGCCCGCCCGCTTCCACCTGACCCGGCTTTCTCCGCGCCCGCGAAACGCCGCCCAACCCAACAAAAATGGCAGCAGCAAGCCCAGCGCCGGATTCGTCATTAGCGCCAAACCCCACAACACTCCGTACACTCCCCAGTCCAGCCACCGATCCGATTCCGCCAACTCCAAAGTCGCCCACAAAATCAACGCCGCCAAAAGCACCGACAGCGACGTATCCCAAATCCATTCGAACGGCATCATGACCGCGCTCGGAAAAACGGCCCAAAGCCACGCCGCTCCCGCCGCCACTCCCAATCCGCCAATCCGCTTCCCCGCAAAGAAAATCGGCACGCAAGCCGCCGAAGAAAAAAGTATGTTGAGCGCCACGCAAGCAAAAAAAGCCCGCGCCGTAAAGGTTCCGAACAGCTTGAACATCGCCGCTACAAGCAAAGGATAAACCGGCGCCAGCCAAGCGCTAGGCCCAGTCTCCGTTCGAAACACATTGCGGAACCCCTTGCCCTCCGCCAAGGCGTACGCAATGTTCCCCGTCTCCTGCTGAAACGGCACAATTCCCAACACGCTCGGCGCAATCTTTCGGGCCTGGCTCCACGCAAACCCGACGCGCACGCCCATGGCCACGATCACAATCAGCGCCAGTGAAGTCGCCGCCTTCTGAATCGCCCTCCTCATATCGTTAGAATCACTTTTTTGCTCCGTTCAAATCGCCTTTTTGTCCCGCGACAAATGTACTGGCTGCAACAAACTGTGACAAGCGCGCTTAACAAATTCACGCTACAATAGGAGGGTTATGCTCACAGTCAACAATATATCCATGCGCTTCGGACCCCGGGTCCTGTTCGAAGATGTGACCTGCACCTTCATGGCCGGGCGCCGCTATGCCGTTACCGGCCCGAATGGCGCCGGCAAATCCACATTCATGAAAATTCTGACCGGCGAAATCGAGCCCACCAAAGGCTCCATCACCCGCCCGAAAAAAATGGGCGTCCTGCGGCAGGACCAGTTTGCGTTCGACCAATTTCGCGTGATCGACACCGTCATCATGGGAAACGCCTCGCTTTGGAAAGCGCTCGTAGAGCGCGACGCGCTCTACGCCAAGCCCCATGAAGAATTGACCGACGCCGACGGCATGCGCCTCGGCGAACTCGAAGGCATCGTCGGCGAAGAAGGCGGCTACACCGCGGAAGCCGACGCCGGAACGCTGCTCGACGGCCTTGGCATCGAAAGCGCGCTGCACGAACGCAAGATGGGCGAATTGCAAGGCGGACAGAAAGTTCGCGTGCTGCTCGCACAAGCGCTTTTCGGAAATCCAACAGCTCTGCTGCTCGACGAGCCTACCAACAACCTCGACCTCGATTCCGTTCACTGGCTGCAGCGATATTTAACCGAGTATGAAGGCGTGCTCATCGTGATTTCGCACGACCGCCATTTTTTGAACAGCGTTTGCACGCACACCGCGGACATCGACTACGAAACGATCATCATGTATGTCGGCGGCTACGACGACATGGTCGTGGCGAAAACGCAGATTCGTTCGCGCATCGAAACGGAAAACGCGAACCGCGAAAAGAAAATCGCGCAGTTAAATGAGTTTATCGCGCGCTTTTCCGCTGGTACGCGTTCCGCGCAAGCCACTTCGCGCAAGAAAGAAGTCGAGCGGCTGCAGACTACCGAATTGGCACGATCGAACATTCAGCGGCCGTACATCAAGTGGGACATGAAGCGCAATTCAGGGCGCCATCCGCTGGAAATTCGCAGCGTCGAAAAAGCCTACGACGACTTGAAAGTGATTCCGCGTTTTTCGGCGGCCGTGACGCGCGGAGAAAAAATCGCGCTGATGGGGCGCAACGGAACCGGAAAAACGACGTTGCTGAAATCGCTGGTGCTCAACGCGCCCGGGTACATCGAAGACGACGACCGCCATTTCAAAATCAATGGCGGCGAAGTGAAGTGGGGCCACGAAGTGGCCGTCGGCTATTTCGCGCAGGACCACGGCGAATCCATCACCAAGGGCATGACGGCCATCGACTGGCTCTGGCAGTTCGATCCGAGCGCAAATCAGCAGGAATTGCGCGGGCTGATGGGCCAGATGCTTTTCAGCGGCGAAGATGCGCTGAAGCCGACGCGCGCCCTTTCCGGAGGCGAATCGGCGCGGTTGATTTTCTGCCGCTTGATGCTGCAGAAACCGAATTTCCTGGTGCTCGACGAACCGACGAACCACCTCGATTTGGAATCCATCAATGCGCTCAACATCGCGCTGCAGCGCTACGACGGAACCGTGCTGCTCGTTACGCACGATCACGACGTGATTGATGAAGTTGCGACGCGCATCTGGCATTTCCACGACGGGAAGATCGAAGACTTCAAAGGCCCGTACGAAGAATTCGTCGCGTATACCGAGCAGAAGAATCAGGCTCTTGTTAGCGCCGCCGCTCAAAAGCGGCGGTAGCTGGCCTGATTTCTCCTTAATGATTCCTCCATTTTAGTTTTGGCGCCGAAAGGAAACCTCTGAGGTCCCTCAGTTTTTCGTCCGGCGTCATTTCGTTTTGTCGTCTCGTTTCGTTATCTTCTCCCATTCCTTTCACGCAAGAGGGGACAGACTGAAGTCTGTCCCACTACTGTTTCGTGGCGCGGTCGATGAAGCTGGCGATTTGGTTGTGCAGGCTTACGCGATCCTCGTCGTGTAGGTACATCATGTGGCCGGCGTTGTAGTAGTCGAGTTTGACGTTTTTCTGCAAATCGGCGGGCAGGCCGAGGTGCTCCATGGTGAATTCGGTGGCGAAGAACGGTGTGGCCATGTCGTAGTAGCCGTTTTCCACTTGGACAAGCAGCTTCGGGTTGGTGATCATTGCTTGCGCTAAATCGCCTTGGACATTTGGGCCGCTGGGGAAAAATCCGCGCGGGCCTCTGGATTGGCGAGTCCAATTCCAGCCGCCACCGCCGCCGCTGGTGTTGTGATAGACCTTGTCCTTGCCGAACTTCAGTTCCTCGTGATTGTAGGAATTGATCAGGGCGGTGTACGCGCCGCCGACGGCGGGACCTTCTGGGTCACCTTGTGCGTTTTCCTCGAGCAAATCAGCCGTGTAGCCAGTGAAGCGGGCGTCGATGCGGCCGACCGTCTTTCCCTCGCTGCGTTCGAGTTCGGCGCGGAATTGGCTGAGATTTACGCGCAGATCAGCTTTGATCAGATATTCTTCGCTCAATCCAGTGAAGCGAGACACTTTTTTGGCGACGGCGGCTTTTTCGGCGGCGGAGAGTTGCGCGCCTTTGAAGAGCGCGTCCGCGTACTCGCCTTGCGCGAATTTTCGCACTTCTTCGACGAAACCGGGCAGGTCGGCGGGACGATCTTTCAAGACTTTGTGATACCAGGCGACGGCGGCATAGCTGGGAAGGTAGTAGACGTAAGAGCGGTCATCGCCTGGCGGAAAAGTGATCGTAGAGAGATCGAGCACGGAAGAAATCAGGACGATGCCGTTTAGATGGACGGTGTCGTGCTGCTGCAAGTAATTTCCGAGCGCGGCGGAGCGGAACGTGCCGTAGCTTTCGCCGATCAGGAACTTCGGAGAGTTCCAGCGGTCGTTGCGGCTGAGATAGGTGACGATGAATTGTCCGAAGGCTTCGACGTCTTCATCGATTCCGTAAAAGTCTTTTTCCTGGGCTTTGCAGACAGCGTGGCTGTAACCCGTGCCCATGGCGTCGATGAAAACGAGATCGGTCTTGTCGAGGAGGCTTTCGGTGTTGTCGACGAGTTTGTAGGGAGCGGGCGGAGTGAAGGTGCCGTCGACGGTCCAGGCGCGACGCGGGCCGAACGCGCCCATGTGCAGCCACATGGTGGCGGAGCCGGGTCCTCCGTTGTAGAGGAAAGAGACGGGGCGCGTGGTGAGATCCTTGACGTCGCTGCGCGTGTACGCGACGGAGTAGAGCAGGCCGGTCGGATCGCCCTTGTCGTTCTTGAGGAGCGTGGTGCTGGCGGTGGCTTTGTAGGGAATGGTTTGGCCGCCGAGCTTTATGGTGTGATCGGTAACGGAAGATTCTTCTTTGGTGGCCGCGGCGTCGCACTTGTCGGGTGCTTTGGCTTCCGGTGTGCGTGCGGCGCCTTCGGGCGCTTGCGCCGAGAGGCGCGTCGCTTGTCCCGACCACAAGAAAAACATCGCGGCAAAAATCCAGAAACACTTTTTCATTGCGTTGTCCCCCACCTGGTGAATTGGATTGTGCTGCATCCCCTGAATCCCGCGGGATTGTATGTTGGCGCGGCGGCAGAGTCAAAGGACCGGGAGCCGAAGAGAGTCGACAGTCGACAGCGTGCAAACCAAGACGGGCACGGCGTGCCGTGCCCCTACGAGTCATGAGACTTTGGTTGGTGACCGTGGTCATGACGGTTTTTTGGTGGGGTCGGGTTCGGTGGTCCAGCCGGAGTCCACTCTGGCTGGGGGTGCGGGAGAAGGTGAAGCATCGGCTGAGGAAGGAAGATCGGCAGTGACTTCTTCCGGGGCGGTGGGGTCGGTGATGCCGGCGAGGTTGTCGGCGTCGATGGCGGGGAGGGTGCGGAGCTGGAGGCTGTTGATATAGGCGAGAACGGCGGCGCGGCGGGGGGACAGGTAGTTGTTAGTGAGGAGTATGTAAAGGTTGCTGAGGGAATTGTTGATGCCCTGGGCGGTTTGGAAGCCCTGGCAGCGGGTGAGAAGGGCGGTCTTGAGATTGAGGCTATCGGCTTTATTGAACTCCTGGGTATGCGTGAAGCAGAAGGGAGCGCCGGGAGCAGTGACATCGAGCTTGCAGCGGCGGCCGGAGGGCCTCCGGTGCTGACAGCGAGTCGCGTCATTGGTGGAATTGATTTCAGCGGACTTGGGTTTGGTGTTTTCTAGCGTGGTCATGTGTTTTTCTCCAATTCGAGGGGCGGGTATACCCCACCCCGGGTGTTTTTTGTAAGAGTGGCAGACAAAGGACTTAGGCTTGACGCGGCGTCAAGGACGGCAAGATGGTTCAAGGTTGAAAGTTTAAAGTTGGGGAGGGAAAGAGAAGAAGCTGAGAGCCGCCAGCTAACAGTAGGGAGCTCGAAGTCGAAGCGGCAAAGAAAGAGAGCGGAAAAAGATAACGCAGAGACGCTGAAGGCACAGAGGTGGCGCGGAGACGACGGGGTCGTCGAAAAGGGGCAGCGCCTCCGATTCATAAGAGATGGTAGCACGATAGTTACTATTTGTCGATATAACTCACATGTGTACTTAATGGTTATTCGCACGGCCAGTGTTCATTCGAATGAAGGTGGCGGAAGTTGTGGGAATGGAAGGAGTTGGCGGGGAGGTTAGTGGATTGATACGGGTGTGGAAATCTGTGGAAAAGCCAAAGCTCGTCCAAAGATAAGGAAGAGCAAAGAATGAATTCTGTGCCACTGAGGGCATTGGTTTAGAGGCGGGGATCGACGGGTTCGGTTTCTAGGGCTAAGACGCCAAAGACGCATTCGTGGACGCGACGGAGGGGTTCGTTGCGGACGAAGCGTTCCAAGGATTCTACGCCTAAGGCGAACTCTCGCAAGGCAAGGGAACGCTTGCGGCCCAGGCCGCGGGAGCGCAGCCGATCGAGATGCTCGGGAAGGGTGTACTCGGGGCCGTAAATAATGCGGAGATATTCGCGGCCGCGGCATTTGACGCCTGGCTGGACGATTCCTCGGCGGCCTTTTTCGACGAAGCGGAGCGGCTTGACGACCATGCCCTCGCCGCCGCGTTCTGTGTGCTCAGTCCACCAATCTATGGTTCGTTTCTGGCTATCGTTGTCCACGAGATCGACTTTGCGGTTTGTTGTGGCGAGGAGAAGATCCGGAGCCGCAGCGCAAAGCTGGGCGAGAGTTTCCATGTGCCATTGGTGGTCACGGTCAGTATGAACGTGGCCTTCGGACGCTAACAAATGAAAGGGCGCAACTTTTAAATCACTGAGCGACTGGACAGGCCAGCAGTAGCGACGATAGGAATCGACGAAGAGCGCGGCGAGCGAAGCACGCTCGCGGATACGATCACGCAAAGCTTCGATTTCGGAGTCTTGAGGTGCGGCTTGGTTCAAACCATCGAGGGCTTCGCGATAAGCAGCACCAGCGGATGAGCCGACAGCGGCATATTGCCGGCGAAGAAGCTCCTGTGCTTTCGCAGACCAGGGCATCAACTCCGCGTCGAGACAGACCCAATCGGTTTGGAGTGTGGCCCACAAATTCGCATGGTCCGTTGCCTCGCGAATACGATGGAGAAACTGTGTTTCGAGATCGACGGAGTCGAAGAAACGGCGGCCCGTGCGCGTGTAACAAACCCCGATTCCCTCGCCGACAACTCCAAAGCGCTTGCGAGCGACATTTTGGTCGCGACAAAGAATTACCACGGCGCGTGAACCCATGTGTTTTTCTTCGCAGATGACGGATGGAATGCCTTCATGGCGATAGTAGGCAAAAGCTTCGGCGGGATGCTCGAGCAAGCCTGGCTCGTGGCTTGTTTCGCTGGGGGACATGGTGGGCGGGAGATAGATAAGCCATTTCGGATTGGCTGCGAAGCGGCTCATGACTTCGAGAGCGGCCATAGCGTTTTCTTCGGGGATGGTGACGTTGGAATGCAGACGTGTAGTGATGAAGCGCTTGCCGAGTACGTCAGAAAGATCGAGAAGGTCGTCGTAAGCTTGTTGCGCGCTAAGTGCTGGGGGAGCACACGGCGCAAGAAGAGGTTTTACGGGCTCGTAGTAAGTGTGGGCAGCGGGGACGGAAACAAGATCTTTTTCGGGATAGCGAAGAGCAGTGAGCCTGCCGCCGAAAACACAACCGGTGTCAATGTTGATGGTGCGATTGAGCCATTCTGGCTCGGGAATGGGAGTGTGGCCGTAAACGACCATGGCCGCGCCGCGATAGTCAGCGGCCCAATTGTAACGAACGGGAAGACCAAATTCATCCACTTCGCCGGTAGTCTCACCGAAGAGGGCAAAGTCCCGAACTTTGCCTGAACCGCGGCCTTGCATTTCTTCCTTCATGCCAGCGTGGGCGACGACCAGTCGGCCACCGTCGAAGACATAGTGACTTATGAGGGCGTCGAGAAATTTGGCGACTTGCTGGCGAAATTCAGATGGCTCTTTGTCGAGTTGTTCGAGGGTTTCGACGATGCCGTGAGTCAGCTGGACATCCTTGCCGCGCAATTTGCGGAGAAGCTTGATGTCATGGTTGCCAGGGACTCCCAAGGCGTAACCAGCAGCTGCCATTTGCATGACAAGACGAAGAACGGCCGGAGTCCCTGGACCGCGATCAACGAAGTCGCCCAGAAAAACGGCTTTGCGGCCGGCGGGAGGAACAAAAAGTGGAGGTTCGGAATCGGAGTGGCTCGGTTGCGATTGTGAATAGCCAAGCTTAGTCAGGAGCGCAACGAGTTCGTTATAGCAACCGTGAATATCGCCGATGATGTCGAAAGGACCGGTTTCCGTTTTCTTGTTGTTGTAGAGCGGGACGCGTTCGAGAACGATGGACTCGGCTTCTTCCGGCGAAGAAAGAATCAAGACGTGGCGAAAGCCTTCGCGCTCGAGGCCGCGGAGGGAGCGACGCAAGTTTTGAAGCTGGTTATGAGCAACATGATTGCCGAGCCGGCGGTCGGTGCGGATGTGATTGCGGTCCTGGCAGACCCTTTCCGGCATGTTCAGAACGATAGCGACCGGAAGGCAATGATATTGCCGCGCCAATTCAATGAGAGGCTTGCGGTCTTCAGGCTTTACGTTGGTCGCATCCGCAACGGTCAGACGGCCAGTGGCGAGGCGCTTTGCGGCGATGTAATGGAGGAGCTCGAAGGCGTCGTTGGTTGCGGCGAGGTTGTTTTCGTCGTCAGAAACGAGAGCGCGGCAATAGTCGGAAGAGATGACTTCCGTCGGGAGAAAATGTTTGCGGGCGAAAGTGCTCTTGCCGGAGCCGGAGGCTCCGATGAGCACGACGAGAGACAAATCGGGGAACGAGAATTTCTCTTTCATGCAGTTTATTTCCCGCTCCGGAAAATCGCCATCTGCGTGGGTGGACCGAGGGCGAGATCTTCATCGCCAACAGGCACAAAAGAGACTTCGTAGAGGTATCGAGATGCTACGCCGCTCGCCCATCCTTGAAATTCCGCGCGGGTCCATTCAAAGCGGTGATCCTTGTGACGGAAGGCACCGGCAGGCATGGTCTCGAACTTCGCGTTGTATTCGCGGTTAGGCGTGGTCATGACAATGGTGGCCGGACGCGCATGTTCGAAAAGGACCCGCTCGAAAGCGGCGAGGCGCGGGGGATCGAGATGTTCGACCACTTCGACGACCGCGGCGGCGTCATAGCCCGTGAGTCGCGCGTCCTTGTACATCAGAGAGCCTTGAAGGAGTTTGATACGTTCGCGTTTCCGGGGAGGCAGAGAATCGAGGCGCAGCCGCTCAGCGGCGCGTTCTAGGACGCGTGGAGAGACATCGACGCCAGTGATTTCCGGGAAGGAATCGTCAGCCAAGAGCATCGAAAGGAGCCGCCCTTCGCCACAGCCAAGATCCAAAACGTGCTTGGCACCCGACTGGCGTAAGGCCGCGAGCACAGAACCAAGGCGTTGTTGATTAAGACTGATGCGCTCTTCGAGGGCAATCTCCTCAGTGGCGTGCTGTTCCGCGACCTCGTCGGGATCCACTTCACCTTCGGAGAGGCGAGCCAGCGCTTCCCGCATGAGGCGATGCTGGTATTTCAGGTAGCGGCGAGCGATTTCTTCGCGCCCCGGATGGGTGGCGAGCCAGCCTTCGCCGCGTCGCAAGAGTTTTTCCACTTCGTCCTTGCCGACCCAGTAGTGCTTCTCATCATCGAGGACAGGCAAGAGAACGTAGAGATGCTGCAGGACATCTTGCAATCGCTTTTTCGCGGAGAGTGCGATGGTCCAATAACAGCTCTCGCCCCACTCCGGAAACTTTTCATCTAGCGGATGACGATTTGCGGTGAGGGCGTAGCCCAGCGGCTCAAATAAGCGATGAAGAAAAGCTTCTCCACCACGGCAGGGGAGAACAGCAATACGGATTTCTAGGGGGAGTTCGGCATCGGCGAGGTCTTGTTTCGCTTTGCTGCGGCCGCCGAGCGCGGTACCAAAAGCGCGGGCTAAGGCGACACTCGTGAATGAGGAAGATACGTAAGGGCGATCGTTGACGTATTGGTCGAGCAGGCCGCCTTCGCCGGAGGGGCCGCCGGGTTTGCGGACGAGTTCTACAGGATCAACTTCGAGTAGGAGTGCTGCGGTGCAACGCGATTCTGTGGCTTCGGGATAGAAAATGAGCGCCTTGCCGAACGAGAGCGAAACGGAATGAAGCTTGCCGGGTCGCTTGTGCAGCAGGTAGCCGAGATCGGTAGCTGGCTTGTGCGTAGTGGTGATGGTCAGATACATATGCGTCAATTGTACCGAGAGTTCGTCTGGATGCGAACTTCGAGTGGGCGGTGAAGTTTGGATGAGATTGGCGAGAGGGATGAAGAGCACAGCTAAGATTCATCGCGCGAAAACCGCGTGATGGAGAAGAGGTTGGCTGTGCCACACTACGGGCGAAAGGTTTTTTGGTTTTTTTGACGAGCTACTTCTAGGGCGTCGGTTTCTTTTTTCTGGCGGTCGACTTCTTTTTGGGGGCCGGCTTGTTTCTCGAGTTTCAGGGCTTCGACGAGGGCGAGTTCGGCTTCGGCGTTGGCGCGCTTGGAGTAGATGATTAGGCCGAAACGATCGGTGAAGGAAGAACGGACGAGATTGAAGGAGTACTGAGGGTCCTCCCAGGAAGCGACGACTGTTCCCTTTCCAGAATACGGGGCGTTTGCAGCTTGATCGGCGGCGGAAGCGATGGTGGTCGCGGCGCCGTACTTCGCGGAGATGGACTTTTCCATGTCGCCGGCGGTGAGACCTTCGGTGGAAGGTTGATCGTAGATGACGGACATTTTGTAGAGTGTGCCGTTGTAGAAGGAGAAGAGAATTTGCTCGACGCTGTCCGAGCGATAGGTAGTGCCGCCCAGGCGGGGCGGCCACCAAGTGACTTCCTGGAAGAGCGCTGGGCCGGGATGAATCAGATTTACGTCGGCTAACTTCTGGTCCGTTTGTTTCAGGACAGTGGCGAGGTTTGCGCCGAGCGAAAAACCGCGATAGCTGGAAAAATCCTGTGCGCGAAGCGCGGAAGCGGTCAGAAGTAGGGCAGCAAGGCAGAGGATGGAACGTCGTAGTGTGGCTTTCATAGTCGTATCTCCCGCGAACTACTAACGCGAACTGCTAAGAGCTCGGAATGACCGCGACCTGCGGCTCTGCGGCGGCCTTTTCCTGGAGCACTTTTTCAACGCTGCCAAAAACTGTTGTCGCCAATGGAGCCGAAGTTGTGCCTGATGGATCCCGCAGCCGAAAATCCTTCGCAGAGATCAAGTACATCCCTTCCTGGATATGGCGGAAGTGCGCGGAGATGCTTAGATAGGGCACTCCGAGAATGCGCTTTGAAATTATCTTTGTGATCTCGAGGGAGTTGAAGCTTTGGTTTTGCTGCTTCGCGTTTTGCTGCTTTGACAGGATGCGCTTGACTGCTCTGCGCAGGGAAGGCAGGCCTTCGCGGCCGAAGACCGTAATCTTAATCGGATTGGCCAGATAGAAATAATTCCATTTCGCGTGCTCGATTTTGCGGCCGAGTTGGCGCCCGTCGAGATTCGTGACAGAGCGCCAGCCGGGTAAGAAGGCTTCGCTTTGGAGCGCCAAGCCGGCCGGCAAGAGAGTGTTCTCTTTGACGAAAATTGTCGGTGAAGCGATTTTTTCTGACATTAGAGCTTTCTAAAGCAAGGGCGGGGCAAACTCGAACGGCACTTCGATGTAAGGGGGACCGCGCCTTAGAGGACTGCAATAAGAAGAACGGCGAGGGGAGGGAAACCGCCCGTCCCAGCCCTGGATACCGGCCAATTTCGCTCCTTCTCGCCGCCCAACACGGACATTTTAGAGATTGGGGACGGTTGGCGCTGTCACCTTTTATACAGTCTTGTGGAAGGTCTTCTTGATAGGGTGGAGAGGGTCGCGGAACGACTATCTAGAGATGGTGTTTTGCCCCGATTATGAAATCACAAAAACCGAAGAAAAATGGAAAAGCCAGCACTTTCGACCCGCAGGTGTTTCTCGATACAGCGGGAGTGGCGAGAAAAATTGCCGAATACCACCGCCGCGAATCCATCTACACGCAAGGCGACGTCGCGGATAGCGTGATGTACGTGCAGAAGGGCGGGGTGAAGCTATCGGTGGTGAATGGGTCCGGAAAAGAGGCGGTGGTGGCGATGTTTGGCCCAACGGATTTTTTTGGCGAGGGATGCATGGCGGGCCAGACGATCCGGATGGGAACGGCCACTGCGATTACACCAACCACGATTCTCGTCATCGAAAAAGCGGAATTGCTGCGCGTTCTGCATGCCGAGCAAGAGTTATCGGACCATTTCATCCGGTACATGCTGGCACATAACATCCGGGTGGAAGAGGACCTGGTCGATCAGCTGTTTAATTCGAGCGAAAAGCGGCTGGCAAGGACGCTGCTATTGCTGGCGCGGTATGGGAAACAGGACCAGCCGGTGCGCACATTGCCGAAGGTTTCGCAGGAGACGCTGGCGAGCATGGTTGGAACGACGCGCTCACGCGTGAATTTCTTCATGAACAAATTCAGAAAACTGGGCTTCATCGAATACAACGGGAAGATCAAGGTCAACAAGTCCTTGCTGACAGTGGTCTTGCACGAGTAAGGCGACACGCTCCTCTCCGATAAGCGGAACGCGATTCAGTATTTGACAGAAAAGTTCGGCGTTCCATGCGCCTCCAAGGCGGGTATTTCTTGGGCTCTCACGCGGCGATTCTTCCGCGGATCACGGATTCACTGGAAATCGAATGTCTTTGCCAAAAATACTACCCCTCGCAGAAACCGAAGCGGTGATTGAGTTGCAGTCTCTCGTGTTGGAAGAGAGGCCGGTCTCACTGACACCCATCCCGCAACGATCCGTGCTTCCGAACAGAATCGCGGTCGTGGGGAATTATCTGCCGCGGCGATGCGGGATTGCGACGTTTACGGCAGATTTATGCGACGCCCTGCACGCGGAATACGGGACGACCGAGCTGCTGGCGCTTCCGGTTAACGATACCGAAGAAGGTTATGCGTACCCCGCGAGAGTGCGGTTCGAGTTGTCGGAAGATAATCTGGCTTCCTACCGGCAGGCCGCGGACTTTCTGAACTTCAGCAACATCGATTTGGTTTGCCTACAGCACGAGTACGGAATTTTTGGAGGACGGGCTGGCGCACATATTCTGGAGCTTTTGCGGCGCCTGCGAATGCCATTCGCGACGACGTTGCATACGGTGCTTCGCGAGCCAAATCCCGACCAACGCAGAGTGTTGGAGGAAATTGTGACGCTTTCGGACCGCGTGATCGTGATGAGCAAGCAGTCCTCGGAAATTCTGCAGGAAGTGTTCAAAGTTCCGGCCGACAAGATCGATCTGATCCCGCACGGCATTCCCGATTTGCCGTTTACCGACCCGAGTTTTTACAAGGACGGGTTCGGAACGGAGGGGAAAGAGGTTTTGCTGACGTTCGGGCTGCTTTCGCCGAATAAGGGGATAGAAAACGTTATCAAAGCGCTGCCACAAATTCTGTCGCGCCACAGCAACGTGGTTTACATGGTTTCTGGCGTAACGCACCCGCATATATTGCGGCGGGAAGGCGACAAATACCGGCAATCTTTGCAGAACCTAGCGAAAGAGCTGAGTGTGGAAGCGAATGTAATCTTCCGCAATCGGTTCGTGAGTCCGCAAGAGATGGTTGAATTGATCGGCGCGGCGGACATTTACATCACGCCTTATAAGCATAAGGCGCAGGTCGTTTCCGGAACGCTGGCGTACGCGTTGAGCGCGGGAAAAGCAATCATTTCGACGCCCTACCTGCACGCCGTCGAGCTTCTAGACGACGAGCGCGGCGCGCTTGTTCCTTTCGATGATCCGGAAGCGATCGCGGCAAAGACGGTCGAGCTTCTGGACAACGCGACGGCCAGGCACGCCATGCGAAAACGCGCTTATTTGTACGCGCGAGACATGGTTTGGAGCCGCGTTGCGCAGAAGTATATGAAAAGCTTTGAACGGATTTACAACGAGCGATTGCGAAATCCGCGGGCCACATTTTCAGCACGGAACACGGAAAAGAATCTCGACCGGCTTCCCGCAATCAAACTGGATCACCTCTACCGAATGACGGACCACACGGGAATGGTGGAACATGCGGTTTTCGTGGTGCCTAACTATCCTGAAGGGTACTCGACCGATGACAACGCACGCGCGTTGATCGTGACCACACTTTTGGAAGAGATTGGGATTCACGCGCCGGCAAACTCGGCCGATCTGGCTTCGCGTTATCTGGCTTTCTTGTGGCACGCGTATGATCCAAGGACTAAACGATTTCGAAATTCCCTGACTTACGAATGCCAATGGCACGAGACCGTACACTCAGAAGACAGTCATGGCCGAGCCTTGTGGGGACTGGGGACGGTTCTCGGTCGATCCAAGAACGCGGGGTTGCGCGGAGCGGCGGGCCGCATGTTTGAACTCGGCGTGCCCGCAGCTGTGGAGTTTAAGAGCCCGCGTGCGTGCGCTTTCGCTTTGCTGGGAGTTCAGGAGTATCTGGACTCGTTCCCCGGGGATCGCGCGGCGCTAAGTGCTTCTGACGCACTGGCAAATCGACTGCAGAGTTCCTACCGTGCGCACCGAACCGAGGACTGGAAGTGGTTTGAAAATGGGCTGTCCTACTCCAATGCGCGATTGCCGCAGGCGTTGATGCGAGCGGGAGTGCGCGCTGGGAACGAAGAGATGATATCGGCCGGACTTGAAGCGTTGGACTGGCTGGTCACGCTACAGCGTTGCGAGGTGAAAGGCCACTTCGTGCCCATTGGTTCGCAGGGTTTTTATTCCAAGACAACCGAGAAAGCCCGCTTCGACCAACAACCGGTGGAGGCCTGTGCGGCGGTGTCGGCGTGCCTGCAAGCCTATCGGGCGACGGGGAAGGGCCGCTGGCGCAAAGAGGCGTGGTCGGCGTTCAATTGGTTCCTGGGAGACAATGATCTGCAGATCGCACTCTATGATCCCGCTACAGGCGGTTGCCGGGACGGATTGCATCCGGACCGCGCCAATGAAAATCAGGGCGCAGAATCCACGCTGTCGTTCCTGATGGCACTTTTGGAAATGCGCCAGGTGGAAGAATACGACGGGACCGGGAAAAAGATCTGAAGCAGCTGTCAGTAGAGAACTTAAGAAAATAATGCGAGCCCAACTACCATGAACGTAATCACAATCCCTGCAAAGACCAAGATGATCCAATACGAGACGCTATTTGAGCGGCACGCCGGTAACCCGATTTTGACGGGAAAGGACTGGCCGTATTCGATCAACAGTGTATTTAACGCCGGCGCCACGCTTCTGCCGGATGGTTCCACGCTGCTGCTTTGCCGGGTGGAAGATCGCCGCGGACTCTCACACCTGTGCGCCGCGCGTTCGGTGAACGGTGTTGACGACTGGCAGATTGACCGCGAGCCAACTTTGGTGCCCGACGCGGAGCGCTACCCCGAGGAAATATGGGGTATTGAGGATCCGCGCATTACCTACGTCCCGGAACTTAAGAAATATGCCGTGGCTTACACGTCGTATTCGCGCGGCGGGCCTGGAGTTTCGCTGGCGTTGACGAGCGACTTCCGGAGCTTCGAGAGACTGGGCGTTGCCATGTCACCTGACGACAAGGATGCAGCGCTGCTGCCACGTAGAATCGGGGGATTCTGGGCATTGATCCACCGGCCGATGACACCGCTGGGAGCTCACGTGTGGATCTCTTACTCTCCCGATTTGCGGTACTGGGGAAATCACAAGCTCATGCTGGAAGCCCGCCGGGGCGCGTGGTGGGATGCGAACAAGATTGGCATGTCGCCGCCGCCGATTGAAACGCCGAGAGGCTGGCTGATGATTTATCATGGCGTGCGAAGGACGCCTTCGAGCTCAATTTACCGGCTGGGACTGGCGCTGTTCGATCTCGAGCAACCTGAGAAATGCCTCATCCGAGGGGATTCCTGGATGTTTGCGCCCGAGGCGGACTACGAACGGCACGGAGACGTGCAGGATGTTGTTTTTCCTTGCGGGTATACGGTGGCAGCGGACGGGGATACGATCAACCTCTATTACGGTGCTGCGGATTCAAGTATAGCTTTGGCACATGGCAGCATACGTTCGCTCCTGACTTGGCTGGATGCCAATGGGCATGCGGAACACGCAAACGACCGGCGGCATAAGTAGTGAGTAGTGGCAGGTGCGAGAGCTGTTGAGCGGAAGCAGGGTTCGGGGCCGCAAGCGACGATTTGCGTCAAGGTACTGAAGTTGGAACTGCGAGGGATTGGAGCAGTCCTACGATCTTTGCAGATTGCCTCGGCCAGAGTTCCGGCGAGCACTCCTCTGAAATGCTTTCCTGGACAACAAAAATTCGCCGGGATGAGAAAAATCCCGGCGAATCGGTCACTTCCAACTATTAGTTAGAAGCGCGTTGTGATTCGTTGACTGGCGAATGCTTCTCGAGAACGTTAACGAGATGGCGGCCCGTTTCCGGCACGCCGACATGTTCGCCACGCACGATTTCACTGGCCTTCATAGGACGCCCATAAACGTCGCCGCTGGCATCATCGTCAGGGCGAATCGTGGAACCTTCGAGGGAAACTCCTGCAAAAATTCCCTGTGCGCGTGAATAGCTGAGGATCTCAGCGCGCATCCAAGCGTCGGTATCCGCGGAAGCGGTACGTCCCTTGGGGCCTGCGGCAACGGAAGCATCGCCGCCCAACTTGACCTTGCTGCTGAGGATCGAATCCATGCCTCGACCATTCATGACTAGGAGAACCAAGTCCGTTCCTTCTCCGCCGATCTGAAAGCCGATGCTGGCACCTTCAAGAGCGTACATCGCCGGGGCTCCCCAAGCTCCGCGGAAGTGCTCGCCGGTGCGGCAAACCATGGCGCCGCGTCCGTACTCAGCGCCGACTCCGAAAGCCAATTTCTTGACGCTCGGAATTACGATGACGCACTCGGCCTTGTTCAAAAGATCCTGGGGAATGTCGTCCGGTACGTGGAGAATTTCTGACATGACAACGCCGCACTCTTCGAGGCGCCGTTGTTCCCTGTTCAGTTTGTGGGCATAGACTGCGCCCGCTGCGAATGTAAGACATGCTGCCGTTACCAAAAATTTCTTCATCACTGACCTCCGATGGTCAAAACATCTCTTCTAATTTTTACTTCTACAAAATCCGTGGTTGAAGAACCTTCAACACAAATCCATTTGCGAGAGGGTGATGCGTTACCCGACTCTCAGGCGGGCACTCTTGCAGATTCGAACTAAGAACTTTTCTTGCTCCCAACGACCAACAAAGCAATTCCTCCGACGAGTGCGAGCCCGCCGAGAATTGGCGGGATTGGAACCCGGTTTTGCGTCTCTGTCGTGACATGCATCGGTCCCACATCCAAAACATGGTCGCGACGCGTGTAATCAAAGCCCTGATAGGCGAGCGCCAGTGCACCCAAAACCACCAACACTATTCCGGCTAAAGACACTGGTTTCATATTCACGACTCGCAATTCAGAAAACTATCCCTCGGCCCTGAATGACCCTGAGTGAGGGTGTCAGGACGGCCAAGCCCAAAAAATGTCGAAGAACCCAACGAGAGAGAAGGAAGTCGCTAGCCCCAGGCGCAAGAACGAATCCGACTGCCGAAATGTCCAGAACCTGCTGATCCCGTTTTGCCTTTTCCGAAGTGAGGGTTATCAGCCGAAACCATTAGGCGGAAGCGAGTGGGGGGATCCGCGAAACAGCCCTCAGGCTGCCCTGCACTAAGGAATGTTAGACGAGTTGAGAAGAAGTGTCTGTCCGGTTGTGAACACATCTGCATTTCGTTCCATTTGGGAGTCTGGCGGAGTTAGAGCGAAAGATAGGATGGCTGCGTGCAATTCATTTCTGAGGCGACGAATCCCGGGAATCGTCCACGGCGCGGATGGCTAGTCTGGAGATGAGGATACAAGTTCGCGAGCGCGGACGACATAGCGGTCTGGGGCTGGGCCTATGTAGTCAAACGGGAAGCAGGTGATGAGCGTTAGCGTGCGGCCGGCCGTTGCGTTTAGGACTTCCACGTCGGTAGCCGGAACGACTTCGGTGGATTCCACAAGATACTGAAAAGCGCCATTGGGTGTCTCGAGAGTGATGGCATCGCCCAGCCGGATATTGCGGAGCGGACGAAAAAAAGTGTCGCGGTGACCGGCGAGAACGACGTTGCCTGGCGTTCCAGGCAGGGCCGTTTCGGGGATGTGGCCGACGGCGCGGCGCAAAATGGTGTGCGAGTCACCTTGAATGACGATGGCTTTCAACTGAAGACGAGGGACCTGGATTTCACCAATCACGCCGCCTTCAACAAGGAGAGCCGGCGGATCTTGGCGGCTGACATCTTCAAATTTTGATTGTTCGTTGGCTTGATAGGCGTGTGCGTCAACGACGACGTATGCGGCATAGCCGAGGGCAAGAAGACCGACTGCCAGAAAGAAGTAAGATCCCGCGCGGGAGATGGAGGCACCCATTCGCCCGGGGCGAGCTGTGGGGCGGACGGCTGATTTCATGAAGCACCCTTGCCGGATTGTGGGACAGGATGGCTTGCGTCGACGGCATAATAGCCGGGCCGATAGCGGACGTGAAGCTTGCCGCGGCCTTGAGCAGCCACTTGCACTTGAATCTTTCGGAAGGAAGCGTCGTTGGCCGATTTTTCTGGTGCGAAGCCGAGCGTGTATTGATCGCGAAGGTCGCGGGCGATGAGGGCGGAGATACCTGCGATGGTTTGCGCGGAGCTTGGGAGGTAGGATATTCCACCGGTGCTTTTGCTGAGGCGGCGAAGGGCGCCAGGGTTCTCTTCCTGGCCGTCGCCCTGCAAGACGATGGAATAAATCAGAACTTGAGAGCGTTGGGCGAGATCGAGGATCTGTGAAAACTTTTGATGGCTGGCATTGTCGCCGCCATCGCTCACGATGATCAGGGCTTTTTTCTCACAATGGCCGAAACGCAGATGGTTGAGACCCTCGGCCACCGCGTCATAGAGGGCGGTTCGTCCGCGAGCCGAAATGGCAGCGATCTCTTTCTCGAGATCGTCCGCGCTGTGGGTGAAAGGCTTTCCACCGAGGATTTGGAGCCAGACATCATCGTTGAAATCGACGACGAACATTTCGTCTTGAGGATTGCTGGAATGAGCGAAGGCAAGAACGGCAGCGGTAACCTCGACGAGCTTGGGACCCATGCTGCGGCTGTGGTCGACGACCAAGCCAACGGTGACGGGAGCGTCTTCTTGCTGGAAGAGAGTGAGCTTTTGCGGGCGGCCGTCCTCTAACACGGTGAAGTCCTGGAGGGTCAATCCCGAGACGACATTTCCATTTGAGTCCGTCACACGGACAGGGAGAGCCACCAGTTCTGCGTTCACCGAAATTGTGGCGGAAGCAGCAGGGTCAAGAGGAGGCGATTGCTGGGATCGCGATAAGCCCGTCACCATGGGGCTACATAAGAGCAGAAAAGCGGCGAGAGGATAGCAGCACGGCAGTAGAGCGAGACTGTGCGGTCTAACGATCGGAGTCACTGGCAAATCTCCTTGCGCCGCGGGATGAAAATAAAGGTTCAAGCCCGCGGCGCACTGGAGTTTCATTACGTTTATATATGGGCCTTAGCTCGAGAAGCGCTTCAAACCAAGCGCTGCGCCGAGTGATGCCAGGCCGAGCAGCACGATTAGAGGAAGCTGGCTGGCGGTCTGCGGCAGTTGCTGAGTTTCCACGACGGGCGCTGGAGCGGTTTCCACGACAGGCGCCGGAGTAGTTGCCTGAACGACTGGAGCGGGGGCTACGACTTCGGCGGGCGCAGGAGTGACCATGATCACTTCGGTTACGGGCACTTCTTTCTGCTCTGGAGTTTCCGCAACAATGGGGACCACTTTGATGTCAGTGTCGGCAGCGAGTGCGGGAATTGGTTCTTTCACGATCACAGCCAACTCGATGGCTCTCTGCTTCGGATAGACAAATTCCTGGCCGAAGTTATCGCCGGGATAGAACCACGCCTTGAGAGCTTCCGGGTTGTCGCCCGAGCGCTCTGCAAACTTGACGACGGAGTCGCCGGATGGTTTGAGGCGGTAGTTGTTGATCGCCAGGACGGTGGCGATGATTTGTGAGCCGTCCGCATTAAAGATTTGGACGATGTGGCGGTCGGCAGGAGAATCTGCCAGGACGAACGTGTAGGTTCCAGCAGGCAGGATCTGCCCAGGGATTTCCACTGGCTGACTAAAAGTCATTACGGTTTTCTTGTTCCACTCATCAGCACGAGCGCCAGGGGCTAACGTGGCGCCGAGCAGTGTGAGTGCAAACACTGCGAAAATTGTCTTTACGAACTTCATATCCATTTCCTCCCAAGAGTTTACGAATTGATTTGTTTCTGGAGGAACGAGAGTAGTACGCGACGCAGCCAAAGTCTGTGCACTAGGACACACTTTCGTCGATTATTTGCAGAGTCGACGAAGCGGAGAGAGCATCGGAAGCGGCGGCGGTTTGGACGCAGGACAGGAAGTTTCGCGCAGACGCGAGGCCAGGAGAAGACTCTCATATTGATGAGCGGCTTCTCAACGGCTCAAGATCTTGCGTAAGAGGCGATGAGACGGCGTGAGAATTCGATCACTCTTCGTGACGTGGGCCCCGTCTTGCTTACTATCTGCTCGCTTGCCCACCAAAGAAGAATCGCTGCCAGAACTACCAGGGCGAGCAAAAGGAAAAGCACGCTAAAGAGGGCCAGGGAGACCAGAAGTTCGCGCACATGGTAGGAATACAGTTCAAGTCCTACAAGCGTGAGCACGAGTCCACAGGCGCATTCGATGATCTTCGGTCGACGCAACAAATCTCCTTGGCCTGATGGCCCTATTTAGGCGTCTGCTGGGACATAGCAGGTGCGACACTCGCGTTTGGAGCCGCGGATTTCAATTGATCCAGCGAAGCCAGGACGCTCTGCCACTGAACGGCGTCCTTTTTGGTTTCCAGAGGAAGAGAGAGGTCTGAATAAAAGTTCAGGATGTTCGCGCGGAGGTCGGGTGATGTGAGATCGAATTTCCGAGCCGTCAGCTGGGCTAACAGCTTTGCGTAGGTTTCGTCGGTCAAAGAGTACTCGGCTGCTTTGGTTTCTTTGCCGGTGTCAAAATCAGTGTTCGTAAGTTCCAGCGAGCCGGCACCAACTTGCGTCAGATAGATGCGGTATTGGTCGACAGTTGTGTTGATGCTCTTGAAATACATGTCCTCGGTCTGCGCGGTAGGATTGTTGAACGCCAGCGCTTTGAAGGGGCCAATTTTCGGCATGAATCGCAGGAGAATCGCAAGGAAGCGGGTCTTGAATCCATCTTTTTGATAGTCTTTGCCCCATTCTTTTTCATAGTCGGAGCGCGACAGGCGATAGAGGAATTTCTGCTTCGCAAAGTCCGGCGTCTCCCTCATCATGTCTTTCTGGTGGGTTCGCAGAGCAACTCTGGTCATCTCCGGAATCATGCGGCTGACGGCGAAGCGGTAGGAGCCGATGGCGAGATCTTCATGCGCGAGCACGTCTTTTAGTTCCACACCGTAAACGAGAGGAAAAGTCCGTTCCAGAAGAGGCTTAGACACCTGGAAGCCGATGAAATCGTGATATTGCTCCGAGGCGTAGCGATTCTTCGCCACTTGCACCATATCGAATCCGAATTCTGTCTTCAGATGTGCGGTGTGATCCTCGGCGTACTTAACGGAGTTTCCGTACTTCGCGCGCAACTTGGGATATTGGATGGCGACGGCGGCGTTGACGGCGGGATGTCCGGCGATATCCGAGGCATAGTGCGCAAGCGCACCCAGGGCGAAGGCGTACTCATTGGCGTCCTGGCTCTGCGCTAGCAGCTCTCGAACGAAGTCACCGCTGCGGACATAGTGAACCAAGTTGCTGAATTCCACGCTGCCGAAGGGATAGTAGCCAAGGTCCTGGATGACGGCGCCACCATAGGCATAACTGTGCGCCAGCTTGAGCTGGTCTTCCGTTAGCGTGGGAAAGCGCTTGAGAAGAAGCGGGCTGATCTGAGTGGTCCAGACAAGGTCGACGATTTCCTCGTGGGTGAGCACGGAGTACGCGGACGAACCACAGGCGCACAGAAGCAGAATGACAAAGAGTGCGATCACGCGAATACCGCAGAGACACGCGTCAATGGAAGCTGCACTTTGTTGAATGCGAATCCTACTTTGTTCTTCTGAGTTCATGAACAAGTTTCTTGGCTTCTTTCATTCTCTCTTTGTAGAAAGACGGGCTGATCAGGACCTTTTTTGTTCCGAGAAGCAGGTCAGTCTTAATCCCCCGCTTCGATAGGAACAAAGAGAGCGCCAGGTAGGTCTTGATCTCTTTCTCGAGAAACTGGATTGCATGTTGCCAGGATTCATTCATTGCTTTTCTCCCCCTAACAGGAGCGGCCAAATCTAAATCCGGCCGAGGAGCACGAGAATTACGACTATGACGAGGATGAGCCCCAGGCCTCCGGTCGGCCTATAGCCCCAATCCCTGCTGTGCGACCAGCGCGGCAATGCGCCAAAAAGCGCCAAGATTAAAAGGATGATCAAGATAGTTCCAAGCATTGTTTTCCCCTTCCTGAGTAAGACCAACCGACAGTATTGAAATTCCCCGCCCCGGCGACATTCCTATCTCTCGACAGATTCTCGCGCCGGGTCGGGTGGTATTCGATCCACGTACAGTTCCATGCGTTAAATCACGACGCTGATTGAGAAGCGCGCGCCGGGATAGTACGGGTTGTACATGTAATAGCCGCCGTCCACGTAATCGATGTAGACGTCGTCGGTGTAGTACCAGCCTGCTGGCCAAGGTTGTACGAATCCAAACCAAAAGCCGCCGTACTGGAAGCGAGAATATCCACCGACCAAAACTGGATTACCCATGTGGAAGTCGTGCCCACGGCCAAAATTGGCGTGGAACCGGTCGTCAGGAATTCGGCCGCTGCCCCTGGCGCTCAGGCGGAGCGCCGGCTGCGAGCGTTGAGTTGCCATGGCTTGCTGCGTGCGCTGTGGAGCGTGTGAATTGCCCGCTTGCTGCTGATGTGCTTGCTGTTGCTGGCTATTGGAATGTTGCGGTTGCTTTGCGGAGTTGCCGTTCTGCGGTTGCTGCGATTTAGCTTGCTGCTGTTGCTTCTCTGGTGAAGCGTGCTGCTGTTGCTGCTTCGGGGCTTGGGCTTGCTGTTGCTGTTTTTCTGGCTTGGCCTGTTGTTCTTGTTTCGGAGCCTTCGCTTGTTGTTCTTGTTTCGGAGCTTTGGCCTGGGGCTGCTGCTTTTCAGGCTTAGCTTGTTGCTCCTGCTTCTGGGGTTTGGCTTCTTCTTTCGGTTTCTCTTGCCGTCCGTTAGCCGGTGCAGCGATTCCGAGAAGCAAAAATAGAGCTGCTGTACTCATTACTCCAATTGGTTTCATGTGTTACCTCCATTGCATCTACTTATGCGCTCGTCACTCTGCTGAAATGGTGCGCCTTTTGTTTGAAATCGTTGACTGCCATCTGTGGTCGACAACTCTTCCCTTTGCGACTTCTAACCGCGCTAGTTATCCGACGCGGATATTCGAGAGGGAATGGAACAATCCAAATACGTTGAGGAGCCACAGAACGACACAAATCACCACGACCGCGTTCAAGATTGACTTGATACTGCCTGCCATGGGGATGAAGCGATTCACCAACCACAGCAGGACACCCACGACGATCAGGGCTATGAAAATTTGAATGAGAGGCATAGCTTTTTACCTTTCTGTCTGCGCTGCGAGACACTTCCACGCCAAGCCCAAGAATTGCCGCTTGCTCTGCCTAGTGCGAAGAACGCGCTGAATGGGTTCCATTCAACGAATGGCCGGACTACGAGCCAGACGAGCAGTGCGAATAATGTGTTGTTCGATATCCTCAGCTCTTTTGGGGGTCGAGGTGTTCAAGCTGAAGGGGATGAACTGGCCAACACTACAGTCCCTTTACTGCAAGACAATCCTAGGCGTTGCCAAGCAGCATGTCTGTTCACTTGTGTACAAATTCAAAGTTTGTGGCCGAGGGAGGGCGGAATCGACAGCGCGAATCGTCCCGAACGTAACGGAGATCGCCGTACTTTCAGAGAATCCTTAAATCTGGCTTGCTAGAAAAAGAGGGGCACGGCTAGCCGTGCCCCGTTTCTTTTCAATGCTATGAGAGTTAGGAGAAGTGCCAGTCGTAGTTGGACTATGCTCCGCCGAGATACTGGACGTGGACGTAGGTGCCTAGCCGAACATTGTAGGCGAGGTACCAGCCATCGTGATCAGGATCCTCATAGATTACGACCTGATCGGTGCCCCAGTCCCAGCTATCGCAGAAGCCGAAGTCCACGGGAGCGACGGTGAAGTAGAAACCGCCGAACCAGAAGCGCTCGCGATTGCCACCTTGAATGCGCCACACATGACCTTTGCCGAAGCCGCCGGTGAAGTGCCCATGCTCCCAGGGATGATCAAGGTGATAGTGCGCATCATTCGGGCCGGAATCGTGACCGACCCACTTATCGTTGGTGTGGACGTGAGGAGCGTCGGGATGGCCATTTTTGTCGACGTATTTTGGAGGTGCAGGGTGCTCAACAGGCTTGGCCGGAGCAGGCCCATGAGAGGGAACATGACCCCCTCCGACGCCGTGAACGGGAGGAGGAGCTTCGTGTTTTTCTTGCGCGAGAGCAGGAACAGAACAGACCAAGAAGAGGGCAAGAACTCCTAGAAGTAATTTCATTCAAACCTCCGAGGTGATTTGTATTTCCTACCTACTTGAACCGGGAGTATTGCAACTTCGTTCCGACCGGGCCTCGATGCTTACAACTAATAAAACCCAGGAACGCCACCAAAGTTGCTTTTGTGAAACTTGAACCGAGGTGAAGCAAAGCTAATCTTTAGACGCTTGCTGGCGGACATTTGGTTACGACCTATAGATTTTTTGAGGCCCGGAAAGCGCGGACTACGGCGGCGACATCGCGCTGGTCGGCGTCGACTTGGGAGTTGAGATGGCGCATTTCGGCGGCGGAGATTTTGTTATGGAGGTCGGCGAGGGCGTGGCGAAGTTGGGGGAATTTTTCGAAGGCGTCGTGGCGGACGATGGGGACGGCGTCGTACGGGGGGAAATAGTGTTTGTCGTCTTCTAGGGCGGCGAGGCGGAGAGAGTCGATTAGGCCGTCGGTGGAATTTCCGGCGACGATATCGACTTGGTGATCGACTAGGGCGCGGTAGAGGAGGCCGAGGTCCATGACGTTGGGCGGGGTGGCAAAGTGGAGATTGTAACGATCGCTCCAGCCGCGGAAGCCGTCGGGGCGCTCGAGGAATTCGTAGCCGACACCTGCGTGCCACTTGGGAGCTACTGGGGCGAGGTCGGACATCGTGCGGAGATGGAGGCTATCGGCATCCTCGCCGCGGATAACCATGGCGAAGGTGTTTTCGAAGCCGAGAGGCTCGGTGAGTTCGAGATTGAATCGTTGGGCGTATTGCTGTTTGACGCGATTATAGATGGCGGCGGAATTGTCTGTTACGGGGGATTCGTTGAGAACGGCGGTGAGGGCTGTGCCGGTGTATTCGACGTAGAGATCGAGATCGCCAGCGAGGAGAGCTTTGTGGACCAGGAGGGTGCCGCCGAGATTGGTTTTACGCTCGACGGGGATGTTGGTGAGGGCTTCGATGTGTTGGGCGAGGAGCTCGGCGAGGATGACTTGCTCGGTGAAAAATTTGGAGCCGATGGTTAGGCGGGGTTTGGTGGGTTTGCGGCAGGATGCACCAACGAAACAAAGAAGGCTAACGAGGCAGATCGCGATGCGCCGCATGTTAGGCAGAGAGATCCATTGAATGGGGAATTTAACACAGAGGGCACAGAGAACACAGAGAAGAGGAAGAGATCAGACGACTTTGAGACGGCGTGAGAGTTGGCCAAGGAGGAGGTCGGCGAAGATGGCCAGGAGGGCGGCAGGGATGGCGCCAGCCAGGATGACGGAGTCGTTGACCATGGCGACGCCGCGGAAGATGAAAGTGCCGAGGCCGCCTGCGCCGATGGCGGCGGCGATTGTGGCTACGCCAATAGTGATGACTGTCGCGGTGCGTATGCCTGCCAGGATGACGCTTAGGGCGAGCGGGAGGCGGACGCGGAGGAGAATTTGTGTGTTGGTCATGCCCATGGCTTCGGCGGCTTCGAGGATCGCGAGGTCAACGCCGCTGAGGCCGACGTAGGTGTTACGAAGGATTGGGAGGAGTGCGTAGAGAACGAGAGCGACAATAGCTGTGCGGCGGCCTATGCCGCCGATAAATGGGATGGGGATTAGGAAGCCGAAGAGGGCCAGGCTGGGAATGGTTTGAAAAACGCTGGCGATGCCTAACGCGATGGCGCGGAGGTGGCGATGTTGCACGATGAACATGCCGAGAGGAACGGCGATGGCGATAGCGAAAGCCATGGCGATGACGACGAGGGTTAGGTGGTCGAGCGTGGCGCTAAGGATTTCAGCGCGGTGAGTGAGGAAAAAGGCCCAGGGATTCATTTGTAGGCTCCCTCGGATGGGTCGAGGCAGGCGCCGAAAGCGTGGACTTCGGGATGGTCGAGAAGAAGAAAATCTTGAGGGGGCGCGAGGGCGACAAGGCGTCCACCTTGGAGAAGAGCGATACGCTCCCCAAGAAGAAGCGCTTCGCGGACGTCGTGTGTGACGAAGACGATGGTCTTGTTGAGGCGGCGAGCCAGGGCCCTGAATTCGCGCTGAAGTTCGGCGCGGGTGACCGGATCAAGAGCACCGAACGGCTCATCCATGAGTAGGATGGGTGGGTCGGCGGCGAGGGCGCGCGCGACACCCACGCGCTGGCGTTGGCCGCCAGAAAGTTCGCGCGGGCGCCGGGCGGAAAATTCGGCAGGATCAAGACCTACTAAGCGCAATAGTTCTTCGACGCGAGCGGCAATTCTTGCGGAGTCCCATTTTTCGAGAGAGGGGACGAGGCCGACGTTTTCCGCAACCGTAAAGTGTGGAAAGAGACCTGCTTCCTGAATGACGTAGCCAATGCCGCGGCGAAGACGAATAGGGTCGTAGTCGGCAGTGGCGCGGCCTTCGACGAGAACTTGACCTTGGGATGGAAGCAGCATCCGATTGATGAGCTTTAGGAGGGTAGTCTTGCCGCTGCCGCTGCGGCCGAGAAGGACGAGGGTTTCGCCGCGCGAAACGGTTAGTGACACATTTGAGACAATGGCGCGGCCAGGAATATCGTTTATGTGGTAGCTGACATCGCGAAATTCGATGGCGACGTCCGAAGGCGCTGCGGGTTTCGCATTCATTTCGATTGACAGCCTCACGCCACAGGGGGAACATCGTACTCCACTCAGCCTCCCCGGCGCCGAATTTTGGCGCATCCTTCTCGCGGAAGCAGCATCCAAGTAAGGGGGAAGATGCCATGGGAGCCACGGCTACAGCTGTCCGCATTAGGCACGACCTTCAGACCCGGCTTTTAGACGCCCGCGCGCAAACGGATGACTTGTTTCGGATTGTTCGCGACGAGGCCATTTACGACAGGCCCATTCCAGAGCGTCACCGGATCATTTTTTATCTGGGACACGTAGAAGCATTTGATTGGAACTTGCTCGCACAACGAGCTTTTGGGTTGCAGTCCGTGCAGCGGACGTTTGATGACCTTTTTGCATTTGGTATCGACCCCGTGGGGGGTGGATTGCCAAGCGATGGGCCTAGCGATTGGCCAGATCGCAGCGAGGTAGAGAGGTACAACCGGCGTTTGCGAAATGAACTGGATACTGCGATTGAGCGCGCGCTGACGCGACCGGCTGAGGGGCATCCCCAGTTGATTCCCATGCTAGAAGTGGCCATCGAACACCGCTTGATGCACGCAGAGACGCTGGCCTACATGTTGCACCGACTGCCAACCGATAGAAAAATTCGCGGGCCCATCGCGCCGAGTCATCGGGCGGCACGAATGAAGTCCCGGCTCGTGGAGATACCCGCGGGGCGAGTAACTTTGGGGCTGAAATACGTGACGGGAGATGAATTCGGCTGGGACAACGAGCTGGATGTGCATGCGGCGGACGTCCCTGAGTTTGCGATTGAGAGCGGAAACGTCACGAATCAAGACTTTTTGCGGTTTATTCAAGCCGGCGGCTACGAGAACGCTGCGCTGTGGAGCGCGGAAGCATGGGCCTGGAAGGCAAAAGAAAGTGTTGAGCATCCAGCGTTTTGGCGACGCGACGGAAATCTGTGGATGTACCGGGCGATGTTCGGCGAGATCCGCTTGCCGCTGGATTGGCCCGTGTATGTGAGCCATGCGGAAGCCACGGCGTATGCCAAATGGCTTGGGCACTCGCTACCGACTGAAGAGCAATTTCACCGAGCAGCTTATGGGACGCGCGATGGCCGGAGCGAACGATCTTATCCATGGGGCGAGGACTCACCAAGCGCAAAGTACGGGAATTTTGATTTTAAGCAGTGGGATCCTGCACCAACGGGCTCGCATCCGGAAGGGGCGAGCGCGTTTGGAGTTCACGATTTGGTGGGCAACGGCTGGGAATGGACGCGGACAAAATTCGCGCCGTTTTCTGGATTTGTGGCCATGCCCTTTTACCCCGGCTATTCCGCGAATTTCTTCGATGGCAAACACTACGTGATGAAGGGAGGGTCGTCGCGAACGGCTGCTTGCATGTTGCGGCGATCCTTCCGGAACTGGTTCCAGCCGCACTATCCGTATGTCTACGCAACCTTCCGTTGCGTGGAAGACTAGCACTAGCAGGAAAAACCCGGGTCCTTGGGAGCTGACATGCAGACGCAAACCCTTCCGTTGAGACATGTGTCCGAGTTCGCAGCCGATGTGCGCGAAGGCCTGACAAAGAGTGGACAGCGAGAATTGCCGTCGAAATATTTGTATGACGAAGTGGGCTCGGCACTTTTCGAGGCGATTAGCGTCCTTCCGGAATACGGTTTAACGCGCGCAGATGCGCGGCTGCTGAAAAAGCATGCACGGGAGATCGTCGGGCTGCTGCCATCGCCGGTGCATGTCGCGGAACTTGGGAGCGGAAGCGGGAAAAAGACACGTTGGATACTGGAAGCGCTTTCGCGCCGGCAGAAAACGTATTACTTCCCGATTGAGATTTCGCCGTCGGCGCTGGCGGCTTGTGAAAAGGAATTGGGGCACATCGACCTGGTCAGCATCGTCGGTCACGAACAGCCGTATCTGGAAGGTTTGCGGACGGTGGCCGACGGGCGTGCCGGCGGCGACCATTTGCTGGTGCTTTTTCTCGGGAGCACCATCGGAAATTTCGATCGCGACGCAGGCGAGGATTTCCTGCGGAACGTCCGCAATATTCTGCGCGAAGGCGATGCCCTGCTCTTGGGCACGGACCTGGAGAAAAGCATCGAAGATCAAATATTGGCATACGACGACCCGGCAGGCGTGACCGCTGCGTTCAATCTAAACCTATTGGCGAGGATCAACCGGGAGCTGCGCGGGGACTTCGATCTGGCAAGTTTCAGGCACGAGGCGCGGTGGAACGCGATCGAGCGGCGGATGGAGATGCACTTGCGGTCAACCTGCCGGCAACGCGTGGAGATACCGGCAGCGGGACTTCGCGTGTCGCTCGATGAAGATGAAACGATCTGGACGGAGAGTTCGCACAAATACAGAATCGGCGAAGCGGCAGAGATGGCGGAGCGGACGGGGTTCCGGTGCGAAGGCCAGTGGGTGGATGAAGAGTGGCCCTTTTCACAAAATCTGCTCATCGCGGAGTGAAACGCGCGAATCGCGGCCAAAGAAGATTCTTGTTGGACGGAAATTAGAAAGATTCAATGCGCCAGACGAGGCGCGCAAACCATGGCTCTTGGGCCACCAGGGGCGGATGCCAGATGGCGAGGATCTGAGAGCCCTGATAGACACGCTCGAAACCTTCCTCGGATTCAGAAACCGTTTCAATTGGAGCGACCCAGAATTCCTTAGCACCGGGCGCGTGCAGCGTGATGCGGATGCGCTGCCAGCCGTCTTCCAGGCGAAGTAGCGGGCCAGGCAAAACGCCGCTGAAGCGGAGGTTTTGAGGACCTTTGGGCGTTTCAAAAAATCGGTCGGGCTCGACAGGAGCGAGAAGATTGATAATCGATTCGATTCCCACGGCAATGGGCGTTGCGAGAGTGTGTTTCAATTTCAACCCGATCTCGCAGCCGACTTCGCAACCATTCGGGGCAGGGCCGAAGGAAAAGCGTTTCGCAAGGGAAAGCCTTGGCGCGGGCGACGCGCCCTTCGCAGAAACTTTTAGTTCGTCTTCGCGAATCAGTTGAGCATCGTTGGCAGAAGAAGAATTGACATGAAAGGCGCCGCCGGCAAATCCAGGATCTTCCTGTAATTCCAGCGTTTCATACTGGGCCTGCGTGCGGTCGGGGTCAAAAAGCAACACGCGAAATGCGTGGCGTGGCCAGCGGTCGTAGTGGAGAAAACGCTCGAGGCCGGGCTCTTTGACGAGAGTTTGTTCGTGAATGGAAGAGACAGCGCCAGGCACGGCGGTTTTTGCGGCTTCGCGAAGGCGCGCGTGGTAAGCCTCTGGCCTGCGCTGAATAGAATTGATGAGAGTCGCGGCAGCGGGACGAAAGTCGAATGCGGCAAGGGTTCCACCGTCCGTGGGCTTGAGCAGAGCTTGGTACTCGGTGGCGGTGAAGAGGTGCTCATGTGCGCCGTCAGCGTCGTAGTCCAGCAATTCGACGTGGGGTATGAGCGTGGCGGCGGTTTGGCGGTCGGCGATGGCTTCGGCGCGAATGAGATTGCGCCAGAGTTCGGTTCGGAGATGCGGAGCATATAGGCCGCCGAAGATGCCGTGCCAGTAAGCGTCATTGCACTGGGCGCGCAGAAGCAGGTCCCGCGCCTGAATGAGCTCGTCGGAAGCTTTCGAGCTGCTATGGCGCATGGGCACTGCGGCTATGCGCGCCGAGACGCGCAGCATCTTCTTGTGGAGCAAGTTGGATTCGGAGTACTTGCGGAAGAACCCGCGCCAGGAACCGCCGCGAAGGAACGAAAGAATCTCGGGACGCGCGCTGAACTCTTTCTGAACAGCGTGGTAGCGCTGGCGGACGCGTGTGGGCAGTACCCACTCCATCATTTCGGTGTACGAGGCGGTGGGCAGATCGGCGCGACCCAATGGCGAGTGATCGGAGAGGTATTCGCCCGGAGTGGAAACACGCAGCCAGGGTGAGTTTTTTTCGAGGGCCGTGAAAAAATCTTCAAGCCATCCGTCTTTGTAGCAGTGGGCGTTGGTGCCGGGCCAAACGCCAAATTTTTCCATATCGTCGCCCATCGACGCCATGCCGCCAGGATGCAGCGCCGCAGCGTCGCGAAGATAGGTGACGACTTCCTCGACTTTGCCGAAGGGGATGAAATAACGGAGCGCCTTCTGGCCGGGGAAAAGCCAGACGCTCTGGCCGCGGTCTTCGGCGATGTAGGCGCCAAAGAGTTCCTCTGGTTCAAATCCAGCAGAGAGAAAATGGATGTCGTCGACGAGGGTGTAGTTGACGCCCGCCGCGGCTAATGCCGAGGGGAGCTGCGGCTCCCAAACGCGCTCGGCGATCCACGCGCCTGTCGGGCGATGACCGAAGTGTTTTTCGAGATAGGTGGCCAGGCGGGTGATCTGTTCGCGTTGGTCCTCGGGCGGGACGGAGACGAGGATCGGCTCGTAAAAGCCGCCACCGATTAATTCAACTTGTCCGGCGCTGACGAGAGCTTTCAGGCGCGTGAAATATTCGGGACGATGCTCTTCGATCCACGTGAGCAATGGGCCGGAATAATGCAGGCCCATGTGGACGCCGGGATGCTTTTCGAGGAGTTCGATGAAAGGCAGATAGGAATCCTTGTATGCCTTTTCGAGCACGTGCCCGAAATTGCCGACCGGCTGGTGCGCGTGTATCAGCAGGACGAGATGAAAGCGTTCTGGCATGGGGACAATCTTGCTCTCAAACATCATACCGTGCGACGCAACATTTCAGATTCAAAGGATGACAAAAATACGCTAAAGGCGCACTTTCCCTAGACGCACGGAGTCGGCCCCGTCGGCACAGCCGACGCTGGAGATTGACACTCTTTCGCGCGTGTGAAAGGCTTACCAAGGAATAGAGTACACGATGCGAGTGACAGCAAAAGGCGAATACGCCACACAAGCGGTGCTGCACTTGAGCCTGCAGTATCCCGATGTGGTGACTATCCACGAGATTGCGCAGAGGCACCACATTCCCTTGAAGTACCTCGAACAAATCCTGCTGGAATTGAAGCGCGGCGGCATTTTGGAGAGCCGGCGGGGCGTGCGCGGAGGCTATACGCTGGCGCGGGCACCCGAGGAGATTTCCGTGGGGGCGGTCTTGCGAGTCGTCGATGGGGCTTTTGCGGAGTCCAGCTGCGTGCACAACGAAGCGATGGGTGGGGTCTGCGTGGAGGGAGAAAGCTGCGGGCTGAAACAGATCTGGAAGGACGTACAAGGAGCCGTGGAAAAGATTTTGTTTGCGACCACATTCGAGGAAGTGCGCAAGCGGACGCTGAGCGGCGGAGCACGGCGTGCGGAAACGGCACGGCTTGAAAGCTGAAAAAAACGGCAGGCCGAAGCGTGCCGTAGTGAAGGTTTGAGACCCCTACTAGAAAAACGATTCGGCGTGTTATTTCGCGGTGTAGAACTCTGCGTTGACCGGCGTGTAACTGTTCCACTTCTCCGGCAGGTCTTCTAAAGCGAAGATCGCGGTTACCGGACAGACCGGGACGCACGCGCCACAGTCGATGCATTCCGTGGGATTGATGTAGAGCTGGTTGACCTTTTCATGCTCCGGCTCATCTTTACGGGGGTGGATGCAATCGACGGGACAGACGTCCACACAGGCGGTGTCTTTTGTGCCGATGCAGGGCTCAGCGATTACGTAAGCCATTCAAATCTCCTTTGCTCGGACAACGGCCGAGAGCGGTTCCAGCGGATGGAAGCGCCCGGCGGAATTTTCTTATACCACGCCCCTGCCGGGACCAACAAGCGACTGGATTGATTGTACTGTGCGAGGGGAGGATTCTCAACTTCCACGCATGCAGCTAGAATGGTTGGGGAAGGTACATCGATGAAGATACGAACTGCCGTTGGCGCACTAATGTTGTTGGCCGCTGGGACGGCGCTTGCGTCGCCCCAAGCTAAAGCGCCTCACGATCCTGAGATGATCGACGCGCAAGGGTTCCAAAAGATCCTTGAACAAAACCGTGGGAAAGCCCTGATAGTGAACTTCTGGGCGACCTGGTGCGAGCCTTGCCGCGACGAATACCCGATGCTGAACGAACTGGCGAAACAATACGCGCCTAAGGGACTCCAGGTCGTTGGCGTAAGCATGGATGACGATGGCGACTTGATCCTGATGCGACGGTTCCTAGCGCGGTACAAACCGATTTTTCCGAATTACCGCAAGACCGCGGGAGCTGAAGCGGCGTTCAGGCAGTCCGTCCTTCCGGGATGGACAGGGTCGATGCCTGTGTCAGTATTTTATGCGAAGGATGGCCGTCAAGTAACCCACTTTGTTGGCGAGAAGGGCCGGGAGCAATACGAAGAAGCGATTCGCGCGCTGCTGGCAGGCGGCGAGAGCATAGCACCACAGGGCAAGTAGCTCTTCGACCTGAGATCAAAAAAATGGGGAAGACCTGATGCTCGACACAAAGGGCAATCGAATCACATATTTTGGTCACAGCACGTTTTCGTTGACGACGCCGTCGGGGCAGGTGGCGATCATCGATCCGTGGGTGATGACGAATCCGATGTGCCCGGCGGCGCTGAAAATCGTGCCGCGATTGGACGTAATTTTTCTCTCCCACGCACACGCGGATCACTCGGGTGATCTTTTGGCGCTGGCAAAGCAGCATAAGCCGAAAATTGTGGCCACCTTCGAGACGTGCCTTTTGATTGCAAGCAAAGGATTTGAAAAAGAGATTTGCCCGATGGGCAAAGGCGGCTCGCAGAAGGTTGGCGAGTTTGAAGTGATGATGACCCATGCGTTTCATTCGAATTCCTGGGATGAAAATGGCGTGCGGCATTACGCAGGCGAACCGGCGGGCCTCGTGATTCGCATTCCCGGAGGATTCACGATTTATCACGCGGGAGATACGGCCTTGTTCGGAGACATGAAACTCATTGGAGAGCTTTATAAGCCGGATGTGGCGATGCTGCCGATTGGTGATCTCTTTACGATGGGGCCGCGGGAAGCCGCTTATGCCATACGGCTGCTTGGAGTAAAGCACATCATCCCGATGCACTACGCGACGTTTCCGTTTCTGACCGGGACCGTGGAAGGACTGCGGCAGGAAACGCGGGACAACGCGGGGCTGGAGATTCATGCTCTTAAGCCGGGAGAAAGACTGTGATTCGCAGCGAGAACTTGCGCAGCGGCTATATTCAAGATGACGTCGAACAATATCTCTACTCATTACTTCCGCAGCGGGATGTCGTGATTAGCGAGATGGAGCGCTATGCTGAAGAGCACCGCGTGCCGATCGTTGGGCCTGCGGTGGCGCGGATGCTCACGCTATTTGCGCAAGTTTCCGGCGCGAAACGCATTTTCGAAATGGGCTCAGCCATCGGCTATTCGACAATTTGGCTGGCACGGGCAGCGGGGCCAAAGGGAAAAGTGACCTACACCGACGGAGATCCAGCGAACGCTCAACGAGCACAAGAGTATTTCCGGCGTGCGGGAGTGGCGACGCGCATAAATGTCCAGGTGGGCGACGCGCTCGAATTGCTTAAGAAAACTCCTGGAAAATTTGACCTGATCTTCAACGATGTGAACAAGGACCAATACCCGGACGCTCTGCGCGTGGCGCTGCCGAAGCTGAAGCGCGGAGGACTGTTCATCACGGACAATACGCTCTGGTCAGGCAAAGCAGCCCTGCCAGCGGCTCTGGATGATGCCGCAACCCGCGGAGTGCAAGAATTCAACCGGCTGGTGTATGCCTCGAAAGAGCTGTATCCCGTGCTGATCCCGCTGCGCGACGGCGTGACGGTTTGCCGCAAGCAGTAAGATCGGCGAAATTCAAGAACGCAAAAAGCTGCGGACAAAAAAGCCGAGGTTGGCGGGACGCTCGGCAAGGCGACGCATGAAATACGGGAACCAGTCGTTGCCATAGGGAATGTAAACGCGCAGGCGATAGCCGTCTTTCACAAGCATGCGTTGCAAATCGGTCCGCACGCCGTAGAGCATCTGAAACTCGAAATCATCTTTGGAAATCTGCCTGGCAGCCGCCCAGCGAATGGTTTCCGCAATCATGCGCGGGTCGTGCGTGGCAATGCCATGGTAGAAGCCGCTGGGCAAGAGAATCTTCATCAAGCGGATGTAGTTGAAGTCCGTATCTCTTTTGCGAGGGTAGGCAACATCCGGCGGCTCTTTATAAGCGCCTTTGCAGAGACGCATTCGGCAGCCATAAGCGAGCAAATCCTGGACGTCGGTTTCGCTGCGGTAAAGATAGGACTGGATCACCGTTCCAATGGCGGGATTCCGCGAGCGCACGTTTTTTACGACGTCGAGGGTGCGTTGCGTGTACGCCGATCCTTCCATATCAACGCGAAGAAAATTGTCATACCGCACGGCTAACTCTACGATGGACACCACCAGGCCCTGGCAGAAATCAACATTGAGGTCCAGCCCGAGCTGAGTCAACTTGCAGGACACATTGGCGTGGAGATTTTCCTTGTGGATGCGCTCGAAGACTTCCAGGTAGGCATCGCGCGCACGCTGGGCGTCGGAAGTGGTGGCGCAATTTTCGCCCAGGTAATCCAGGCTGACGAGCATCCCGGCATTGTTGCAGGCGCGGGCGGCTTCAATGGCCTCGTCCAGCGTTTCGCCGGCGACGAAGCGGCGCGCCATGCGGCGCGTGGTGCCGTTGGAGGTAACCCATTTGGCGAAGCGGGGACTCTCGGATAGCTTGAGAAGCGTCGCGCGGACCATGCAATATGATTATGCCCGTGTAAATCCTCAGCGACTAGTCCGTGTGCTCTTCCAGGAACTTTTCCGCGTCCAGGGCGGCCATGCAGCCGGAACCGGCGGCGGTGACGGCCTGGCGGTAGCGATGATCCTGCACATCTCCAGCAATGAACACGCCGGGGATGGATGTCAGGGTGCCATGTTTGGCGATGAGGTAACCGTTGCTGTCCATCTCCAACTTGCCCTTGAAAACGGTCGAGTTTGGGTCGTGGCCGATGGCGACGAATACGCCCTCGACGGCAAAATCGGCAGTTTCTTTTGCACCCGGATTGCGCACACGCACTCCTGTAACGTGACCCTCTGGAGAGTGAATCTGCTCAACAACGGCAGGGATAACAAGTTCGACCTTGGGATTGGCCTTGACACGGTCAATCATGATTTTGGAGGCGCGAAATTCCTTACGCCGGTGAATGAGATAGACCTTGCTGGCGTAGCGCGTCAGGAAGTTGGCTTCTTCCATCGCGGAATCGCCACCGCCAACGACAGCGATGGCCTTCTCGCGAAAGAAATAACCGTCGCAGGTCGCACAGGTCGAAAGACCGCGGCCGATTAATTCACGTTCGCCCGGCAGGCCCAGCAAGCGAGCGGTAGCACCGGCGGCAACGATCAGCGACTTGGCTTCGTAGGTGTCTTTGCCGGCCGTGATCTTGAATGGACGCTTTGTGAGGTCGACTTCGTTCACGGCTCCCGCCTTGAATTCAGCGCCGAATCGCTGCGCCTGTTTGCGCATATTTTCGATGAGCTCCGGCCCCATGATGCCCTCGGGGAAGCCGGGATAGTTCTCGACGTGGGTGGTTAAAGCGAGCTGGCCGCCCTGCTCATGGCCATCAATCACCAAGGGCTTCAAATTGGCGCGCGCCGCGTAGATCGCAGCGGTTAAGCCTGCGCAGCCACTGCCGATAATCACGACGTTGTGCATTCCTGTTATCTCCGTACCATTAGATTCCGCAGCGCGCCTGTTCGATTCATCATGAGGATACAGCTCCCCGATGAAACAGGAAGTTCGCTATTGTAGCATCTCGCCGCTCGCGAATCGGACGGCCAGGAGTCCAAATTGGAGAGGCATCTTGCCCGTATCGCGTTGACCCTCGCTGAAGGCCACGGCTATAGTCACAGGCATCGGCGAGTGGAAAACCGAGGTTGCCCGAGGAGAGAATCAGATGGATCCGCGCTACCCAGTTGGAGATTTCGCATTGCCCGCGAGAGTGACGCCCGAGAGGCGGCAAGAAGCCATCGAGGAGATCGCCTCCACGCCCGCCAAGTTCCGCGCGGCCGTGAAAGGTTTGAATGACTCGCAACTGGACACGCCGTATCGCGAGGGCGGATGGACTGTACGCCAGGTCGTCCATCACGTTCCGGACAGCCACATGAATGCGCTCGTCCGGTTGAAGCTTGCGCTTACAGAAGACAAACCGACGATCAAGCCCTATAACGAAGCGGCGTGGGCCGAGTTGGCCGATTCGAAAGCGGCGCCCATAGAAAGTTCACTGTTGCTCCTCGATTCCGTGCACGCGCGCTTTGATCGTTTGTGGCGCTCGTTAAAGCCAGAGCAGTTTGCACGTGTTCTTGTGCACCCGGAGCATGGCGAGCGCACCGTTGATTGGCTCCTCTTTCTCTATGAATGGCACGGAAAACACCACACCGCGCACATCACCGAGTTGCGGAAGCAAAAGGGCTGGTGACGGGCGCGAGTGGCGCGGGCCGAGGCGCCTCGTGTAGGATGATTTAGTACACGAGGAGAACGGATGAGCCGACCATCAGGGACGTACGCGATTTTCGAGACATCTCAGGGCAATATTGTGGTGAAGCTTCTTGAAAAGGAAGCGCCAAAAACTGTCGAGAATTTCATCGGGCTGGCTGAGGGCACGAAAGAATTCACCGACGAGAACACTGGCAAAAAACTAAAAAAGAATTTTTACGACGGACTAGTGTTTCACCGCGTGATTCCACAGTTCATGATTCAAGGCGGCTGCCCCCAGGGCACGGGCCGCGGCGGACCGGGATATCGATTTGCGGACGAATTTCATCCTTCCCTGAATCATTCCAAAGCCGGCAAGCTTTCCATGGCCAATGCCGGACCTGGCACGAACGGAAGCCAATTTTTCATTACGGTGGCGGCGACGCCGTGGCTCGATAATAAGCACTCCATTTTTGGCGAAGTGATCGAGGGGCAAGACGTGGCGAATAAAATCTCCAATTTGCCGCGCGATTCGAACGACCGGCCAAAAACGCCCGTGGTGCTCCAGAAAGTGCGCATCGAGCGCGTTCCTTAAACGCTCAGGATTACGATGTTGACGCCTCAGCGCGTTCTGCGATTCATGATCGAAGTGATCTTTGTACTATTGGGCGTGCTTGTCGTCTGGCTGGCGCTCACAGGGCGCGTTCTTGTGGAGCGCCACAAGCCTTCTTGGCTCATCCTGAGCGGCGCGCTCATCCTTTGGGGCCTGCGGGCGCTCTATGGACCCAACAAATGGTGGGCACGCTGGGAAAACTGGACGCGTGGGCTTTCGTTGACTCTTCTCGGTATGGTAATGCTGGCCATTTCCCGGGTGCCGTTTTTGTGGGTTGCGCCACTGCTGGCCACCGCGGGCGTTTTGATGAGCTTGCGCGGAATCATCGGGGCGGCGCTCGTCTTCCGGCCGCGCTAATTTTCCTCAAACGCTTTCCCAACTTAATTTTCTCTTTGCTTCAGCTATAATCTGCGCAACGAACGGCCCTCTCTGCTTCTGCAACCTCGCAGAGGCGATCGTTTGGCCCACGCCACAGGAAAAAGGAGACGCAGATGCTAAAGGAATTTAAAGAATTTGCCATGCGCGGCAACGTGCTGGACATGGCTGTCGGCATCATCATCGGCGCGGCATTCGGAAAGATCGTCACGTCGTTTGTTGAAGATGTCCTGATGCCGCCGCTCGGTAAGCTCGTGGGACCCGTCGATTTCTCGAGTCGGTTCATCAGCCTCTCCAGCAAACACTATGACACCATCGCTGCGGCCAAGTTGGAGAAAGTGGCCACGCTAAACTACGGAATGTTTCTGAACAACATCATCAACTTTCTGATCGTCGCCTTCGCTATATTCCTGCTCGTGCGGACCGTGAATCGCTGGACCACAAAGCCGGCCGCTCCCGCTGCGCCAACGACGAAGGATTGTCCGCAATGCGCGATGAGCATTCCAATCCAGGCCAAGCGCTGTGGCCACTGCACAACGCAGCTCGCGTAAGACTAGATTCCGGCTTTAAGGGTAAAATTCCTGCGGACCGCAAGCTGCCTCAAGAGGACGGCGTTTTCTTCGATTGGTTTCCCTCAAGGTGTGCGCGCAGCCGCTTGACGACGGCGTCTTCCTGCCCGTCTTCGATCTCCTTCTTGACTTCCTCGAGGGCGAAGTGCACGACGTCGTGATGATGCAGCTCCTGCGGCGCCAGCACGTCGCTAAAACGCAGCCACAACCGGTGCAGAAGATTGACTTCGTTGGCGGTCAGGTTCGGGGCGTGCGGCCCAAGGACCTTGTAAATCTTGTCGCCGTTGGGCAAATGAATTTCGAGGTTGAATTGCGGCTTGATGTCGCCGAGTTTTTCCCAGGCATCGCCAATCTGGCGGGCCTGCTCTTCCGTGTTGTCCTTCGCGGAGCGGCCAATAACAATCGTGCTGGACTGGAGCGAGGCACCGGCGCGCAGAATGCCTTCCCACAGGTCATTCGAGGCAACAACCGCCAGCCGGATGGATTTCCCCCTTTTTTCGGCCATGGAAAGTGCTTGCGAAAAAAGATGCTGCTCGATGCTGCCGAACAGCTGATCGGCGTCCAGTTCGTTTTCGCCGGAAGCCGAGCGGCGCAGTAAGCGGACGTGCAAAACAACGACGTCGCGCCGTCCCGGTTTGATGCGATCAAGGACGTTCCCCAGGTGATAGAGATTGAAGTGGTTGCTCACGGGAACGAGGATGTTGCCAGGCCGTGCGCCGACCGCTTCCGGCGTCAGCTCGGACTCCAGCTCCAGGTTGAACTGGTCCATCTCCATATGAGCCGCGCCACCTCGGTGAGCACGGCGTTCGGAGATCGTAAAGACGATGAAGAGCAAAACGGAAAATGTGCCGCCCGCCATCGTAGCGACGGGCTTGGTGAAAAGATTGACGACAGCGATGAGAAAAAGCGTCAGCGTGATCAAACTGAGGCCGACAGGAATTTGCACGCCGCGAATATAAAAATTAAAAGGCACTTGGAACTCACGCACCCCGGGCCTCGTGTAGCGAAGTACTAGGACGGCCAGGCCGTTCATCGTGAAACTCCAGATGACGCCGAACGCGTAGAGGTTAGCGAGGAAGGTCACATCGCCCCGGCTGATAAAAATCGTAATGATTTGCAGCAAGACGACGATGTTAATGATGCGGTAGCTCGTGCCGAACCGCGGATGCGGCTGCCGGAACCACGAGCTGAGAACGCCATCCTCGGAAACGCGGTTCAAAACACCGTTCGAACCGACGATGGCGGTATTGACCGCTCCGGCCAGGATGAGCGTTCCCACGACGACCACGAACGCGTGAAAAATCAGCCGCGCGATAAGCGGCCCGTGCAAGCTCATCGCCAGGCCGCCGATGAGGTTTTCGAGGTAGTTCTGGCGGACGCTGTCGGGAATGATCATCACGGCAAAGAAGGAAACCAGCGAGGTGAAGACCAAGCTGTAAACAAAGATGACCAGTCCGGCCTTTTTCAGATTTGGCAATTTGGGACTTTCAATCTCGCGATAAACCTGCGCGAGTGACTCCTCTCCGCTCATCGCGAGGACCGAGTGCCCCAACGCGATAAAGATCGCGATGATTCCGAACATATGCGGGAGCGGACTGCCCGCAAGCCAGCCGAGCGCGCTGGCGTTTAAACGAAGGTTACGCGGGTGCGGCCAAGGCGGGAGCGCTGAATGCCTCAAGACCGCCGTGTAGATGCACCAGGAGATCAAAAGCACCACCATCACCGTCACCAGCTTCATGATGAGCAGCGCTTTTTCGCTGGACTCCGGGATGCCCTTGGTGTTTTCCCACCAGAAATAAACGGTGACAAGAATCGCAAAACCAGCGGCGATAAAGTCCACCTGATTCGGTGTGAGTGCGTTTCCGAGATGCGAATACTGCAGTAGCTCGCTGATGAGCCCAGCCAGATACTGCCCGGCCGCGACGCCGCTGATGGGGCCCGTGAGGATGTAGTCAAACATCAGCGCGGAAACGCTGAATTTTGCAAGCGTCCCGCCGAGCGACTGCTTCACCGCGCGGTAAACGCCCCCGCGCACAAACATGCTGCAGCTCTCGACGTACACGGCGCGCACCGCGTACGAAAACACCATGATGGCAAGAATGAACCAGGGCGCGGTTTTGCCTATGTAGCCTTCCGCTTCACCGCCTGCGTAATACGCCGAGGAGGCCAAGTCGTTCAAAACGATGGCCGCTGCCCGCCAGAAGGAAATAAATGTGAGAAGAGCGGTAGTCGCGACAATGACGCGCGGAATACCGTTGCCTCGGCTGCCTGCGGCAGCAGGGGTCTTGGATGAGCTGCTCATGTACGGGTGATCTCGATCAGCGGATTAAAATGCTCGCACTTTTCTGCCGCGAAGTCTAGCCGAACGGCCTTTTTTGTTAGGGCTGAAACGATTTAGGACGCAGAGGTGTGCAGTGCTTTGGTGCACTCGGCGCAGGGACAGATGGCGCGCAGATGTTCGTAGCTATAGATGCCGGTGGAGTGGCCATCCGTGAAGCTGATTTGTACGGCGTAGTTTCCGACAACGGTGGCGGCTTGCGCGCTCGGCTTGGGTTTGAACATGGGAAGCGGAGGAAAGGCGTTGGCGGCTGGCGCTGCGGTGGCGAAGGCTTCTTTTTTACCACGCTCGTCGTTGCACGTGGCGCAAGGACACTCTTCGCGCAAATAGGCGAAGTCGTAGTGGCTGGCGTGGCCATCGGCCCAGGTGATGTCGACTCCTGCGCCGGTTTTGATGTGGACCTTTACGGTGGACGGCTTCCTTCGTGGATCAAGTGGAATCGGCATGCGCGGGGACAGAGTCACCTTTTCGGTTTTCCGTTGCAGCAATCGCCAGGCGGAATGGGATTGCCGTGCGGGCAAGTCTTGGGGTGGCCGAGGAAAGTACAGATGCGCTGATCCAGCTCCGGGCTGATGATGTGTTCGAACCTGCAGGCTTGCGTGTGGGCCTCGGTGTCGTCGGCGGAGAAAGTGTCTTTAAAAAGACGTTCGGCCAACCGATGCCGGCGCACGACGCCGCGCGCGCGCTGGCTCCCCACCGGCGTAAGTTGGGCCTCGCCGTCTTGCAGTTCGACCAGGTGTCGCTCGCTCATCCGGCTCAAGGTTCTTGCCGCCGACTCATCGTGAAGAACGGGAAGACTGCCAGCGGGTCCCGTTGCTTGCAGCGCCTTGACGTTGGCCGGTTTGCCCTCTTCGCAGCAAATCCAGATTTGTTCAAGAAAGTGATCGAAGCGAATCTCGTCGTCGGCTGAAACCGGAGTGCAGCAATCGGCGGTATCCACGAGGGGGCAAGCAAGAGGATGGCCCGGGCCATGTTGTGCGGTGTCAAAATGCAGGCGCCCGTGAGCGAGCTCGATGCGGCGATCGGCTTGGCGGGCGATATCCGGATCGTGCGTGACCATCAAAATCGTGTGGCCTGCCTGGTGTAGCTCGCGGAAGATTTTCAGGACGATTTCTTCGTTCGCTTCATCGAGGTTGCCAGTGGGTTCGTCGGCCAGGATAATCTTCGGCTGATTGATCAGCGCGCGCGCAATGGCCACGCGTTGCTGTTCGCCGCCGGAGAGTTGCGCTGGGAGGTGGGTCATGCGCTCGCCCATACCGACGCGGCGCAATGCTTCTTCCGCCTGCTTTTCATCCGTCACACTGTGAAAATATTGCGCGAGCATGACATTCTCGACCGCATTCAGGTAAGGAACGAGATGGAACTGCTGGAAAACGAAGCCAACTCTTTCGGCACGGTAGCGGACCATCTCGTTCTCGCTAAGTTTCGAAAGGTCAACGCCGTCCACAACGACGCGACCGGTATTGAGTTTGTCGAGCCCACCCAGAATGTTGATAAGCGTGGTCTTCCCCGAACCCGATGGGCCCATGAGCGCTACCCATTCGGCGGAGTTTACGTTGAAGCTTAGGTCATCAATAGCCCGCAGCGCCCCATATTTCTTGACGAGTTTCTCGATAGCGACCTGTGGCGTCGACGTCTTCTGCTCGGGCAGAATCTGGACAGGCGCGCTCACGCTTCACCCCGAAAAACCGAAGCTGGGCGAACGCCCGCCAGCCGCCGCAGCGGATATGCGCTTAAAATCGCAACAATCACAGTAAGTGCCACAGCTACAGGATACACAATCAGCCGCGGCTGTGCGGCCACGCCAAACACCTGCTTGCCTAACCAAATCGAAAGAAAGATCCCCACTGCCGCGCCAATCACGCCACTTGCAAGACCAAGCAGTGCCGCTTCCATCATAAAAAGGCGCAAAACGCGCCGAGTCGCGCCGCCAATGGCCTTCATCAGGCCGACGTCATTTTTGCGCTCCATGGCGACATTCGTCATGGCGGCCATGACGCAGAGAGCGGTGAGAATCAGAACAACGGCAACGGTAAAGTTCAGCAGCCCGGAGATGCGGCCATAGATTGTCGCCTGAGCGTCGGTGAATTGGCGAATCGGGCGGACGCCGAGATCGGGAAATTGCTCTTGTAGGGCGCTCACGTACTCGTCGATTTGCTTGGGAGTGCCCGGAACCAGGATCTCGACATCGCTAATGCGACCGGGCAGATTTGCCAACCGCTGGGCAAAATCCAGCATTACAGTGACTTGACTATCCTCGGGCCCGCCCGTTTCGGCGAGCGACGAGACTCTGCACGTTCTCCTGCGGTCGGAGATAAGAATTGAGATCGTATCGCCGACGTGCGCGTCCAATTGCTTTGCAAGCTGAACGCCGAGCGTACACGGCAGATCTCCAGGAACGGCCAGGTTGTACCACGGGTCGTCGGGATTAGTAGGAGGTGGGATGATCGTGACGCTCACCTGGTGGACGCCCGTTCTGCCTTTGCCGGCAAGGATTGCATTTACAGGCGCGCCGCCCCGAGGCCCGCGGACACCGGCAACCACATAGAGGAAAGAAGTGGCTTCAGCCCCGGAAGGACCGATGGATTTTGAAATCGCATCCATGATTGAATCGTTCACCGTCGTGACCGAGTCCCACGACGTTGCAGCTTTGTGTGAAATTATGACATTGGCGCCGAAGGCGCGGAATTCGGTGGTCAGCCGGCGCTTGGCGTCCACTTGAAGATTGAGGAGCGCGGCGGTTACAGCAGCGCCAGCACCGAGTGCGAGCAAGATAACGAACAGACGACCGCGATTTGCGCCGAGCAGCCGGCGGACGATGCGCCAGAACATGGCTCGATTGCCGTTGCCAAGCGCGCCCATCATTCGCCTCGCAAAATAGGCGCCGGTTCGTAGCGTGAAGCGCGGCGCAGTGGAATGGCGCTGCCGATCAGCGTGACTCCAGCGGCCAGCGCGAGAACCGCAACCAAAACCAGCAGCGATGGCTCAGGAGCAACGCCAAAGATTTTTAGTCCAACAAGCCGCGCAAGAATGATTCCGAGCGAATAGCCGATGCCGCCGCCGACAAACGCAAGCAAAAGTTGCTCCGCCGCCAGCAGAAACCCGACCGTGCCGGAACCTGCTCCCAAAGCCTTCATCAAACCAATTTCCGTACGCCGTTCGATCACCGAAGCCGCTGAAGAAGCTCCGACAGCCAGCGCCGCGGCCAGCAACGCGGCGAAGGTCACCATCCAGAGCAGCGCGCGAACGCGCGTGAGAATAGTTCCCTCACCCTCGGCCACGCGCCGTATCACGCGCACATCCGTCCCCGGCAACACCTGCCTAATCGAATATGCAATCGAAGAAACATATGGACTGCACGACCAGCGCTCGAATTCGTCCGCCTTCATCGCCTTAGGGTCCCGCCGCGCAAATTCATCTTCAGGCTTCGTCAACGCGCTTACGAGGAGCTTGCGGTATTGTCCCGGTTTCTGGAGATACTGCTGAACGATGGAAAGTGGAGCAACCACGCCGTCATCTTCGGCACCGCCGCCCGAAAATATTCCTGTGACCTTGAGCGCCAGCCCGTGTCCAGCAACGGACCCTTCAAGGTATAAGGGACTGCCAATCAAGACTGCATTCTTCTTTGCGAAATTGCTGCCGACAATGCATTCGCCTTCGCCGTCGTTAAACCAAGCGCCATCGACGCTCCACCAAGGATTCGTTTGCTTGAGTCCGGTCACAAAGGAGCCGCCGTCAGGCAGGCGGACATCGTGGTTCGACCATGCCCCAATCAAAAGGGCGTCTCCGTTCGCCGCCGGCTTCACGAACGTTGCCGATGCGGGCGAAAACTGCGGCGTCCATGACTGCACTCGGACTTCGAGAGTCGGCGAAAACGCGATGATATTGTTGTGCCAGAAAACTGTCTTGATTTTGGGGAGGTCCGCCTCAGGAAGATACGCGCCAGCGTTGACTGGGCGATAGTCCACGCCGCCAATCTCGAGCGGCAACGAATCGGCCTGCGGCGTAACCACCAAGTTCGCGCCGAGGCTGCGAAACTCACTCGCCAAGCGGTCGCCCACATCGAGCGAAACGCTCAGCGCCGCCGTCACCACGGCCATGCCCAACGACAGGGCCGCCGCGGTCAACACCTTGCGGCGCGGACGGCGTGTAAACGAATCGGCTACCAGGCGTAGAAACATGGCGTTCGAAGCCGCACCAGATGGGCACGATATATCTTGCCCCTACTGCGGAATCTCCTTGGTCGCTTGCATGAGCGAAGAAACGTCCAGGACTAGATCTGCGCCGTCCACACGCGACGGCACTCCAATTGGATTGCATCCACCCGCCTCGCCTATCGTCGGCACGTAAATCGCCGAGCCGCAGTGCCGGCAAACGACATTCTGCCCATCCTGGCGATAGCCCTCAGCCCCACAGATGCGGCAAGCATCCAGCGCCGTGCCGTATCCGTTCGGCTTCTTAATAATCATGAACCGCAGCGACTGCCCACCGGCATTAATCGTGAACAGATGCATCTTGCCGTCCTGCACATCGCTTACGGGAATACGCACTTCATTCCCCACGGCAGCGATTGGCCGTGCGGAGGGCGGCGCGGAATTCGCGCGCGTGTAAACGAAGTCTCCCGTCAGCAACAGAATTACTGAGAGGCACCCCGTCGCCGCCGCAATCATCCACCGCCGCTGTCGCCGATTCTGCGCTTCGAGCAGCCGTTTCTCCGCTTCACCGGCAGTTTCCTTTGCGGCGCGCGCGTGCGATGCCGATTGCCATTCGCGCAAAACCAGCAGCGCGGCAGCGCCAAAAATCAGCACGAAGAAAAATAGCTCATTCCGCACGATCGGCCCAATAATCGCCATCTCCGCCTTGCTGGACGGCAGCCATTGCGCCTCGCTCAACTCATGCAAGCCAGTCAACGCAAGCTGAAAGGCCACCATGATCAGGATTACGCTGGTGACGCCAAAAAATCGTTGCAACGGAACGCGCAGCGTCCCCTTGAAAAAGAACACTCCCACGGCCACAGCCGCGCCAATTCCCAAAGCCGTCCCAATCCAGACCTGCAGTCCTTCGCTGGACAACTCCACCGCCCGCAAGATGATCGCGAGCTCCGCTCCCTCGCGCAAAACCATGAGAAAAACGAAGAAGAAAATGCCCCAACCCGCCGCCGCTCCCGCCCTTCCCACGTAACTCTCAATCTTCTGCTCTATTTCTTTTTTCAGGTGGCGCGCAACGCGATTCATCCATAGGATCATCGTAATGACGAACGCTGCTGCGATGAGGTACATGACCCCCTCGAACCCGTCTTCACTGATGCGCCAGCGCTCCAAAGCAATCGCCACGGCCAAGCTCAGCGCCGCGGCGGCAGCCACGCCATACCAAACAAAACGCGCCAGTTGCGAGCGGCCCGTACGCGAGAGATAAACCAGAATGATGCCTACGACGAGGGAGGCCTCGACACCTTCACGGAGAGCGATGAGAAAAGCAGGAAGCAAAGAATCTCCAGTTGTTATTCATTTGCAACTACAGTCTAAGTCTACGCTTTGTATGAATTTACGTCAACCGGACCAATCCAGTCCGCTTTCTTATTTGAACATGCGGTAAAATACAAAGCCTGCTCAATCCAATGACCATTCCCGTTCATGCCCGCCAAGCAGTCTCTCTCTTAACGGCGATCCTTCTTGTTTGCGCACAGTCTTTCGCACAAGCTCAGCCTCCCGCACAAACCCAGTCCTCTCCGCCGCAAACAGTCCCGAATGAAACGCAGTTCGAAATGACCCCGCATCCCAATCCGAAATATGCCAAGAAAATCTCTGAGCTCGGCGACAAAGAGCTCGCAGACGGTCATTTTGATGAAGCACTGAACTACTATCAGCAAGCCGCGCGTTACGCGCCCCAGGACACCGCCCTCATCGAGCGCATTGTGTCCATGCGCTCGAAGCTCGTGCGCGACCACGTCGAAGCCGCGGAGCGCGACGCCCTCGCCGGCCACGCCGACGTAGCAACAGAGGAGTTGGCTAAGGCTCTGCTTATCGACCCAAGCAATACAATTGTCACCGAGCGATTGATCCAGATGAAAGGCATGAAAGATGAGCCTCTCGCGCCTGACCAGAAAATTGAGGGCCTGCCAGAACTGAAGCCCCGCGCCGTCAAACTAGACCTCGACTTGCGCGGCGATACCAAAGCAGTTTATGAGCAACTGGGGCAGCTATTCGGAATAAAAATCACGTTCGATCCGGACCTCCCCCCGCGAACCGTCCGGCTACACGCTATCGATATCGATTTCACCACTGCTCTGAAGATCCTCGGCGTTCAGACCGGCACATTCTTCCGCCCCTTAACCTCCACTCTTTTGTTCGTGGCTCAGGACACCGCGGAAAAGCGCCGCCAATATGCTGTGCAAGCCGAGCAATCGTTCGTCTTGCCAGACTCCGTCGGGACCGAGGAGATGACCGAACTGGTGCGCGTTCTGCGTGAAATGACCGGGTCGACCCGTGTAGAACTCGATGCACAGAGCCGCGCCGTCACCATCCGTGACACTCCGGAGAGACTTGCGCTTGCGGGCGAACTCATCCGTCAAGCTGAAAAAGCGCGCGGGGAAGTGATGCTGGAGATAGAGATCCTCGAGGTTGATCGAAACAAAGCGCGCACTCTGGGGATTCTTCCGCCTCCTACGACAGAGCTGATTTCTCTCTCCACCGGCATAATTTCCCAATTGCAGGCGGCGAAAGACATCGGCACGCTGGTCACTCTGCTGGCGAGCATTTTCGGAAACGGGGGAACCGCCGCCAGCGCCGGAACTTCCCTCGGCTCGCTCATCCCTCCGGTGGCTCGGGTGGGAGGCGGCAATACGACGTTTCTCCTGACAATGCCGACGTTCGCTGCGCAGTTTTCCGACGCGCTGACGCTTGTCCACAGCGGCACTCAGGTCTTATTGCGCGCCCAGGACGGCAAACCGGCTTCTTTCTTTGTCGGTGATCGCTATCCGGTTACCCTTTCCCTGCTTTCTGGAAGCCTCGGCGCTTCCACGCCCGCCACGTCTATTGGTGGAACGACCGGCAGCATTCTCCCTAGCGCTTCTTACAACGTTGGCATCGGTCCGGTGGCACTCTCCTCCGCCGACTTCCGTAACCTGGGTCTGCTGGACCTCGCCGTCGTCAATGAGATCGACAACACAATCACCATTCTCCAAAATCAGGGCTTAGGAACTTTTCTTCCGGTCGCCACAACCATCTCGCTTGGCGCGGCCAGAACCACCGCACCGGCGATTGCTCCTTCCATTGCTTCAGCGGTGCTCACTACCAGCGGTTTTCATGATCTCCTCGTCACGGATCCGGTTGCCAATACCGTGCAAGTCCTGCTCAGCAATGGCGATGACACCTTTAAAGAGGCCACCGGTTCGCCCATCACTGTGGGCCAGGAGCCTAGCTCCATCGTCCTTGGCGATTTCAACGCCGATGGTAATCAGGATTTTGCGGTGACGAATTTCAAGGACAACACTTTTTCTCTTTTTCTCGGCAACGGTGATGGAACCTTCAAGCAAGCAACAGGTTCGCCCTTTCCCCTGCCAACCACGACGACAGGCCCCATTGCGATGACCTCGAGCGATTTCAATTCGGATGGAAATCTGGATTTGGCGATCGTGAATCAAACGACAAACAATGTCACGGTGCTACTCGGCAATGGAAACGCCACGTTTTCCTTGGCGACTGGCTCTCCGTTCGCCGTCGGTAAATCCCCGGTCGCCATCGCCTCGGCCGACCTGAATGGCGATTCCCACCCTGACCTCGCAGTTGTGAACCAGACCGACAATACGGTCAGCGTTTTACTCGGCAATGGCGATGGCACGTTTACTTCGGCGATAAACTCGCCGCTTGCTACGGGGCAGGCGCCCACGGCCGTTGCGATCGCTGATTTCAACGGGGATGGCGTTCCAGACATTGCCGTGACCGACCCACAAACGGATAGCGTGTCGGTATTCCTTGGCCTTGGTCAAGGTTTGTTCGCGCCGGCCTTTGAGCTTCCCGTGGGCACGAATCCCACGGCCATTCTGGCTGCCAGCCTAAGCGGCGCCACCTTGCCCGATGTAGCGATTACGGACGATCCCTCCGGCACCGCGGGACAGGTGACCGTAATCCTCAGCCCAGCGAGCTTGTTTTCAAATCTGTCGGGGTCAATCGCGCAGACGCCGTATCCAGGCGCGGAATATGAAGATATCGGCGTTAAGATAAAGGCCACTCCCACGCTGCACCCGAATGACGATGTGACGCTGCAACTCGAGTTCGAGATTCGTGCCCTCGCTGGCTCCAGCATCAATGGCATCCCTATCATCACCAACCGCACAATTTCGCAGACTGTGCGTATTAAAGAGGAAGTACCTACAATCATCAGCGGACTGCTCGACAATCAAGAATCCCGTACCATCACAGGCCTCCCCGGCTTGGCAAATCTTCCTGGCGGAGCCGGCTACCTCTTCGGGCAGAGAAACGCAACTGCGCAGGACACCGAGATGTTGATTATGATCACTCCGCACAAAATGCGGCTGCGGGACCGCGTCTCTCGTTCTATTTACGTCGGGCACGATACAAGTGTGGGCCGCGGTTCTGCCCCCGCGCCTCCGCAGCGGCAACCTTAGCCAAAATGGCGGACGTGCAAGACTATTACGCCTTCCCGGCAAACTCCCTCATTTATGGCAATGGCTCGAAAACGACGATGGGCTGATAGGTACGCGGCACCAGCGCTTCGGCGATGGCCACGAGTTTGTCTTGCTGGCTGAAGACGCGCAGGCGCGGCGGCTTTAATTCTCCCGCCTCGAGTTGCAAGGTTGCCCCCGGAGGCAGCTCAACGCGGCCGGGCTGAATCTGCGAGACTTGCACATTGAATTTTGTCCCATGCCGCACACGCTTCTCAATGATGGGCAGCACATTGACGCGTGGAAAATTCGGCAGCAGATTCTCCAGACGTATCATGCAATCGGCGAATTTCCCGGCGCGCGACGCTTCCGCCAGCTCCTCCAGTTTGATGGCCTGCTCCAGCGAAAATTCCCCGACCGCCGTTCGCGTAATCTCCGCCAAGTGCGCCCCGCAGCCGAGTTTTTGTCCCATGTCGTGCGCGAGTGAGCGAATATATGTGCCCGACGAGCACTCGATGACGAAGCGCGCGATGCTGCCTTCGACCCCGGTTAGCTTGTACTCGAAAACCTCGACCTCCACCGCTTTTAACTCGACATGCTGCTTCTTGCGCGCCAACTCGTACGCTGGCACACCTTTCACTTTTTTTGCGGAGAAGGCGGGCGGCATTTGTTCGAACCGTCCCACGCACTCTGCCGCAAGCTTTTCGAGAAGCGCTGTATCGAGCGCCGGCGCAGTATCCGGTCCTTGTGCTTCTCCGTCCGAATCGTAAGTATCCGTCGCGAAACCAAACCGGAATCCCGCTGAGTAACGCTTCCTGCGTCCATTGTAAAACTGCACCAGCCTTGTGGCTCGTCCGAGCAGCAACACCAGAACGCCGGTCGCCAGCGGATCAAGTGTCCCAAGATGTCCAATCTGCCGGAATCCTGCGAGGTGCCGCACGGCATCGACGACATCATGGGAAGTTTTCCCCCGCGGCTTATCGATGACGAGCGCGCCGTCAAACGGCGCAGGCTGTGGCTGGCGTGGCATAAGATGAGTTGTCGGTGAGCTGTTACCAGTAGAAATCGGAATGTATTTAAGATGCGGCCGGCTTGTCCTTCTTCATCTCTTTCAAGAGCTGATCGATGCGCTCCGTGTACTCCTGCGAATGGTCCAACGCAAAATGAAGCTCAGGCAACCGGCGAAGCTGCAAACGCTCGATCAGCTCGCGGCGGATAAATCCCGAAGCGTGCTCGAGCGCCTTGATCGCGTCCTTCTGCTCTTTTGCGGACCCCTGTATGTTGATGAACACTCGCGCGTGCTTCATGTCCGGCTGCACGCGCACCTCGCTGACCACCACCATGCCTTCGAGCCGCGGATCCTTCAGCTCGCCCGCGAGCATAGCGTTGATCTCGTGAGCGATTTCCTCGCCCACCCGTTCATGACGGTGATTGGCTGGACTCATTGCCGTCCCCAAGAAACTTGCTAGATAATCTCGATCGCCTGGTTAATCAAAAACGAACCCAGAATGCGGTCCGCTTCGTCCAGGACTTTTTGCAGCACTTCGTTGACGTGCTTCTCTTCATTTGAAAGTGTTACGACGCCGACCACTGACCGTTGCCACACGTCGTGATGGTCCAGCTCCGCCACCGCAACATTAAACTGCCTCCGCAGCTTATCTTTCAAGCTGCGCAGGACTTGCCGCTTGTCCTTCAACGATTGCGCGTCTGGGATGTGCAGCTCAAGGGTAAGCAGACCAACCGGCATGAGCGCTCCGGGGGGAATATTTTTACTTGCGGCCCGCGGTTCCAACGGTCTGGCCCGCCGCTTCCGCCGCGCTCAGCTTCTGAACGCTGAAGCATTCCAAAACGTCGCCGACCTTCACATCATTGAAATTTGCGATGCCCGCGCCGCATTCAAATCCCGTCCGCACCTCGCTCGCGTCATCTTTAAAGCGCTTCAACGAGCTGAGCTTTGATGTATAGATAACTGCGCCATCCCGCACAACGCGAATCTGCGCATCGCGCTTGAGCACGCCGTCCACCACGTAGCATCCCGCAACGGTGCCTGAGCCTTTGACCTTGAACGTGTTCCGCACTTCCGCACGTCCCAGATAGGTCTCTTGGAGGACCGGCTCCAACAGGCCTTCCATGGCCTTCTTCAGTTCGTCAGACACTTCATAAATGATCGTGTGCGAGCGGATGTCCACGTGTTCCTGCTGCGCGAGCTCCATAGCCTTGCGGTCCGGCCGGATGCCGAACGCAATGACAATGGCTCCAGAGGCCGAAGCAAGAAGCACGTCGTTTTCCGTGACCGCGCCTACGCCCGATCCGATAATCTTCAGCTTCACTTGATCGGTCGAGAGCTTCGGCAGCATTTCGCTGAGCACTTCCACCGAGCCTTGCACGTCCGCCTTGATGACAATGCCCAGTTCCTTCACGTCTCCGGCCTTAAGCTGTTCGTGAAGTTGATCGAGAGTGATCCGCGCTCCGCTCGAGCGCGCCATTTGCGCATCGCGCTGCTTGCCCTGGCGATATTCGACGATGTGGCGCGCCTTGGCTTCCTCAGTCACCTGGAAATGGTCGCCGGCATCAGGCACGCCCTGCAAACCTAGAACCTCCACCGGGGTTGATGGCGGCGCATCCTTGATGACCCGCCCGCGGTCATCAAACATCGCGCGCACTTTGCCGAACACCGAGCCGCAGATAAAAAAGTCGCCGGAATTGAGCGTTCCGTTTTGCACCAGAACCGTAGCGACAGGGCCGCGTCCCTTGTCCACGCGGGACTCCAGCACCGTGCCGCTCGCAGGAGCGTCCGGATTGGCCTTCAACTCGCGCAAATCAGCCACCAGCAAAATGGTTTCCAGCAGCCTGTCGATGCCTTTCTTCTGTTTCGCGGAAACTTCCACAAACTCGGTATCGCCGCCCCATTCGGAGGGCACCAGGTTCACATCGGAGAGCTGGCGCTTCACGCGCTCCACCTGCGCTTCCGGCTTGTCGATCTTATTGATAGCCACAATGATGGGTACTTTCGCTGCCTTCGCGTGATCGATCGCTTCCTTGGTCTGCGGCATGACGCCGTCATCGGCGGCTACCACGAGCACCACGATGTCCGTCACTTTCGCGCCGCGCGAGCGCATCCGTGTAAACGCTTCGTGGCCCGGCGTGTCTACAAAAACGACGCTGCGGTCGTTCACCACCACTTTGTACGCGCCGATATGCTGTGTGATTCCACCGGCTTCCCCACCAGCAACGTCCGCTTCGCGAATCGCATCGAGCAAGCTCGTCTTGCCATGGTCCACGTGCCCCATCACCGTCACAACCGGCGGCCGAGGTTTCAAACTTTCCTTGGTCTCTTCCTTCGCGACCTCCAGCACCATCTCTTCTTCAAGCGAGACGACGCTTACGACTCCGCTGAATGCTTCCGCCAGAGTAGTCGCCGTCGGCACGTCCAGCGCCTGGTTGATGCTCGCGAAAACTCCGCGATCGAGCAGCGTCTTTAAAAGATCCTTCGCTCGCACATCGAGCTTTTCCGCAAGTTCCCGGATCGTGATGCCTTCCGTAATCGTCACTTCGCGTGGAGGCCGTGGTTCCGGCGGCGCGATAACTGCCGCTGCAGAGCGGCGATCACCTGCTCCCGGACGCTGGCGAGTCGGGTGCAGCTTGCGCTCACCCTCCTGCTCTCGCTTGTCCATGACAGGCCGCTGTCTCTGGGGAGGTTTGCGCGTATAGAGCGGCTTACCAGGCTCCGCCTTTGGCGGCACTTTGTCAGGCGGCAGCGCCGGCAGCATGCCAGGACGTCCCGGCGCTCGCGGCCCCGGACGGGTGCCGGTCGGCATCGCTCCGCGCCGTTGTTCAAAAGGCCGATTCGCAGGCGAACTCCCTGTTCCACCTGGGCCGCCGGACCGCGGAGTGTACTGTCTTCCCTGGCCGCCTTGCTGCATCGGACGCATCGGCTGGCCGGGACGTGGTCCGCCGCCAGAGCGTTGCCCGCTTCCTGGCGTCGTTCCAGGAACCGGCCCACGATTGCCAGTTGGCAACGGGCGCGCAGGCGCAGTCGGACGCGCACCGGATGCGCCGGGTGCCGCAGCCGCTGGACGGATGGAAGAAGGTTGAGTCCCAGCCGGAGCTCCCGACCGTGGGGCAGAAGGCGTTACTGGCCGCGGCGCACCAGGCGCTGTCGTCGGATGTCCCGTTGGTGACGGCGGACGAATCGGTGTGGCCGCAGGAGGTCTCGTTGCGGGCGCCCCTGCAGGAGCAATCGGCTTTGCAACTGGCGGAGCCACGGTCGGCGATGCGGCCTGAACCGTAGCAGGCGCCTTCGGAACAACAACTGGAGCAGCCGCTGGCGCGCTTGGTGCCGCAGCAGACGGAGCCGCAGCGGGAGCAACCGGTTTCGCAATGGGGGCAACTGGCGGCGCGGCTGGTGCAACCGCTGACGCGGGAGGTTTCGCTACCACACTAGGCGCCGCAGCCACGGGAGCTGGAGGAGCCGCAGGCCGCATCCGTGCAGCCCTGGCTGCAGCTTCCTTCGCTGCGGCTTCCACCTTGGCATCAGCTTCCGCTTTAGCCTCGGCTTCGGCCTGTCCCAAAAGGTTCTTGCGAACTTTCTCGGCAACATCCTCAGGAATCGAACTCGAGTGCGTCTTCTTTTCCGTGACGCCATACCCGGGCAAAAGATCAATGATCGCCTTGGCCTTGACCTCGAGTTCGCGGGCCAGTTCGTTTATTCGGACTTGGTTTGCTTCGCTCATGCTTCTTATGGACCGTTCCACGGTCAAAAAACTCAGTCGGCCCTAACTCGGCCGATGCTGTCTCTTATTTAAGGCTTCGGCTCTTCCTCTGCCTTGGCCCCGCCTTCGGAATGTTCAGGCGCCGACGCTTCTTCACTCTCCACCGCTGCTGCCGTTTCGCCGTCCGCCGAAGTTCCCTCAAGAGTTCCCTCGGGAGTTTCCTCCGCGGCCGCACCCTCTGCGTTCTCCGAGGCCGCCCCCGTATTTTCCGGCGTCGCTTCACTTTCCGCAGGCGTCACTTCGCCTTCCACTGCCATGTCGTCCGTGTTTTCCCCAGCCGGTGCAACCGCCGCGGCTTCTGCGCCGCCTTCGTAGAACCGGTTCACCGCCTGATAAATCTTGTCAACCATCTTCTCGCCGATTCCCGGTATCTCCATCAACTGCTCCGGCGTCATCCCGGCGAGCTTTTCGAGATTGGTAATCCCAGCGGCCTCGATCTTTTCAATCGTCTTCGGCCCAACACCAGCCAACGCCGTCAACGGCGTCGCCGGTGCCGTCAGCGCCGTCATCTGTTCTTCAATCTCTTGCCGCTTCTCTTCCTCGCTCTTGATGTCGATGTCCCAGCCGATCAGCTTGCTCGCCAGCCGGACGTTCTGTCCCTTTTTGCCGATCGCCAGCGAAAGCTGCGAATCCTCGACAATCACTTCGAGCTTCCGGCTTTCCGGGTCGGTGATCTGTACGCGCGTCACTTTGGCCGGGCTCAGCGCCTTTTGCGCAAACGCAACGGTTTCTTCGCTGTAGGGAATAATGTCAATCTTTTCGCCGCGCAGTTCGCGAATAATCGACTGCACCCTCATCCCCTTCATTCCCACGCACGCGCCCACCGGATCGACATCCTTATCTCGGCTAGCCACCGCCACTTTCGTCCGCTCACCGGCCTCGCGCGCCGCATGACGGATCTGCACAGTCCCGTCGTAAATTTCCGGCACTTCCATCTCGAACAGCCGCTGCACCAAACTGGCATCCGCGCGCGAAACAATCACCTGAGGCCCCTTCGCCGCGCGATCTACCATCTTGATCACCACGCGCAAACGCTCACCAATGTTGTAGGTCTCCAGCTTCGACTGCTCGCGCTTCGGCAACCGCGCTTCCGTCCGCCCCATGTCCACAATCAGATCCGGGCCTTCCGCACGCTTCACAATCACTGTCACCAGCTCGCCCACGCGCGTGTGGTACTCGTTGTAAATCGTGTCGCGCTCCGCCTCGCGCACCTTCTGCAGAATCACTTGCTTCGCCGTCTGCGCTGCGATTCGCCCCAGCACGTCGGTAGGCTTCGCCGCGGTAATTTCCGTCCCAATCTCGGCCGACGGATTCTTTTTCTTCGCCTCCGCCAGGCTCACTTCCTTCTTCGGGTCGGTCACTTCCTCAACGACAACATGTACCGAGAACACATCCACCTGTCCGGTTTCCGGATTGAACTTGGCGCGCAAATCCTCTTCCGTCTTGTAATACTTCCGCGCCGCCACCACCATCGCGTCTTCAATCGCAGACACCACAACGGTCGCCTCGATGTGCTTCTCGCGGCTCAACATCTCAATTTGTTGATAGAGCAGATTCGCCATGTTTCGTTCCCGATCGTCTTCCCGTTCCTAAGATCCCTAAAATCTCTTATGTCCTAAATCTTTTCTCGACCCTCTTCCCTGTGTCCTCTGCGCTCTCTGCGTCCTCTGTGTAAAATTCTTTCCTTTTTTTGCTGTCGGCTCTCAGCTTCTTCTAAAATTCCACCATTAAATTCGCCTTCCGAATCTTCTCCAAAGGCAACTCCACCGTCCGCGCCACTTCCCCCTTCAACTCCAACCGCACCTTCCCATCCACAAACCCCGCCAACCGCCCCTCAAAATACTTCTCATTCTCCACCGGCTCGGTCGTAGAAATTTTCGCCATCCTGCCCCGGAATCGCTCGTACTCCCCGGGATTCCTCAGCGCCCGGTCCATCCCCGGCGAACTCACCTCCAGGGTGTACCCAGCGGCCCCAGGAATCAGCTCTTCCACATCCAGAATCACGCTCAACTGCTGGCTCACGCGCTGGCAGTCCGCATGGCTCACACCCAGCTGCCCACCCTCACGCGCCTCCGAAGGTGCCAAAATTTGTCCCGCCGAGTCGCTCATCGCCGCTCCTGCTTTCGGAGCCCGATCAATCGTCACTCTCAGGAAGCGCTGCTTTCCGACTTTCCACTCAACATCAAATATTTCTAGCCCTTCCGACCGCGCCACTCGCTCGGCGGCTTCTCGAATTTTTTCCAAATCCAACCGAAGACTCCCCGAGTAATGCCGGTGTCCACTGCCCTCCAACCGGCCCAACAAAAAAGTGGGCTTGCGCCCACCTATCCGTGCGACCCGCTTCAGAGCGAAAATAGAGTATATTC
>Ga0210409_10000456_pt1 | contig 67648 bp, 45 predicted proteins | sample IncBWH17MmetaG_FD_161649 | JGI IMG/M metagenome (GOLD analysis project Ga0210409, IMG submission 161649) | Forest soil microbial communities from Barre Woods Harvard Forest LTER site, Petersham, Massachusetts, United States - Inc-BW-H-17-M | ecosystem: Environmental > Terrestrial > Soil >... | reverse complement strand
CGAACCACCGAACGCGATTCGTCCTTGCAGACGTCGCTGATTTTTGTGCGCCCTGAATTTTGTGTTTCCGCTTGCTCATTACTCGTTCCTGATCAATGGGCAATCGCCAGCAGAGCAAACGTGCTGCGGATGGGCGTCATAGGTTTGGTTTTATCGGTTTTGGTTCGCTGGCGAATTCGCGAGCCGCCTCATGCGAGACAGTCCGCGCGTTTCACGAGCGAAACAATTCGTTGCTACTTGCCGCCTCCGGTTGCGCCGGACGCGAGGGCCTCCATAATGACATCGAGGTTCATACTCCCGCTCCGCTGGCTTGGCGGATACTCCCTGAACGACTGGATGAACCGGCCCGCGATGGCCTGAGCGGGGACGAGGGTCCAGAGCTTGTCAGCGGCCCAGCGCCGATACATGTCGGACTCGAACGGCGCCCGCTCAAAGGGATCCTCCCGCAGGTTGACGACCAACGGCACGTTCATGCTCGTGCGCTTGCCGGTGAAGAGATTGCCTTCGATCCACGAGAATTGGATCTTCCAGGGGCCGTAGCGCATCGCGTTCATGTTTCCGTTGTCGTCGAAATAGAAGAACTCTTTACGCGGACCTTCCGCCACTTCGCCCTTGAAGAAGGGCACGAAGTTGTATCCGTCCAGATGGTTCTTGAAGGTCTTGTCGCCGGCTTTCAGGCTCGTCAAGAGCTTCTCCTTCACGTCCGGATCACCCGCCGCCGCCAGGAACGTGGGCATCCAGTCCTCCATAGCCATGATGTCGTTGACGATGGTGCCGGGCTTGATGACGCCGGGCCAGCGCACCAGGCAGGGCACGCGGAAGCCGCCTTCAAACGTAGTGCCCTTCTCGCCCTTGAATGGCACCATGCCTCCGTCAGGCCAGGAAAATATCTCGGCACCGTTGTCACTGGTGAAGACCACGATGGTATTATCGGCGATGCCAAGGTCGTCGAGCTTTTTGAGGATTTCGCCGACGTTGTAGTCGAGTTCCATCATGCCATCCGCAAAGAGGCCAAAACCCGATTTGTTCTGCCACTTGGGCGAGAGGTGCGTCCAGACGTGCATTCGAGTGGTGTTGTGCCAGAGGAAAAACGGCTTGCCCGCCTTGACTGAGCGGTCAATGAAGTCCAGTGAGTGGGGAAGCAGCTCCTCCTCCGCGATCTCCATGCGCTTCCTTGTCAGCGGGCCCGTGTCCTTGATGGTCTGCTTGCCAATCCTGCCGAAGCGCGGATCTTCCGTCGGGTCATCTTTTTCAGCGGCCTTGCAGTCGAGCACCCCGCGCGGGCCAAACATGGCATGGAATTTCGGGTCTTTTGGATAGTCAGGGTCCTCCGGTTCCTCCTCGGAATTGAGGTGGTAAAGGTTGCCGAAAAACTCGTCGAACCCATGCACTGTGGGCAGGTATTCATTGCGGTCGCCCAGATGGTTCTTGCCAATCTGCGCCGTGGCGTAGCCATGCGGCTTGAGCAGTTCGGCAATGGTCGGGTCCTTGTCCTGAATGCCCTGTTTGGCACCGGGCAGGCCAACTTTGAGCAGGCCCGTGCGGAACGGCGTCTGGCCGAGGATGAACGCGGCCCGCCCCGCCGTGCAGGATTGCTGTGCGTAATAATCCGTGAACAGCGCGCCTTCACTCGCAATGCGGTCGATGTTAGGCGTCCGTCCGCCCATCATCCCGCGGTGATAGGCACTGATGTTCCAGATGCCCACATCATCCGACATGATGACGACGATGTTGGGTTTCTTGCCTTGAGCGGAAGCTGGGGCCGCTGCTTGTGCAGACGGCCCCGTCGTTAAGAAGGCCAAAGCTGCCGCGCCGGCCGCCAGGGTCTTAAGGATGGTGTTCAGTTTCATGTGTTTGCGCTTTTTTAGCTTTTTGGCTTTTGCAAGTTCCCGCACCTACTCGGCCAAGGCTTTGTTCAGTGCTTCCTTCGCGCCTTCCGAGTCCGCCTCCGCCTTGACCGCGGCTCCGATGGGCTTCACATCGACCGTGACCTTGAGAATCTTGCCGGTGAAGGCGTTATCGTATTGTTTGTAGTCGGTCGAAACCGGCGTGGCGTCATCGACCCCAACGCCTGCTGTCTCGTCGGCCGAGAAGACCATTGCCTGGGTATGCTCGATTCGGCCGCTGGCGACCTTCTCGCCGTTGACGAGGATGGTGGCCGTTCCGCCCTTTCCGATCCCGCCCCCGTCATAGTCGAAGTTCAAGCGAACGGTGGCCTTGCCGGCCGCCAAGGCTTGCGGAGCTGCGACCTTAAATTGGTGGAGACCCAGGAAGTTGTAGCAATACGTCGGCTGGCCGTCTTTGAGATACAGGCTCCAGCCGCCGAACCGGCCGCCTTGGGCAAGAATCACTCCATTCGCGCCACCTTCCGGGATCTGCAGGTCCGCCGTAACTGAGAGCGACCGGTTCTTGACGTTGATAAATGCGTTTTCGCTCAATCCTACCATGCCCGCTGAGAGCGTGAGCGAGGTGCGGCCCCCCATCAGGTCGGGCCGGCCCGCCAATGCCGCGTTGAAGCGTTCGAGCGTGCGGTCATCAATGGGCAGCACGCGGTACTTAATCGCTTCCTTCATAAAGAGGCCCTGCATCTCCTTGAGCTTCGCCGGATTGGCCGAGGCCAGATCCTTCGCCAGGCTGAAGTCCATGGTCGTATCGTAGAGCTCCCATATGTCTTCCTGCAGCTTCCTCCGGGGCAATTGCTCCCACGGTGCCCGGTGAATCGTGCCGGCAAACCACCCCTCATGGTAGATGCCGCGGTTGCCCAGGATCTCGAAATACTGGGTCTTATGCTTGCTCTCGGCTTGGGGATTATCGAATGTGTAAACCATGCTCACCCCTTCGATCGGTTCCTGGACGGTGCCGTTGACGCTCTTGGGTTCGGGCAGGTTGGCGGCTTCCAGAACGGTAGGGGTGAGGTCGATGACGTGGTGCCATTGCGACCGAATTTGGTTGGTGGCCTTGATGCGCCTGGGCCATGAGACGATCATGCCATTGCGGGTGCCTCCGTAGTTGGAGGGTATTTGCTTGGTCCACATGAACGGCGTATCTCCGGCGACGGCCCAGCCGGCAGCCATGTGCGGATAAGTCGATGGATCGCCCCACTCGTCGTAATGCTTGAGCATGTCTTGAACTGTCTCCTGAACGCCGTTGAAAAAGGTCATCTCGTTGAACATGCCATTCATGCCGCCTTCGGCGCTCGTGCCGTTGTCGCCCAAGATGTAGAAGATCAGCGTGTTGTCGAGTTGGCCTACTTCGCCGATGGAATCGAACAACCGGCCGATTTCGTGGTCACAATACTCGCAAAAGGCGGCATATACTTCCATCTGGCGGGCAAAGAGCTTCTGCTCGTCCGCTGTCAGTTTGTCCCAATCTTTGATGGCCTGGGGTTTGGCGGCCAGTTTAGTGCCTTTTGGCACAACGCCCATAGAGAGCTGACGAGCCAGCGTGTCTTCTCGCATCTTATCCCAGCCGCCGTCGAACCGGCCCTTGTTCTTGTCGATCCATTCCTTGGGCACATGATGCGGCGCGTGGACGGCGCCCGGTGCGAAATAGATAAAGAACGGCCTCTCCGGTGTAAGCGCCTTCTGGAACTTCATCCAGGCGATGGCCTGGTCGGTCATGTCGGTCATGAAGTTGTAGCCGGGGTAATGCGGCGTCTCGACCCGGGTCAGCCCTTCATAGAGACTGGGCGCCCACTGGTCCGTTTCGCCACCGATAAAGCCGTAGAACTTGTCGAAGCCTGAGCGAGTCGGCCAACGAGTTGTCGGCCCGGAGGGGCTGACCTCCCACGCCGCCGTCTCGTGGTTCTTGCCGAAAAAGGCGGTGCTGTAACCGTTCAAGCGCAGCATCTCCGCGAGCGGCGCTACGTTGTCGGGTCGCTGCCCCGTATTGCCCGGAAAAGCCGTGGCGATTTCCGTGATCCCGCCCAGGTTGTTCATGTGGTGGTTGCGGCCGGAGAGAAGGGCCGAGCGCGTCGGCGAGCAAAGCGCGGTGGTGTGGAACTGGTTGTAGCGGAGGCCCTGGGTGGCGAGCCGGTCGGCCACAGGCATGGGCACCGGCCCGCCGAAGGCGCTCGGCATGCCAAAGCCTATGTCGTCTATGAGCACAATCAGCACGTTGGGCGCGCCTCCTGGCGCTTTGATCTCGAAGCGGGGCGGGGGCTTGGCGTCGCGGGCGTCGAGCACCTTGCTGTGCGGGTAGTTCGGCTCGGGGATGGGTAACACCGTCCGGTCGAGTTTATCGTCCTCAGCTCCGGCGGTAACGGGCCAGGCAAAGGCTGCGCCCAGAGTGAGCATGACGCTCAGGCTCGCCAGAATCGGTTTGGCTGCCGAGATTTGTTTGGCTGTTTTCATTCGTTGCTCCTTTATCATTTGTCGTGTTTCCGGTTTTGATTTCGGTATTCTTAAAACGCTGCGACGCGTTGGATCACCGAGAGCATCGGCACTGTGCCAATGGCATAAGTCCCGGCCGGCCTGACGGCACCAGAGAAACGCCACCGCGCCGGCAAGCAATGACAAGCCGATCTGCTTCGGTTTTGGTTTTGTGCGCTTGTCTCTGTTTTCGCCGCTTAATCCAGTTTTGTTTCATGCGCGCTTACGGCGCGACTGCACCGGTGGACTTCGCGCCGGGCGGGAAGGGTTTGAGCATCGCTGCCGCAACTTTTCCGGCGGCCTCCGGCGACATGGTAATATCCGTCGTCCGTTGCCTCCAATCCGACCAAACCGTTTCGTTGCTGTGGCTGTCGATGATGTCGATTTCCAACGTGCGCCGCTCGTGGCGGCCTAGTTCATCCTCGGCGACAGGGAGGTAGTCAAACAGCAGGCTTACCTGGAAATCGGCTTCGCTTTGCGGAACCTTCTTGAACCCTTTGCCGGCAAGCGTCTCTTCGACCGCCTGGCGCACGGGGGGGCCAAGACGAGCGACAATTGTCGGGTCCCTGGGAGTGCCGGTGGCCGGCAGCGGGCGGATTGCGAAGGTATGATAGTGGCTGAAGTCAAAGCCTTGCTTGTGAAAGGGCCGGGTCTTGCAGCCGGAGCCAAGGGCCAGCAAACCGGCCATGGCAACGGTCAGGGTGAGTTGTACCAGTATTTTCATATTCTTCATGAGTCGTCGCGGCTTGATTTTCATTTTGTTTAACGTTTTATTCGCTGCCAGGGTGGCGTCTCTTTGATTTACATTCCTAACCTTTTTTCGGGAACAGGAGGGTTACCGCAAAACGGAGTCCCCAATCCGGACCGCCGCTTGGGCCTTCCGCGTAGTAGCGATAGCCGAGTTGCAGCGAAATCGGTTGCTTGCCCACTTTCAGCAGTTGGGTGACCTGAAAGTTGAGCGGAACCGACCACTGCCGGGCCTGCCAGTCATAGGTGGACTCGGTGTTCACCACAAAGGTGGTAAATGTCCTGGTGCTGTAAGCGAAGAAAGGCTGAATAAATGTCGCGCTCACCTCTCGATTTCCCCAACCGGCATAGGACCAAAGATGGTTGGCCAGCACGCCGCAGGTAAAACCGTTATCCTGGCGGAGCACAACAGCAGTTGGTCCCGCTCCCCATTTCCCGGCGCCGAGCGCGCTATCGGTCGCGGTCGGAAACAACAGGGCCGGGCCACCGCCCAGGATCCACCCGCCGACGGCGTCTTTGGGTGAAAGGAACAAGCTCTGGACAGTGTCGCCCATGCCGGAATGCGAGCCGTCGCCCGCAAAGCGGGATTCCTGGTAAATAAAGGGCAGAATTGTTCGGCTGATCAAGTTCCAGTCTTTGTTCAAAGTGAAAGGTATGACCGGCTGGACGTTGGCGGTGTACCTCATGGCATCGGACGGTCCGATGTTAAAGTCCCAGTTGTTTTGGATCGGAACGCTGACCAGGCTGGCGACCGGGTTCAGCGTTTTCTTGACCAAATCCGCTTCCTGGGCCTTCTCGTCGGCCGCGGTGTTGTCAGTGGCGGCACCGGTTTGGGCGTTGACCCGAATGGCGGCAACCTGGACGGTGACCGCAACCAGCAACATACCCGATATTCTTATTCGAGGCAGCCTGCCATGTGGTTTCATATTCTTGCAACGCGTGCTTGAGTTTAGTGGATGCCATCCTGACCGGCCGGACAGACTCTGCTGCGGGTCGCGGTGGAACGAGTGCAACGCCGACCGGCGGCGTGACACGCCGCTCCAATCGCAGTGCCAGGGATTTTCCTTCCGGACATTCCGGCCCCGCTATGGGGCCGTCCGCTTGCGAATTCAACGACCTGAAATTCTGCCTGCACAGTTTTTCCGAATCGCCCACGACTGCCGAGCTCGCCGCTCAAAGCCGCGAGAACGCAGTTTGCTGCTTTGCGTCGCCCAGCTTTGGAGAGAACAAACGATTAAATCAGCCGGCGAACGGCACAGCCGCCGGACGGTTTGATGTTTGGACTTGCCTAATTCTCACCTGAATGAACTCTAATGTCAAACGGCCGCCAAGTTTGTTTCAAAAACGTTTCAAACAAACGCTTTGACGGCCACGGACTTTGGTGTTAGAGAAGAAATATATCCAAGCCATTAGCCGCACCCGAGATGTTGCCATTCGGCGCCATCGAGGCTGCGCGGATGATTGAATGACTTTCGAAAGGCAATGAAATGAAAACGCGCAAGCCGACTCGGCCTTCATCCGCCGGTTGAGCCCGGACTGAGGGAATCAGCGAATTCCAGCGGGGAACGCACCACCCAGCTAAAAAACCAAGTGGGAAATTATGAAAAAGCAATTGCTCCTTTTCGCAACTATCGGCTCGGCGGTAATCACGCCGCACCTCCGCGCTGACGTGTTGGAACTGAAGAACGGCACGATCCTCAACGGCAAGTATGCCGGAGGGACCGCCGGCACGGTGCGCTTTGACACAGACGCCGGCACACAGGTCATTGAAACGGCGCAAATCATCGCATTGACGTTCACCACGCCCGCGCCGGCTGTCGCGGCGCCTCCCCCTGTCGCGGCGGCACCGGCTGCTTCCCCGCAATCCGTCACCCTGCCGGCCGGCACCACATTGCTCGTTCGGACCCTGGACAGTATTTCTTCCCGAGACAGACCCGGTGCGACATTCACGACCAAATTGGAATACGACCTGGCCGCGGGCAGCGCTGTCGGTGTCAAGGGCGGCACTCTCATATACGGCAGGGTTCAGAGTTCCTCGCAGGCAGGCCGCGCGGTCGGCCAATCGACGCTGGACATTCGCCTGACGCAAATGGTCATCAACGGCCAACCGGCGCCCATCATGACCGGCAACTATCAAGAGGCGGGTCAACGCTCGATTGCCAAAGCGGCCAAAGGGGCTGCCGCCGGCGCAGCGATTGGGGCCATCGCGGGCAACGCCGGAAAAGGCGCCGCCATCGGCGCTACCGCCGGCGCCTTGACACGCGGACAGACGCTTACCATCACGCCTGGAACGCTCCTCGAATTCACGTTGCAGCAGCCGGTGACTGTGTCAGCAACCCCTTAGCAGACCCTCAGCAACCTGCTTTTCTCAAAACCTGAAATCCAATCTGATCATGAAATCCTCAGCGAATATTTCCCGACATGTTTTCCTGCGCACGCTTGCGCTGGGCGCCCCTCTCTTGTCCACCACCAGTTTGCTGGCGCAGACCAACCCCCCGGCACCACAGCCTGAGACCGCGCCGGATGCGGGCAATCTGCGCACGTTTGTTGAACTGGCGCGCTCAGACCTGCGGCATGAGCGTTCGGTGATTTTCGCTCAAAACCTGCCGCTCACCGAAAGCGAGGCGGTGGATTTCTGGCCTGTGCAGCGAGACTATGAAAACGAGCTCGGCAAGCTGCTCGATGAACGCTATGCTCTGATCGCGCAGTTCGTGCATGAATTCGGTTCCATGACGGACGCACAAGCCACCTCGCTGGCCAACAAGGTGTTCGACCTTGAGCAAAAGCGCACCGCCCTGAAACGAAAGTACTTCAAGAAATACTGTAAAGTCATTCCGCCAGTCAAAGCGGCGCGGTTTTTCCAGATCGATAACCAGCTCAACATGGCCCTGGACCTCCAAGTGGCGGCCTTGCTGCCCCTAATCAAGTAACCCGCCCTTTAATAAGCCAGGCTGCTCGCCCGGGACAACTCCTTGGGCCTCCGCATTCAAGTCCGTTGAGCGAAGCGAAATCCCGATTCATGGCGACACTCCGCACTACGGCCTCATGCCTCCCCCCAGCCGGTCCAGCCTCTCCCCTCAACCTTCGACCTCAATCGACTAACCTCGACTAGCTTCGACTTAAATTCCGCTGGCCGTCCTGACTTTGGACTTGGGACTGTGGACTCCTGAGTTCCGACTCTGACCGTTTTCCAGACAGGCTGTCTTAATCCCTTTCCCTCCGAACCTGACAGGACTCCTTGAGGATGACCCATGCACTGGAAAATGAGAATTCGATGTCGACGCAACTCATGCGGAATCAACGGCTTCCCGAAAGCCGTCCCCTGGCGCAACCTGTATGAAGCTCGCCGCCCACCACATTGGCAGCACTTATGCGTAAGGGAGACTGTCACTATGCAGTTCGCAGAAGCTGTTTACCGGGTGAGACGCGCGGCTCGCATTGTTTTTCTCTCCGTCGCCCTCGGCAACGCCGCGGTGTCTTCAGGGGTGATCGCCGCCAATGTAACCCTCGCCTGGGACCCGAGCTCCGATCCTACCGTTATCGGGTACCGCATCTATTATGGGCTCGCCGCCGGAACCTACACCAACATGGTCGATGTCGGCGCCGCAACTTCCGTGACCGTCTCGAACCTCGTTCCAGGTGCGACGTATCAATTTGCCGCCACGACCTACAACCTCGCCGGCCTGGAGAGCGCCTACTCCACGGAGATCTCTTATACCGTCCCGGCGCTGCCGGTCAACCAACCGCCGACCCTTTCGCCCATCGCCGATGTCACGATTAACGAGAACGCCGGCACTCAAACCGTCAACTTGACCGGCATCACCTCCGGCTCGAGCAATGAAGTTCAGGTGCTGGTCATTAGCGCGTTCTCCAGCAATCCCGCCCTAGTCCCTAACCCGACGCTCAACTACACCAGCCCGAACACCACGGGCACACTGAGCTTTGCCCCCACAACCAATTCCTTCGGGTACGTGGTGATGACCGTGATGCTCGATGACGGCGGCACCATCAGCAACACCATTATTCGCACGTTCGGCGTAACCGTAACGGCGCCCTCTCCCCTTACCAACGCCGTAGTCGTCCCGAACACCCTCTTCCGATTCACGCTGACGCCTCCCGTCACCAACAACGACAGGTTCGCCTACAGTCTGGGGGCGGGAGCACCGGCGGGCGCCGGCATCGTCTCCAGCAAGAAAACGGGCACTTTCGTGGCTTGGGTGCCGAATAATTCTCAGGCATCCACCACCAATTTGATCACGATCGTGATCACCGACCTCTCCAACCCGGCGCTGAGCACGAACGAAACCGTTTTGGTCGTCGTGCAGGATTATTTCGGTGTGGGCGTGGGCTCCACGAGCGTCCAGGCGGGGCAAGGGGCCGTCGTGCCCATTTATCTCAATTGCAGCGATGGCACCACGAACGCCGTCTTTACGATTGGCTGGCCCGGCAACAATTTTTTGAACCCCGTCCTTACGAACCTGGCGCCCGGCGTCGCCGCCAGTTCACTCCAGAACCAAGGCACCAATCTGATGGTCGCGCTGCAGACAACGCCCGGCCAAACGCTTCAAGGCACCAACCTTATCGCGCAGTTGAGTTTTCAGACTATTTCCAACCAGCCTTCCGCATTCGTCAACCTTCCCGTCGCCATCACGGCTGCAAACAAACCCGATGGGACCGGCTATGCGAACTACTTCCCCCAGGCGGGGCGGGTGGCGGTTGTGAGCGACGTTCCCTTGTTGCAGATTTCGCAATCCCAGGGCTCGAACCTGACCCTCATACTGTTCGGAAAGGTCGGCGCGAGGTACCAGTTGCAGTGCGCGACCAACCTGCTCGGTCAAGTGAGTTGGTCGCCGTTGAACACTTATAACCAGACCACAGTCGCCCAGACAGTGAGCGTCAATGCAACCAGCCCGGTGTTGATGTACCGGCTGCAGCAGCGTTGAAGCCGGCCAATGCCGGGCGCCGACTTCGCTTAAGCGAGTTCCAAAGAACTCAAGCCCGGGAACGGGGCGGGCTCAGCCCCGCCGTGCCGTCCGTGAAAACGCCCTTTTTATTCGCGGCCCCATTGTGCTAAGGTGCTTGTATGAGAAACCTGATCGGTTTCGTAACCCGCGGGCTTTCGAGCCTGCGCTTGCGGCTGTTGCTGTTGATTGTGCTCGCCTGCGCTCCATTGGTGGCGCTGATGCTGCACACTGCCGGCGAAGACCGCCAACGGGCGGTCGTAGCCTGGCGGCAGCGGTCGCAACGCGTGATGCGGCTCGCCGGCCAACAGGAGCAGGGCATGATCGCCAGCATGCGGCAGTTTCTCCTGGCCATATCAGAGTCGTCGTCGGTGAAATCGTTGGATGCGCGGAACTGCAAGGCCTGGCTCGATGAGCTGATGGCAGGTGACCCGCGTTGCTCGAATCTCGGAGTGCTTACCCCCGACGGCCAGGTGCTGGTCAGCTCGGCGCCGACCGCAAGCGCTGGCGACCCAGGCCGGCTTAGCCTTGTTCGCCAGGCCCTCGCAACGCGCTCCTTCAGCATCGGCGACCTTTCAACGGGTAGCGCCGAACGGCAGCCTACGGTGACTCTTGGTTATCCGGTTCTGGATGCCTCTGGCCAGCCGGTGGCGGTCGTCTTCGCCGAATTAAGCCTGGACCGCCTGGTCGCGAGCTCCGAACTGCGAGCGCAGTTGGCTCGCGGCGCAACCTGGACCGAGTTTGACCGCAAAGGCATCATCCTGGCGCGCTTTCCAGCTCCCGAAGACTGGGTCGGCCGGCGCCTGGCCGACCTCTCCCTGCTTTCGATGGCTCTGAGCAGCCCGGGAAGCGTCACCGAGTCAGCAGATTCGGAGGGCACGCCAACTTTTTATGCTTTTGGTTCGAGGCGAAGCCGGCTGGCGTCGGGGGAACTTTGCACCCTGCTGGGTATTCCCAGGCAGAACCTTTTTGCGGAGGCGGACCGTTCACTCCGGCGCAACCTGAGTTGGCTGGGGGTCGCGGCGGCCCTGGCGTTGGGCTTGGGCTGGGTCGGCAGCAAGCTACTTATCCTGCAGCCGGTCGGAAGACTCGCCGAATTCACGGCCAGGCTGGCGGCGGGCGATTTAAGCGCCCGAACCGGCGCGCCGTACGGCCGAGACGAATTGGGGCGATTGACCCTGGCGTTCGATCAAATGGCGCAGGCGCTCCAGGATCGCGAGCGAGAGCGCTTGCGCGCGTCTAAAAAACTACAGGTGCTGTCGTATCGGCTCGTGGGTGTGCAAGAGGCCGAGCGGCGGCAGATTGCGCGTGAGTTGCACGATGAGATCGGCCAGAGCCTGACGGCGGCGGAAATGAATCTGCAGGCAGCCATGCGCTCGCCCGGCCCCGCCGCCCTGGAACGAAGGTTGACCGAGAGCATTCAGGCCGTCGAGCGAGTGCTCGAGCAGGTGCATGATCTGTCTCTGAACTTGAGACCCTCGATGTTGGACGACCTGGGCCTGGAGCCGGCTCTGCGCTGGTACACCCACCGGCAGGCCGCGCTGACCGGCATGCGCGCTGAGTTCCGAGGGACCGAATTGGAGGAACGACTTGACCCGGTGATCGAGACGGAGTGTTTCCGGGTGGCGCAGGAGGCATTGACCAACGTCGTGCGGCATGCCCGCGCGCGGGCCGTCACGGTCGAGCTAAGCCGCCAGGATGGCCACTTGCACTTGTCCGTCCGCGACGATGGGGTAGGGTTTGACGTTGGCGGATCTCGTGGAGAGGCGGTACGCGGGGCCAGTCTCGGGCTCTTGAGCATGGAGGAACGCGCGTCCCTCGCTGGCGGCGGAGTTGAGTTGAACTCCGTGCCGGGCTGCGGCACCGAAGTCCATGCCTGGTTCCCCCTGAAATCCCCGGAAGTGCCTGTTTGGGCTTTAAGTGATGAATAATCCGGACAAATCCATTCGAGTCGTGCTGGCCGACGATCATCCGATCGTTCGCGCCGGCATTCGTGCGGAGCTTGAAAAGCTCCCGGACGTCGTCGTGGCGGGCGAAGCCAGCGACGGGCGCGAGGCTCTGGACCTGATCCGCGCGGTCCAACCCAAGGTGGCCTTCATGGATATCTCCATGAAGAGCATGAACGGAATTGAAGCGACTGCCAGGATTACGAAGGAATTCCCCCACGTGAGGGTCATCATTCTTTCGGTGCACCAGAACGAAGAGTACTTCTGGCAAGCCCTCAAGGCGGGGGCTTCCGGCTACCTGCTGAAGAAGGCAGCCATCGCGGAGTTGTCCACAGCCTTGGAACGAGTTGCGCGGGGAGAAATCTATCTCACCGCGGAAATGTCGAATCGCCTGGTAAAAAAGCTGCCGCTGCAGCAAATCGCACACCAAAAGAGCCCGTTGGAGAAGCTAACGGCACGCCAGCGCGAAATCCTGCAACTCATCGCCGAGGGGCAAACCACCAAGGCAATCGGCATGATTCTGAAGGTCAGCCCTAAAACGGTCGAATACCACCGCGCGAAACTGATGGAACGCCTCAATATCTTCGATATTCCCGGCCTGGTACGGTTCGCCCTGCAGTCGGGCTTAATTTCTCAGGATTGATAACGGTTTTCAGCGGCGAGCCGACTCCCAACACCAGCCGGGGCTCGAATTTCGTTCTTGCTACCCGGGCCAGAAAGGGTAAAAGGGAGGCCGAGAAAGGTCAGTTGGCGACTCGCTGATATGATTTACCACGAAAAGACGCCCGGCGTGGAAGACGGCCTGGCAGAACAACTCGAAGTGTATCCACGGCCACAAGCCGGCCGCGCTCGAGAGGTGAACCACCGGCCCGTGCGAGGGAAAGCTGCAGCCGAGTCGCAACACCTGGTGCTGTTTGACAAGGTCAGGAACTTCAAAACGGCCGCGCAGCTGAGGGAGTCGGGACTCTACCCATATTTCCGCACGATTTCGTCCGCCCAGGACACCGAGGTGGCCATTGAGGGCAAGAAGGTCCTCATGCTCGGCTCGAACAGTTACCTGGGCTTGACCAACCATCCCAAGATTAAAGAGGCCGCCCGGGCCGCGGTGGAGAAGTATGGAACCGGCTGCGCCGGCTCCCGATTTCTGAACGGCACGTTGGACATCCACCTCGAACTCGAGGCCGCCCTGGCGAAACTGGTGAACAAGGAAGCCGTCCTGCTCTACAGCACCGGGTTCCAAGTCAACCTTGGCGTGATCAGCGCCCTGGTTGGCAAAGGCGACTTTGTGGTCGGGGACAAAAGCAACCACGCCAGTATTGTGGAAGGCTGCTTGCTGGCGCCGGGCAGGTTCCTGCGCTTTCCACACCGCGACTTGTCCGCGTTGGAAATGCGTCTGCAGCAGCTCGAGCCGGGCGCGGGTAAACTGATAGTCGTGGACGGGGTGTTCAGCATGGAGGGGGATATTATCCAGCTGTCCGAGCTTTGCCGGATCGCCCGCAAGTACGGAGCCGCGGTCATGGTGGATGATGCCCACGCGATTGGAGTTTTAGGCAAGAACGGGGCCGGCACCGCGAGCCACTTCGGCCTCACGGAGCAGGTTCATCTGGTCATGGGCACCTTCAGCAAATCGCTGGCCAGCCTGGGCGGGTTTATCGGCTCGGACGCTGAAACGATTGATTATTTAAAACACCATTCGCGTCCCCTGATTTTCAGCGCCAGCATGAGCCCCGCCAACGCTGCCGCCGTCTTGGCCGCGCTTCAGATCATGACGCAACAACCGGAACGGATCGCCCAACTTTGGCGCAACACCGACCGGATGAAAAAAGGGCTGGCCCGGCTGGGATTCGACCTCGGAGATTCCGAAACGCCGATCCTCCCCGTCTATTGTCGCAGCCTGATGCTGGCATTCAAAGTCTGCAAGCGGTTGCATGAGGAAGGAGTTTTCGTCAACCCGGTGGTTTCGCCTGCGGTCGCCCCCGGCCAGGAGCTTATCCGGATCAGCCTCATGGCCACACACACCGAGAAACAGATTGATTTCGCCCTCGACAAGCTGGGCAAAGTGGGCAAAGAACTGGGACTGATTTGAGCCTTGCCCCCTGCGGCCGCAGCCCGCGCGGCCGAGTGCTCCATGATGAAAGTCTTGCTCACTGGCGGCAGCGGGTTTGTCGGCAGTCACATCCTCGATGTTCTCCGTGCGCGCGGCTTGGCGACGGTGGTTTTACTGCGGCCCACCAGCAACAGGCGTTTCCTCCAAAGCCATCTCCCGGCCACCGAGGTACGCGCTGGCTCCGTCGGCGAACCTGAAAGCCTGCGTCACGCTCTGGCCGATGTAACCCACGTCATCCATTGCGCCGGCCGCACGCGGGCGACCCGCAGTTCAGAGTTTTACGACACGAACCACCAGGGCACTCGCAATGTGGTCGAGGCGGTCAATGTCCATGGTGCCAGCGTTCAGAGACTAGTCCACATCTCCAGCCTGGCCGTCGCCGGCCCGGCCACACCGTCTCGTCCGGCGCAGGAAGAGGATCCTCCGCACCCGGTTTCCGAATATGGCAAAAGCAAGCTCGCGGGCGAGCTGGAGGTCCCCAACCGCTGCCGCACGCCGTACACCATTCTTCGCCCCCCGGCGGTTTACGGACCGCGAGACAGCGGTTTTCTGCCGATGTTCAGAGCGGTGAAACATCACTTATTGCCGCGGCCCAGCAGCAAGCAGATGTTGAGCCTGGTCTTTGTCCGCGACCTTGCTGAGGCGACTGTCAGGTGCCTGGACAACCCCGTCGCAGCCGGGAAAACCTATTTTGTTGCGAGCGGCGAACTGACGACGGGCCGGCAAATGGCTGCGGAGATTGCTGAACAGATGGAGGCGTGGACTCTCCCCTGCCCTTTGCCGGCGGCGGTGCTTTGGCCGCTCTGCCTTGCACTTGAAGCCTGGTCGCGCTTCACCAGGAAGCCGACTCTGTTAAACCTGCAAAAGTACGCCGAGTTGCGGGCGCCGGGCTGGGTCTGTGACGCCTCCCGGCTCCAGCGCGAGTTGGGGTACACCTGCGGCACAAGCCTCCAACAGGGCATAGCCGAAAGCCTCGAGTGGTACCGCGGCGAGAGGTGGCTGTAAGCGCGTTGTCGGGGTTTTTATTTCAAATCCTTAACATAGAGCCTGTACCGTTTGTACGGGCGCCCGCCGATGGCTTCGAGCATCCGGCACATCATCACATTGTCTTCGAGGATCCAGGAGGCCTCGGATTCCACCACCCCAGCTTCAAAACCGACGCGTAGGCCCTCGATGAGGAGCGCGGATTCCAATCCTTTCGAGCGGTACTTTTCTTTGACGCCGAGCGTGAGCACCCGGGTCCGGGTGGGGCGCTTCCAGCCAAGCAGGTAGGGAATGAAGCCGAGGATTCGCGGTGTGAGCAACCGGCCCTGCAACGGCTTGAGCGCGACGTTATAATCCGGCATCGCGAGCAGAAACGCCACGGGCTCAGATCCAACCTCCGCGAGCCAAATGAGTCCCTCCATCAGGAGTGGTTTCAAGCGTTCCGCCATGAAATCCACCTCGCCATCCGTCATGGGCACGAAGCCCCAATTATCTTGCCAGGCGGCGTTATAGACTTGCTTTATCCGCGCAATGTCCTGCTTCAACGTTTTGCGCAGGACCGGCCGGAAGACCATGCCGGGATGGCGCTCTTTGACCTTCTTTCCAATCCGGGTCAGGCGGTCCATCGGAATTTTCGCCAGATCCATGTGGAAGGCCAGTAGGTCTTTGGCTTTGTGGAAACCTTCTGCCTCGACCAGGGATGTGTAATAACGGGGGTTATAGGTCATCATGAAAACCGGCGAGGAATCGAAGCCATCCACGAGCAAGCCGCATTCATCATTGGTGGTGGGGTTCATGGGGCCGAGCACCTGACCCAGGCCCTCCTGGCGCGCCCACTCAAAAACGGTCGCGAATAACTGCCGGCTGACCGTCGGATCGTTGGCGCATTCGAAGAACCCGAAGAACGCCGCTGGCGGTTGGTTCGTGCGATTATAAGCCTCGTCGATGACTCCGGCGACACGTCCGACATCCTTCCCATTGTGGCGGGCTACCCAAAGCTGCATCCGAGCGTGCTCGAACAGGGGGTTGGCGTCCGTGAATACTTTCTTTAGGTCCATCAATAACGGCGCGACCCAGTACGGGTCATCCCGATAGATGGGGTAGCTGACTTCCAGAAAGCGCGACACGTCGGCTGGGGCACGGGACAGCGAAAGTACCTCGAGATCATTACTCATGCGTACGGAGAAAGTGAAGAAACCGGGCGCGCTCGTCAACCGCTCTGAGGCGTTTGGGAGTGTTTGACCAATCAGTTAAAAAACCTCTTCCGGTTTCTCCCCTGCCTCATTGCCATCGTCCCTGACGGGGTACCAGGGCATTCCCTATTGCGATCCGGGAATGTCCTAGTCGCCCGCATCTGCCCAACGCGTCAGCATTGGGTGCATGTTTGCTTGTCAATTGACTAAACTCCGGCGCCTGGGCCTCATCGCCGCGTTCATTACCTCGTTACCCTTCGCGGCATGGGGGCAAAGCAGAGTGGCACTGGCCTGGGATGCGAGCCGTGGTGGCGCCATCGCCGGATACCGGCTCTACTCGGGCGTCGCAAACCAATCGTATTCGACTATGGAGGATGTGGGGAATGCGACAACAGCGACAGTGTCGAACCTGGTTGCCGGGATGACGTATTATTTTGCCGTGACCGCCTACGACCCCGCCGGTTTGGAAAGCGCGTTCTCGGCCGAAGTGGGCTATACTGTGCCCTCCACCCCTGCGGCACCGGTCAGCCTCCAACTGTCTTTCACCGAGACGGGAGAGGTCCTGCTAACCGGCAGTGCTCCACCCGGGTACGTGTACGACGTTCAGGTAAGCTCCGACCTGTCCAGTTGGACGAGCGTCGGCAGCGTCGTGACCGACACAAGCGCTTTGCTCGAATTCACCGACCCAAACGTCCCAGCCATCAGGGCGCGGTATTACCGGTTGCACCAAATTTCGCCCTAAGGCGGTGCGGTTTTGGGAGCGGTTTGGTCTTGCCACAGCACCTCTTTCCGTCTGGAATCGGGCTGTGTTTAACGAACAATGATATGAAAAACCCTACCCATCACAACCGCCGTCATTTCCTCCAATCCAGCCTCCTGGGCTCCACTGCGCTGGCCGCGCTCGGTATGCCCCGCACGCTCCGGGCGGCTGTCACCAGGCCCGAGCGCGTTCCGGACGATGGTCTGAAGTTGGGAGTCGCTTCCTACACCCTTCGCAAGTTCAGCCTCGACCAGGCCATCGCCATGACCAAGGAGGCCGGGGTGCGCTACATCTGCCTGAAAGACATGCATCTCCCGCTCAAGAGCAGCCCGGCGGAGTGCCAGGAGGCCCGCCGAAGAATCGAAGCCGCCGGCCTTACCTTGATGGGCGCGGGTGTCATTTACATGAAGAACGATGAGGCTGAGGTCCGGGGTTATTTCGAGTACGCCAAAGCGGCTGGCATGCCCACCATTGTGTGCAGCCCGGATCCCGACGCGCTGGACACGGTCGAGAAATTCGCGAAACAGTACGACATCCGCATTGCCATCCATAACCACGGCCCCACGGACAAGAAATACCCCTCACCGCTGGATGTCCTGAAATTGATCAAGAACCGCGACGCGCACATGGGCACTTGCATTGATGTCGGCCATACGGTGCGCATCGGCCAGGACCCGGTTCCCATCATCGAAGAATGCGCCAGCCGGCTATATAGTTTTCACATGAAGGATGTCACGGAGGCAACGGCCAAGGGCAAGCCCATCGCGGTGGGCCGGGGAGTGATCGACATCGTCGCGGTGCTCAAAACCTTACTCAAAATCAAATACTCCTACGACGTTGCCTTGGAATACGAGGATAAGGCCGACGCACCGATGCCGGGGATCTGCGAATCCTTCGGCTATCTTCACGGAGTGCTGGCCACCGTCTAGGTCAGGACGATTTTTTGGCCCTCTTTGAGGGTGACGATTGCCTTTTTCCAACTGGGGGCCTGACCAGCCTGCTTGGTGCGCTGGCGGCGGTATTTGCCCCGCACGTTCAAAGTATTCACCTTCGTCACCTTTACCTTGAACAATTCCTGGACGGCCTGGCGAATCTGGGTCTTGTTCGCACGAGGGTCGGCGACCACGGTGTATTGATTAAAGCTGTCACCCTGGCGCGTCCCTTTCTCGGTCAGGCGCACGGTTTTGATGATTTCGAAAGTGTTCATGTTATTCCTTGCTCAACCGGGCCTCGATCTGCTCGAAGGCGCCGCGGGTGAAAACCAGCTTGTCCGGGCGCAAGACATCATAAGTATTCAGCGAATCGCTGGTGGCCAGGGCAACGTGCGACACATTGCGCGAAGCCAGCGTGAGATTTTTGTCGTTCGCCTGCGCGACAAACAACGCCGTTCCCTTGAGGTCCAACGCCGCGAGAATCCCGATGAATTCCTTGGTCTTGGCTGAGGCCAGTTTCAGGTCGTCCACAAGAACGACATCGCCGGCGCGCAGGCGCTCGGAAAGGGCCTTGCGCAACGCGAGCTGCCGGGTTTTGCGCGAAATCTTCTTGGCGAAATCGCGAGGTTTCGGGCCGAACACCACGCCACCCCCGCGCCACAACGGCGACTGGAAGGAGCCGGCACGCGCGCGGCCGGTGCCCTTCTGCCGCCAGGGCTTCTTGTTGGTGCCCGCCACTTCACCGACGTTCTTGGTGCAAGCTGTGCCCATGCGCTGGGCGGCCTGGTAGGCGACCACCGCGTCATGGACGGCCTGGGTCCCCTTCCCGTTTTCGACGAGCGGGAATTTGACCTCCAGTTCGCCCTGGTTGCTCCCTTTGGTATCTTTAATCGTAAGCTTCATAGAATTAACCGCGGATTTCGCGGATAATCAAATCTCGTTACTTTTTCTTCGCTTCGGTCTTCTTTATGTTCTCCGGCCGCTCCGCATGCGGACGCCAGCCTTTGGGCTGTTTCTTGGATTCACGGATGACGACGTAATCGCCGTTCGAGCCGGGGATTGCGCCCTTGATGAGCAGCACATTCTCGGTTTCGCGGACCTGTATGACCTGGAGATTCTGGGCGGTGCGGCGGACCTGGCCGAGGTGGCCGGGCATCTTCATGCCGCGCATGACGGTGCCGGGGAACAAGCGCTGGCCGATAGCCCCGGAACGACGGTGCCAACCCTTGGCGCCGTGGGTGGAATCACCACCGCGAAAGCCGTGGCGGCCGACCACACCTTCGAACCCGCGGCCTTTGGTGACGCCAATGGCATCCACATAATCGCCCGGCGCGAACAACGTGGCGCCGAGCACGTCGCCGGGTTTCACTTCTTTGGAGAAATCCCGAAATTCCCGGATGCGTTTGACGGCGACGCCGCTGAATTTCTTAATGTGGCCGAGGACCGCCTTGGTCAGGCGTTTCTCTTTCTGGTCGTTGAACCCAAGCTGCACGGCATTGTAGCCGTCGGATTGTTGCGTTTTGCACTGCAAGACGCGGTTGGGGCCGGCGAGAACGATCGTGACGGGTGTAATCACGCCCTTGGCGTCATACACTCGGGTCTGGCCCAATTTCTTTCCTAAAAGTCCTACTGGCATAACGAAAAGATGGAAAAGTGGAGTGATGGAGTGGTGAAGTGATGGGAGGCAGCAGCCGGAGCCGCCAAGTCCACCGCCAAGCTTCTGGCGGCGTTCGTGTCCTGGTTGGTCGGTTTCGAACGCATGTAATCAAATCTTGATCGTGATATCAACGCCGGCCGGGAGGTTGAGCTTCTTAAGCTCATCGACGGTCTTGGCGGTGGGTTCAATGATATCGATCAGACGCTTGTGTGTGCGCTGCTCGAAGGTTTCCTGGGATTTCTTGTCTGCGTGCGGCGACCGCAGCACGGTGAAACGCTCGATGCGGGTCGGCAGCGGAATGGGTCCAGCGACACGCGCCCCGGTGCGTTTGACCGTGTCGGCAATGTCGCGGGCGGATTGGTCTATGACCCGGTGGTCATAAGCCTTCAGTCGAATGCGAATGCGTTGTCCAGCCATACAAAGAACAATTGTCTGTTAATGGTTTAGCTACGTTACCGCCTCCCGGCTAAGGGGAACGGAGCGCGGAATATAGCAAAAGATGCGCGCCGCGCAACAGCTTTTTCAGGAAAAATTGAGTGGCGAATGCTGGCAGGAATGGGACGCATCGCCGGGCTCACGTCCGGCCCGGTTGGGAGCTGTCCTGCTTGAACGGGGCGCTGAGGCAAACACGCGTGCCGCCTTCGGCGCCTGGACCGGTCTCGAAGCTGCCACCGACATCCTCCATGCGTTTGCGCATGTTGCGCAGCCCGTTACGGCCCTTGTTCCCTGCGTCGGGCCCCAGACCGCAGCCGTTGTCCTCGATTTCCAACAAGAACCGTTCCGGTTCAAGGCGAAGCCGCAGCCAGGCAGAGGTGGCCTTTGAATGTTTGACGACGTTGTTGACGGCTTCTTTGGCAGCGAGGAAGACGTTATGGCGGAGTTCGGGAGAGATCGGGACACTGGGCAGTTGCGCAGGGACTTCCAGGCGATAGCGCAGGCCGGCCAAGGCGAGGTATTCCTGGGCATACTTGCACACGTAGTTGATGAGGCCGTCGAGCGTGTCGTTGGAGGGATTCACGGTCCACACTATCTCGTCCAGTGCGTGGGTGGTTTCGCGAGCGGTGTTTGAAATCTGGCGGGCGTGGGTTTCGATTTCGGCCGGAAGGTTCTTATCGGTTTCCGCCATTTCTCCCAGGAGGGCGACCTGGGTGAGGTTGGCCCCGAGTTGGTCATGGAGGTCACGAGCAATGCGGGCGCGCTCTTTTTCGAGCGCTTCCTGCTGGCGCAGTGCCGCGACCTGCCGCTGCAGTTTTTGGGTGGAAACGTAATGCACGGACCCGACGATCATGCCGAGCAGGCACAAGCCGGCGCTGGTGAGAAACCACCAGGTCTGATAGAAAGCAGGCAGGACGGTAATGGCCAGCGTTGCGCCGGTTTCATTCCAGACACCATCTTCGTTGCAGGCCTGGACGTGGAAGCGATAGTGCCCATGCGGCAGCTTGGGGTACCGCGCGGAGCGGATGGAGCCCGGACGCTCAGTCCAGGTGGTTTCGTAGGGTTCGACGATATACTTGAAGAAACCCTTGTCCGGGGCGGAAAGGTTGAGGCTGGCATAAACGATTTCCAGGCTCTCCTTGCCCGCAGGCACGGTGACCGTTTGCGGCGGAGGCGAGCGAAGGGTTTCTTTCTGCTGAAGTTCGCCATCAATCCTGACGGCCTCGATCACGACCGGGGGCGGGTTGGTATTAGGCAGAAGCTTTGCCGGGTTGACGATCACCAGGCCCCCGATCGTGGGGAAGCACAGCGTTCCGTCGCGCGCGCGAAGAGCCCCGGGCTGCGAGCCGTCGCTGCACTCGCTGGTGGGCAGGCCGTCCGACTTGCTAAAGAACCGGCAGGGAATGGACGCGCCCGGCGTGCGGTTGTGACTAAATTCGTTGAGGCTGCGCTTGGAGATGCGCATCAGGCCGGCTTTGGAGCCAATCCACAGAAAGCCGAGGCCGTCCTCGACAATATAGCCAATCTTATTTCTGAGGAGCCCCTCTCGGGTGGTGTAGCAGGTCCACTGGCCCTGATCGTAGCGAACCAGCCCGCTCCAAGTACCGATCCACACAACGCCCTCCTGATCGACATAAAGGGAGGAAACGCTATCGCTGGGCAGGCCGTCTTTCGGCCGCTGGCGAAAAACGCTGAATTTGCCGTCCCGCAAACAATTGAGCCCACCGCGTTCCGTACCGACCCAGAGGTTTCCTTTGGTATCCTCAGCGATGCAACGGACGCGGTCCGATGACAGCCCATCCCGCGTGGTGAAGAGCTTCCACGCCCGACCGTCCCACCGCGCCAACCCCTCCGGCGTGCCGAGCCAAAGCACTCCACCAGAATCTTCGTAAGCGGCCAAAACCTCCTGGTCGAGAGCTGCGGCGCCAGGGGCCGGTCGGAATCGTCCTCCCTCCAACCTGAGCAAAGGGGGATGGGTTGTGATTTCACTCGTCCCGCCTGCCCAAACCTGATGGCTCCGATCCTCGAAAACCGTCCGCGCGTAAAATCGAGTCAGACCCGGAGAGGCATAGAGTTCGGTGGGCCAAAGGTTGGTGAACGTTTGGAACGAATTGCCGTTCCAATGATCGATTCGCTCGCTGTTGTAGCCAATCCAAAAACCCCCGAGCGGATCTTCGCACGCGGATTGGACCGTGGAGCCTCTCGTCCCCTCAACCACGTCAAAGCTTTGGGGCCGAGCCCGGCTCAGGCCGCCGCCGTCACTGCCCACCCAGAGGCTGCCCTCGCGATCGATGAGCAGCGAATAGATAAAACGGTTGGTCAGGCCCTCGACCCGAGGGAACTTGCCTGCCGAGTCCATCCAATAGACGCCGTCACCGTAGGTGCCGACCACCAGGTTTCCATCCTGATCCTCACAGGCGGACAGCACGGGCACCCCAACATTCCAGGGATAGGCACCGAAGTCGCGCTGGAGGGAGTCCACCTTCCACCTTTGGATGCGGCCGTTCGCCAGGCGCCAGTAGCCACCACGTTTGCTTGCGAGCAGGAAATCGAGTTTGCCGACGGGGACCTCATAGGACACCGGGAAGACTGCCGGGGGAATGGAATTGGAAATCGGTCCCAAGCCAATCAAACGCCCGTCGGAAGACCCCACCCATACAAGACCTGAGTCCTCGGCGAGCAGTCCCCGGCAACCGTTGGCGACCACGTGCGCCTTGCCCTGCACATACCAATAGAGGTGGCCGTGGGCCAACCGGAGCCAAATACCTCCAACCTGGTCTTCGCAGATGCCCACCAGTGGTCCCTCGCTGGCGGCCTCGTCCAACGCGACGTTCGTGACCTTGCCATCCGGCGCCACCAGCACCACCCCGGCGGTATCTGTGCCAATCCACAAGTTCCCGCGCCGGTCTTCGAAAAGCCGAACGATTTTGCTGCCGCTCAACTGGAGTGCCTCCTCCTCCTCAAATCGTTTGAATCGCACGCCATCGAAACGCGCCAAGCCGTCTCCGGTGCCCAGCCAAAGATAACCGTCGCGGGTTTGGGTCAAAGCGATGACCGACATTTGGGGAAGGCCCTTTTCAGTGTCCCAACCGTCGATGGTGCAGTGGGGCGCGGACGCAGCTGAGAGCGGGGTGGCGCCCGCAAAAAGCCAGGCACAGGCGGCGGCGAAAGCCCAACTGTTTTTCAGCATAACGAAAGCATCAGCAGCCGAGCAGGCGCTTGCACCCGGCAAACGGTAGCTTGCCTATCGGGACGGGGAGAGGCAAGCGCGTGGCGTTGGGGGAGCGGTTGCAGGGTGAAGGTTGAAACTTTTTGCTCTAAGCACGCTACGGCTTCGATGGCTCCGGGACCTTCGCGGCGCCCATTTGCAGGGCGCGGAGCTGTTGTTCGGCCTGCGGGTAATTGGGGCGCAACCGGAGCGCTTCGGTCAGGTGGCCGGCGGCCTCGTCCCGGCGGCCCTGCTGAGCCAACAACATCCCCAGGCTGGCGTGAGTTTCCGCCGAACGCGGGTTTAATCGGAGCGCGGTTTCGTACTCGGCAATGGCCTCGGCGAAGCGCCCCTTTCGGCCGAACGCGAGGCCAAGGTTGTTGTGTGCCTGGGCGTTGTCCGGGTCGAGCCTGATGGCCTCTTGGAGTTGGGGGATAGCGTCGTCGATGCGGCCTTTTCTGCCCAACGCCATGCCGAGGTTGTTGTGGAGTTCGGGGTCGTCAGGCACCCATTTGAGGGCAACCTCGAGTTGGGTAATGGCTTCATCGAGCCGGCCTTGGCTTTGGAGCGCCATCGCCAGGTTATTGTAGGCCTTAGGGTCCTTTGGTTGGAGCCGGATGGCTTCCTCGAAATGGCTCATCGCTTCATCCAAGCGGCCTTGCTGGCTCAGCACAATCCCCAGGCTGTCGTGCGCCCTCGCTTCGTCAGGCTTGAGCCGAAGTGTCTCCTGAAACTGGGCGACCGCTTCTTCCAGGTGGCCGCCCCGCCGCAACAACAGGACGCCCAGGCTCTCGTGGGCCATCCAGGAACCCGGGTTCTTCGCCATTGTATCCCGCCAAAGCGTCTCGAGGTTGTCATAGATGAGCGCCTGGTGCCAGGTCAAAGAACCCAAGGCCAACGCCAGGCCGCCGCATAGCACCGGGTAAACCAGTGCTCCCCTGGCGCCCAACGCCCGCACACCAAGCGTGATGCCCGCGGCCGCTAGGGCCAGTGGTCCGATTGAGGCCGCATACTGGTAATGATCCGCCACGAATGAATAGGCAAACGTGTAGAGCATGATGAACCCGAGCAGCGGGCTCAGCATGGCGACATAGTACACGACTGCGACCTCGGGTGCGCGTCCGAGAAACCGCCGTCCGCGATAAACGACCCAGCACAATCCGGCTCCCAGGGCCAGCCACAAATACGCGGCCGGGTCGGTCGGCACGATCTCCCAGCGCGGATAGCTGAACGTCAGGTTCGCCGGCCATAGGAGCTTTCCAGCGTAAAACCAGACACCGCGCGCGGCGATCAGCACTCGCTCGAGCAGCCCGATGGCGAAGGCCGGTCCGTGCGTGCCGACGTGATAGCGCTCCCACCAAACCGTCACCAGCCCCATTGCCACGCCCAACACGACGAATGGCGCCACCTGTGCCAGCCGCCGCCAGGTAATCGGCTTGTGTTTCAACCACAACACCAGCACCAGCGCCGCGGGCAGTGTGCAAGCGGTCGTCTTGCTGAACAGCGCCAGTGCGTAGCACACCAAGGCCAGTCCGTAAAACCGCAAGCGCCCCGGTCGTTCCTCGATTAATTCGAGCCAGGCCAGCATCGCCAGGAGCATGAAAAAGAGTGACATCACATTCTTCCGCTCGGTGATCCAGGCGACGCTCTCGACCTGGACCGGGTGGAGCGCGAACACCACGGCGGCGAGCCATGCCCCCGGCAGTGCCAGGCGTCGCAAGACGCGCCAGACCAGCAGGCCATTGGCCGCGTGCAACAGCAAGTTCACCCAGTGATAACCGGCAGGGTTCAGGCCCCACAGCGAGCGCTCGAAGCGAAACGTTGTGTAAACCAGCGGGAAGTACTGTGACGGCGAGTCCTTTGAAAACCAAATCCGGTGCAAACCGTCCGGGACGGTCAGCAGTTTGTTCTGGGTTACGTAAGCGTCATCATCCCAGATGAAACCGGCGTGCCAAACCGGCTGGTAGGCGAGGATAACCCCGACCACGAGTACTAGCCCTAGCAGCCAGGTCCGGGTTCGGTCGGAGGGAGGCGAAAGCGGAGACGGGGCGACCGAGGCTGCCGAATAGATGCTGGAGGCAAGCGGTTGGGCCGAACCACCCGCCCGCGTTTCCTTGGGGGCACTACCTCGCCGTCCGGTGTGCCGGCTCGTCTGCCGCTTCATCCGGCCGATGCTACCTGTCGTCAGCTACGAACTCAAATGATTCGGGCCCCCCGTCTCCGCAGCCCCCAGTCCCGAGTCCCGGCTTGTGCTGCCACCGCCTCTGCCGACCGGGTAGCGACGGGTCGCACGGTTGCGAAGACCGGATCGAGCTGACGCTGTTGAGACAACCGACCGCAACCGACCGCAACCGACCGTAGCCGACCGTAGCCTACTGGGGCCCGGGGAGCTGGGGCGAGGAGTTGTGCCACAAGAAGGCACAAAAGACCAAGAAGGCACAAAAGACCAAAGGCGCCGAGTGAGCCGGTTTCATTTTTTGGCTTTAATAGGTCCTAATAGGTCCTAATAACTCCTACGACGCAGTTGAGGGTTGAGGGTGAGGGTTCAGGTTTTATAGCTCGAAGGGAATCTGGATCGGGTTTGGGTCGGATTGTGCGGGAGGCGGTGAAAAAAACATCGGGCCTCTATATATTAAGCCATCGAGCGCGGAGCGATTGGGCCAAAAAGTCGAAGATTTCAGTTTGTCGAATGAGCCGGATGAGCGGGGCTGTCGCGAGTTGGGGGTTGAGGGTTGATAGTTGGTCCGAGTGCGGTGCGCGTAATGCGCAAAGGCGGAGGGTTCCTTTTTTCGAGAGTTACGCAGGCGTGGCCGTCCCCGACGCTAAGTGAGGGGGCGCGGGGATGCTCACCTCCCGAAAAAGAAAATGAAAAAGCCGCCCGGGTTCCCCTGGGCGGCTGTGGACCAAAAACGATCGAAGCTCAGCGCTTGGCCAAACGATTCTTGCCGGCTTTCCTGGGAGCGGTTACGCGCTTGGCGTGGCCGTTGAGTTTGGCGGCCTTCTCTTCCGCTTCGAGAGCGGCCTGGGCGGCAGCCAGGCGCGCCACGGGGACGCGGAAGGGCGAGCAGCTTACGTAGGTCAGGCCGAGGCGGTCGCAGAACTTGACGCTGTCCGGGTCGCCACCGTGCTCGCCGCAGATGCCGAGCTTGATGTCCGGGCGGGTGCTCCGGCCCTTTTCGACGGCAATCTTCATGAGCTGGCCAACGCCCGTCTGGTCGATCGAAGCGAACGGATTTTTCTTGATGATTTCGGCCTCCGTGTAAGGAGGAATGAATGAACCCGAATCGTCGCGGCTCATGCCGAGGCAGGTCTGCGTGAGGTCGTTGGTGCCGAAGCTGAAGAACTGGGCGGTCCGCGCGATCTCGTCCGCCGTGAGGGCCCCGCGTGGAATCTCGATCATGGTGCCGACGAGGTAGGTCAGCTTGACCTTCTTTTCGGTCATGACTTCCTGGGCGACCCGATGGACCAGTTCGACCTGCAGGTCGAGCTCCTTCTTGAACCCGACCAGCGGGATCATGACCTCGGGTTTGGCCTTGATGCCGGCTTTCTGCACTTCGGCGGCGGCTTCAAACACGGCGCGGGCCTGCATCTCGGAGATTTCCGGATAAACGATGCCGAGGCGGCAGCCGCGGAAGCCGAGCATAGGATTGAACTCGTGGAGTTCTTTGACGCGCTGGGCGATTTTATCCACGCTGATGCCCATCTTCTCGGCGAGAAGGTTCTGGGAGGCGTGGTCGTGCGGCAGGAACTCGTGCAAGGGCGGGTCCAGGAACCGGATGGTAGCGGGCAGACCCTTGAGTTCCTTGAAGATGCCAACAAAGTCGCCCTTCTGGTAAGGGAGCAGCTTGGCGAGCGCCTTTTTGCGGTCTTCCAGGTTGTCGGCGAGAATCATCTCGCGCATGGCATCGATGCGGTTGCCTTCGAAGAACATGTGCTCGGTGCGGCAGAGGCCGATGCCGGTGGCGCCGAAGGCGATGGCGTTCGCAGTTTGTTCCGGGGTATCGGCATTGGTGCGGACGTGCATCCGTGTCACCTTGCTGCACCAGTCCATGAGTTTCTTGAACATTTGGTAGGTCTCGCTGGTGTTGCCGTTGAGCGATTTCTCGACGAGGACCTGGACGATTTCCGACGCGGCGGTGGGAAGCTGACCGGCGTAAACGTTGCCGAGAGTGCCATTAATTGACAGGAAATCCCCTTCCTGGTAGGTCACGCCGTCCGCGGTCATGGTCCTGGAAGCGTAATCGATCTGGAGAGCGCCGGCGCCGCAGACGCAAACCTTGCCCATCTGGCGAGCCACCAACGCGGCATGAGAGCTGACGCCGCCCTTGGCGGTCAGGATGCCTTCGGCGGCGATCATGCCGCGAAGATCCTCCGGCGTGGTTTCGTTGCGGACCAGAAGCACCTTCTCGCCCTTTTCAGCGGCGGCAGCGGCACGGTCGGCATTGAGATAGAACTTGCCGGAGGCCGCGCCGGGACCGGCGGGCAAACCCTTGGCGATAACCTTGGCAGCCTTCTCGGCCTTGGCGTCGAAGATCGGAGCCAGGAGCTGGTCGAGCTGGTCGGCCGGGTTGCGGCGGATGGCGGTTTTCCAGTCGATGAGTTTCTCCCGGACCATGTCCATGGAGAACTTGAGCGCGGCGACGGCGGTGCGCTTGCCGTTGCGGGTCTGCAGCATGAAGACCTTGCCATCCTGGATGGTGAACTCGAAGTCCTGCACATCCTTGAAATGTTTCTCGAGAGTTTGGCGGATGTTTTCCAGTTCGTGGAAGGCGGCGGGCATGTGGTTCTTGAGCTGCGCAACCGGTTCGGGCGTGCGGATGCCGGCGACGACATCTTCGCCCTGGGCGTTGATCAGGAATTCACCATAAAACTCTTCGTTGCCGTTGGCGGGATTGCGTGTGAACGCGACCCCGGAGCCGGAGTTATCGCCGGTATTGCCATAGACCATCGCCTGCACGTTGACCGCAGTTCCCCACTCGGAGGGGATGTTGTACTTGCGGCGATAGACAATGGCGCGGTCGTTCATCCAGGAGCCGAAGACGGCGCCGGAAGCGCCCCAGAGCTGCTTCCAGGGATCCTGGGGAAATTCCTTGCCGGTGCGCTCCTTGATGAGGGCCTTGAAGCGATTGACGAGTTCTTTGAGGTCGTCCACCGACAGTTTGGTGTCCTCGATATCTTCGGAGTAGCGGTCGTGCTTGAGGTCGTGAATGACTACTTCAAACGGTTCGTGATCTTCACCGGCGCGCTTCTGGACGCCCATGACAACGTCGCCGTACATCTGGATGAAGCGGCGATAGCAGTCCCAGGCGAAACGCTCGTTTTTGGTGGCGCTGACGAGCGCGAGCACGGTCTCGTCGTTGAGGCCGAGATTTAGAATAGTGTCCATCATGCCCGGCATGGAATCGCGCGCGCCGGAACGGACGGAAACGAGCAGCGGCATGGCGGTCTTGTCGCCGAACTTCGTGCCCATGATCTTTTCGATGAACGCGACGCCGGCCTTGACTTGGGGCTCGAGGTCCTTGGGATAGCTCCGTTTGTTGGCGTAATAATGAGTGCAAACCTCGGTGGTGATGGTGAAGCCGGGAGGGACGGGCAAGCCGATGCGGCTCATCTCGGCCAGGTTGGCGCCTTTGCCGCCCAGCAAGGGCTTCATGCCGCCATTGCCGTCGGCCGTTTTATTTCCGAACAGGTAAACGTATTTTGCTGCTTTTGCCATAAAACAATTTTAATTTTCAGTCATTCAGGTTTCACGCGGATAAATCCTCAGAAACAGTACGGGCACTCTAACAAAGGCACAGAGGGTGTCAACGGATGAGTGCCGCGACGTCAGGCAAGTTCGGCGATGGAGAGTCAAGAAAGGCCATAAAATCAGGGGTTTTCTGCAGGGCTACGCAGGGACTGTGCAATTAAGGCTAAATCTTCCGCAAAAAATGGCTGACCGGGAGCGGGTGCGGGAACGGCGGGCTCGTTGTCGTCGTCGCCGTCGTAATCGTAATCGATCTGAAAAAAAGGAGAGAGACGGACCGATTACGACGACGACGAGGACGAGGACGAGGAGAAAGACGAAGACGAAGACGAAGAGGAGCCTGCTACGCCGTGATAGTAGTCCTGGAGCCGCCGGGCGGGGATGCCGTGCCAGCGAGTGCGAGCGGGGAGTGTCTCGCCTTTCATGAGCAGCGAGAGGTCGCCGAGGGAAGCTCCTTCCTCCATGCAGGTGTCGTAGAGGACCAGCGAGCCGGCGCCTACTGTGCACCCGGAGGCGATGTCGATGTGGGACATCTTCATCACGCGATCTTCGAACAAGTGGGTCTGGATGGTGCAGTCCGCATTGAGCGACGCCTCATCCCCGATGCGGACGAGGTCGAACTCGCTGAAGTCGCACGTTTCCAGGTAAACCCGGCGGCCAATGCGCGCACCTAGCAGCCGGAAATACCAGCAGAGAAACGGCGTGCCGGTCAAGGCACCCACGAGGAACGGTTCGGCGAGGTGTTCGTGCAAGGCGTTCAGCAGCTCGTTGCGCCAGACGAACGTGCTCCAGAGCGGTCTCTCCCCCGGCCGATACCGCCAAACCAGAAGCCATTTCGCCGCAATCGTGAAGAGGGTCGCCGCCAGGCCGCACCCGAGATAGAGCGCGGGAAAGAACAGCAGCGTCTGCCACAGGTTAAAATTGTCGTGGAGAAGCAGCAGTGCCGAGAACATCAGGCTCAGTAGAATGATAAAACCAGTCGCCGGTGTGATTACGCGAACGAATTCGATCGTGGCGCGGAGAATGCGAAGTTTCGCGGTCGGGTTGAAGGTCGTCTGTTCAGAGAACGCCACGGTCTTTTGCCGTTGCGGCAGGAAAAGAGCGGGCGAGCCTAGCCAGGCGGTATCCTCGCGCAAGGCGTCGGCCGGCCGATCAGGCGGCACGGAGAGGCAGCCGATGAGGACACTGTCCCCGATGACCGTCTCCGGGGGCAACAGCGCGCTGTTGCCGATAAACGAGCGCCGGCCGATGTGGTTGCGGCCGACGGTCGTCCTCCCGTCACGCACCCGCGGCGCGCCCAGTGACACGCTGTCGGCGATGAAGCTGTCTTCGCCGAGCGACAACAGGTCGGGTGAGATGAAGGAAGCGGTTGAAACTTCCGCGCCTTTGCCCAGTTTCGCGCCCAACAGTTTGTACCATGGGGTGAGATAAACCGAGGCATAGAGCGGGCCCAGGATGTCGAGGCTCAGCTCCATGGTTTGATCGACAAACCACTTGCGCAGGTAATAAAAGCTATACAGCGGGTGGCTTCCGGGTTTGGCCCGCCCCACCAGCAACCACTTGACGGCAGCGATCTCGAGGCAGAGCAGCAAGACGAAGGAAACTCCCACGAGCGGCGAGAGCAACAGGTACCAATAGTACGGGTCGAGGTAGTTCAGGCGGTTCATCACGACGATGCCGGGAAACAAGGCCGCCACGATGAGAACGGGAAAGATCAGAAGGCCCAAGCCGTGCAAGAGACCGAAAAGAAAGCGGCGGAGGGTGGAGGTGTTTGGCAAAGCCGAATTGCGGGGTTCCAAACCCGCAGGCACCGCAAGCCCCTCCGTTGGCCGCGCGGGCACAGACATGCCGACCTTGAAGTCGGCGATACGGCAGGTTTGGAAACCTGCGCTACGGACGGCGGGCGAGCCGCGCCACGTTTCGCCGCGAGGAATGGTCGCGCCACGCGGCAGCAGCGACAGGTCCTCCAACGCAGAGGCGTCCGCCATGGCGCTGTTCTCGCGCACAGCAGCGCGGGCGCCCACAAAGCAGCCTTGGCCAATGGTAATCCGTCCAATCTTTAAGAATCCATCCTCAACCGTGTAACCGAGCAAACTGGCATCGGCGTTCACGCTCGAGTTGTCGCCGATGGAAACCAGGTCGTAGGCGGCGAAGTTATCGGAGTTGAGCGCGACGTTGCGTCCGACCCGCGCGCCCATGAGCCGAAGATAAATGCACAGGAGCGGCGTGCCGGAGAGGTAACTCACGGGAACCGCCGCTTCAATGGTGGTCGCCAGCCACCACCGGAAATAAAAGCCGCCCCACAAGGGATATTCGCCCGGCTGGTAGCGGCCAATGACCAGCCACTTCACGACGATGGGGATTGCCAGCATCACCGGATAGATCAGGACCAGGCTCGCGAACGCTCCGAGGATCGCAGGAAGAAAATCATAATCCTCCTCGATTAAGACCGTGTAGGTGAGATACGGAGCCAACCATTGCAACGCGAAAAAACTCAACACGAACACCAGGCTGACGAGCTGCGCGGCGCCGCAAAAGAAATGACGCCAGAAGGGGGTGCGGGATTCAAATTCTTGATTCTTGATTCTTGGTTCTTGACTCTCGTGCAAGCCGACGCCGGAGGACGCAGCAGCGCGGGGTGGCGAGAAGGGAGTATCGAGTGAGGGCGCTCCCCTGCTCTGGCGAGCTTCGAGCTCAGCGGCCAAAGATTCGACAGTAGGATGTCGATAGACATCCAGCATCGAGAGTTGGTCGAATGGTGGGACCTTGCGAAGCTCCGACACCATCCGGGCAGCCAGCAGCGAGTGGCCGCCCAGGTCCAGGAAAAAGTCATCGTTGACCGACACCGGCGTCGGCGCGAAGAGCCGCTGCCAGACAGCGGCGAGCTGGCGCTCGAGGGCGGTTCGAGACGGCTGCGCCACGTTCGCCGTCTCGGCGGGTTCGTTTCCGGGGGCGGGCAGTTTCTTGCGGTCCACTTTTCCGCTCGGCAGAGTTGGCAGGGCCGCCAACAGCTCGACTCGCGCCGGGACCATGTAGGGCGGCAATCGAGAGCGCAAGCCGGTGCGGAGTTGGGCGGTTTGCAGGGTCTCGCCGTCGCGCGGTACGACGTAGCCGACCAGTTGCTGGATCCCGGGAACATCTTCCCGCAACGCGACGGCGGCGGCCTTGACGCCGGCGCATTCCATGAGCACGGATTCGATCTCCGAAAGCTCTACCCGGAATCCGCGGAGCTTGACCTGCCCATCCAGGCGGCCGAGAAATTCGAGTTCGCCGTCCGGCGTCCAGCGCGCCAGATCGCCGGTGCGATAGAACCTGTCGGGGCGCAGTTCGAGCGAGGGGTTGTTGGCGGAAATCTCAGGCTGGGCGCAAACGGGGACAGGCTGTCCCCGCCCCAGGGACACGAACTTTTCGCGCGTCAACTCCGGGCGGCCCACGTAGCCGCGGGCCAGGCCTATGCCTCCCAGACAGAGTTCCCCGGTTGAGCCATCGGCCACAGGTCTCAGGTTTTCATCCACGAGGCAGGCACTGTACCCAGGCAGGGGCCGGCCGATGGTCACTGGTTTTTCGGGCCGGCATTCCGCATAGGTCGCAATGACTGTTGCCTCGGTAGGACCGTATGTATTGACCACTCGCCGGCCGGGTTTCCACCAGCGTTTGACTAAATCTGCCGGGCATACTTCACCTCCGAGTATCAGCAGCCGGACCGAGGGCGCATCCTCCTCCATCATCGCGAGAAGTGTCGGCACGCAAGACAACACCGTCACGCCGGCCTCAGTAATCATGCGAGGGAGCGCCGGACCTACCCGGACCATCCCGGGAGTCGCGGCGACCAGGGTTGCGCCGGCAAAGAAGGCCAGCCAGATCTCTTCGACCGAGGCATCGAAGGCCAGTGAGAAGCCCTGGTAAACCCGGTCCTCCGGTCGTACCTGAAAAATCGCCGCTTCGGCGCGGACCAGGTGGCAGACGCTCCGATGCTCGATTTGCACGCCTTTGGGCCGGCCGGTTGTGCCGGAGGTATAGATAAGGTAGCAAAGATCGGAAGGAGTTGGACCTTGTTCCGCCAACGTCAGGCGTTCGGAGGAAGAGGAAGCGATCTCCTCCTGCTGCCCATCGAGCAAAAACACCGGCCCCGCCCACGAGGCACCGGGAGAGCCGGCGTCCGCGCCGGCATTTGCCCGAGCAATAGGGATTTCCGGGGCGGATGCAGGCGCTCCCGGTGCCGGAGGCGCGAGGTCAGAGATGGTCACCAGGGCGGCAGCCCGGCAATCTGACAGGATGAACCGCACCCTTTCAGCCGGATACTCCGGGTCGAGCGGGACATACGCCGCGCCGGCCTTGAGGATCGCCAGGAGGGCCACATACACTTCAGCGGAACGCGGCAGGAGCAGGCCCACACAGTCCCCGCGGCCGATCCCGCGTGCGCGTAGCAAGCGCGCTAACTGATTCGCGCGTCGTTCCACCTCGCCGTAAGTGAGCCGCTCGGTGCTGAACCAGACGGCAAAAGAATCCGGACGCGAATCCGCCTGCCGCTCGAATAATTCGTGCAGCAGACCGGATGGCACGGCCGCGTTGGTGGGGGCGGCCGGTGTTCGGGCTCCTGAAGACATTTGCGAGCCCAAACTAGATCAGGGGGCGCAGCGTGCAACTAAAACCGTCAGACACGCCCTCAAATCGGCATCCAAAGCGGCAGAGGACAGCCGCACTCTCCAAAACCTTCGGGCGCATGAACGACAGCCGACGCGCGCTTGCGTCTTGGAGTGCGGCTGTCCTCTGGAACTTTCCTTCGCGCACGAACCGATCACATGTGATTCGAATCCTAGCTGGAGGCAGATCGATTACGACGATTACGAGGACGACGAGGACAAACAAAGAGGAAGGCCGGATACCCTCTCTGGGCATCCGGCCTTTTTGAATCGAATCTAAACGTTCGGTCGAATCTCTACCGGAGACGTTTCAGGCCCTGCCTACGGACCTGAGCTGGCTCGGTAATAAACCGGCGTGGCGGTTGGCGGGACCGGGATCGTATACGGCGAAGTCGGCGAGCCCGCTACATCCACCCAGGTGTGCGAAGTGAGGTTGCTCTCGCTCTGGAGGACGCCAGTGAAGGTGATGGTTACCGTGCCGTTGAGGTTGTTCACGATTTTGATGGTCGGAACAACCGCTGTCTGCAACTGCCAGTAGGCATTCAACGGCGAGCCGTGGACCGTGTCGTTGACGAGGATGCGGGTTCCGTTGACGACCTGGAAGAACTCGCAGTTAGCGCCACCGCCGCCCTGGAACCAGGTGAGGCGCAGCGGGTAGGTGCCCGCTTGTGAAACCACGACAGGGAACAGCACGTCGCTGGCGCCCTTGCCGAAGTCAGCCTGGCCGAGCACGTCGTTACCTGCCGGCGGATTCACGACGAATTGTATCGGGGTAAGGCTAACGTTTGGCGGGTTCGTTTGTGCAGCCGCCAAGAGCTTCAAGCCGTCCGCCCATTCGATGAACATATGCGGAATGTTCTGCGGCGGCGTGTTTACATCGACTTCGATGGGCAGCTGGGAGGGCGCCCCGTTGGTATAGACGGTCGGGTAATTGACTATTACGACGCCGACCGCGCCCATCGCCTGGGCATTGGCGACCCTCTGCTGCGTAGCGCAGAACGGGCTGCGGAAGATGAGCGCGACCTTGCCGGCAAGATTCGCGCTGCTATTGATAAGACAGCCATCGACGCTGAAGCCGAGGCCCTGGAAGTTCGTGCTGCCGAATTCGTTGGGCGCGGCGTACGGCGCATTCGAGGAAACCGTGTATGGCCCGTAGGCGACCGCCAGGTTGGCCGTGACCGTATTGGTCAGGATGTACGAGCTACAGGTCGGGTCCTGGGCGGCGGCCTTCGAACCGGCCAGAGCCGCGGGCGAATTAACGACTAACGCGCCGTTGGGGGATGGCGGAGTCCAGCCGCTGATCAGCCGGAAGCCGTCGTCGCTTGAGACGCCCAGCGTATAGACGCCGTTGCTGGGGAACGTCACGTAAGACAGGAACTCGCCCACGAAGCTGTTTTGCTTGTTGCCGGTTGCGAGGCTGTTGATGCCCGGCCATGGAAACGCCGGGAAGTTTGGAGCGTTAAAGTTACCATCCGCGCTCCCGGCAGTGAAGTCAAAGTTAACGACACCATTGCTGGGGCCTGCGCCCGGATAGATGAAGTAACCACCGACATTCGCGTTGGTGGGGTTGTTCGCCGGGTTAACGACGTTCGGACCCCAAATCCCCGTCAGCGCCTGCTCGGCATTATGGTAACGGTTATTCATATCCTGGAAGCCGAGGTCATCCAGCGCATAAATGCGCATCTTGAAGCCAGGGCTGTTCTGGTCTTGCAGCGTGACCGAGCCAGTGGCGAGCGTGCCCCAGAACGGCGTCAGCACGGTTCCGAGGTTGATCACCCGAGCCTGGGCACTGCTGTCTGTGTAGTTAAACACGAGTGGACCAAACGCGCCCGACGGCCACCATTGAGGGCTATTGGCCGGCCGCGTCACGTAGAGAGTATTGTTCGACACCGCGAGAAGGAACGGCTGCGCGATGCCCATGAAGGTGAGCGACATCGGTTGGTTGGTATCAACGCCGGTTCCCGCATTGGACAAGCCGAAGACGAAGTCTTGCGAAACCGGGCTGTTGTTCGTGCCAGTAACCGCTGCAGTGTTGTTTTGGGACAGCGCGAAGTCCGGCCGCTGCGGTCCGTACTGGAGAGGCGGCTGCGGGTTCATGAACGACACGTAAGGTGGCTGAACCGCCGTGGTGGTCTGGAAGGCCTGGATCGACCCGGGATTGAACTGGTCATTCACGAGCATGTAGGCCACCGAGCCATCGGCCAGAGGTTGCCAGATGTTGAATTCGACGCCGCCGCCGCCACCGCCGTTTTCATACAGGAGTCGGAACGGAATGGCACAGGGCGCGTTGGTGACGACGAACGGACACCACGTTTGGCCGCCACGAGAGCCAAAGCCCGCGCCAGCGGAGCCGCGACCCGCGTTGCAATCACCAACCAGCAAGCCCGACATGTTCCAGATATTACCGCCGTAGGGGACGGTAAGCTTGAAGCAATCGTCGGAGCCCACAGTCATGATGTAGGTGCCGTTCTGTTGGAACACGAGGTACGCGCCGATCATCAGGGAACAGTTGTTCATCTGCACCGTTGTGCCCGGCGGATTGTTGACGAAACCAAAATCCGATTCCGGGACAGAGCCATTGCCCATCAACGGACTCACCAACGGGTCGAAAACGCTGGTTCCGTTATTGGTCCATGCGAAGTCGTAGTTCCACTCAGCGCTGCTCGAATTCGGGCCATTGAGCTGGGAAATGGTGAAGTCAATGGCGTTCGTCCAGGTCCAATAGCCGGCGGGCGGCGTTGGCGTGCCGACGGCAAGGTTCGGGCCTTGCATCCCTGCGAATTGCTGCTCGGTGAAGACGGGCGTGTTATTGTTGCCATTCGCCGTCATATACGATTTGATGCGGAAGCCCGGCTGGGTAAGATCCAGCGAAGCGATCGGCACCGTCAAGCTGGCCGGAACCGTGACGAGGTTGTACGGCGCGATGGTGCCAGGCGTGCTGGCGTCCGAACCTTGGCCGGTGCCAACCACGCTATAGGACCACCTGTTGGTGTAGGAAGTGCCCGCACTGTCATGGAAGATCAGAGTGTTGGTGTGATTGCGGCCGAACACCTGCGGATTATTGGGATCCAGTTGCTGGATCACCGTCGTCACGCTGCCCACCTTGGGCGGGACGCTGAAGGTTGTGGCAACGCCGTCGTCGAGCAGTGCATCAATCCTCGTCGGGTCGGTGGTTAGGGCCGGGCCATCGGTGATCTTCACGATGGGCGGAGCAAACCAGGGGACGCCCTGTTGGTGGTCGGTCGGGTTGGCGTAGCTGACATACGGACCAGGTTGAACGGAGCTGACCTGGGATGCCAGGATCGGAATCGGCGCGCTCGGGTCGTTGATGAGCTCATGGACGACCGTGCCATCCGCCTGGGGCACCCAGACCGACCATTCAAGCGCGGCATCGCCACCGCCATTTTCCCAGACCACACGGAAGGGGTAAGCACCCGCCGCCGGGATGTTAATCAAGAAAGGCGTGCCGCCGTTCGGGACGCCGCCGGGAGGTCCGGCAATGCCGCGGCCCACGTCGGCGAAACCGAGCATGGTGCCCATCTTATCGAACAGGTATTTGCTGTTCGGGCTGGTGACTTTGCCGCCGTCGTCGCTGTTGAGGTTCATCAGGTAATTACCGGCGGCCGGGAAATTCAGGTAGCACCCGATTTCGAGAACGCAGTTGTCGATATTGTTCCCCGCCGAGCTCCCCCGTTGCGGCTGGAAGCCAAACGTGGCCGAACCCATATCGTTGTCAACGGCCCACTCACCGGCGGCTCCTCCGCCCGCCCCGGTTCCGGACGCGAAGCGGTAATCCATCGGCGTGTTGAAGTGGAACGTGTTCTGCCCGAGGATGACGGCGATGTTGGGGCCGAGCAGACCTTGGAGTTCGAGCTCGGCGGTGCCGCTAACGTTCGGTTCCTTGAAGAGCATCTGATGGGAATTGACGGTGAAACCCGGCGTGCTAAGGGTGCTCGGGTCAACCCGGTTGGCGACCGGGATCATTGCAGGAGTATTGGTCGGATCGGCAGCAGCCATGCCGTTGGCAGTGCCCATGACCGTGAACCACCAGGTGTAAGCGTAGTTGTTGGCCAGGTTGTCCTGGAAGGACAACACGTTGGTGTGCAGCCCAACCGTCCTATTAGGCACCGCGGTTTCAACTATGTGGGTGATGCCGCCTCCTGGGGTGGTCACCGTAGTGGGCGTCGCCACACCATCGACCGTAAGCGCCACGGAGCCGCTGGCGACGGTCAAGCTTCCATCCGTGAGTTCGATGACGTTTTTCTGATTATAGAAGACGTCCATGGCGTCGCGCACGGGCACGGCCTTGCTGACGTAGGGCGGCGAGCTTTGGCCGGCGGCCAGCGCGCGGAAAGCCATCAACGCATTGCCTGAGGCCGTGTTGTTGGTATCGTTCAGCAGGAAGGCGTTGACGCCCGGGACGGCCGTGACGCCAAAATTCGGCGCCGTATAAACCTCGAGCCCGCAGCCGCCGCCGCCATTCTCCCACAACAAACGAATCGGGTAAACACCCGGCACGGAAACAACCGTCGGGTGGATCGCCGAGAAGCTAAGGCTCGCCGCGGAGGTGGGCAGCAGGCTGCCGTTGAGGGTGCCAATCAGCGCCCCCATGCGGTCGCGCGGGTTGCCGGAGACGGTCAACTCGTAGCCGTCGTCGCTGCCGATCACCAAGTTATAGAGGCCGCTCGTCGGGAAATAGACGTAGCTGAAAATTTCCATCGCAGAGTTGTCGGCATAACTGTAGGCGGTTCGGCCTGAAACGGCACCCGAGGGATAGTTCTTGCCGATGCCCATCGCGTCCAAAGAAGAATTGAGATCGGCATTCGGGAAGAAGCCGGACCCCACCGCACCCGGCGCTACGGCGCCCAGGTTGGCAAAATCCAGCGGACCGTTCCAAACCAGCGCCCCGTTCTCAGTAGTGAACCCGGTCGATGCGCCAACGATGTTCGGGCCATGCAAACCCGCCACCATTTCTTCATTCCAGCGCACCTGGTTCGGCTGCAACTGCAGGGTCTGGTAGGGCTTAATGAGGAAGCCGGGCTTGGTCAGATCGACCGCTGAAAGCGGCAGCGCGGCGCTGGGCGGAAGTACGAGCCATGGCGGGACCGTGAAGGTAAAGTTGCCGAAGCTGCTTGCGCCGAAACTGTCCTTCCAGGCGAGGGAGACCGAATGCACCGAGCTCGGCACCAGGAATACTGCCTGAGTATAAACGCCGACCGACAGGCCGTTCGGATCTCCCGTGACTGTGGAGTATGCGATGTGCATGTTGGGGCTTGCGATCTCTTCCACGCCATCGAACTTCGCAGAAGTAACGTTGGTCAAGTAGGATGCGAACCCGCCATTCGTTTTGTCTTGAATGGTAAACTGGAAGCCGTTGAGCAACCCCACAATGTTAAGGAGCGTGGCATTGGTGCTCGGCAATGTCACCAGGTGGATGTTATCGATGTGACAGTTCTGGTTGTTTCCACCCGTGCGGCCGGCGAGGACCAATCGGCCCTCGAAAGCGTTGTAAGTCGGCAAGTTGGTGTCGAGCACCAGAGTACCCTTGTACGTCACGTGCACGTTATACGTATTGGTTAGGGTGGGCACCAGTTGGACGTGCAATGGCTGCCAGACCAGGTTCGCATACGTGCCCGAAGCGTCGGTCGCTCCGTAGGTCCTCGTACATCCTGAGCCAGTAAGCACGAAGGAGTTGGTCCCGGTTTGCATGCTCAACCCGCTGCCGTTGTCGGCCAAAGTGGTTTGCGGCGTTGGCACGCAATCCACCCCGTTCCGGTTGTTAATCAGGTTGAGTTGAATGAGCGTCACGTCGTCTATGCGGACGGCAATACCTTCGCGGTCGTTGCTGGTGCCAGCAACGCCGTTATTGGGCGGTGTATCCGCCAGAAAGTTACCCTGCCAGGCGTCGAAGACGATGGATACACCGGTCTTGGTGCCGTTCTCGGCGTCACCACTGCCCGCGGTGCCCTGCGCAGTCGCGAGGTCGTCGCCGCCGGCAAAGCCGTTATATACTCCGTTGGTGGCGTTAACCAGCACCTGATCGCCCGAGCGGGCAAAACTGATGCTGAAGCCGTCGGCTGGCCGGCCCAAAGTGCCGTTGCCTGCCCGGACGTCCATGTCCATAACGAAGCCCTTCAACGGCGCACCGGCGTCAATGTCCGGAAAGACGAAGGCGAGGCCTTGGCCGCCGTTGGTGGCATCGGAGATGGAAAAATAGCCGCCCGGGTTGCCACCCACATTTGCGCCGGCGCCGCTGGACCAGATTTGCCAGTTCGGGGTGCCGTAAGCGTAGCTGTGTGAGCCGACAACAAGGGCATTGGTGAACTCGGGGTCTACGAGAGGGTCTGGGGCCACCTCGAAGGTATAGGTCACGTTCCCAGCGAAGAGAACACCGCTCCAAGCAGCGCCCAACAGTGCGCCGCTAATAATCTTGAGGGATCTTTTCATGCTTTGGATTGAGGTTGAGGTTACAAACGACCAAACCGGCAGCCGCACAGAAGGCTCGCCCCGTGTGTGTACGAGGAACCATTACTGGCAACGGGCTTCCCTGGCTTGAACAAAGCCAGTCTCGGGGGGGCTTCTGGCATACTACTAGTTGTGGTAATTGTTAAAAGTATAGCGCGCCGCGATTTCTTGGCAACAAAAATCTTGATAAATTTTTCAGGTTTTTTCCCAGAGGCGAACGTCAGGACGCTATCCGAAATGTTACGGAGCCCAGCGTCGCTAGCCAAAAAAGCATGCGATTGTTCCTGCGGTTCGAGGCTATTGTTTTTCCTGCTTCCTGACTTCTGCAAGGTGCGTCGAAAACCTGAAGGGTTGAATTGGCAGGTTGCGGACCAGACATGAATGCAGTTTCATTGCTGCACCCGTTAACGGTGAAGCGAAGACACCAACAACCGAAGCCAAACCCCACAGTGGAGCGTCAACCCCTTGACGGCGCGTTGGGGACAACGCGCCCTGCCTCGGAGACGGAACCTTTGGTGCGAGGACCCGTCGTCACCGTTTCTGCCTCACGAAAATGGGTCTTCAGACTGGCGGCGCTGGTGCTGGTGCCGCTGGTGCTGCTTGCGGCCCTGGAACTTGGCCTCCGAGTGGCCGGATACGGGTACCCAACGAGTTTCTTCAAACCGCTCCGTATCGGCGAGAGGGATTTCCTCGTGGAAAACGATAAGTTCGGGCTGCGGTTTTTCCCGCCGGAGCTGGCCCGCAGCCCGGCTCCGGTCAAAATGGAGGCCCATAAGCCCCCCGGCACTTGCCGCATCTTCCTCCTGGGCGAGTCGGCAGCACTGGGCGACCCGCGGCCTGCTTACGGCGCCGGGCGTTATTTGGAAGTCTTGCTGCGGGAACGGTTTCCGAACGCGCACTTCGAGGTCGTCTGCGTCGCCATGACGGCCATCAATTCTCACGCCATCCTGCCTATCGCCCGGGAGTGTGCACGTCACGAAGGGGACATTTGGATAGTATATATGGGTAATAACGAAATGGTCGGCCCGTTCGGGGCAACGACAGTGTTCGGGGCCGCCGCCCCACCGTTGACGTTTGTTCGCTTGAACCTGGCTCTTCAAAAGACGCGCGTAGGCCAATTGTTCATCGCGTTGGGCCGCAAGCTCAAGCGGGGGCAGGCTGGCGCTTCCTCGTGGGCGGGTATGGAAATGTTTGTGAAAAGCCAGGTCGCACCCGGGGCACCTGTCCGTGAGGCCGTTCGCCACAACTTCCGCAACAACCTCGAGGACATCCTGCGGACCGGTCTGAGCGCGGGCGCACACATCATCTTGAACACCGTCGCTGTGAATCTAAAAGATTGTCCTCCGTTTGCCTCGACGTCGGCAGCGGGGCGGGGACCGCCAAGTCCCCGTGGTGCAGACGTAGAAGGAGGTGAACCGGGGACGTGGCCGTCCCCGCCCCAATCGATTCGCGTGGGTTCACGAACCAACCTACTGGGAGACCGCCCCGGCCTGTCCCTGCTCAGTACGGAGATGGTGGCATACGAGGGGGCGATTCACGACGACCCTGATAACGCGGAGCTGCATTTTCGCTTTGCCCAGAGGTACCTGGCGTCCACCAACCCCGCTGCTGCATCGAAAGAGTTTACTCTCGCCCGAGACCTTGATGCCCTGCCCTTTCGCACTACATCCCGCCTCAACGCGATCATCACCCAGGCGGCAAATGAGTTTGCGGGTCCGAACCTCACCTTCTGCGATGCCGCCAACTTCTTTTCGACCAACAGTCCGGACGGAATCCCGGGGCACGAATGGTTTTACGAGCACGTGCACTTTAATTTTAGCGGGAATTACCGTCTCGCTCTTGCGTGGGCCCGTCAGGTAGCGCTTTGTTTGCCGACGACGCTGCGGAACGGTGGCGTTCCGGAGTGGGCGTCGCAAGAGCTTTGCGAGCGGCGGCTGGGATTAACGGATTGGAACCGTGCCGATGTCCTCGACGACATGCTGCGCCGGATGTCTCAACCTCCGTTGAGCACCCAATCGAACAATGCTGAGCGGATGGCTCAGCTCCGCTCCGAGTTGACCGCCTTGCGCCGGCAAATGGACCGAACAGCAGCGAAGAACGCCGACAAGCTCTATTTGGAAGCGCTCGAGCGCGCGCCCGAGGATTTTCGACTGCACGAAAACTTCGCTCAATTCCTGGAAGCGGTGGGCGACCTTCCCGGGGCGCTCAACCACTGGCAGCGTGTGCGCGAGCTGATTCCGCATCATCATCTCGGCTGGTTTGAGACCGGGCGTCTGCTGGCGCGCCAGGGAAAGTGGGGTGAAGCGCAGGCAGCGCTCTCGGAGGCGGTGTCATTGCGTCCCGATCTAAGCGAGGGCTGGCTCGAACTCGGCCAGGTGCAGTACCGCGAAGGCAACCAGGTTTTAGCGTTGGCGGATTACGAGCGAGCGCGCCGGCTGCTGCCGCAGGACCACCGCGTCTATTATCATATCGGCAAATCGCTCTCGAAGCTCGACCGCCGCGCCGAAGCGATTCAACAATTTCGCAAGGCCGTCCAGCTCCGGCCCACGTATTGGGAGGGACTCTATGCTCTGGGCGAAGAGCTGGCGTTCGATAGGCAAGTCGCGGAGGCCAGCACCCGATTTCAGCAGACGCTTCAGCTCAAACCGGATTATCCCCCGGCCCATTTGAACCTGGGCGTCGCGCTGGTCGTGCAAGGCCGGCTTGACGAGGCCGTGGCCCAATTCCAGGAAACTCTTCGGCTCGACCCTGAAAACAAGTTGGCCAAGGAATACCTGGCGCAAGTTCAGGCGCGTCTGCCGAAATAAGGGCCCGCTTGAATCTCTCATTCTTCGTTACTGGCGCAGGATTTGAACACCACCCGGTTTCTGCAGCTCGCGCTGGGCCTCCGCATCTCCCGGTTTAAGGCGCAGGACTTCGCTGAATTCCTCCCGGGCCTCGGCGGGCTTGCCCGCGTAAACCCACACCGCATGACTCGCGATCAGAACTCTCGCGCGCAAGCCCAAAGCAAACACACCTCCCTGGGTCCCGGAATGGTAACGCTCCCACCAGACCGTGAACAGCCCCATGGCCAGGCCGATGCCACAAACGGACTTATCTGGACGAGGCGCGCCCGGTTGATGGGCTGTCTTTTGAGCCAGCGATTTGGGTGATGTAAGCGTCGTCGTCCCAGATAAACCCGGCTTTCTAGACGGGTTGGTAGGCAAACACCGTCGCTGCCACCAGCAGCAGGCCGAGGAACCACGTGGAGTGCAGCAGGCCCTTGGCATCGGAATGCTTTGCCTCGGCACCTCTTCACTGGTTCATCGCGGCGGGATGATAATCAGGCGGATCGACCAGTTCAACCGCTTAGAACAGCGCGACTAAAAACGTAAGCGATCAGTTTACAGAGAAGAAAGCGCCAGCCCTTTACAGCGAGAGCCTTTTCCGCGGACCGCCACGCCCCGTGGCGTTCGGCCCCTCTGGTTCCAGTGGCAACCACTTCTGCCAAAACCCAGCCTGTCCGCCGTCAGACAAGGTTTGTCGCGCCATACATAGTAGAGGCCACTGTCGCCGGCCACGACCCGGGCGGCAAAATAAAAGATTCGTACCAACAAACATGAGAGCTCAAACCCTCCACCCTTGCGCCGTCGCTTGCCGCCGACCCCGTCCACATTATGGCCGCTATCGCGGCCTTAACACTGCCTAACACTGCTTAACACTAAATTTTTTTCACTTAGAGGCAATCCCGACCGGGGCTTTTCGCGAGTCGTGCGAATACGCGGCGACGGCCCGGTATATGCTTTCTCAAAGTTATGAAGCGCGCTGCTTTTAAGTTGGCCCCCTGTAAAGGCGGATGGATCCGCACCACCATCGCCCCCCTGAACGACAAACGGGAAGCGAGGTTTGGCACCGTCGATGTGGTGATGTTTTCTATGTTAGTGACTGCGATCGTGGCAGTTGCACGTCTGCTCATCGCCCGTTGACCGTTTTCAACGGCATCCGGTCGATTCCTTAGGTCCGCCGGTCTTCGTCAGTTTTTCCCTTATCCTGCCACGTGGCGCCCGTCACGTCGCGCACCCGGTTGGAGTCTCAAAATTGGGCATGACTTTTCACCCTCACCGCTCTATGGTTGGCGCCAGACCGCACAAAACAGAAACGGAAACCTATGCACGAACGGCAAACCGAGGTCCTGGTGGCGGGAGCCGGACCGGTGGGACTTTGGAGCGCGCTACTGCTGGCCGATGCTGGGGTGGATGTAGCCATCGTGGACCGCGAGGAGCGCACGGCGGCTCGAAGCTACGCCTGCGCCTTGCATCCAGCGACTCTGAAGGCATTGCACCGGTTCGGCCTGGCAGAGGAAGCCATCGCTCGCGGGCGGAGGATTGAGAAGGTCGCGTTCTACGAGGGGGCAGTGAAGCGCGCCGAATTAAACCTCTCGTCGGCCGGTGGCGACTTTCCTTTCCTGGTGGTTCTGCCGCAGAACGCCTTTGAGTCGTTGCTGGAACAGCGACTGCGCCGGGCGGGCGTCAAAGTGTTTTGGAACCACCGCGTCGCGGACTGCGCGGACGAAGAGCAAAGCGTGGCCATCACCATCGAGGAATTTGCTGGAACTTCCACTGGCTACATCGTCCCCCATTGGGAAACCGTAGTCAAAGAGCGGTCCATCGTGCGCGCGCAATTCCTGCTGGGCGCCGACGGCCAAAACTCCACCTTGCGGCAGCGCCTGGGGCTCGAACAGGAAAACGTCGGGGAGCGACAACATTTCGCCGCTTACGAGTTCGAGACCGACGCCGCCGACGCCGAGGAAGTCAGGGTCGTGCTGGACCAGACGACCACCAATGTGCTGTGGCCTTTGCCGAAAAACAGATTTCGATGGACTTTTCAATTGGTCCGTTCGGAACTGCCGACGGAATTCCCGGAGAAAGAGCGCCGCGCCGCGAGGCTCGCTGAACCGCAGATCGATGAACGCATTCGCGAATATGTGCAACGGATCGCTCGGCATCGGGCGCCGTGGTTCGAGGCGAAAATTGAGAAAATTCTGTGGTGTACAGAGGTCGTTTTCGAGCGGCGGCTGGTGAAGGATTTTGGCAGGAACCGGTGCTGGCTTGCGGGCGATGCCGCGCACCAAACCGGCCCCGTCGGTGTGCAAAGCATGAACGCCGGGTTTGCCGAAGCCGGGATGCTGGCCGCCGCGCTGCAAAAAACCCTGCGTGGGCAGGCGCAGTTCGACCTCCTTGAGGGTTACAACCGGGAGTGGCGGAACGAGTGGCGGCGGCTGCTCGACTTAACGGGCGACCTCAGCGCCCGGAACGGAACCGAACCCTGGATTCGCGAGCGCAGCGCGAGGCTGCTGCCTTGCCTCCCCGGGCTCGGGAAAGAGCTGACCGTGCTCAGCAACCAATTGGGATTGGACTGGGTTGAGGCCGCGGTAAAATGAGCTTTCGTTCTGCGGTTGGATTTGTGATACTTTAAATCGGACAAGAGAATATATGCATATGACAAAAAGGAATTTGATCCTGGCATTCATAATCGGAATGGGCGCGATGCCGGCACCGGCGCGACAACCGGCTGCTCCGGCAGCAGTTCCGCAGGCTGGAGCTGGTGCCAACCCGGCTGGTCCGAAGATCCAGTTTGCGACACCGGTGTATGACTTCGGGCGCGTGAAAGCGGGCGAGCCGGTGAAATACTCGTTTGTGTTTACCAACACAGGTGACCAGGTGCTGGAGGTCAAAGCGGTTCAGCCTTCCTGCGGCTGCACGACCGCTGGTGATTGGACGCGGGTGGTGAAGGCCGGTGAAACCGGAAATGTCCCGGTCCAGTTCAATAGCGCCAATTTCAACGGCCCAGTGTTCAAGACGGTCACGGTGACCTCGAACGACCGCACGACCCCGACAGTGGTCCTGCAGCTTAAAGGCTCCGTCTGGAAGCCAATCGAATACGTTCCCCCCTACACGGTGCTCAACATTCTGCCGGATTCGCCGACGGCTTCGGCGGTGATCCGCATTATCAACAACACGGATGGGCCCCTCACTCTGTCCGATCCCGAATGCAACACCAAGGCGTTTACCGCCCGCCTCACCACGACTCAGCCCGGCAAGGAGTATCAGTTGACGCTCGAGGCCGTCCCACCGCTCACCCCAGGCAGCATCCAGGGCAAGGTGACCTTGAAAACCTCCCTCGCCGATCTGGCTTCCATCGAAGTTCCCTTTTGGGCCAACGTGCAGCAGCCGGTCATCGTCATGCCTCCGCAAATCACGCTGCCGCAGAACCCGCTGACCACGCGAGCCACTCCAGCCGTCACCATCCAGAACAACAGCACCAATGCCATGGTTCTCTCCGACCTCGCGGTGAACGTGCCGGGGGTGGAGGTGCAACTCCGGGAGCTTTCGCCCGGGAAAACGTTCAACATATCGTTCACGTTCCCCGAGGGGTTCACTATCCCTCCTGGCCAGCAGGTTGCCTTCACCGCTAAATCCAGCAATCCCCGCCTGCCGCTGATTAACGTGCCCATCGTGCAGATGCCCCGCACGGTTCCTCCGCCCCAACCGGCCGGCGTTCCCGCCGCGACGCTGCCGCCTGCCGTCCGCCCGGCGCCGCTCTTGCCCACCGCGCAGGCTGCCCACCCGGACCGCTAATGTGAGAAAAGTGCTGTTGGAAGGTCTGGCTGTAGCGGCAGCAGGAGCCGCTCTCGCCTTCGCCGCCAACGCCCTCTCTCCGCGGGGCCTCACGCTCACGCGGAACTATTTCCCCAACGACACCCACCTGGCTGCGAACGCGCAGCCAGGCACAAATCTTTTGCGCCCCGGCCCGGAAGCGAACGCCGGTGTTCCGGTGACTAGGCTGGAGACCCAAATTCGCGAACTCGGTTTGCGCGCGGCCGACAGCAACCTGGTGCAGCAGCTCTTCCAGGATCCACGCCGCGACCAGGATGGGATAGTGTTCGTTGACGCGCGCGACGCTGAACATTACCAGGCCGGCCACATCCCGGGCGCCTACCAATTGGATTACTATCACAAAGAAGATTATCTCGCCGCCGTGCTCCCGGCTTGCCTCGCGGCGCAGACGGTGCTCGTTTATTGCGCCGGCGGCGCGTGCGAGGACAGCCTGCTCACCGCCAGCGTCGTGCTCGCGCCCGTCGTGCCGAAAGAAAAGCTTTTCGTCTATGAAGGCGGCTTCACCGAATGGACGAACAATCGGTTGCCAGTGGAACTAGGACAGCGGAGGAGCGGCCGAATGCTGGAAGCTCCCAGGTAGCCCGGGTATGAGCGCCCGGCCACTTTCTACCAACCCAACCCGTGCGGATATGCTCGCGGTGCTTGCGCGCTGGGTACTCGGCGGTTTCTTCGTTTATATGGGGATGCAAAAGGCCGTGCATCCGGAAGCCTTCCTGAAATTGGTGCGACAATATGAACTGGTTGGCGATCCGTTTCTTCTAAACACGATCGCGGCCTGCCTGCCGTGGTTCGAGGTATTCTGCGGGCTCCTGCTGGTAGCCGGCGTGGCGGTTCGAGGGACGGCCTTGATGCTGGTCCTACTGCTGGCCCCCTTCACTCTTGTCGTGGTGAAGCGCGCCCTGGCAATCGCGGCGGCCCAGGGTGTGGCGTTTTGGACGGTGAAATTCGATTGCGGCTGCGGGGCTGGCGAGGTCCTCATTTGGAAAAAGGTCCTCGAGAACTCTTTGTTTGTACTGCTCTCGTGTTGGCTTCTTAGCGGGCGCGGCCGGCCATTGTCCGCGCGGTTCAGCTTGTTCGGGTCGGACGAAACAGAATCCGAAATCCCGGAACTCGAGGCGTTCAACGGTGCAGAAAAGCAATTCCCCTCACCCCTGCTCTCTTCCGACGGGAGAGGGCGAAGCGACGCCAGTCGGTCAGCGAACGCTGAGCCCCCGTGAATTTCGCATCCTCGTTCGCGTTCGGTTATGGTTTCGCCGGCCTCTGAGGTAGGGTAGTGCCATGCGCTATCGGATTCTGGGCAGCACGGGACTCCACGTCTCGGTCATCGGGGTCGGCACATGGCAATTCGGGGGCGAATGGGGCCGCGAATTTTCGCAGGCCGAAGTCGATGCCATCCTGGATCAGGCCGCGAATTGGGGAATAAACTTGATCGACACCGCCGAGTGCTACGGGGACCATCTCTCGGAGCGGCTGGTGGGCGATTATCTCAGGCGGCACGACCGGTCGCGCTGGCTCGTCGCCACCAAGTTCGGGCACCACTTCAAAGGGTTCATGGACCGCGATGACGCTTTCTCCGTAACGGACATGCGCCGCCAACTCGAGGGCTCGCTACGTGCTTTGGGCGTGGAGACGCTCGATTTATACCAGTTCCATTCAGGCTCCGACGCGGTATTCCAGAACGAAGAATTGTGGTCCATGCTGGCGGAACAAAAACGAGCAGGAAAAATCCGTCATCTCGGAATTTCCATTCTGGGCAAGGGCAGTGAGTTGCAGGCTCGCGAGTCTCGAAAGGTTGGCTCGGAGGTTCTCCAGGTAATTTACAATCGACTCGACCGGCGGCCGGAGCGGATGTACTTCCCCCACGCGGAGCGTGACCGCCTCGGCATCCTGGCCCGGGTGCCGCTGGCGAGCGGATTGCTCAGCGGCAAGTATCGCGCCGGCGCGGCGTTCCCACCGAATGACGTGCGGGCGACGTTTGACGCCGAAAAGTTAAAAATGGACCTGGCAGAAGTGGAGAGGGTAAAACTCGGCGAGGTGCCCGCCGGGATGCCTATGGCTCAATGGGCGCTCGCGTGGTGTCTGAAGAATCCATTGGTCTCGGCGGTGATTCCGGGCTGCAAAGACCCCGCGCAGGTTGCAGCCAATGCAGCAGCGGCGGAGCTTGAAGTTGCCGGATGAAAGCCGGAATCCTCACTCCAGCCCGAGTTCTTTGCGGAGAAAGGTATAGGCCAGTGCCGACATAAACGCGGATTGTTTGTTATTCGCGGCGCCGCCATGTCCGCCCTCGGTGTTCTCGTAATACAAAACGTCGTGCCCCTGCTCTTTCATCCGGGCGACCATTTTTCGCGCGTGGCCGGGATGCACCCGGTCGTCGCGAGTTGAAGTGGTGAACAACACGCGCGGGTATTGCTTGTCCTTGAGGACGTTCTGGTAGGGAGAGTACTTGCTGATGTAGGCCCACTCGTCGGGCTTGTCGGGGTTGCCATATTCATCCATCCAGCTCGCGCCCGCGAGCAGGTGATTGAAGCGGTGCATATCCAGCAGCGGCACCTGGCACACCACGGCTTTGAAAAGGTCCGGCCTTTCGGTGAGCATGACGCCCATTAACAAACCGCCGTTCGAGCCGCCCTGGATGCCGAGGTGTTTGGCTGAAGTCACTTTCCGCGCGAGCAAGTCTTCCGCTACCGCGATAAAATCGTCGTAGGCGCGCTGCCGGTTTTGCTTCCGCGCCGCCGCGTGCCATTTGGGTCCAAACTCGCCCCCACCGCGGATGTTGGCCAGCACGTACACGCCGCCGCGTTCGAGCCAGGCGGTGCCCACGTTCGCGCTATAGGCCGGCAGCATCGAGATTTCGAAACCGCCGTAGCCGTAAAGCAACGTCGGGTTGTTCCCATCGTAGCGCAGGCCCTTCCGGCTCACCTGGAAATAAGGGACGCGGGTTCCATCCTTCGACGTCGCTTCGTGCTGGGAAATTTCCAAACCGTCCGCCTTGAAAAAGGCCGGCAGGGTCTTGAGTTTTTCGCGCTCGCCGCGGCCAAGGGCGCCCAGATAAAGGCTGGAGGGAGTCAGAAAATCCGTCACCGTCATAAAATAATCGTCCGACTCATCCGGATCGATTCCGCTCACGCCCACAGAGCCGAAGGCGGGCGTCTCCAGCGGCACCCGCGTCCATTTTCCATCCTTGTGCTGGAGGACGTACAAACGATTTCGCACATTCTCAAGTTCGTTGACGATGAGATAGTGTTTCGTCTCGCTGGTCGCAGCCAGGCTCTTTCGCTCGGTGGGAGCGAAGAGCGTTTCAAATTTCCGGTCGCCTTTCAGGTAGCCGTCGAAATCGGCGGCAAGCAACGAGCCGGCGGGATAGGTTTTGTCTCCGACGGTCCAATCCGACCGCAACCGCAGCACCAGTTGGTCCTCGAAAGTACCCACGGTGGCATCGGCAGGTTTGTCCAGCTTAACCCAGTTATCTCCCCGCCGGACGTACTCCTCGCTGGTAAAGAAGGTCACACCGCGATGAATGAAATCGTAGGTGTGTCCGTGGTCATGATCGACCGACGCGTCCACGCTGACATCTTCCGCTTTGCCCTCAAAGACGAACTTGGCAGCCGACAGCGGGGTGCCACGCCGCCATTCCTTGACGATGCGCGGGTAGCCCGAGTCGGTCATCGAGCCCGGACCGAAGTCAGTGCCCACATACAGCGCGTCCCGGTCCCGCCACGCGACGTGGCTCTTCGCCTCCGGCAAGTAAAACCCGTTCGTCACAAATTCTTTGTCGTTGAGATTAAACTCCCGCACGACGCTCGCGTCGGCGCCGCCGTGGGAGAGCGAGACCAAACAACGGTCGTACGTGGGATACAACACGTCGTAGCCTTTCCAAACCCAGTTCTCCTTTTCGAGCGACGCGAGCTTGTCCAGGTCGAGCACAGTTTCCCACGCCGGCTCCGCCTTCTTGAACTCCGCCAAACTCGTCCGCCGCCAGACCCCGCGCACATTTTTTTCGTCGCGCCAAAAGTTGTAATAGTAAGCGCCGTGCTTCGCGACATAAGGAATCCGCTCTTTTGAGTCCAGGATGGACAGCAGGCGTTGGCGAATCGGCTCGAAATCCGGTGAAGCCTCCAACTCCTTTGTGCTCTGCGCATTTTGCTCGCGGACCCAGGCCAGCGCCCGCTCGCCGGTGACATCCTCCAACCAAAGGTTAGGATCTTCCGCCACCACGGTCTTGCCCACGGCGCCCGGGGCGGAAGGCTCGCCCGGCTCGGCGGCGCGAGCCTGGAGCAGGCCGGCAAACAAAAGTGCGGCCGCGAACCCCGCAACCGGTATGAGTCGATTCCAATGTTCTGCGACGACGTGTGTCATAGTCAGGGCCGTAAGATAGCAACCAGGGAATGAGGAAGGAAATAGTTTCGGCGGGAGATGGGCGCCGATCTTCTCGTTTGATCTTCGCAGCTGGTTTTCTAGAATTCGCGCGATGACTCCGTCGAATTACCGCGTGCGGCGAGCGACGCTGGATGACATGGACGCGCTGATGAAGCTATGGAAGTCGATGAACTTCCCGGTGGACGACCTTGCCAAACGAATCACGGAATTCCAGGTGGCGGAGGGCGCCGACGGCCAATTGCTCGGCGCGATGGGCCTGCAAATCACCCAGCGCCAGGGGCTCGTCCACAGCGAGGCCTTCACCGATTTCGCCCATGCGGAGCCGCTCCGCCAGCCGCTTTTGGATCGGCTGCAAGCCGTCGCCGCCAATCACGGGCTGCTGCGGCTATGGACCCAGGAACAGGCGCCCTTTTGGCATCACAGCGGGCTGGCGAAAGCCGACGACGACGCACTGCAGAAATTGCCGGCGGCCTGGCGCGGCGCATCCCCCGCCTGGTTGACGCTCAAACTCAAGGATGACGTCGAGGAAGTCATCTCTGCCGATAAAGAATTCGCGCTGTTCATGGAATCAGAACGGGAGCGCAGTCGCCGGGTGTTGCAGCAGGCCCGCGCGTTGAAGTTCGTTGCGGCGCTGATCGCTTTCGGCGTTTTCCTCCTGGTGATCGTAGGAGGATTCCTCCTCGTGAAACACAACCCGCAATTGCTGCACCGGTGAGATTCCGTTACTCCTGCCTGGCCTGATGCAGGCCGACCGATCGGGCGATGTCGTCGAACTCTTCCTTGGTCACGTCTTCGAGCTGTTTGCCTTTCGAGGTCAGGCGCTCGTTGATTTTGATGGCCTTTTCGGTCATCACCTCATGCGTCTCCGCCGAGCCGCCCAGGAGCAGGAAGTTCGGCCCGGTGGTCAGCCGCTTGTGGCCGTCGGAATCCAGTCCGAGGCCCAGCAATACTGCTTTCCGAGTACGCTTCTTTTTGCTCACGTCAGCCATACCTAAAGGCTAACCGTTGGCGGGTCTAACGTCAATCATCGAGTGGAGGGCGGTCACCTCAATCTTTAGCGAACGCCGGGAACTATTCGCCAATGGGTGACTGTGGTAGGGCTGTTTGTCCTCAAACAGCCGCTGCACCTTCCGCCAAGCAGAAGCCGCTGCGCCTGAGGTCTCGCACGGCTCGCGGCGCGTTCAGACAGCGCGCCCTACCACGTTGGCCAAGGATCGCCGAGGCGAAAGAATCCACCAGGGGCGGGGACGGCCACGTCCCCGTGCGGTCCTCGTCAAAGAGCGATCAACGGGGACGTGGCCGCCCCCGCCCCTGGGCTTACTTGCCCGGCGCATCGAGCTGTTTGCCATTATGTTCCGGCCCCAGTTTCAGCAAAAACGGAACTGCGGTCTTAGCCCACGCCGCTGGCGACGGATAGTTCGCCGCCGAGTTGCCGAAACAGCTTCGGAGCATTTCCGTGTTGATGATGCCTGGATTGAGTGCGACGGCCGCCATGCCCGAGGGCAGTTCTTGCGCGAAGGCCTGCGTCAGACCTTCGATCGCCCACTTGCTGGCGCAATATGGCGCGACCTCCGGGTCCGTCGAGCGCCCCCAGCCCGAACTGAAGTTCACGACGACACCCCGCTTGCGCTTAACCATCTCCGGCACGAAGTGACGAATCACGTTGGCCGCGCCGGCTACGTTGACGTCGAGCACTCGCGAAAACTCGCGGGCGCCGATTTCCCATAACGGCGCATTTTTGTTGATCACCCCGGCATTGTTGAGCACTAGGTCAGGCGGACCCTTCGAACTGAGCAGCACACTCGCCCAGGATTTGACCTCGTCGTCGGATGACACATCGACCGCATAAAAATCATGCGGCCGCCCGAACTGCTGCCGGAGCTGGTCGATTTCCTGCCGGGTCCGGCCGCATCCAAGAACCGTATGCCCCAAGCGGCTAAACTCATCCACCATTGCCCGCCCCAGTCCACGGGTACTGCCGGTGATCAGTACAATTCTCTTAGGCATACCTGTTAGAGCTGTGCCCGAATGCTGTCTGGAATCCAGGCTCGGCGCAATCCCCATTTTTCGCGGCGCCTATAAACCTTGTCGCGGATTATAAATGCCTGCCTGACCGGTGACTGTTAGATTGACAGCGAATGAGCCAATTGTTATCCATCGGCCGACCGGTGCGGTTGGGAGTAGTTGGCAGTCCAGGACTGAACATGAAAACCATACGCTGGGTAGCTATTCTGACCGTTCTCACAGTCGGGGGCTTCGGTTCCGCCCGCCTCCGGGCGGCGGAGGAAGACGGCGTGGCGCTGGCGATCATTTACGACACCTCGGGCAGCATGAGGGATCCGGTCCTGGACCGGTCCGGCCACTCCGCGCCCAAATTCGTTATTGCTAATCGGGCCCTCTTGGCGGTGGCAAAGCAAATACAAAGTTTTGCAACGAATACCGCGGCGGGCGCGCCGCGCAAAATCCACGCAGGCCTCTTCACTTTTCAGGGCAACCAGGCGCGCGAAGCGATTAGGTTCGGCCCGTTTGATGCCGCCGCAATCCAGAACTGGGCCGAGCATTTCTCTAATCCAAACGGGAGCACCCCGCTGGGCAACACCCTGACCGCTGCCAGCCGAACGGTTTTGAACTCTCCCTTATCCCGCAAGCATGTGTTGATCATCACCGACGGTATGAATACCGCCGGTCCGGACCCGGCGCGGGTGCTGCCGCGGCTCAAGCAACAAGCCGCGGAGCAAGGCACCGCTCTTTCCGTCCATTTCATCGCGTTCGATGTCGATGCGAAAGTGTTCGACCCGGTCAAGAAGCTCGGCGCAACCGTGGTCGGCGCGGCGGACGAGACGCAGCTCAATTCGCAGCTTCAGTTCATCCTCCAGCGAAAGATCCTGCTTGAGGAGGAAGAGCCAACCAAAACCAAATAAGAAAGAATCCTATGTTCAGAGCGATCAAACGAATCTTTATCTGGCTCGGTTTAGTCGCCGAGAAAGCCACCGAAACCGACGCCATCAACCAGGCGGTCGTCGAGCGCGGCATCCGCGACTCCAAAGCGAAGGCCGACAAGGCCCATTATGCGAATGGGCAGCTTGCGGGCCAAATCGCGCTGCTGAAGGACCAAATCAAGCGGCAGGACCGCCAACGCGACGAATTGCAGAGCCTCCTCCAGGCCGCGGCCGCGGCTAATGACGAAGCCAACGGCTCGCATTACGCCGAGGAACTGGCGACGCTCGAACAGGACCTCAACGATAACAAGAGCCAGGCGGACAACCTTGAACAGCTCTATAACCAAAACACCGCGATCATTGCCGAAAGCCTGCGGGAGATTCAGCGATTCCAGCGCGAGTTCGAGGCGGTGAAAGCCAAGGTTGCCATCGGCCGCTCGCTCGAGGGCCTTGCGGGTATGATGAAAAGCTCGATCACGGAATTGCAGGGCATGATGGGCGGCGAGATGGGCCAATCCATGCAGCAATTGCGCCAGTCCGCCGCCTCGGGCGAAGGCCAAATGCGGGCGACGCTCGACCTGGCCAAGGAAATGGGCTCCGGCATCGCCCGCCAGCAGGAAGCCCGCAAAGCCCGTGGCGCCGTGCTGTTCCAGGAATATAAAAAGAAGATGGGCATGGTCCAACCCGACGTGGCCGCCACCGCGGCCCCTCCTGCCGCCCAACCCGAACGACAGAGGATTCCTGAAAAATAGCCGCTGGATTAATGGATTGATGGATTAGTGGATTAATGAAAGCGCGCGTGCGGCTGGGAAGCTGAAGTAAGGGCAGCATCGGAGTTCGATGAACTGAGTCGAGGGATTTATGGAATATACAAAGCGACGCAACTTGAACCGCGGTTACATGAAACTCGAAGTGTGGCAGCGCGGGATGGACCTGTTTGACCTTGCATTCCGGTTCGCGGACCACGTAGCGGATTTCAAACTCAAGTCACAGTTCACGGATGCCGCCCAGTCGATTTCGTCCAACGTCGCCGAAGGTTACGGGCGGAGAACCCTCCCGGAGTACCTTCAGTTTTTATACACCGCCAAAGGCTCCTTGGCAGAGGCGCTCACGCGAGCTGGCGGGCTCCGGCGCGTAAGGTTGATGAACGACGCCGAATTTGAGGAGTTCGATCGACTGCATTACGAGGTAGAGAACAAGCTCCTGGGTCTGATCGAATCCATGGAGATCAAGCGCGGGACGGGAGCGTGGTCCGACGCGCTGCCACGTCATTCGGCCAATTCGCCAACGCAGCCAATGAAGGACTGTGCCCCAACCGACAATTGACGCACCAATCCATTAATCCACTAATCCATTAATCCACCAATCCACTAATCCATTAATCCACCAATCCACTAATCCATTAATCCACCAATCCATTAATCCATTAATCCATTAATCCGAACCGTTTGGACCTCCTATGACTGCTAAAGGAAAAATCGTTTTAACCATCCTGTTTTTGGGCATCGTCGGCTTCGGTGTCTATCGCTGGTGGGATAAAATCGCACCCCAAATGCGGCCCCAAAGCCAGCCCATTGACGTCGCCAAGGTGAAAGAGGAAATCGCCAGGGCCAAGGCCGCGCCGGTGGATATTCCGCTGCTCATCGGCACCAATGCGGCGACGCTCGTCGAACGCTCCGGCATTCCCGCTGTGACGGGAGTGAGCGACTACGCCAAACCCACCAAGGACGGCAAGCCAATCGTCGAGTTCCCGATCAACGTGTGGCCCGGCTGGGCGCCCATCATCGTGGCAAACGCCGGCCTGGAGCCCAACGACCAGAGCGTGTTCGCCAAGAAGTACGGGTTCTACGTGCGGCTTAGCATTGTCGATGACCCTGTCAAGGCGCGTGACCTCTTCGCCAGCGGCCAGAGCCATATCCTCTGGGGCACGCTCGATATGATCGCTCTCTTCGCTCCTGAACTCGTCAAGGACTCCCGCACTGTCCCGGTCGTCTGCCAGCAGATTGACTTTTCCGCGGGCGGCGACGGAGTGGTCGCCCGGGGCGAAATCCGCAGCATCAACGATTTCCGCATGACGGGCGGCAAACGCAAGAAGGTGATCCTGGCCCAAAACTCTCCCAGCCACTACTTGATCATGGCGCTGCTCATCGACGCCGGCATCGACCCGAACGATATCGACTTCAAATGGGCGGCCGACGCTCCCTCGGCCGCGAAAATCTTCGTCCAGGATAAGACCTTCGACGCATTCGTAGGTTGGTCCCCGGACATTTATAACATCACGGACGCTCTAAAAGGTAGCACGCGTCTGGTGGTAACGACCGGCACCGCCAACCATCTCATCGCCGATGTCTGGGCAGTCCGCAACGATTTCTACCGCGATCATCCCCAGGTTGTTTCCGGCCTGGTTCAGGGCATCTTCGACGGTATGGATATGGTCCGCAAAGATCCCAAGAACGCCGCGCGGGCCCTGGCTATGGCCTTCAAGCTGCCCGAAGAAGACTGCGGCAAGATGATCGGCAGCGATGGCGGCGTCGCGGAAGGCGACGCGCACCTGACCAACTACCGCGAAAACGCCAAGTTCTTTCTTGACCCGTTCAATCCCGCCAACTTTGAGGTTGTGTGGAACAGCGCTTCGACCATCTACAAGTCTCTTGGCACGATTCCCATTACTGTGCCGGTCGCAAAGGTCAAGGCTCAGACCCTCCTGGCCGCCATGGCCGACTCCTATAAAGACGTGCGAGACCTTTCGCAGCCCACCTTTAAACCGGATGCGCTCCTGAAGCTCAGCCCGGAAGCCGGCGCCGGCCAGGTGTTGACCAAAGCGGTCATGATCTCCTTCGAGCCGAATGGCTTCACCCTCAACGCGAACTATGACGCCAGCATCCCCGCGACGCTGGAGGAAATCGGCAAGCTGGCCGGCCGATTCGGCAACGCCTACATAATCATCGAGGGCAACACCGATGCCAGCAGGAAAGGGATTGTCCCTTCTGATCTGGTGCGCCAGCTCTCCTACGACCGCGCGGATGCCGTCCGCAAAGCCATCATGGAGAAATACAAGTTCGACCCGAACAAGTTCAAGGTGGTCGGCAATGGCTGGGATAATCCGCTCCCAGGCTGCACTGACAGCAGCAACGCCGAGAACAACAAAAAGAATCGGCGCGTGGAAGTTAAGGTCTTCCCGCTGGAGTCAGGTTCGTAATCCCTGCTTCCGCCCGCTCCGTGCGCAGAGTTGCAACTTGGCGCTGGAAAAGCAAGCGGCGCGGAAGTGCATCTTAATCGCTGAAATGCTCCAATTCCTTAGGTTCCTCATCTTCGCCCTGGTCTTCGTGGGCCTGCTCACGCTGGCAGTGCGGCTTGCGCGGCTGCGGGTCAATGGCGATTTGCCGTACGCCGAAGCCCTCGGCGTGACCACGCTGTTCATCGCTCTGGTGGTGGGGGTTTGGTGGTTCGTCACTCGCGGCGGCCCCGAAGAACGCATCGTTCAAGCTCTCATCATGCCCAGCCCGATGGAGGTGCTCAAGGCTTTCGGCCCGCTGCATTTCCAACAGGGCCTGGTCCGCAGCGCGTTTTATTCCTGGCTGCGCGTGAGCGCTGGTTTCGGACTCGCCGCCCTGGTCGCCGTCCCCCTGGGAGTTTATATGGCCACCTTCCCACCCGTCGCTGCTTTCTTTCGCCCGCTCTCCCTCGCCGGCGCCTACGTGCCGATCGTCGTCTTCATCCCCCTCAGCATGACCTGGTTTGGGACCGGCGAGGCCCAGAAGATCGGCTTCCTGTTCATCGGCTGCTTCGTCGCACTATTGCCGCTGGTCATCAAGGACATCGCCGATGTGCCCTCGGCGTTCCTGGATGTGGCGGTCACCAAGGGCGCCTCGCAATGGCAGCTCGTGCGCCACGTGTTGTTTCCCGTCGCCAAAGCCAACATCTGGGACCATCTCCGCGGCGTCTATGGCGTCGGCTGGGGTTGGATCATCATGGCCGAAGTTTTCGTCCGGCCCGAATACGGCCTGGGCGGCCTCATCGAGGTATCCAATCGACGCAGCCAGACCGGCGCGATCTTTGCCATCATCATTGTGATTGTGCTTATCGCCGTAGCCTGCGACCGGCTCTGGCGCCTCGGCGGCGACCTGCTGTTTCCTTACCGCCGGAAGGACTAACCATGAGTGAGCCAGACCCTCAACCCGCAGCCACATCATCACCTGCTGCGCCGGCGAACGCCGCGTCGCCTCCGGTTCGCGCTTCGCAAGAAAAGACTGGGGAGGGCAGACAGCCGGAAACCAAGGCTCATCATTCGACCACCGCAGCCCAGGCTACCGGGTCAACACTTGCTGAACGCCCCCATGTCGTCGTGTTCAAGAACGTCTGCAAGAGCTTCGGCAATGGGCAGGACGCCAAAGTCGCTCTGCACGACCTCTCCTTTGTGGTCGAGGACTTGCCGAACATTGGCGAGTTGGTGACCATTGTCGGTCCCTCTGGTTGCGGCAAATCGACACTGTTGCGAATTATCGCCGGATTGAAACCCCACTTCCCGCAAACACAAGGAGAGGTTCAGGTGTTCGGGAAGCCCATTCACGAACCTGGACCGGATCGTGGGTTGGTGGACCAGAAGTACTCGCTTTTGCCGCACCTGACTGCTCTCGAGAATGTCGCCTTTGGTTTGAAACTCCGGGGCGTGCCACGCTCTGAGCGACTGGACCGGGCGAGGGATTGGGTCAAGAAGGTGGGGCTCGATGGGTGCGAGCGGAAATTCCCCTCTGAGCTTTCGGGCGGCATGCAACAGCGGGTAGCCATCGCCGCCACACTGATTCTGCAGCCACGCATCCTCCTGATGGACGAGCCCTTTGGCGCTTTGGACCCGGGCATTCGGCTGCGGATGCAGGAGTTGCTGATCCAGCTCTGGAACGAGAAGGAAGAAACCGTCTTTCTCGTAACTCATTCCGTCGAAGAGGCGGTGTATTTGGGGGATCGAGTTTTCCTGATGGCGGCCAACCCGGGTCGGCTGGTCGAGGTCCTGAAGGTGCCGCGTCCGGCGGAACCGCCCGAGGTAAGCCGCCGCCGGCCTTGGTTCATCGAGTTCTGCCAGGCCCTGCTGCGCCGGCTGGAAGAAGAGTCTCCCGCGCCGCCAGGCGTCAAAGTGTGAGAAGCTGTGAAAAAACGGGGAATAGCTCCACTCTGAAAAGTCGTCTACCACCCAACATGGTCTCTTGCATGTGAGTGACTTTTTGAACTCGTTCAAACTTTCTGCGCGACGGATCAGACGGCCCGGCCCCGTCACGGTCCAGCCCCGTCAGGGGCGCAATGTTTATAGTAACGCCGCCCAAGTGAGCCGGCGCAGCCCCGTCAGGGGCGCGATGCATAACGTGAACTGTCGGTCGAGAATTGAACAAACAAACCAATCAAAAGGAACCGTGGCCAACACCTTTAGCCAGATCTACATCCAGGCGGTTTTCGCACCGGAGGGCCGTCAGAACCTCATCCGCCGCGAGAACAAAGAGGAACTTCACAGATACATCACTGGCATCATCACTGGACAGGGCCAAAAACTCTTGGCCATCCACTGCATGCCCGACCACACCCACGTCTTGATCGGGTTGCGCCCAGCCATGGCCCTTTCCGACCTGATGGAGGAGGTCAAAGCTCATTCCTCAGGTTTCATCAATGAAAAGAAATGGGTGCCTGGCAGATTCAATTGGCAGGCAGGCTACGGCGCCTTCTCGTATGGCCATTCGCAACTGACTTCGATCATTCAATACATCCGGAACCAGGAAACTCATCACGCAAAAAAGAGTTTTCGCGATGAGTATTTGCAGTTCCTGAAAAACTTCGATGTGGCCTATGACCCGAAGTACTTGTTCGATTTCGATTCGTTAGCACCGCGGCAAAGTGCCCCAGATCCGTAGGACCGCGATGTTGATCGTGATCGGGGCCGAGACGCAGTCCAGCCCCGTCAGGGGCACAATGTTTATAGTAACACCGCCCGAGTGAGCTGACGCCGCCCCATTGGGGGCGCGATGTTGATCGCGATCGGGACCGAGGCACAGTCCTGCCCCGTTAGGGGCGCAATGTTTATAGTAAGATCACCGTATTGAAACAACTGAGCCCCGTTAGGGGCGCGATGAGTATGAATCGACCGATCCATTTCGTTCGCGGGCTGCTCGCACCTGCGAAGCACTTCCCATCACGCCCCTACGGGGCTCGACCGTTCTCTGGTCTCCACACTATAAACATTACGCCCCTGACGGGGCTGGGCCCCTTCAGAGCGGCTCTTTACTATAAACCTCGTGCCAACCGCGGGTCAGGCAAGCGCGGTCTGAACGTCGCCTTTCCGAGGCGGTTTCTTAACCGAACTCGCGGTGGCAATTACAATCACGAGGGCCGATTTTATATGTCGTTCAATTCCAAGGTCATTTAGTCTAACCTCATCAGAGCGCATGGACGAGCAGCCGCCAAATTATCACCGCGAGTTCTTCACAAGCCCGCACCACGCTGCGCTCGCGTTACTGACGCTCGGCCTTGGCTTCCTCAGCGCGCAAATCCTTGGCTTAATCGTCGGAGTGACGGCCTATGTTCTGGGTTGGATTTATCTGCCGGACCTTCCGTTCTTTCGCCGATGGGTGGACGGCCGCAACGAGAACTCCAAACGCGCGACGGAAGCACAAAAGGTCGCGGAGTTTGTGCAACGCCGGGACGCGTTGTTGCGCTCGCTGCCGCCTGATCGGCGGGAGCGCTATAGCCGCCTGGCCCAGGTCTGTCGTGACATCGAAACAGCGAGCGCGGACAACCTGCTGGCTTCAGCCGATGCCGCCACCGATCCCCGGCTGCGCAAGCTCGATGAACTGATGTGGACCTACCTTCGCCTGCTCGGCATTGAGGAATCCCTGGAACGATTTCTGGAAACCGAACAGCGTGAGAATGTCCCTGCCCTGGTGCAGGACGCCCAAACGGAAGCCACCCGGCTCAGTTCCGAGTTGGACGCTCTGAAAGCCAAAGGCGGCGACCCAACGCTCGAAACCAAACAGCGCTACCTTGGCTCACGCCTGGAACGCCTCGAAGTCCTGCGCAAACGCCAACAGCGCAGCGAACAGGCGCAGGCCAACCTGGCGTTGGTGGTATCGGAACAGGAGCGGTTGGACCAGCAAATCAAGCTCATCCGCGCCGATGCCGTCGCCACGAAGAACGCGGAGACCCTCACGGCCCGCATTGACGCGACCGTCGAACACCTGGACCAAACGAACAAATGGCTCTCCGAACTGGATGAGTTCAAAGACCTGGTCGGCGACATGCCGTCCACCGACTTACGGGTCGGCTACCAGGCGACCGCCGTGCCGCCCCCGCCGCCGCCGGTATTGGAAAGCCCGCAAATCCGACGACAACCCCCTCCGCGCCAGAGGCAGACCTAGGCTCAAGCTCCCTGATGAAGACCCAACCCTCCACTGCTCCGGCGGCTGACAGCCTCTCGACACGTCTGCCGCTGAAAGGCTGGGCCCTCGAACTGGCGCGCCGCTGGAACGGCGGCACCTACTCGCTGTTTGTCCTCCACGGAAATATCTTCGACCTCTTCCCGGTCCAGGACAATTCCCACATCAGTTACGTCCCGCTCAAAACGTTCCTGGTGCGCCGTCTCTTCCCCGAGCGCGCCTGCCTGCTCTTTTTCGATATCAGTGGCGGCCTGAGTTTTGGTTCAGGCGACATGCAGAAGCGATTCTTCGAGTGGCTCGAAGTCTATGATAATGTCGAAGGCACCAACTTCCATGAAGCCGGGCCGCCTCACGATTTCATTCGCCTGGCTCCCCTGCTCCGCCGTTTCTTCCTGCGCGTCGCGGAAGAAAAAGAGAAATGGAAGGGCGTCACCCTGATCATCGACTTCCCCGAGAAGCTCATCCCGGCCACCGAAGAAGCCAACGCAAGCGTCGAAGAGCGGATGAACCTGGTCACCTTCCTCAATTGGGCCGCGGCGCCCGAAATGGCCAAACTCGATATCGGCGTGATCCTGGTCACCGAGTCCGCGGGCGAGCTCAACGCGCGCCTGCTGCAAAACCCTTACGTCGCCCAGGTGCGGATTGATTTGCCGGACGCCGAGGAGCGCTTGCGCTTCCTGCAATCCGGCTGGGCCGAAGCTATGGCCGACGGGAAAGCCTGCTCCGAGTGGTGCGATTTCACGCCTGCCGACCTCTCCGCCCGGACCGCCGGATTGAATCTGCTGCGCATCCGCCATTTTGTAGCGGAAGCCATCCGCAACGGCGCGCGGGTGACTCAGGAGCACGTCACGACCAGCAAGAAGCGCCTCATCGAAGAATTCTGCCAGGGCCTGGTCCGCTTCAAGGATCCGAAACCCGGCGTCAGCCTCGATCGTGTCGCGACTCACACAGCCGCGAAGAAGCGCTTGCGCGAGCTCGCGTGGCTGATCCAGAACGGCAAGACCGACGTACTCGAGCGGGGCATCCTCGTTCCGGGCCGCGTCGGGGTTGGCAAATCGTTCCTGATCGATTGCTTCGCCAGTGAATGCTCCTTGCCGGTCATGGAAATGGGCGAGTTCCGCTCTAAATGGGTCGGTGACACTGAACGGCAGCAAGCCCGAATCCTCATGACCATCCGCGCTCTGGGACCGGTCATCGTCGTGGTGGACGAGGCCGACGCAGTCTTCGGCTCGCGCGAGGAAGAGGGCGACAGCGGCGTCTCGGGCCGCGTCTTCGCCGCGTTCGCCGCTCATATTGGCGATTCCACGTTGCGCGGGCGCGAACTGTGGGTCGCCATGACTTCGCGGCCAGACCTCCTGTCCATCGACATGAAACGCCAGGGCCGGTTCGGCCTCTGCATCCCTCTGTTTCCCGCCCAGGGACCGGACGACGTGACCGAATTGTTCAAGACGGTCGCCGGGGTTAAAAATATCGCCCTGACTGAACCGATTCTGGCGTTCATCCGCGACAACCTGGGTTCGAGGCCGTTGACGGGCAGCGACGTGGAATCCATTGTGATTCGCGGCAAGGAACGCGCCGTCCTCGCCAGCCGCGACAACGATGTGCAACGCGGGGACCTCGAGGAAGCGGTCAGTTCCTTCATTGACCCGCTTGATCCTGATTTGCTGGCGCTGCAGGAATTGGCCGCTGTGCTCGCCTGCTCCGACCGCCGCTACCTCCCCGAACGCTACCTCAACGCCGACCGCGCCAAAGCTCTGGAAGACTTCGCGCGCCTCAAGTTGCGCGCCGGTCGCCGCTAGGATTCGAAGGGATTGGAGGCCTTTTTTCCCTTACAGTACCTGATCCTCTGCGTCTGGCATGTAAACGCACCCCGCTGCTGCACGATTCCATCTCGCCTCCGGTCATCGCCCACGGGATGTTTGATGCCACGACCTTCGCGTTGCTGCCCTGGGCGACGGAGAAGATTCAACAGGGCTTTAACCCCCTGCTCTCACCCGCTTAGTGCACCCTACAAGCGGGCGCCCGAAAACCACACCCCTATGAGTCCCAGCGCGAACGCCGGACTTCAGCGAAAACCGTCAAAACAACGATCAGAAAACCGGCACAACTTCCCGCTTGACACTCGCCTCCCTGTCCGGCAGCGTCAGCTCACGATGAGTGAGACGAAAAACCAATTCTCCCTCACCCGCGTAGCGCTGAGTACACGCGGGCGCGCAAACAAGCAAATCCCTATCAGTTTATGACACTATGAAAACACTTTTCTTCCTTCCAGTCGCGGCGGCGATTTCAATTTTCCTGTGCCAGGACGCAGGCGCGGCCATTGATAAGGATGTCCAGGCGCAGATCCTTAAAATCGAGCACAGTTGGGCCGCCGCGGAGGTAAAAAATGATTTGGCGGCAATTGATAAAATTGAGGCGGACGATTTTATCATCATTGATCCAACAGGGAAGATTTCCACCAAAGCGGAGGACATGGCCAACATGAAATCTGGCGATCTCAAGTTCGAATCGATGGATCTCAAAGAGAGCAAGGTGCGGCTTTACGGGGAGATCGCGATTGTTACCGGCCGGAGCAATGTCAAGGGCAAATTCAAAGACCAGGACATCAGCGGGACGTACAGTTTCACTGATGTTTTTGCCAAAGTGGAAGGGCAATGGCGCGCCGTGTCGTCACATATCACGCGGGTGATGGAATAGCGAGCGAGTGCGGGGTAGCGTAGCGGGGTCAAACGATTGACACTTTTCATTTGTTGACCCATTTTGAACCAGGCAGTTGAACACTAAGGTCTAGGCGCTCAGCTCAAATCGCTACGCAATCGATTGCTTCACCTCCACACAGCTCACTCTGCCTTCGCCCGTGATATTCCGTTTTCGCCGCAGATCGTCAAGCGCAATTCCCTATCGGTTATTTAATCCGCCGCTCCGTCGGTTTGGAAGACCCCGAAGATTTATGAAGGGGTCAGTCAAAACTATTGACACTTTTCATTTTTTCCCGCTTTTGCGCCAGGGGATCGACCACGAAAGTCCAGGCGCCCAGCTTAAATCGCTACGTAGTCGATTTCTTCACCTCTATAAAGCTGCCGCTCGCCCTCCGTCAGTGCCATCGCCGAGCTTGCCCGGCTCGAATCTGGTGCTTGACCCCAACGCGGTCAGCCGTATGTTTGCCACACTGATCCAATCCTCAGAATTAGATGCGCCTGCCCTGCTCCATGTTTTTTTCGCTACCACCGCTGCGCAGGTTCACCCTCCTTAGGCTGTTGGGCGCCTTCGTGGTCATTTCTGCGCTCGTTCTTGCCAGTCCGGTTCGCGCTCAGGACCACACAGTGCTCTTCAGCACCGCCGACCCTGGTGTGAGCAGGGCCATCACCAATTGGGGTTTGGATACGGGCTGGCCCAGCTTTGACAACATGCAGCGCGGGCTCATTTTCATGGGAACCAATACGGTGAACCTGGTCCAGGTCGCATTTGAGGTGAATGCACCGCTGACGAATAATGACCTGTCGCGTGCCCAGAAGGCGGATCTCACAAATATGGTAAACCTGGCCTCCATGACCAGCACTAACGCTCGGTGGATTATGTCCTCCGGCACCGGGGCCGGCGTGGATCCGTCCTATCAAAGCGGCACCGGCACAGTTTATCCGGATCGCTGGGCGGCTGCGATGGCGGCATGGCAGCGAAATTACGCGATAGATTTTCCCAATCGAACCATGTGGTTGGCTCAACCTTTCAATGAGCCGGACTATGGATGGGGGCAAGGGTCACAACAAAACCTTTATGACATTCTGGGCTATCTTCAAACTTCAAACAATTTTGCCGGCGTTCGCCTGGGGGGCGGGTGCACGCTGGACTGCGGCGCCGCCACTACTTGGTATAATTACATCGCCGGCCGCGTTTCCGTCGGAACGACCCATTGCATAAACGGATCTGTTTCCAGCTATGTCAGTTTTATCCAGACGGTTTTGGCGAACAACGCCATACCTTTTGATTCAGAGATTCACAATCTCGGTGAAGTAATCATCGGCGCAAACTATGGGATTCAGGGAGGCACCTGGTGGGGGACAGCCGAGTTGGCCCGGGGAGGTTTTGCGAATGCCTGCCAGGGACAACGGCTCGGTTATGCGGACGACTGGGCTAACTGGACGGCGGCCGCAGTCTATCGCGCGCGGAACGGTGCTGTGCAGGCGTTCCTGGGCGGCTCCGAACGCCATGGCCTGACGACGACGTATCGTTTCTTCAGCAAGGACCGCGACGTGTTCTACAACGGCTACGGGCCGCAGCGTGATTACACCGTAACCAATCCTGGGTATGCGGAGGAGGTCGTGAACATCACCTGGGGCGCGGACGTGCAACCCGCCATCAGCGGCCGATACCTCATCGTCAATCGTTACAGCGGCAAAGTGCTGGAGGTTCCAGGTGCCAGCACGAATTGGGGCGTGGTCCTCGACCAAAACACCTACACCAACGGAAACAACCAACTGTGGGATGTATATCCACTTAATAATGACCTCACCTATTACACATTGGCGGCAGCGCATGACGGGACAACGGCAGATGAATCCAACTGGTCTTACAATGACGGCAACTACATCATCCAATACGGCACCGGCGCCAATCTTGTTGAACACTGGAATTTTGAATACGCCGGCAACAATTGCTTTTATATTCGCAGCCGTTGGAGCGGCAAATACCTTGATGACCTGTACCTTTCAACTGCCAACGGCACGCCCATCGGTCAATGGTCGTTCAACGGCGGTTTGAACCAGCAATGGCGATTGATTCCCGCAGGTGCAGCCGTCGAGTTCGTCGCTCCCGCAGCGCCGACCGGAGTGACTGCCATCGCCAACGCGGTTTCCGTACGATTGAATTGGAATGCGAACACCGAACCCGACCTCGCCAGCTACACCGTGTTGCGGGGAACCAACTCGGGCGGACCTTACGACATTGTTGCTCGGGGACTGACCAACAACGCGTTTACGGACAAATCGGCGAACCAGGCAAAAACATATTTCTATATCATCCAAGCAGTGGATCGTTCGTTGAACACCTCCGGTAACTCCGCACAGGTCAGCGCGACGCCGAGTTGCGGCCCGACACTTGTTGCGCGATACACCTTCGACGGTAATACAAGCGACAGTTCCGGCAACGCAAACCACGCGACCGCCATTGGGTCGCCCACATTTGTTGCCGGTAGGTATGGTTCCGCGATGAGCCTCAGTGGCGCGAGTCAGTACGCCATGGTCCCGGCCGGCATCATGGCCGGCGTCACGAACTTCACGCTCGCCGCTTGGGTGTATTGGAATGGCGGCAACGCCTGGCAGCGCATCTTTGACTTTGGAAACGACACGACCCAATACCTCTTCCTGACGCCGGCTTCCAGCAGCGGCACGTTGCGCTTCGCCATGACCACAAATGGAGCCGGTGCTGAACAAATCCTGCAAACCGCGCCGTTGCCTGTCGGCCAGTGGCAGCATGTCGCCGTCACGCGCAACGGCAGCACCGCGCGCCTTTACACCAACGGCGTTCTTGCGGCGTCCGGCACCGCCACCATCGCGCCCGCCAGCTTCAAACCGGCGCTCAATTTTCTGGGCGAAAGCCAGTACGCCGCCGACCCATTGTTCAACGGCCGATTGGACGAGCTGTTCATTTACAACTACGCCTTGAGCGACACGGAGATTACGCACCTCGCGGCCAACCAACCACCACCTCCCACGGCTCCCACCGTCATGTCCACGTCTGTGTCCGGCAGCACGCTCCTACTCTCGTGGCCGCCCATTTATGTTGGTTCCAGGCTCGAGTCAAATGCCGTGAGCCTCACAGCCACGGGAGCCTGGTTCACGGTTTCGGCATCGGCCTCAACGAATCAGATGTCTCTCCCAATCAATACTTCGGGCACCAACGTCTTTTTCCGGCTTGCTTACCCTTGAAGTGGTTGGAGTAAGCCTCGCAACCTTTTCACACGGAATCCCAGCGGATCGGTCAATCTAAGAGCGTGTTTGAAAACTCATCAATTTTTCGCCAGGCGCGCCATCATCAGTCGAATCATGGCCAAGTAGACCATGGTTTCGCCGGTCTGGGCTTGGCGCTCGTAGTCTCGATTCAATCGGCGG